>Ga0209536_100002253_pt1 | contig 31369 bp, 20 predicted proteins | sample DeeMarSeWOR28_12_FD_187461 | JGI IMG/M metagenome (GOLD analysis project Ga0209536, IMG submission 187461) | Marine sediment microbial communities from White Oak River estuary, North Carolina - WOR-2-8_12 (SPAdes) (version 2) | ecosystem: Environmental > Aquatic > Marine > Intertidal zone >... | reverse complement strand
GCTAAGGTTTCACTCGCTTTGGCCGATAAAGAACCATATTAGCTTGTTCAGAATTGCTGGTTCGACAACCTATTCAAGAACAACCGGGACATCCGGCCAATGATCCATTTGAAATTCAAGAAATATCTATTTTTACTAATCTTATGCGCCTATTGCGGTCTGCCCGCGACCGTCTGCGCTGATGACGCCCAGGGGCTTGGATGGCTGTATGAGCGTATCGATGTTTATAGAGCCATTGAACACAATAAAAAGCGAATGCAACTGAGCAAATCTGAGGCTGAAAAAAAACGTGCCCGGAAGCTGTTGTTAAAAAATTATGCCAAAGCCATTGATTCCGAACAGGGAGAGCGAAGAGAAAAATTACTCATCGAAGCCAACGCCTATCTTCCGGAATGGTGGGTCCCAAACTTCCTGTTGGCGATCACAAAATATGAAAAATTCAAAGATGCCTTATTACATTCCGCCAGCAAGCAGGCAGACGTTTTTATTAAGCGAGCGAGTGATTTTGCAGCGTCAGCCAAAGAGAACGCCGGTACCCCCCAGAAATATCGGTCCACATGCCGTATGATCATTAGAAACTATCAAAAGACAAAACCGTTTACGGTACATGGCATTGCACATAACGTCAGAGAAGAAAGCATGGATCTGAAGGGTGACAACCGGGAATACCCGGTGGAATCGATACCGAACGACGTCATTCAACAGGGCTTAATAAAAGAAGGGGATATCGTAAAGGTTGTTGTAAAACCAAAGGTAGCGCTGGGTTCAGGCAGTCACGGCTCCTATGATCTGATGATTGGCGGCTATCATTTTCTGGCTCTTGAGAGTCGCATGAAGCCGGGATATATTCTTAGCGGAAAAATCACCAGAAAAAAAGCAGGGGCTTTCATCGTAGCGACCGACAACCGTGAAAATATTATCGTTGATATTTCAAAAACGGATTATGACTTTTTTAATGTGGGCGATAGGATAAAATGCCGCGTATACCAAAACACCCGTTCCTATTCATCGGCCAGGCATTTAAGGCTCTATGAGATCGACCCGGTGTCTTTTCAAACGGCCCTGGATGAAAGAAAAAAAAAGTGAAATGAATGCCGCCCATCTCTAAAAGGGTAATTCCCTCCCGCTCCCCGCTGAAGAACCCCCACCGCAAAGCCGCGTCATTAGAAGCTTTCTCAAAAATAGGATTTTGGCCCAAGATCGAGGCGGGGCCGAGCTTCCCGGCATAGCTGGATGACGCACCGATCTTAATTGTCTGAGGTGCGCATTTTGAGATAGCTTCTAAATGAAAAGCAGCAGACTGAGCGCCATGACGATCATGCCGGCGATAAGCCCGTAGATGGACAGGTGGTGTTCACCGTATTTTTGAGCCGACGGCAGCAGTTCATCAAGGGAAATGAAAACCATGATTCCGGCCACCATGGCAAAAAGGATCCCAAACACCAATTCGTTGAAAAACTTAAAGAAGATGGCGTATCCGATCACGGCGCCCAGCGGCTCTGAGACCCCGGAAAGAAATGAGTAATAAAAGGCTTTGGCACGACTGCCGGTGGCATAATAGATCGGAACGGATACCGAAATGCCTTCCGGAATATTGTGGATGGCGATGGCGACGGCGATCGACATGCCCAGGGTGGGGTCTGCCAGGGCCGCGGCAAAGGTTGCCAGTCCTTCCGGAAAATTATGAATGCCGATGGCAAGGGCCGTGAAAAGCCCCATCCGCATCAATTTGGGATCCTGGTGTTGGGATGTCGCCCCTTTGTTTTTCATCTCTTCTATCCCTCTTACCTCGTGAGGGTTCTCGAAAGAAGGTACCAGCTTGTCTATCAGGGCGATGAGAAAGATGCCGCCAAAAAACGAGATAACCGTAGCCCAAGTGCCGGCTGTTTTGCCCAGAGCCGTTATCATCGCGTCTTTGGCTTTGACAAAAATTTCGACAAAGGACACGTAAATCATCACTCCGGCCGAAAAACCGAGGGCTGAGGAGAGAAATTTCGTGTTGGTTCGTTTGGTAAAAAACGCCAGGGCGCTTCCGATACCGGTCGCCAGACCCGCAAACAGGGTGAGACCAAATGCAATCAGAACATTTTCATCCATCAAAAGACCTCCTGATACGGGTATCCATATAGCAGTTGGCAGTTTTTATCAATAGCCCGAACGACTTTTCAGGGTGGCCGGCCTGGGTCGACTGCAATGATCCTGTCGCTGCCGGCGCCTTCGGATCCTGCCGCAGAAAAAAAGAAACCTGCCACGAAATCTTCTCAAGTTTTCCGCTTAATTACCGATAAAACTATAGAATTGGGTGTGCACCCAGGTGCCAAAACCGGAGGACCGCATGGATAAAAAGATCGTAGCATTTATTGACGAACTCAAAGCCAACAAGAAATTGTCGACCTTTGATGAAGCCTCAACCAAACAGGCCGTTGTTTTGCGGCTGCTGTCGTTTCTGGGATGGGACATTTTTAATGTCGAGCAGGTTTATCCGGATTATTCGGCCAACTCGACCACGGTGTCCTATGCCCTGCGAATCAAAAATACCAACAAGGTTTTTATCGAGGTCAAAAGGGTGCATGCAAAACTCGATAACCATCAAAAATCATTGGTTAATCTTGCATCGCGCGAGGGTGTCAACCTGGCGGTGCTGACCAACGGCATCATATGGTGGTTTTATCTGGTTTCAGCCAACGGCAGCTGGCAGCGCAAATGGTTTTACTCCATTGACTTGATCAAACAGAAGCCGGAAACTTTTGTTCCCAATTTAATTGATTTGCTGACCAAAACCAAAGTTGCCAAAGGCCAGTCGCTGAAAGCGGCCAAATCCCTGTACCAGCGCAAAAGGCAAAAATTGGCGGCCAATTTCCTGCCGGAAGCCTGGAACCAGATTATTTCCCAGCCCAACAAAATATTTGTCGAGCTACTGAGCGAACAGACCGAAAAGCTTTGCCGTTATAAAGTCGATGCCAAATCGATTCAAAAATTTCTGGATAAACACATGGACAAATGGCTGGTTAAAAATGTCGCCAGTACCGGCGCGGCGCCGCCTTCTGCCACCATGGCAACCGACATCCTGGACCTGGATGACGAACTGTCACCAAAAGAAGCAAAACCTTCCGCCACACAGAACACGGCGGAGATCAGCCAATCCTTTACCGACAAGTCGATTCACTCCTTTCGCTTTAACGGCCACAAGTACCAGGTTCGCGGTTGGGATGAGGTCCTGCCCATGCTTTGCGACTATTTTGCTGCCACCCATTCGAAGGATTTCGAAAAAGTCCTATGGATTTCCGACGATCAAAAAACATGCTTTTCCCGCTATTCGGATCAGTTGCGGATACCTGAGAAAATCAAGAAAAGCGACATATACGTCGAAACGAAAATGACACCCGACCAGGTGGTCAAAACAGCTGAAAAGCTTCTGGACGAATTCGGCTACGACCGCAGGGATCTGAGCATCGATGGGGGCTGATTGCGTTGGTCGCACGATGACGCAACCAGCCTAGACCTTCAACATACCTAAATCCAATGCTCGTAACACGGGTTTCAGGTGTCAGCGTTCAGATGACAGATGTCAGAGAACAGAAATCAGATGACCTGTCGCCACGCCCAGAACCTGTCTCCAAAACAGCCGCGCATGCCGATCTGCCGTCTGTCATCTGTTTTCTGTCGTCCGGGCACAGACACCTGAAACCTATTGTACGCCATCAACTCACCATCCAACCCTACTATTTACAACCCGTTCATTAAAATACAACCGAAGGGGTGCCAACTTCGAACGTTTTCCTTGACAAATCTGATCAGATTTCTGAGTTTGATAATTATCGGAATCTGACGCAAGCACATGATGGGTTAAAAAAGGTGGGTTATGAGCAGCAGTTATCTTTTCTACGATATTGAGACAACCGGGTTGAACAAGGCCTTTGATCAAGTGCTGGAGTTTGCCGCCATTCGAACGGATCATCAGCTCAATGAACTTGAACGGCACGCCATTGCGATTAATTTACGACCGGATGTCATACCATCCCCCGGGGCGATATTGACCAATCGGATCGCGGTTTCCGATCTCACCCGGGGCATCTGCGAATATGAGGCCACCTTAAAAATCCACCAGCTGATGAATCAGCCCGGCACCATCAGCATTGGATACAATACGCTGGGCTTTGACGACGAATTTTTACGGTTTTCTTTTCACCGGAACCTGCTGCCGCCCTATACCCACCAGTTCAAAAGTGGCTGTCGCCGCATGGACCTGTTCCCAATGGCTGTTTTGTACTGGCTGTATAAAAGAGATGTGATCACCTGGCCGGAAATCGAAGGCAAGGTTTCTTTGAAGCTGGAGCATATCGGGGCGGCTAACCGGATGACATCCGGACAGGCCCATGAGGCCTCGGTGGATGTGGCGATGACCCTCGAGCTTGCCCGTCGCTTTTACCGAAAAAAGAAAATGTGGCAGTATCTCGAAGGCTATTTCGACAAGGAGACCGACGCCCACCGAATGCGGGAGCTGCCCGTGGCGTTTCGAAGCGGCGCGGGCGACCATCACCAGGCGCTAATGGTCGGCGGTGAGTTTGGCCCGAGCCAGCATTATCAGGTTCCGGTAATATCCCTCGGTACCTCCATTGCCTATCCCAATCAAACGCTATGGCTGCGAATGGATCTGCCCCAGCTTCGTCGGACCAAAGCCGACAGCATCGCGGCAACATCCTGGATCATTCGCAAACGATTTGGAGAGCCCGGCATATTGCTTCCCCCTCAGGATCGTTACTGGAAACGCATCGGTAAGGAGCGCAGCACCGTTTTTGACAAAAATATCGCTTGGCTGCAGGAACACCCGGATTTGTTCCAGGAAATCATTACCTATTACCGCGAGTTCAGCTATCCGTTCATACCGAACATCGATCCTGATGCCGCCCTTTATCAAACCGGCTTTTATTCCCGTGCCGACGAAAAGCTCTGCCGGAGGTTTCACAGCGTCGCCGAGGAACAAAAAGCGGATATAATCGCTCAATTTGCAAATCCGGTTCCCCGGGAACTGGCCGAACGGATCCTTTTCCGCAACAACCCCGCAAACCATCGCAGCGCATATGAGCTGCAACGCCATACCTATATGCAACGGATAAATCCCCTCACAGAAGAAGATGCCCTCGTGGACTACCGGGGCGAGAGACGCACAACACCTTCAGGCGCCCTGATGGAGATCAAACACCTGATCCAGGCCGGTGATTTAGATGATCATCAGCAACTGCTGCTTGAAGACCTGGCGGCGTATATCAAGAATGCCTTCGGGATTTAGGGGCGACCTTTTTTCTGTCGAATTAACAATATGGGACTGATAGGTATTGCGGTAATATAATTGCGCGTTACGAGTTGCGCGTGGCGGGGTGAAGCCCGGACAATCTGACCAATACCATTTAAAACCGGCCTGCCCGCCTTGGCCTGACTCCGAAATATCCGGCTATGCCGTTTGGCCATCTGTCATCTGTCTTCTGTCCTCGGTCCTCTGAACAGCTGCAAGCATGATGTCGTGGGACCTGGGCCCGCAATTAAATATTAAATCAAAGGTCGACAGGTCGGGGATGAATTTGCCCCACAACTGGGGATATACACAGGAACGGGGTCTATGAGAGGCGAGTCGGACGCCGGCTTTTTCGAACAGCCGGGGGTCAAGGTGACTGCCGGCGGTACCGGGCGCCAGATAGGATGATGCCTTAAAATATTTACAGGCTTCAATTAGCAACATCTGTCCTTTGGCGCTGATATTCAACTCGGAAAGGAGCCTGACGTCGGTTTCTATGCCCATATACAGCATAAGATGACGCAGAATCGCCATATCCAGATCCAGCAGTCGCTCGACGCTGGCTGAAAAGATATAATCCAGGAACGGCAGATGATCGGAAAAATATGGCGCATGGCCGTATGCTTGCGTTAGGCTCTTCAGATGTTTGGATTGCAGATAGGGTTCATGACAAATGCGGACGTCGTTGATCTTTTGCAGGCCCAATCCTTTTTTCCAGACCGGGACCGTCATCCACAGTGTCCCCTGGTCGTTTTTAAAGCGGTTGCGAGTGATCCAGGTCGTCCCCCTGGGAAATTGGACATTGTCCAGGATAATGAAAACATCGCAGTGGTAAATCCGGGAGAAAAAACCGGGGAAAGGGGCGAAATATGGCCGGCTGGTGGAAATGATCATGGCACCATCACTTGTCGTAAATTGCCATAATAAAAGAGAGGCTATTACACCGCCTGCAGCTATATTCTGAAAAGACTTACTATATTTTGGGGCTGGGTTAATTGGCGGAACCCCGCACTAGCGGGCGTTGATCTCCTGCAGCATCTCACCGACGATTCGGTCGACATCATCATATTGGACCTGGCAGGTGCCGACCTGCTTGTGACCGCCGCCGCCGTATTTCAAGACCAGGGCGCCGACATCCACCGCTGAAGTTCGATTAATGATGCTGTGGCCCACGGAAATCATTGCAAACTCATTATTCCTGCCATCGACAATTCGCAAGGAAATGTTTTGATCCGGATACAGAACGTATTCCAAAAACCGATTGCCAACCGGTATCTCATCGATTCCTCGAAAGTCAATGATGAGCGCGTCGCCTTCGATCCGTGTATGCCGGAAAATCAGCTCTTTGAATTTTGATGTTTCCTGGTGATAAACCTGGATCCGCTCCTGGAAATCAGGCATGGCCAGAATGTCGTCGACGCTTTTAGACCGCAGCAATTCGGGTAATTTCTGCATCAACTCGAAATTGCTGATTCGAAAGGAGTGTTTGTATCCCAGACCGGTGCGGGGATCAGCGATAAAAGCCAGCATCGTCCAGCCGGCGGGATTCAATATATCGTCCCTGCTGAACCGGGCGGAGTCGGCAATACCAACAATCGTGATCAGATTTTCAAATTTACTCAGTTTGTCGGCAAACTGCTCATCTTTTCTGTAATAGTCATAGATGACCTGGGCGGCGCTGGGTGCCAGTTCACTGGCGCCGTTGAACTTGCCCGTCAACTCAAGCCGCGCATGCTCACTGGAATGGTGATCAAACCATAGACCGCAGCCTTCTACGAACGGAACATTGGCGAGAATGTCATCCCCGGTTACCTCGATTTTATTGTCCTGCAAATCTTTGGGATGAATGTATTGGATTTCGTCTACCAGACCCAGTTCCAGAAGCAATGCCGCACAAACTGAACCATCAAAATCAGCACGCGTTAGTAGTCGCACTTCTGCCCTCCTGCAATGGAGACCTTTTACGATAGCCCCTTTTCGATCTGCGGTCGTCATCTGTGCCGCTTGCCGCAAAAAGGTTCCGAAATAAACAATGGCGGCATCGGCGGTTGTAGAAAAATATTTGAACAGTGAAACGTTATTTAGACAACGAGTATAAAGGGTAAGGGCCAATAAAGCAAAAGGCTATAACAAAATTATATTTAAAGAAGCAAATACTGTCAATAGTAAGGATGCTGGCAAACCGCCGGAGATTTCATCCCGATCGGCCAATAAAATTGCTCGATTCGGCCTTATCTGTTAATGGTGCACCGTGATGGGGATAGATGGTCGGCTCATCAAATAGGCTTGACGGTTGACTCACTTATAGATTAGATTCAATTCAATTTTAACTATTGACGCATAACCAATCACTAGGCGCTATCTCAATAAAAGGATTTCGATTTTTATCCGCCTTGGGCAGACAAGAATCGCCACGGCGCCGGTATCAATTATCACAGGCGCGCCTGTTAAGACAGCTCTTAATAACCGGCACCGGGGAGATGCCACATGACCTATCAACAAATTCTTTATGAAATCAAGGATAACATTTTAACCCTGACCTTGAATCGACCCGATCAGCTCAACGCGTTCACCTCGCAGATGAGAAAAGAGCTCATCGATGCCTTCGACCGGGCGGACGCCGATGACCAGGTTCGGGCGATTATTGTCACCGGAGCAGGCCGCGCGTTTTGTGCCGGCGCCGACCTTAGCGCCGGCGTCGAAACCTTCGACTATCAAGCCCGGGACGGTCAATCGCTGGCGAAACAACACCGCGACGGCGGCGGACGCTTGACGCTGCGTATTTTTGAATCGATCAAGCCCGTCATTGCCGCTATAAACGGGCCGGCCGTGGGCATAGGAGTTACCATGACCCTGGCCATGGATATCAGGATTGCAGCCCAAAATGCAAAATTCGGCTTTGTCTTTACAAGGCGCGGCATTGTCCCTGAAGCTTGTTCAAGCTGGTTTTTACCCCGCATCGTCGGTATCAGCCAGGCGTTGGAGTGGATTCTTTCAGGCCGAATTTTTACCGCCGATGAAGCGGTGCGCAGCGGACTGGTCAAAAGCAGCCACCCCCCCGACTGCCTGGTGTCAGTCGCCCGCGACCTGGCCAAAGACATCGCCGAGAACACCTCGGCTGTCTCCGTCGCCCTGGCCCGGCAGATGCTGTGGCGCACCCTCGGGGCGGCCCACCCCATGGAGGCGCACAAAGTCGAATCACCCGCTATTTATCATGCCGGAAGGTCTGCAGATGCCCGGGAAGGGATCACCGCTTTCCTGGAAAAAAGACCGGCGAAGTTCACCGACAAACCGAGCAAAGATATGCCGCCATTTTATCCGTGGTGGGAGGAGATAACCTTCATATAAGACAGCCAATGAGCGTAAAAAGCTCAATCAGGCATCGAGGGCGCTGCGCACTTTTATCGCCAACTCGCGCATGACGATGGGTTTAAGGATAAACTCTTTGATGCCGAGATCATGAGCCCTCTCCTTGGAAATTCGTTCGCTATAACCCGTACAGAGAATCACCGGAATATCCTCACGAATGCTCATCAGCTTTCCGGCCAGCTCATCACCGGTCATGTTCGGCATGGTCATGTCGGTGATAACCAGATCAAATTTATCGGGCTGCTCGATAAACAGCTCCAGGGCTTCGACACTGCTGGTACGGATGGTAACCTTATAACCCAGGCGCTCTAATATCTGCTGGCCCAGATCCACCAATGATTTTTCGTCATCAATGAAAAGAATGCTTTCCGTCCCGGTCGGTATGGGTGCTTTGACGCTGACCTCATGGTCGACCTCCTGCATGATAACCGGCAGGAAAATGCTGAAGGTAGAACCCTCGTCTATCTCGCTTTCCACGGTAATCGTACCGCCATGGCTTTTGACAATGCCCAGAACCACGGCCAACCCCATACCGGTGCCTTCGCCGCGCTCCTTGGTGGTAAAAAACGGATCAAAAATGCGGTCCACAATCGCTTTTTCCATGCCGTGCCCCGTGTCGATCACCCTCAATTTAATATACTCGCCGGGGTTCAGATAGGGGTGCTGCCCGATGAAACTTCCGCCCAGCACCACGTTGGACAGGTCAATTTTGAGTTGTCCGCCTCTGGCGCGCATCGCATGGGCAGCATTGGTACACAGATTCATGATGACCTGATGGATTTGGGTCGGCTCGGCCAAAACGGCCGAATCGCTTTGGATATCCACCGATATTTTAACGGTGGTCGGCAGGGAAGCCCGCAATAGTTTGAGCGTTTCGGTGACGATTTGCTTTATTTGAACCGGTCTTAATTCCTGTTCGGTCTGGCGGCTGAATGTCAGAATTTGCTTCACCAGGTCTCTGGCACGGCTGCCGGCCTTGAGAACTTCCTGCAAATTGCGGTGCTGAGAGGACCCCTCGGGCACGTCTGCCAGGGCTATCTCGGTATAGCCGATAACGGCCGAAAGGATGTTGTTGAAATCATGGGCAATGCCCCCGGCAAGCGTTCCGATGGCTTCCATTTTTTGAGCCTGCTGCAGCTGGGCCTGAATGCGAAGGCTCTCCTTTTCAAGATCTTTGATGCGCGATATATCGGTGGCAATTTGCAGCCTGACGAAACGTCCGTCGACCCATTTTATGGCCCGATCGTAATTGATGTACCATTTACCGGTGATGGGATTTTTTCCTTCCCAAACGCACACCCCGGTGGGATTGCCGTCCGAATCGAGCAATTTGTCGTTGGTGCAGTGACTGCAGGGGATAGAATCATTTCTGAAGACCTGGTGGCAGGTTTTACCCACCAGGTCTTCACCAAAGGATTCGCGCATGTGCCGGTTGGTCAACAGCACCTCGTAGGTTTCCAGGTCCGAGACATAAATATCCGCATCAATGCTGTCCAGAACCATGAGAAATCGGACATGGGAATCTATTAACGCTTTTTGCGATCTTTTGCGTTCACTTACATTTGAGGCGATAAGGGTGCATCCCCTGGGGCCCCCCTGGGATTTCAACGGCGATACACTGATATGCACCGGAAAAGACGATCCGTCTCTTTTCTTCGCCAGGGTCTCAAAATTTTTGGCCGTCTCCTGCTTGAGGCATTGGTCCATTTGGGAATTCTGAACGGACGACAACTCAAACAGCTCCCTTGTGTTCATCCCCACTATCTCATTTTTAGTATAGCCGCAAAAACGTTCGCAGGCGGCATTGGCATAAACGATCCGTCCGTTCTCGTCGGCAGCAAGGGCGAGTTCCTCTACACTTTCGATCATCGATGATATCAACGCCAGCTGCTGGGACAGCTCGTGGTGATGAATGGCCTGGTCCAGACTGTTTTCCGAATCAAAGAAGTCGAGGTTTTTCCTGGTGACGACAATAAAGCCGGTGTCGATATCGCCGGGGATGTTGATGGCCCCCGGGGTAAAGCCGGTGACCCTGGATCCGTGGTTGTAGTCATAAATCAACTGAAAAGCCAGATAGGTGGATGTCTCCCGCTTTTGGCAGAAAGCGGCATCAATCACGCCGGTTTTCAGGTACTGCCGCTGCGGGGAGTCTGCATCCACGCAAATCAGCTTTACTTTAGCGGCCATGTCCCACTTTTCCAGGGCCCGGGCCGCACCCGGACCGCTGTTGCCGTCAAAGCCCGCAATACCCAGCAGGTCGGGGTGATTTTGCAGATAGGCGGAAACAACCGCTTCGGCCCGATCGCTTCCGGCATCCAGGTCATCAACCGGACCGATCACATCGATATGGGGATAACGCGCGATCTGATCTTGAAAGCCCCGGAATCCCGCTTTCATATTATCAAGATCAACCATTCCCAGCAGCAGGATTTTGCCCCTGTGGTTCATCAGAGCTGCCAGATTGTCCGCCATATTGGCCCCCATGCGATACCAGTCGGTTCCGATGTAGGCCAGGCGCCTGCTGCCGGGGATATCGTTGTCGACACAAACGACCGGGATTCCGCTGTTGACGGCCGCATCGATGGCGGGCACAACTTCGTCATTGCCCCAGCCAATTACCATCATACCGGCGACTTGGCGCTCGATGGCATCGTAAACCGCTTTTACATAGGGTTCGGTGGCCGAATCGCTTGACCCGGCTATGGTGATCTTAACATTATAATGTTCGGCGAGATGCAACAATATCGGATGGGCCCGATCCGTGAAAACGGGGTGGTGGGTAACTTTGGAAATCCAGACATATTCTTCCATCTTTGGGAGTCTCCATGCACCAAGTTCACCAGTACCACGGAAGTAAGGGCAGGCTTCCTGAGGAGATAGATCAGGGTCGGTAATTCCAACAGGCAGGTATAAGCATACCATACCGATGGTTATATTTCAAGATTCTACGATAGGCTTCAATGGATGGTTTATCTCTATTTTTACAATAATCTATCCTTGCAAAGTGATTCGATGATGCTGGTTGAACTTCTAAAAAATTCCAAGCACCAAGCACCAAAATTCAAACAAATCCCAATTCCCCAAATTCGAAATCCCAAATAATCAGCAGTTATTTATGCCAATGGGCCTAAATACAGAATAACTATTTATTCTGCAGCGACCCGCAACATTGGATATTGTCATTTGAGATTTATTTGAAATTTGGTGCTTGTAATTTGTGATTTAAAGTAACAATCGACAGCACAAGTTGGAGCATTTACCCTGAATTTAGTGACAATCTATCCTGTATCTCCCAAGATGCCCTATCTTAATTCCAGCTCGACAAACGCTATCCCGAGGGAATCAGCCAGGTCCCGGAGCATCTCGCCCAGGGTTGCTTCATGGCCCGAACTGCCGCTGACGCTGATATTCTTGTCGCCCACCAGGAAAATCTGGATTTCATCCGGGTTGAGATAGTCTGCGGCCAGACGTCGCAGGTCTTCTTTAGCAGCGCTGAAAAAAGCGTCTTGAATTTTATCAAGGGTATCCAGAGGCTCGTTGCGCATGTAATAACGGGCATACACCCGCACCAGATCCGCCGGTGTGTCCACGTTAAAGACAAAGCTGTTCAGGGCATCCAGCCTTTTCTGATCAAGCTCTTTTTGGGGGATGTTTCTGCCCAGAGCTCTCATGATTTCGATGGTCTCGGAAATGGCCGCAATGGATTGATCGCCCTTGCAGCCGATGTAACCGAACAATACACCGGCCGACCATTTATAGGTCTCGTAAAATCCAGACACATAAACCAGACCAAGGTCGTCTCTGAGGCGCTTGTCCATCAGCGAGCCGTCGCCGCCCAGGATGTTTGTCAACAGGCTTAGCTTCCAATAGTCCGGGTGGGTCCGCTTGACGCTGCGCAAGCTCAGGGCGATTTGGGACTGCACCTGACCCGGTTTGTGGATCAAGGCCAGAACGGGGGCTGATTTTTCGGGATCGGCCAGCGCGCGCACGGGTGATGGTGTTTGCGGCAAGGACCTGAATAATTGCTTCAGGCCGGATTTGACCTCCGCCTTGTCGATGTCGCCGGCCACTGCGGCGACCAGGTTAGCGGGGACGATATAGCGGGACAGAAACTGCTTCAAATCCTCTCTGGAAATTGCCGGGATGGTCTGCAGGGCCTTTAGCGGGTCGCGCCCGTAAGGATGGCCCTTAAAATGCCAGATATCCCGTTCCCGGGCCGCCACAGCCTGGGCATTGCCGCCCTGACGTTTTAAAGCGGTCAATTCCTCGGTCTTGACAACTTCCAGCATGCGGGCATCAAACCTGGGCCGGGTCAAGATTTCCTGCAATAGGTCCAGGCCGGCCTGCCAGTCATCTTTTAAAACCGAAAGGTGGATAACGGTTTCCTCCTCACCAACCGTTACGCTGATCTGAATTGCATTTTCATCCAGCACCGACGCCAGCTGAGCAGGCGAATAGGATTCAGTGCCGCCGCGGATAATACCGCCATTGAGCAGAGCGGTTAAACCCATTTGCGCATCATCAACATCCACGGACCCCGCTTTGACGAGCAGGGCCAGATCCACCAGCGGCAATTCCCGGTCCGGCAGGTAAAATACCTTGGCGCCGGCGATTTCCATTGTGTCTGCCCGGGGGTAGGCAATCTTCTGGGGCTCGCGATGAAAAGACAGGGGGTGCTTCCAGCCGACCGGGGTGGGATAAATCGAAACATTGTTGTAGTCGTGCGCAAGGTTCGCTTCGGCAGCCGCACTGCCGGATACCGACCGCACCTCAGTATAGGTTTCAGGCGGCTGCTCCGGTTGACCGCCGGGAATAACGTAGACACTGGTCTTGTTGTCGCCGGTAAGATACTTGGCGGCTGCCGCCCGAATATCTTCCGGTGTGATGGTCTCAAGATTCTCGAGATAATTCTCCAGGTATTGCCAGCCCGTTTGGACCTCGAGGGTGGCCAGGGTCCCGGCCAGGCCTTCGTTGCTGCGCATTCGGTCAATAAAATCGCGCCGGCTGAGTTTTTTGATTCTTTGCAGTTCGCTGTCAACCACCAGCTCGGTTTTCATCTTTTCCACCTGCGCCAACAGCAGCTCCTCCAGTTGCTCGCAAGCCCCAAGATAGGCCCGTCGTTTTTCTTCATCGCTCGAACCCTGTTTTTTGACGAGTTCCGGCTCGTTGGGCGATCCTCCCAAAACCACCATGCCCGCATAGCGGTTGTCAGGATTGTAGGACCAGGCTGATTGGGCCAGACCTTTATATTGGAGTGCCTGGCTCAGGCGCGAACTGCGGCCATAGCTCAATATCATGGTCATGGCATCGAGCGCATAAAAATCCCGGGTACCCATGCGGGCGCCATGGAAACCGATCCTGACAAGAGGGGTGCGGGCCCCTTTTAGATAACGGACGCTTTGGCGTGGTCCCCGCTGGTCCGGCTCCCGGGTCACCGTTTCCGGGGCGCGCTTGCCGGCCGGATAACGTGCAAAATAAGATTCAGCCAACCGCCTGGCTTTTTCAAGGTTAACATCGCCAACCAGCACACATACGGCGTTGGCGGGGTTGTAATAGGTTTTGTGAAACGCAATGGCATCCCGGGTAGCGAATTTTTCCATATCCGATTTCCAGCCGATGACCGGATTGCGATAGGGGTGCGCAGCATAGGCTGTGGTGCTGAGATCCAGCCAGGCTGCACCGCCCGGATCGTTGATATAACGAAAGGCCCATTCGCGCTGAACAACCTCTTTTTCAACATAGAATTCGCGCCAGGCGGGCTCAAAAATCTGCTCGCTGGCAATCGCGAACCACTGTTCAAGCATATCCGACGGGACGGAAGCCATGTATTGGGTCTGATCCTTGGTTGTGAAAGCGTTGACCCCGACAGCCCCGTTTTTGCCCAGCTGAGCCGCAAAGGCCTGGGGAACATAATTTTTTTGCACCTCCAGCCGCAACGCTTCCATTTCGGCTAATTTCTCGCCAATCAGACCGGCATTCGGCTGTCTTTTGTTTTGCTCCTCGAGCACTGCCTGATAGGCCGCTTCGATCCGGTCCTGCAGTTGCTGATCCTTCTGGTAATCAAGGGAGCCGAAATTTTTGGTGCCTTTAAAAAGCATGTGCTCCAGCATGTGGGCAATGCCGGTCTTGCCGGATTCTTCGAGGGCCGAGCCCGCCCGGATGGCCAGGCGGCACGCCACCTGGGGTGTGGCCGGACGTTCAACCACCAAAAACACCATACCGTTTTCGAGCACAAACGATTGAACGTTGACATTTATGTCATAAGCGGAATCCGCCGCCGAATAAACTTGGCCGTTGAAATTCAACAACAGGAAGGTTAAGAAAAGAACTTTAAACATTCGCATAGGGCAAGCCTCCTGGCAATAAAATCCAATCTAGGGCCGAATTTCCGAATTTTCAAGTAGCGGCCCTCCAAACTATGATACGTGTTTTGTCAGAATTTGGCACGAATAATTTGATTTTTTGGTATTTGGATTATAATAGTAGTCTGACGTTGACCAAACAAAGACCTGAAACAGCAAAGATGGGGAGAAGATGACCAGCGCAGTTGTAATGGCCGGTTACAACAATAAAAGGGAGGTTAAACGCTACAGCCGCATCGTGGCGGAGCATTATGGGGAAAAGTTTATCGAGACCGGCTACAAACCGTTGCGCGAATTTTCGACGGTTGAAAACGGCCAACCGGTCAGCAAACCCCTGATTCAATATACCCTCGAAAAGCTTTTTGAAAACGAGTCCATCGATGATATTGTCATCGTGGGACATCAGATGCTGCTTGAACGAAAACTCGGTGATTTTATACAGCAATTTGACAAGCCCTGCACCCTGGTAAATCAAAGCTCCAAAATACCTGAAGATGTCGTGCGCCGCTTCAAACTCGTTCGCCGGAAAGTAAAATATAATTCCATCGCCGGTAATTTGATCAAAGGCTACACGGCCAGTAGCGCCGGCAAGGACCGGCAGCATGCCTTATTCGTGGCCTCGGATTCCCCCCTGACGACCAACGAATTTGTCAATCGGTTCCTATCAGTGGTGCCGCAATTCAAAGGTGAGGCGGCCATCATTGTCCCGGCCATTCTGATTGAAGAGGGTCAGGATAGGATGGGCCGACCGCCTTTGCGCCTGATCAATGACTCCGACTTTAAGCTCAGCGACCAGAAAGACGCATATGGCCGCCAGGGTTTTCGGATATCCTCATTGATCTACGCCAACCCGCATATGTTTGACATCAATACGGCCAACACCGCCTACAACCTTCGCAAATGCCTGAACCCGAAAGTGCAGATAAAATTATTCAAAATTACCCGGGGCCTGGGATACTCGAATGTGTATTCCAAATATTTCTTAAGGAAAGATCTGAGCATCAAGGAGACAGCCAACATCGTCAGCGAGCATTTCAACGGCCGGCTCGAGATAATACCCATGACGGGCATAAAAGCCACCTATGATTATGACGGAACCGACCAGGAGTACCGCCTGATAACCAGGATGCTCAAATCAGGTAACGGAAAAGAGCCTTAATCGGCACCCTTGCGCTTTTTGACATTTTCTCCGCCCTGCCCCCTCGAACCTCCCCGTGTTCCGAAGCCAGCTCAAGCGGCCCACCGTCGATGATAAAAATCAATGGTCATCCAGCTACGCCGGACAGCTTGGTTCCGCCGAGATGTTGAGCCAACATCCTTTTTTTGAAGATGGCTTCAAGATAACATTTTGGTCATGTTGGCGTCATGTTGGCGTTATCTTCCTGGTCTATTGTCTGTCTAACAACCGCTTGTTCCACTAAATGTCAAGACAGGGAGGTAAACATGAAACCGACAACACAATTTACAAAAGTAATCGTTGGGGTGATTATGGTCGGGTTGCTGCTGGCAACCGGACTTCCGGCGGCAACAGCTGCCAAGCGTGCACCGGTTCGGATGGTGCCGCAAAACTTCAGCGATCTGGCCGATACCGTCAGCCCGGCGGTGGTCCACATCCGGGTTGAAAAAACCGTTCATACCACAGGTCCGACTTTGGGGCCGTTCGGCGGCAATCCCTTTGGCGGTGACCGGCAATTTCGCGATTTTTTTGGCCATCGCTTTGGACCGGAGCGCCAGCCGGAATTCAAGCAGCCGGGACTGGGATCCGGATTCATCATCGATCCCAAGGGCTATATCGTAACGAACAACCACGTGGTTGACGGGGCGGACACCATCAAGGTCATCCTCAAGGATGAGACCGAGTACCCGGGAGAAGTTATCGGTCGCGATCCGGTAACCGATATTGCCCTGGTCAGGGTTAAAGCCCGCGGCAAGCTACCGACCGTCGTAATGGGCAGTTCCGAAGCTCTGAAAGTCGGCGAATGGGTAGCGGCCATAGGCAGCCCCTTTGGCCTGCAGTATACCGTAACCGCCGGCATCGTCAGTGCCAAAGGCCGGGTCATCGGTTCCGGGCCCTATGACGATTTCATCCAAACGGATGCTTCCATCAACCCCGGCAACAGCGGCGGTCCCCTGATCAACATGCAGGGAGAAGTGGTGGGAATAAACACCATGATCATTGCCCAGGGGCAGGGGATCGGCTTTGCCATACCCATTGACCTGGCCAAAAATATCATCGATCAGCTGGAAACCAACGGCGAGGTCACCCGCGGCTGGCTGGGCGTTACCGTCCAGGACCTTAAAGGGGAACTGGCCCGCTATTACGGCGTGAAAGACAAATCGGGGGTGCTGGTGGCCGGCGTTGTCCCCGGGGACCCGGCAGATCAGGCAGGGATACAACCAAATGATATTATTACAAATGTCAACGGAAATGCGGTGAATTCCAGCCGCGATCTGACCAACCTGGCCGCCAATCTCGGCGTCGGTGATAGGGCCAGTGTGACCATTATACGCAAAGGTGAATCACAGGTGCTGGAGGTGCAAATCGGCAAACGGCCCGTAACCATGGCGGCGGTTTCCGAAAATCGGTATAGGGAAAAAGATCGTCAATATGGTTTCAAAGTTACCGATGTAACACCGGAAATGGCCCAGCGCTATAATCTGGCGGAAACTTCAGGCGTTATCGTGGTCGGCGTGGCGCCCAACAGCCAGGCTGACGAGGCCGGCATCCGGCAAGGAGATCTTATCATCGAAATCAACCACCAACAGGTTGCTTCGGTCAGGGATTTTGAAAATCTGATGGACCAGGGCAGGAAGGCCGACGGGATTAATTTGCTTGTCAAACACCTGAATGGGGGCCTGGCAGTGATAAACCTGACATGAGGTTATCAGGTTCACGGTTCTGGGTTCAGGGTTAATGGGAAAAAGCATGAGGTTGGCGTCCGAACGGCTGCATTTCACAACCGGCCTCAATCTTTTAACCGTTGAACCTTTGAACCCTGGACCCAGAACCTCAAACCTTGAACGGTTAGCTCTTTACATTTGCAATTTTTGAGTTATAATAGTTAAATTCAGCTGGGTATTGCAGGGAGCAAACGTAACGATTATATGAGATTTCTACTTTACAACATTCGGTATGCGGCAGGTATTGGCCGGCATTTCCACTTTCCGATTCCATATAGCGGATATTTTAAAAATACCAACGGGAACATGAAAAAGATCCTGGATTTTATCGGATCGGTCAATCCGGATATCATCGGGTTGATCGAAGTGGATAGCGGGTCATTTCGTTCCAAAAAGAACAATCAGGCGGAAGCCATTGCCTGGGAACTGCAGCACGATCACGTCTACCAGTCCAAATATCATTCCACCTCGGTTGCTCAGAAGCTTCCGTTGCTGAATAAGCAAGGCAATGCCATTTTAACCAATCAGGAAATCATATCCCAGAAGTTTCATTATTTCAGGGAAGGGGTCAAGCGCCTGGTAATTGAACTTGAACTGGCCGATTTTACAGTGTTTCTGGTACATCTGTCTCTCAAGTTCCGCCATCGCCACTATCAACTCCAAGACCTGCACAACATGGTCAAGCGCACCGCTAAACCCGTCATTGTTGCCGGCGATTTCAATGTTTTGTGGGGCAACAGGGAACTGCAATTGTTTCTGGCCGCCACCGGGTTAAAAAACGCCAATATCAACGGACAACCATCCCACCCCAGCCGGGCCCCGCGTCGGCAGCTCGACTACATCTTTCATAGTCCGGATATCACGATTAAGGATTTTCAGATTCCCCAGGTTAAATTTTCCGACCACACCCCCCTGGTTTGCGAATTCGATATCGCCGCCTAAAATTGTAACACCTGAATCTTGCACGAGTCGGAGGCTTTCATATGCAAGGCACTTAAGGGCTTGGCTATAGTACACTATGCCGAGCCCTTAATAACGAAGCAGATGGAAGCCTCCGGCTCGCCCGCAGGGTGAATATTAATGGGAAAAATCGACCAAAATCCTTTCTTGCTTGGGAAGTATCTGGCGGTAATGCTCTAAATTTCTCATAGTATTGGTATTAGTTATATTCAAACTTCTCATTAATATTCATGCAGGATTCAGGTGTTAGCCTTCATACAGCACTGCCAGTATGGTGGCCTTGCCGCTCTTGGCTGCGATATGATGCGGTGTTGTGGACAGATAATAAGCTGTATCTCCCGGCTCCAGCTCGAAGGCATCATCGCCGATCTCCAGCACGACCACACCGTCGAGAACGAAAATAAATTCTTCGCCTTCGTGCACGGATATCTCTTTATCAGGAACTTCCTGGAGCTGAACCATCAATGCTTCCATGTGACGTCCCTTGACGTCGGGGGCCAGGCTTTTGTAAACATACACCTGCTCTTTGCCGGTCTTGGATGTGGAACGCGACACGGTCCGACGCTCATCCTTGCGGGTAATCGAATAAAGCTTGTCACCCACGCTCGAAACCAACCTTCCGAAGGCGCTGTCCAGGGCCTTGGACAGTTTGATCACCGTACCCAGCTGGGGCTGGGCTTCATTTTTCTCCAGGCTCGCTAAAAACTCGATCTCAAACCCGGTCAGTCTGGAAAGCTCCTCCAGCGAAAGTCCCTTTTCTTCCCTCAGCTTCCGGATGCGCTCGCCGATGTCATCGACCCCCTTGCGGGGCTCGTCCGGTATATCACCGGTCAGATCTGCGAAAAAATCGATATTCATGAGTCCCTTGCGATCTTTAGGTTCCATTTTTTCTCCTCTAAAATTTTTTCATTACGATGTCATTTTATTAAATTTAGAACTCTAAGCCGTCTTTGATAGTAGGCTCAATTGGCGTGGCAATTTAAAAAAAATTTTAGTCTTTTTTTGTAAAAAGTCACCCCCGTCAAATCTATTAACTGATAACGATTAACCATTAACTAAAAATCGGGCTCTGCCCAATTTTTATAGGCATTTGGCACCGATATGCCTCGCAATAACAATCCGTTGAACTTCAGATGTCCCCTCACCGATGTCCAGCAGCTTCTGATCCCTGTAAAAGCGCTCCACGTCGTATTCTTTCATCAAGCCGTAACCGCCGTGAAGCTGAACAGCGTGATTGGCGCAGCGGTACATCACCTCCGAACAATACAGCTTGCCCATGGCGGCTTCCTTTGAAAACGGCATGTTATTGTCCCGCAGCCAGCAGGCTTTGTATAGCAGAAGACGGGCACATTCAATCTCCATGGCCATGTCGGCCAGTTTAAAGGCATTGGCCTGAAAGGTGGCAATGGGCCTTCCGAACTGTTCGCGTTCATTGGTGTATTTTATGGCCATATCAAAGCACCCCTGGGCACCGCCCAATCCCATGGCTCCGATCGACAACCGTCCGCCATCCAGCGTCTGCATCATCTGGTGAAATCCATTGCCCCTGGGGCCCAGCAAATTTTCTTTGGGAACCCGGCAGTCTTCAAAATAGAGCTCGGCCGTATTTGATCCGCGCCACATCATTTTGTCATGCATCGCCCTGGCTGTAAAACCCGGAGTTCCCGCCTCCACGATAATACAGGAAAGCTCGGGCCTGCCATCATCCCGGGTGCCGGATTTGGCCAGGACGGTCACACCGGCAGTGATATCGGTGGCGGCATTGGTAATAAAAATCTTGCTGCCGTTAATGACCCACTCATCCCCGTCCAATACGGCAGTGGTGGCGCTGTTGGCCGCATCCGAGCCGGCGTTGGGCTCGGTCAGTCCAAAACCCCAGAGCGCTTCACCGCTGCAAAGTTTGGGCAGATATTTTTTCTTCTGCTCTTCGCTGCCGAAATAATAAAGCGGCCCGATACCCAGAGAATTCTCTGCGGCCACCGTGGCGGCGTGGGAGCCATCAACCCGCGCTATTTCCTCGACCGCAATGATATAGGACTGATAGTCCATGGCTTGCCCGCCGTATTGCTCGGAAACAAAAATGCCGAACAGCCCCAGTTCCGCCATCTTTTGCATGGTATCATAAGAAAACTCTTCCTTTGCATCCAGCTCCTTGGCAACCGGCTTGATTTCATTTTCAGCAAAACTGCGCACCGAATCCCTTAAAATCTCATGATCGGTTGAAAGACTAAAATCCATACCAACTCCTTATTCTTGAGGTTCACTTATAAAATTATTTGACGAAATGAGGTCCATGACATAATTAAGGGACATTTTATAGGTAGTTGACCCCGGAATGTCAATCTTAAATCAGAGGCCAGATGACAGAGGCCAGATCACGGAACACAGAGGTCAGAAAACAGACAACCGCGCCCACGGGAAAAAATTCTGAACCATCAATCTGTCTGCGGACATCTGTCATCTGTTTTCTGTCTTCTGTCATCTGACCTCTGTCATCTGTCTTCTGTCATCTGGAGCGCCATGCCCGAACTGCCCGAAGTTCAAACCATCGCGAACGATTTAATCGCCGCCGATGTGATCGGCCCGACCATCAGCGGTGCCGGCGTTTTCTGGCCCCGCAGTATCGCGGAGCCATCGCCCGGATCATTCTGCCGTCGGATTAAGGGACAGCAGTTTACCGCCATTGGGCGCCGTGGCAAATACCTGGTTTTTAAACTTTCCGCCGGCGACACCCTGCTGCTGCATCTGCGAATGTCAGGCCGTCTTCACCTGGTGGCTGCGGACACCCCCCGGGTCAAACATGAGCATGTTATCCTGAGTTTCGACGACGGGCGGCAGCTGCGGTTCCATGACCCGCGCAAATTTGGCCGTCTGACTCTGGTAAAGAATCCCGGAAAAATTCTGGACCGACTGGGCCCCGAACCCCTGGCGCAGGGATTTACCACCCGGGCCCTGGGCCTGTCGTTAAAAAACCGCCGACGAATGTTGAAGCCCTTGCTGCTGGACCAGACCTTCATCGCCGGTCTCGGCAACATCTACGTGGATGAAGCCCTGTGGGAAGCCAGGCTGAATCCCTGTCGCCTGGCGTCGACCCTGTCAAAACCGGAAATCAAGGCCTTGCGCCTGGCCATTCCCCGCGTACTGAAAAGGGGTCTGAAGAACCTCGGCACCTCCCTGGGCAGCGGCGAGACCAATTTCTATTCGGTGGCCAGTCGCCGTGGCCGCAACAAAGACCAGCTGAATGTTTTTCGCCGTACAGAGCTTCCCTGTCCCCGCTGCCAGACAACCATCGAACGCCTCGTCGTGGGACAAAGGAGCACGCATATATGTCCAAATTGCCAGAGTTTTTGACTGGTTAGGAGGGGAACGAAATTCCAAGATACAAATCACAAATTATTCACCCTGTTAAATAATGCTTCGCATTAAATCTTCGATTTATTTAACAGGGCAGGTAAATCTCAAATCTCAATACCCAATGGCCAAAACATTTATCAAGATTAAGTTTAATTAATAAAAAAGTCCCGACCCGAAACATCATGTCATTAATTTGAAATTCGGATAAGCACGATGTTTGAATTTTTGAATTTGGGTCATTGGGATTTATGAGGAATTTGGTGCTTGTGATTTGGTAGTTAGTATTTTTTGTTCTAATGGTTATCACTGAGAATATCTAATGATTATTAAAAACAAGATTGGGTAATTGCATGTCGACCGGTGCCTGTGGTATCAGCTGCGATGTCTGCAGGTTAAATTTGCTCGGAACCTGCTCGAGTTGCGGGCCGGGAACCAGCCTGGAGGCTGGCAAAAAACTTGCCGCCCAGCAGCGATTGCTGGGAAGCGCCTGCCCGATTTTGGCCTGTGCGGCCATGAACCAAATCGAATATTGTATGCGCGATTGCCGCCAATTCCCGTGTGACAATTTTCGCAGCGGCCCCTACCCTTTTAGCCAAGGATTTTTAAACATGCAGCAACGACGACTGGAAGAGAAACCACCGGCCTTTGCCCCGGACGGATCCCGGGTTAGCGTCGACCCGGTGCACTGGGATGATTTGCAACACAGAAACATCGACACCCTTTGCAACTTCACCCTTTTTGCCAGCGACGCATCCGGACAGCTGCGGTTTCATTTTTTAAATGAAGATATCGTGGTGGATTTGCAGCAACGTTGCCTGAAACGACTGGAAAATGATCGGTGGACCACAACAGACGACCCGCTGCTCGAGCTGGTGACCGTTTTGTACCTGAAAAACGTCAACGGGCTTTATCCCATCGATAAAGATATCGTCGGCGTCAAAGACCTGAAAGAGGCTCATTTTTTCCAGGGACCTCACGCGCTTAAAATCGAACCGCTCACCAGACGCTACGGAACGGATTTAAACGCTTTCAGCCACGCCGCGGAATATCTGGAAGGGGAACCCCGGGATATGGCGGATGTCGCCTACCGATTGCTGCCGTTTCCCAGAATTGCTCTATACTACCTGCTGTGGGAAGGAGACGAAGAATTCGAGCCCCGGGCAACGGTTCTGTTGGACCGGGCCGTCGAAAATGTCCTCGCAGCCGACGCGATCTGGGCCTTGATCAACCGGGTGACCACCTCGCTGTTGCTCGGTGGTCACAAGATTGAGTGAAATCATTCAATCTTGAGTTATGGGTTATTTGTTATTCGCTATTAGAAGAAGAACCGACAAGCAGATGTGGGAGCGGCTTCCAGCCGCGAAAACAAGAGCCTAGGGATTTTCAGTGGGTAGACAAGAGCAAATGTCGCTCTTTTGTCATGCCGGACTTGATCCGGCATCCAGTTGCGGAAACGGTCAAACAGAACTGGATTTCGGATCAAGTCCGGAATGACGATCAGTAATTGGGTGTTGGCAGACCTTCTGACACAGTCGCCTTCGCGGCCATGACAAGGGTTGAATGAATAAAGTCCCGGATCCCTCAATTTTTCACCCATTGGGAAACCGGAAGGGGCACAAAAAAGGCCGTATTCTTATCCGGCACTTTGCCTGTCATACACTTCCGAATTTACGATAAATTCCGGCTTGTTTCCCTTTTGAAATTCAATCAGCTGCGCGACAACCCCCACACTCATGTTGTTCATGCCCTCGAATGTAAATGCGGCCGTGTGCGGCGTCAACACCACGTTTTCCAACTCCAGCAATGGTGAATCGCTGGGCGGTTCATGCTCAAACACATCGATACCGGCTCCGGCGATGACGTTATTTTTCAAACCTTCGTACAGGTCGGCTTCATTGACGATGCCGCCTCTGGCCGCATTGATCAAAATGGCCGTGGGCTTCATGATGTTAAGGGCATCTGCATCGATCATGCCTTTGTTATCGGGCGTCAACGGCGCATGAATGCTGACCACATCGGATACCCTGAGCAACTCCTCGATCTCCACTTGCTCGATACCCTGTTCGGCGGCAAAGGCTTCCGGCCAGAAGGGATCATGGGCCACCACCTTCATCTCAAACCCTTTGGCCCTCAGGGCCACGCAGCGACCAATGGCACCCAGTCCGATAAGGCCGAGGGTTTTCTGCCAGATCTCCAGGCCCATTATTTTGGTGTGCTCCCAGCGCTTTGCACGCAAACTGTTATCACAATATATTATTTTACGGGCCACATTCAGCATCAGGGCGAAGGTGTGATCGGCGACGGCCTGGTTGTTGGCCCCCGGGGTGTGGAAGACAACGGCATTATGGCGGCTGGCGGCGTCGATATCCACCGTATCCAGGCCGGCCCCCATTTTGGCAATCGCCTTTACCCCCGGTGCCATGTCCAGCACCTTATCGTTGACCACCAGATCGTTGCCGCACAAAATGGCATCCGCCTGTTGCAGGGCCTCGACGAATTTGGGGTCCTGGACACCGGCACCGCGCATATCGATAAGATTCATGCCCGCATCCCTGAGCTGCTCCATCGGGGTGTTGTCAAAGGCGCAAAAGGGCCTGGCTTCAATCAGAACCGTAAACTTTTTCATTGTAGAGCGATCTCCTTTCAGATCCAATCCGAAGATTTTATTATGAGATTCGATAGGTTATTTTTTCGGGAGAATTTTGAATCCGCCTTCCCGCCTCCGCGGGAATGACCTGGTGGCTTAGGAGCCGTCTTTTCCGCGAAGGAGACTGCAGCATAATTCAGAAAATTGCCTATTTGATGACCGTCATGCCGGTCTTGATCCGGCATCCAGTTATGTAAGGCGTCGAAAAAACAATGGATTCCGGGTCAAGCCCGGAATGATAATACAGCAACATTTGCAGATTCGACAATTGCGACAAGCTCTGGTAGGCGGAAGTCCAGAATACTTGATGGTCGATTGCTGATGTTTGATTTATCTCAGAACTCGCAAATTCCGGTATAGTTTTCAGGCGTAATACGCAGCAGCTCGTCTTTGACCTCCCGGGAAACATCCAAAGACTCGATGAATTTGGCCATGGTTTTCTGATTGATTCCTTCATGGGTGCGGGTTAAGCCTTTGAGTGCTTCGTAAGGTTCCGGGTAGTTCTCGCGCCGCAAAACGGTCTGTATGGCTTCGGCGACCACAGCCCAGTTTTTTTGCAGGTCCGCCCGGATAACCTCCTCGTTCAATATCAGTTTGTTGAGTCCCCGGATCAGCGATTTCAGACCGATAAGGGTATGGGCGATGGGCACCCCGACGTTACGGGTCACCGTGGAATCGGTCAGGTCTCGCTGCAGCCGCGAAATCGGCAATTTGGCCGCCAGGTGCTCAAAAATGGCGTTGGCAACCCCCAGGTTGCCCTCGGAATTTTCGAAATCAATGGGGTTGACCTTGTGCGGCATGGTGGAGGAGCCCACCTCGCCCTTTTTTATCTTCTGCTTGAAGTAATCCATCCCGATATAAGACCAGATATCCCGGTCCAGATCGATCAGGATGGTATTGATCCGCTTCAGGTTATCGCAAAAGGCGGCCAGATTGTCGTAATGCTCGATCTGAGTGGTCACTTTGGAGCGCTCAAGGCCGAGCACCTCGTTAACCAGCCGGTCGGCAAACGCCGGCCAGTCAACCTCCGGGTAGGCCACGTGGTGGGCATTGAAATTTCCGGTGGCCCCACCGAATTTTGCGGAGAGCGGAACCGTATCCAGCAGGGCCGCTTGAACCCTCAGGCGCTCCACGAAAACGTAGATTTCCTTGCCCAGACTCGTGGGCGACGCCGGCTGGCCGTGGGTACGGGCCAATAGGGCAATATCTTTCCACTGGCGGGCTTTGGTCTGGAGAAGTTCGATGACGTCATTTAAGATGGGTGCCACTACATCCGTCCAGGCCTGCTTCAACGATAAAGGCAAGGCGGTATTATTAATGTCCTGGGATGTCAATGCAAAATGAATAAACTCTTTAAAGGCCTGCAACCCCAGCTGATCAAATTTTTCCTTTAAGAAATATTCGACGGCCTTGACGTCATGATTGGTCGTCTTTTCAATATCCTTGACCCGCTGGCCATCATCCAGTGAAAAGTTTTTATAGATACCCCTGAGGGGCTCGAAAAGCTTGGGGTCAAAACGTTTCAGCTGCGGCAGCGGCATTTCACACAGGGCAATAAAATATTCCACCTCGACAAGCACCCGGTATTTGATCAGGGCGCTTTCCGAAAAATAATCCGCCAGTTTTTGGGTTGCCCGGCGGTAGCGCCCGTCAACCGGAGATATGGCCTCAAGAGATGAGAATTCCATAATGCATCCTTTTATCTAGGGTTCAGGAGTAAAGGATCAGGGTTCAGCATTCTATGTTGAGGTTCTGACTTCAGGGTTCAAGGTTCATTCGCCTCCGGCGGTTTCAGCGATTCGGAGATTTTGAAATTCAGAACAACCCTGAACACTGAACCTTATTACCATTTCGTGCGAAGTATAGGCAAATGCCCAAATCCTGTCAAGACGGGATGACTGACTGGAATCCATCGCAAATTTCAGCTTCTACCCGTCATGCCGGGCTTGACCCGGCATCCAGCAGTGTAAAACAATGAAAAAAACACTGTATTCTCCCGCACAGATCTGCGGGACAGGCGCGTCAAGCCCGGCATGACCTATGAGGAGCAAGATACAGCAATTAGAATTGTTATAGACAATATTTCTGAAACATTACACCAGCTGTCATTTGCTCCACGGCCTCAAGCGGTATCCCGATGTTTGAAAAATCAGTAATTCCTGTTAAAATGATAGTCAGAATGAATCGAAAGGAAGATGGATGAAAAAAGCGCTGATCGTGATCGCCGTCTTGATGTTAGGGTTGGGTGGCTATCTGTCCTATGACTGGCATACCAAAACCAGCAAGCGGGCCGCAGAACCAAGCATCCCGCAGTATTCATGGACGGATGGCCAGGGAGTCCGGCACTTTACCGACAGACCACCGCCCAAGGGTGCGACCAACATCGAGGAAACCAAAGGTTATAGATATATCGATCCGCCCCTGGTTTATACGATCAAAGATAAAGCGGTCGAATACTATAAACAAATAAAGGATAAGCTGTTTAAGCCCCAAAAAAAGAAAAGAAGAAAAAAATAAGAGGGGCATGGGATGATAGGGCGTAAGCGCCGATAATATGTGAGGTTCGATTTACGCTTAACAACCGCGGGGATCTGATGATTATGGATTGGCCCTTTTCGTCTGACGATATGACAACAAGTTTAAAGCTTCTAAAATCTTTTGTATGTCGGAGTGAGCACAAGTTTCTGGGTAAATATTTTACGTGTGGTGTTCAAACGTGATCACAAGTCTCTGGCTCAAAGCAGCGACCACAACATCTTGTTGCGCTACCGAGGCTTGGATTCGGTATCGTTGAGTTTGGGATAGCAGTCCGAAGTCATGCATAGGATAATAATGCTTTTCAGTTACATATTCGAAGGAAATGGCAGCCCGAAATTGAATTAAAAGCCGAAAAAAAGCCCTCTTGTTCGTTTAAACGGGAGGTAGGAAAATCCAATATTAAGTTTGACGCCTTCGATATTTCCTTTTGAATCCTCCATTATATCAAGCCAGAAGTTACCAACATCCTCAGAGATGCACATAAAGCGGCTTTTTTCAACCGGCAATAATTCGAACTTACCGTCGAACAAAATGGTATGACCGTAAATTTTACCGTTATCGATATGTATCTTCAGAGGAAGTTTTGCTTTAGGCCAACTATACTTGCCAGTGACATGGCGGTAGTTTTCAACATCGAACGGGGGTATTTTTCTTGGGGGATCTGTTTGCAGTACAGCCGGAATAACGTAGTTATCAATAACACTATAAGCCCTGAAATCACCTGTGTCATTATCATCAACCTGACTGGTGATGACAGTTATGAGATCCAGGCTCGGGATGACGCAAATAAATTGCCCACCATGGCCCGCCGCATAGAAGGCGTCTATATCTCTGTCACTAATTTTTGATGTGCCACGCCACCACTGATACCCGTACCCCGTCCCGGATATCAGGTCTCCTTTATCATGCGGGTATTTAACATGCGGGAAGATGGATTCTTTAACCCACTCTTTAGAGACGATTTGCTTATCCCGCCAAACACCTTCTTTCAAAAATAAATATCCAAGTTTCGCCATATCCCGTGGCCGGAGAGACAGTGCCGAGCCAGTCAATACAGTGCCATCAGAAAGCTTTCCCCAGTGGTAATCCTTAATTTCCAGGGGTGTAAAGAGATAGTCATCAGCGAATTGCTCAGCATTAGATCCGGTCGTGTTTTCTAGGATTCTGCCTAATACCGTGGACAATCCGGTGCTGTAAAAAAAGCGCTGACCCGGAGCATCGACCATCTCTTTTTCTAATATAAACTTGATAGGATCATTACTTTCATACATGCCTTGAAAATAAGTGTGTGAAAATTCGTTCCATTCCAGCCCCGCTCGCATTGTCAGTAAGTGCTCCAGTGTAATTTTGCTTTTACCGCTGCTTGAGAGTAAATCCTTGTATTCTGGTAAATAGGCGATCAGTTTCTTATTTAAAACGATTTCTTCCCCGCGATCACGTGCGATGCCGAACAATATCGAGGTCACACTTTTTGTAACCGATGCCACAGGGTGCTTTAAGTCACGATGATATCCGCAAAAATACTCCTCCAAAATCAGTTTGCCGTTTTTTATCAGCAATATGCTGTGAATGTTTTTTAAATTGTTATTAAGAATCTGGCGCATCAATTCCCGAATTATTTGCGGATCTACCTCCTGCTCACCCAGGGAAGATATCTCCCAGTCCCCATCTATCTTAAGTGGAATGTGGTAACTATACTTGCAACTATTAAAGTTTTTGTTTGTCGTAAATGAAACCCAACTTGACTGCGACCGGTTATTATGCGAGAGCCAATCTGCTCCATCGGCAACCCGCACGCGCCATTGATATGCTTCGCCTGAATTTAGTATAGCCGGTGGCAATCTGACGGATTCCATGTCTTTGACATAGTGGCTTCTATAAACATGTTTGCGATTGATATCTCTGATTTCAACCTGGTAAAAAAGAGGTCTATCATTGTTCAGTTTCTGCCAGGAGAAGACAGGGGGTGTGCAGGTGACAGGTTCTCCATTGGCTGGATGAAATTCTCGCGTATCCGGCAAGGGAATTTTTATAAAGGCTGACTGAGTATCTGTGGCATAACCGCTTCTATTGCCGCTGGTTACCTTGAATTGATAGGTTCCGACTTCTGGAGAACCCGGTCTGGCGGCCCAAAAAGCTCTCCATTGAGGATAATAATTAAAGTCATCCTTATCGATCGGTAAATCACCACCAGGGCCAGAAACTATGATTGAATCAATATCAGCAGGCAGTCTGCCAGGGAATTTGCGACCTATGACCACATCGATATATGTTTTAATACTACCGTCAGACCTGTGAACAGAATAGACTGCTCCCTCAATGGGAATTTCTTCACTTGCCTTAACCTGATTTGCGCATCCTGCAATGATTAGAAAGAAAATCAGTACGACTGAAAATAAATCTTGCAGGAGTTCTTTGCCTAATAAGTTCATTGTAATATGCTTTTTGAACATTGAAATCTCAAAAATTTTTTGAGTAAAATGCAAAATTTGAATAATATCCGAATAAATACATGATTTGTTATTGCTAAAACTCATGCTTACTTGCAGTATTGTAGAGTTCTCATAAACTTAAAAATAATGTTGGTATTGTGAATTGGAAATATGAAAGGAATACCACAGCTATCTGAGAATTTCAAAAATACTTATATGTTGGAGTTACATGCCATTTTGAAAGCGTTTATCTGTTGCAGATATATGGCAGAAATCGAAAGTTTCGCCTCTTAAATGAAATGGGCAATCTATGGACATTCCAAAGAAAAGGCAGGACCAAATGACCCTGCCAGGAGATTATAAAAATTCTGGATAATTGATGATTATGGTATAAATCTTCCATAAATCGTAAATTACCCGTCTCACCAATTTAGCCAAAAACTGCCTTAAAGGTGGCCGATTCAATTTCCGGAGATGGTTTCCACCTGTATCAGTTTAAAGAAGCCCCCCAGGATTGGTGGAAAATGGGTTGCAAAAGGCAACTTAGGAATCCCTGATACCATTTTATCCCCAGGTCTTAGCAGTTTCCACCATGGTCTGGATGTTTTCAGGAGGGCAGATATCTGGTATGATACAACCCCCACTTACCATCAACCCCCCGTCTCGACCAGCCTTATCAATCACCTCCCGGGTTGCTTCTTTCACCTCCTCAGGGCTTCCCATAGCTAAGAGACTCGTGCTGATATTGCCCATCAGGCAGTATCGCGGCCCCAATAATTTCCGCGCCGCTTCAAAATCTACCCCTTCATCAAGACTCAGGCAATTCACTCCAGTTTCGGCAAAACTTTCGAGCCGGTCAGAATTGTCACCGCATACGTGCATAATGGTTTTTATCCCGGTAGGTTTGACAAGGTTGACGAGGCGTGAGGTGAGTGGCTTCCCCCACTCTTCCCAATGTCTTTTGGAGATGGCGTCCCCAGAACTGCTTGGGTCGGAGATGAAGAGGATATCTACTCCTGTGCTGATAATGGCCACCGCATATACAATGAGACTGCTGAAAGCAATTTCGCAGAGTTTGCGAAGGGATTCAGGCGCCTTGTACAAATCCCGCATCGCGTTCTCGGAACCCCTTAGCATGGAAACATGCCTGAATGGGGCCTGAATGTAGCCGATAACCGGAACTTCGCGCTTAAACCGATTTTTCAGTCGCCGCATTCCTTCCAGGATTAGACTCAGCCTTTGATTTTGATACGGATCGAATAGTTTCAAACGAGATAAATCAGTTTCGTAGTTTTGTACCGCTGGGATTTCCACTGACGGTGGGTGCCCATGGGAAATTTTGAGAACCGATCCCATGGCCTCTGATTCGGAATGACAGGCGAACATATCCCAAACGCAATCATAACCAAACTTATCGACAGCATAAGTTTGGGCATAGACATGCCTTTCAACACTATCAAGCTCATCGATCAAATCAAAACCGGCTTGTTTGCTGCACCATTCACGTGCCATA
>Ga0209536_100002251_pt1 | contig 31382 bp, 29 predicted proteins | sample DeeMarSeWOR28_12_FD_187461 | JGI IMG/M metagenome (GOLD analysis project Ga0209536, IMG submission 187461) | Marine sediment microbial communities from White Oak River estuary, North Carolina - WOR-2-8_12 (SPAdes) (version 2) | ecosystem: Environmental > Aquatic > Marine > Intertidal zone >... | reverse complement strand
GAACTTGCGCCACACCTTGTTGTTGCCGCTTACCGAACCGCCCGGCACCGTCACCCAGGCAGCGCCATCCCAGTACTGCACCTCGAACGCCGTGATGCCCCAGTCGGCGAACGTCAATGCCTCGGTCGGCTCTGCCGGTGCCGCGTAGGCGTCCTGCAGGGTGAAGACGTCGATCTCGTTGATGGTTTGCAGGCCGCTGAACTGGATCTGCACCCAGTCGGGAAATTCGAGCCAGGTCCCATCGTTCCACCCACCGCCGCTGCCCCAGTTGAGGCCTTTGCGGTCGCCGTCGTTGACGGACGCGGCCGGATAGCCTGCGCTGTGGCTCGACGATGCACTGGCCACGCTGCCATTGGATTGCAGCGCCACGTTGAAGCGAGGCGCGCCCTCTTCGACCGTGACGATGACCGGAGCGGATACCGCAACGCCGAGCTGATTGTCGATGGCGCGCGCCGTCAGCGAAAAGACGCCTGGCCCGATGCCCGACCAAGCGAACGTGTAGGGCGGCGTTGTCACCTCGCCGATCTTCACGTTGCCTGCGTAGAACTCAACGCGGCTGATGGTGCCGTCGCTGTCGCTGGCGACCGCGGTGAGCGTGATGTCGGCCGGTGAGACATAAACCGCACCCGGGGCCGGCTCGGTCAGCGCGACCGTGGGTGGCGTACTGACCAAAGCGCCGGTTGCCTCGGCAATCTGGATCATCGGCGTGACGAGGCCGGTTCGCGGATCCGTGACGGGCGTGCCGCTCGCCTGCAACGCGCCGAGAACCTCGCCTACCCCCGCGGAGGGATCCGCGCTCTTGAGCAGCGCCCACGCCCCCGCGACGTGCGGGGTTGCCATCGACGTGCCGCTCAGGTAGTCGTAAGCGCCGCCGGGAAGCGAGGACAGCACGTCTCCACCGGGCGCGAGGAGACTGAGCCCGACCGAGCCATTGCTGAAGTACGACACGCTGCGATCCTTGTCGACCGACCCGACGCTGACGGCGGTGGAGATGCAGGCAGGTTGGCCAAGCTGCGTGGGTGATGAATCATTCCCGGCGCCGGCGACGGTGGCGATGCCTGCGCTGCGCAGCAGGTTGATCGCATCTGTTAGGGACGGCGACACATCGTCGCAGGGGTAGTCGTAAAGGTCGCCCGCGAGGCTCAGGTTGACCGAGGCGATGCTATAGGCCGTGCGCAGGCCGTAGACGTAATCGAGCGCCGCAATAAGGTCGCTGGTGGTGGCGTAGAGTTGGCAGTCTACGAGGCAGAGCTCCTGAAAGACCTGAATCGCGATCAAGCCAGCATCCGGCGCCATCCCGCCGGCGTCGGCGCCCAAGAGCCCGCGGTGCCCCGCGGCGATGCCCGCGACATGCGTGCCGTGGTAGCAGCCCGGAGCGCTGCTCACGCAGGGTACGCCGGACCCGGGGCCGGTGGCCATGTCAGCGCCACCGGGGCAGAGCGACCTGCCGAGAAACGCATACTCCGGGGTGGAGAAACACGCCTCTTCCACCACCTTGCCGGAAAGGAAGGGGTGCAGCTTGTCGACACCGGTGTCCACGATCGCGACCACCTGGCCGCCGCCCGTGTAGCCGGCGTTCCAGGCATCCACGGCATGAACCATGGTCGGGGTCTCGGTCAGCGTCGGAACGTAACGCCGCTCGATCTCGACACTGCGAACGCTGGCTTCTGCCAGCAATGCGTCGAGCGCGCTTTCATCCAGCCGCATCGACATATAGGGCAGGTGCCGAAACTTTCTGAGGGCCCGCGGGCTGAAGCGCTGCAGCTTCGCCTCGAGCCCGCGCTGCGCGGCGGCAATGCCGGCCGCACGGGCTGCGGAGCCCGGCGCCTCGCGGGCGGCGGGGACGCTCGCCGGATCGAAGCGCAACCCCACCACGACGGCGACCTCACCGTCGCGTCGCACCCGTTCGACGAGATCAGGGCGGTTGCGCTTGTCAAAGGCACTGTAGCGATCGGCGGGGGCCTGGGGCAGGCCTTGCGCCCAGACGGGTCCAGCGATGCCGAGCAGCAGCCCGGCCAGCAACACTCTCAGGATCGATCGCACAGCAGCAGTCATGGCGAACCCTCCTCGGGGACCCGTGCTGCGCGTGACATGGACGTGCAGCCCTTCGGTCCGCAGTGGGTCGATACGGAAGACCGACCCTCGCCTACCTGCCAGTCCGCTGGGCCCCGGGCGAATTCTCGCTGGCGTCCAGGACCGACTTGATTTTGTCGGATCAGGGTACTCCCGAAAGAAGACCGCTGTTAAGTGACAAAATGCGCGCAAGCGCAGCTATTGCGCTGATCCCGAGCGACACTGTCCCGAAACGCCGACAGTCGCCCCGCGGTGCGCCTATCGTCCTTTCAAGCGGCGCGCGCGGTCACGTATAGAGGTTCAGCACGCCGTCGAGGTCCGAGAAGTCGAGCGCGTGCGTCGCCGCCGCCCGGACCCGCGGCTTCGCGCGCCAGGCGACCGACACCCCGGCCTCGGCCATCATTGCCAGATCGTTCGCGCCGTCGCCGACCGCTAGAGTTTGCGATTTCGACAGCCCGAACCGTGCTGCGACCTCGCGAAACCGTGCGGCCTTCGCTGCGGCATCGACGATCGCCCCGCGCAGCCGTCCGGATAGCTTCCCATCGACAATCTCCAGCTCGTTCGCGAACGCCTCGTCGATGCCAAGCCGCGCCTGCACGCGGCTGGTGAAGAACGTAAAGCCACCGGAGACGAGCAGCGTCCGGATGCCGCGCGAGCGGCAGCCTTCGATCAGCCGCTCGGCGCCGGGCGAGAGGGTGAGGGTGTCGCGATAGACCTTTTCGAGCGCCGTTTCCTCGAGCCCGGCGAGCAGTGCGACGCGCCGCGCGAGGCTCTCGGCGTAGGGGATCTCGCCGCGCATCGCCTCCTCGGTGATCGCCGCAATCGCAGCCTTCCTTCCCAGCAGCGCGCCGATCTCGTCGACGCACTCGATCGTGATGAGGGTCGAGTCCATGTCGATGGCGAGCAGGCGCAGCGCGGCGAAACGCCGGCCCTCGGGTACCCAGGCGCAGTCAACGCGGTGCGCCGCGCACCAGGCGTCGAGCGTCGCGCTGCGCGCCGCGCCGCGCAGGCGCCAGGCGCTCGGCGCGACCGGTTCGGCCGCGGCGCTCCGGGCGAGGCGCGCGGCGTCCTCGGCGAGCCCGGGCGTCAAGCCGGGGCCCTGGATGACGAGACTCAGACGCTGCATGCGATGGCCGCCGCGTCTCTCAGCCCGCCAGGCGGCGCAGCGCGTCCTTCACCGCGCGCCCGCGCGCCTGCCACTCGGGCAGCTTGGCTTCGAGCCGCACCCGGTCGGGGCCGGCGAACCGTGCGCCGCGCGTGGCCTGCACGAAATCGATGATGCGCTGCGCGTCGATCAATGGATGCTTCGGGAAATGCAGCACGATGGCTTCGTGCGTCGCATCGATGCGCGCGATGCCGAGCGTGCGCGCGTCGATGCGCAGGCGATGGCACTCGAGCAGCGCGCGTGCCGGCTCGGGCAGCTCGCCGAACCGGTCGATGAGCTCCTCGAGCATCGCCTCGAGCGCGTCCTGCGATTCGCAGTTCGCGAGCCGCTTGTAGAGCGTCAGGCGCTCGTGCACATCGCTGCAGTAGCTCGCCGGCAGCAGCGCGGGCACGTGCAGGTTGATCTCCGCGCTGACATCGACCGCACCGTCCACATCGGCGCTGCGTCCTGAGCGCAGGGCGCGCACCGCGCGCTCCAGCATCTGCGTATAGAGCGAAAAGCCGACCTCCTGGATCTCGCCCGACTGCGATTCGCCGAGCACCTCGCCGGCACCGCGGATCTCGAGATCGTGCATCGCGAGGAAAAAGCCCGAGCCGAGCGCCTCCATCGCCTGAATCGCCTCAAGCCGCTTCTTCGCCTGCGTGCCGAGCGCGCCGAAGGGGTCGCCGCCGGGACCTTCGCCGCGCGGCGTGAGCAGGTAGGCGTAGGCCTGGTGGTGCGAGCGCCCGACGCGCCCGCGCAGCTGGTGCAGCTGGGCGAGGCCGAAGCGGTCGGCGCGGTTGATGACGATCGTATTCGCCGTGGGCACGTCGATGCCGGTCTCGATGATGGTCGTGCACAGCAGCACGTTATGGCGCTGTGCGTAGAACTCGCGCATCACGCGCTCGAGTTCGCGCTCGCGCATCTGGCCGTGCGCCACGGCGATGCGCGCCTCGGGCAACAGCCGCTCGAGGCGGTCGCGCACATGCTCGATGGTGTCGACCTCGTTGTGCAGGAAGTAAACCTGTCCGCCGCGCTTGAGCTCGCGCAGCACGGCCTCGCGCACCAGACCTTCGGAGTAAGGCGAAACGAAGGTCTTGATCGCCAGGCGGCGCTGCGGCGCGCTGGCGATGACCGAGAAGTCGCGCAGCCCTTCGAGCGACAGCGCGAGCGTGCGCGGGATCGGCGTCGCGGTGAGCGTCAGCACGTCCACTTCCGCGCGCAGCGCCTTGAGCGCTTCCTTCTGGCGCACGCCGAAGCGGTGTTCCTCATCGATGATCACCAGGCCGAGGCGCTCGAACTTCACGCCCTTCGACAGCAGCTTGTGCGTGCCGATGACGATGTCGAGCTCGCCGCGCGCCAGCTTGTCGAGCGCCGTCGCCTGTTCCTTGCCCGTCTTGAAGCGCGACAGCTCGGCGATGCGCACCGGCCAGTCCGCGAAACGGTCGGTGAAGGTGAGGAAATGCTGCTCGGCGAGCAGCGTCGTGGGGCAGAGGATCGCCACCTGGCGGCCGTCGGCCACCGCGACGAAGGCCGCGCGCAGCGCCACCTCGGTCTTGCCGAAGCCGACGTCGCCGCAGATCAGGCGGTCCATCGGCTTGCCGGAGGTCATGTCGCTGACGACCGCGTCGATCGCGCCCTGCTGGTCCGGGGTTTCCTCGAAGCCGAAGCCGTCGGCGAAGGCCTCGAGGTCGTGCAACGTGACGCCGAAGGCATGGCCCTCGCGCGCCGCGCGCTTGGCGTACAGCGCGAGCAGCTCGGCGGCGGTGTCGCGCACCTGCTTCGCGGCGCGCGCCTTGGCGCGGTCCCACTGCCCGCTGCCGAGCTTGTGCAGCGGTGCGTCTTCCGCTTGTGCCCCGGCGTAGCGCGAGATCACCTCGAGCTGCGCGACCGGCACGTAGAGCTTGTCGCCGCCCTCGTACTCGAGCAGCAGGAATTCCGTTTCGCCTTCGCCGAGATCGAGGCTGACCAGGCCCTGGTAGCGGCCGATGCCGTGCTGCGCGTGCACCACCGGGTCGCCGACCTTGAGCTCGGAGAGATCGCGGACCAGGCCTTCGGCGGAGACGGTCTTGTCGCGCCCGCGCGCGCGCCGGCGCACGGTGCCGGCGTAGAGCTCGGCTTCGGTGACGACGCACCAGCCCTCCGCGGGCAGCGCGAATCCGCTGGCGAGCGGCGCAACGGCCAGTGCGAGCTGCGCATCGCCGCTGCCAAATGCGGCGAAGTCCGTGCAGGGCGCGGGCTGCAGCCCGTACTCGGCGAAATACGCGGCCATCGTCTCGCGTCGCCCGGGCGATTCTGCGGTGAGCAGCACACGCAGCGGCGTCACGTCGATGAACTGCTTCAGCGCGGCAATCGGATCCTGCGCACGGCGATCAACCGCGAGCGCCGGCAGGGCGGTCGCGACGAGCGGCGCGCCGCCGTCCACACGGGCCGCATCCTGCGCCAGGTCGTCAACTGCCGGTGCGCTCAGCAGGTCGACACGCGGGTGCTCGCGCAGACTGACGTAAAACGCCTCGGCATCAAGGAACAGCGCTGAGGGTGGCAGCAGCGGGCGGTCCGGATCGCCGCCGAGCAGCTTGTAACGCGCAGCCGCATCGCTCCAGAAGGTCTGGATGGTCTGCGCGACATCGTGGTGCAGGGCGACGGTGGTCGCGCCCGGCAGGTAGTCGAACAGCGTCGCGACCGTGTCGTGGAACAACGGCAGGTAGTACTCGATCCCGGCCGAGGCGATGCCGTTCGAGACGTCGCGGTAAAGGCGCTTTTTGGAAGGGTCGCCCTCGAACTGCTCGCGCCAGCGGCTGCGAAAACGCGTGCGCCCGGTCTCGTCGAGCGCGAATTCGCGCGCCGGCAGCATGCGCAGCTCGCGCACGCTGTAGACGGTGCGCTGCGTATCGGCATCGAAGGCGCGGATCGTCTCGACGCGCTCGTCGTCCAGGTCGATGCGCAGCGGCAGGACGCTGCCCATCGGGAACAGGTCGATCAGCCCGCCGCGGAAGCACACCTCGCCCGGCGCGACGACCTGGGTGACGTGCGCGTAGCCGGCAAGCGCGAGCTGCCTGCGCAAGCCCTCCAGATCGAGCTGCTGATCGACTTCGATGAAGAATGTGTGCGCGGCGAGATAGCTCGGCGGGCACAGGCGCATGAGTGCCGTGGTCGCGGGCACCAGCGCAACGTCGAACGCGCCGCGCTGCAGCTGGTACAAGGTGGCGAGGCGCTCGGAGACCAGGTCCGGGTGCGGCGAGAACTGATCGTAGGGCAGGGTTTCCCAGTCGGGCAGCAGGCAGACGCGCAGGCCCGGGGCAAACCAGCGCAGCTCCTCGATCAGGCGCTGCGCATCCTGCGCGTTGGCGCAGATTACGGCGAGCGGCTGCGCTTCCGCCTGCGCGAGGCGCGCGAGTGCGAGCGCATCGGCCGAGCCGACGAGCTGTGCGTAGCGCCTGCGGGCAGGAAGCGAGTCGCGGTGCATGCGGAGTGCGCGTCGATCGAAGCCCTGCACGAAAGCCTGCGGGGCGACGCGGCGTATAATTATATCGCCTTGATTTAACAAGAACTTACGGTGTCGCTGTTCGCTCTCATCCCGGCTGCCGGATCCGGCTCGCGCATGCTCGCCGGGGGCGCCAAGCAGTTCCGGCTGCTCGGCGGCAAGCCGATGCTGTGGCATGCGCTTCGGGCGCTCGATATTCCCGCGATCGAGATGATCTTCGTCGTGCTGGCGAAGGACGATCGCCAGTTCCGCGCGCAGGACTGGAGCGCCTTCGAGGGCCGCATCGAGCCGCTGTACTGCGGCGGCGCGACGCGCGCCGAGTCGGTTCACAACGGGCTGATCGCGGCGATGGCGGCGATCGACGCCGACGACTGGATACTGGTGCACGATGCGGCGCGACCCTGCCTGCCGCGCAGCGATCTCGAGCGGCTGATCGCGGAGTGCGCAGGCGACGCGATCGGCGGCATCCTGGCGTTGCCGGTCGCCGAAACGGTGAAGCGCGTGGCGAAGGACGAGGCGGGGGTGGCGCGCATCGCGAAGAGCGAGGACCGCAGCCAGCTGTGGCTCGCGCAGACGCCGCAAATGTTCCGCGTCGGCCTGCTGGCGCAGGCGCTGCACGCGGCGACGGGCGAGGTGACCGACGAAGCGAGCGCGGTCGAGCGGCTCGGGCTGCAGCCGCGCCTGGTCATCGGCAGCCGGCGCAACATCAAAGTCACCTACGCCGAGGATCTGGCGATCGCCGAGGCGCTCCTGCAGGGCGCAGTGCCTTGAGCGGGCTGCGCATCGGGCAGGGCTTCGACGTCCACGCACTCGTTGCCGGGCGGCGCCTGGTGCTCGGCGGCGTTGAGATTCCTTTCGAGCGCGGGCTCGAGGGGCATTCTGACGCGGATGTTCTGATTCATGCGGTGATCGACGCGCTGCTCGGCGCCGCCGCGCTCGGCGACATCGGGCGGCATTTCCCGGACACCGACGCGCGCTACCGCGATGCGGACAGCCGCACGCTGTTGCGCGAGGTCGGCGCCAAGCTCGCGCAGTCGCGGCTGCGGGTGTGCAACGTCGACGCCACCCTCATTGCGCAGGCACCGCGGCTCGCGCCGCATGTCGATGACATGGCGGCGAACATCGCTGCCGACCTCGGTCTGGCGCGCAAGCGCGTGAACGTCAAGGCGACGACCACCGAGACGCTCGGTTTCACCGGCCGCGGCGAAGGCATTGCTGCGATGGCCGTGACGCTCGTCGAAACGAACGAGGAGGACTGATGTACACCCCGCCGTACAACCGCGCCGAAGATCACGCCGAAATCCTGGACATGATGCGCGCGCACAACTTCTGCCTGCTCGTCACGGGCGCCGGCGGCGAGCTGCACGGTACGCACCTGCCTTGCCTGGTGCATGAACGCGGCGATCGGCCGATCATCGAGCTGCACATGGCGAAAGCCAATCCGCAGTGGCAGCAGTTTTTCGACGACGACGTGCTGGTGGTGTTTTCCGGGCCGCATGCCTACGTCTCGCCGCGCTGGTATGCGCGTCAGCCTTCGGTGCCGACCTGGAACTACGCCGCCGTGCACGCGTACGGCCAGGTCACGATTTTCGACGACCCATCGACCAAGCACGCCGCGCAGCGCCGCCTGGTTGCCGCGCACGATCCGGAGTGGCTCGCGCAGTTCGATGCCCTGGCGCAGGACTATGTCGGCAGCATGCTCCACAACATCGTCGTATTCGAGGTGGCCGTGACACGCATCGACGCGCGCTGGAAGCTGTCGCAGAACCGCGGTCGCGAGGAGCAGGATCTGGTGATTGAGAACCTCGAGCGCAGCGGCGCGGCGGGTGACCAAGCGCTCGCTGCGCTGATGCGCAGGCATCTCGTCTGAGCGCGATCGAAACGACGGACGCAAGGCTGAGGGTCTTCTTCGCGCTCTGGCCACCGGAGCGCACGGCGGTCCGGCTCGAGCAGTGGGCGCAGGATCTGGCGCGCGGGAGCGGCGGGCGGCTGACCCGCCAGGAGACCATTCACCTCACGCTTGCCTTCCTCGGCGAAATCGAGGCGGCGCGCGTCGACGACGCGATCAGCGTGGCGCGCGCAGTACGTGCGCCGGCGCACAAGCTGCTGATCGAGCACGCCGAGTACTGGCCGCACAACCGGATTCTCTGGGTCGGGCCGCGGCGCACGCCGGCGACCATGGCGCGCCTGGCGCGCGAGCTGGGCAAGGCGCTGCGCCGCGCGGACTTCGCGCTCGAGCGACGCCCCTTCGCCGCGCACGTCACGCTGATCCGCAGAGCGCGCGCGCCGCGCGCGCTGCCGCCACTGCCGCGCGTCGACTGGCCGGTCGACGAATTCCTCCTGGTGCGCTCGCTGCTGTCGCGCGAGGGCGCGCAGTACAGGGTGCTCGAGCGTTTTCCCTTGCAGGGTCATTCCTGAGGCGGCCTATACTTTGCGCTCCCCGCCGGAGGAGCACATGACCGCGACCCGCACCGAACCGCTCAAGGCCTACTGGCAGCCGGGCTGCTCGAGCTGCCTGCGCATGAAGGAGTTCCTGCAGCGCCACGGCGTGGCGTTCGAGTCGATCAACGTGCTGGCCGACAAGGCGGCGTTTGCCGACCTGGCGCGACTCGGCATCCGCTCGGTGCCGATCATCCGCAGGGGTGACGACTGGGCGAATGGCCAGGTGCTGCGCGACGTCGCGCGGATCGCGGGAATCCGCTGGGGCGGAAGCCGGATCCTGCCGCCGGAGGAATTGCAGGCACGGCTGACCCTGTTCCAGGCGGCGGCGCGGCGCTTTCTGGCCCAGTTGCCGGACGATGCGTTGCCGGCGATGTTGCCGAACCGGCCGCGCAGCTACGCCAGCCTCGCGTTCCACATCTTCAGCATCGCCGATGCCTTCCTCGATCACGAGCTTGACGGCACGCGGCTCGACGAGAATGCCTACAACCGGGTGCCGGGCCCGGGCAAGGACACGCGCGCCGCGCTGACAGGCTATGGGGAGGCGGTGGCGCGGCGGCTCGAGAACTGGTGGGCGGTGCACGGGTCGAAGACCGACTGGAACCGCCGGGCTGACGTGTACTACGGCGAGCAGAGCGTGGAGGAATTCTTCGAGCGCACCACCTGGCACTGTGGGCAGCACGTGCGCCAGTTCATGATGGTGCTCGATCAGCTCGGCATCACGCCGCAGGATCGGCTGGGGCCGGAGGCGTTTGCCGATCTGCCGATGCCGGAGAAGGTGTGGGACGACGAGCCCGGTCCGGCGACGCGCGCATCCTAGGCGCCCGCTCCAACGATTTCCTACAAATCGTAGTACCAAGGGGTAATGCCGTTAGTACCGACGGGTAGTGCCGTCGGCGGCGCGCTGTCGTCATGATGCGGTCATCGAATCAAGGAGCAGATCGATGAAAGACGACACACGGCGTTTCTATGCAGTCCTCGGCGTTCCGACCGGCGCGACCGCCGAGCAGATCAGGGATAAATACCGTTCAATGCTGATCCATGCGCGAGCCGCCATCCGCGGCGGGCAGGTGGATTTTGCGGCGCTCAACGAGGCGCGCGAAGCCTACTTTGCACTGACCACTGACACGCAGGCGCGCGCGGCCTGACCCCGCCGGCTGCGTGGCGGGCGCGTCAGCGGCCGCGCGTCTTTTCCTGCATCGCCTCGTACTGCGATGGCGTGCAGCGTGCGCGGGCGAGGAACTCGCGCAGGTGCTTGACGTCCTGGCGTCCGAGCGTGTGCCCATGATGCGGCCGGTGCAGCACGCCTTCCTGTCCATTTAGCCACACGTGCAGGCGCGCGCCGGGGTGCGTTTCGACGCGCGCGCCGAGATGACCGAGCAGCGACTCAACCTCGCGGAAATGAATGTTCGCGTTGATCGGGTCGCGGAAGATGGTCTCGAGCAGATGCACGTGCTTGTGGCTCATGGCCCCTGACTCTAGGGCGGCGAACTGCCGGGTCGGTTGATCGGCGTCAAAAGCATGGCGCAGATCATGCGGCCTCGGGCGGCCGCCCGCCGCGTACCGCGACCGCTGCCGTGCGCGCGCGCCGTTCGCTCGAGGTCACCGTAGCACCAGCCGCGCCACCAGCCCGCCGCCTTCGCGCGGCTTGAAATCGAGCGTGCCGTCGTGCGCGCGCGCGATGCGCTCGACGATCGCCAGGCCGAGCCCGGCGCCGCCCTCGGCGCCGCGCGCCTCGTTCAGCCGGGTGAAGGGTTGCTTGAGGCGCTCGATCTGCGATTCGGGGATACCGGGGCCGCGGTCGAGCACTTCGATGATCGCGCGATCGCCGTCACGCGTCGCTCGAACTTCGACCGGCGCGCCGCCGTGGCGCAGCGCGTTGTTGACGAGGTTGGTCACTGCGCGGCGCAGCGCCGTCGGTGCGGCCGCCTGGCGCATCGCGCCCGCAGCGAAGGACACGTCCAGCCCACGCTTGCGGTAGCCCTCGACCAACTCCTGCAGCAACGCGCCGACATCCGTGTCCACCCGCGCCTCATCGGCGCCGCGGGCGTAGTCGAGAAACTGCCCGATGACGCTGTCAATCTCCTCGACGTCGGTGGCAATGCCGTCGCGCACCGTCGCGTCGCCCTCGAGCATCTCGAGCGCGAGGCGCAGCCGCGCGAGCGGCGTGCGCAGGTCGTGGCTGATCCCGGCCAGCACGGTGGCGCGCTCACGCTCGAGCGCGGCGAGATCGCCCGCCATGCGGTTGAACGCACTCGCCACGGTGCGCAGTTCGGCAGGCCCCTTTTCGGTCAGCCGCTCGGGTGTTTCACCGCGGCCAACGCGCTGCGCGGCGCGCGTCAGCGCGTCGAGCGAGCGGCTGATGCCCGAGGCGACGAGCCAGGCGCCGACCAGGGCGAGCGCGATGAGCAGCGCCGCCCAGCCGATCCAGCCGGCACCGAATTCGGGCTCCAGGCGCTCGCGCGGCAGCATTGCCCAGAATTCGTCGGTGTCGATGAAAAAGCTCACCCAGAAGCCGTCGACGTCGTCACGGGCATAGGCAAAGCGGGTGCGCTCACCGAGCGCCGCGCGCACGCGCGCGACCACCCGCGCGAGCAGCGGGTCGTCGGGCAGCGGCTCGAGCCGCTCGCCCTCGAGCGCCGGGTAGAGGCGCAGGCCCTCGCGCTCGTTGAGCTCGATCAGCAGTTCGCGCCGGCGCTCGGGGTCGGAATTGACCAGCGCGGCGCGGGTCAGATTGACTACGCTCGCCGTCTGCTGCGCGATCTCGCGCGAGCGCGGCTCGCGTTCGTAGAGGCGGTAGAGCTGGAACGAGGCGAGGACCGAAACGACGAGCAGCAGGCCAATCAGCGCGAACGAGCGCGCAAGCAGCGAATCGGTCACCTGATTACTTTGCGTTGCCGTCGGGCACGAAGACGTAGCCGAAGCCCCACACCGTCTGGATGATGCGCGGATGCGCCGCGTCGTCCTCGACGATCTTGCGCAGCCGCGAGATCTGCACGTCGATCGAGCGGTCGAAGGCCTCGTACTCGCGGCCGCGCGCCAGCTCCATCAGCTTGTCGCGCGACAGCGGGGTACGGGGATGCTGCACCAGGACCTTGAGCACGGAGAACTCCCCGGTGGTGAGCGCGACCGCCTTGCCGGCCCGGGCGAGCGCGCGCGTGCCGAGGTTGAGTTCGAACTCGCCGAAACGGTGCACTTCGGTGGCGGCGGCAGGGGCACCCGGCGGCCCGCCCGGCCCGCGGCGGCGCAGGATGGCGTGCGCGCGCGCCACCAGCTCGCGTGGATTGAATGGCTTGGGCAGATAGTCGTCGGCACCCATCTCCAGCCCGACGATGCGGTCGACTTCGTCACCCTTGGCAGTGAGCATGAGGATCGCGGGCCCGGCATTGGCGGCGCGCAGACGGCGGCAGATGGCGAGGCCGTCCTCGCCCGGCAGCATGAGGTCGAGCACGATCAGGTCGAAGCGCTCGCGCGCGAGCAACTTGTCCATGCCGGTCGCGTCGGGCACGGCGCGTGCCTCGAAGCCCTGCTCGCCGAGGTAGCGCAGCAGCAGTTCGCGCAGGCGGTGATCGTCGTCGACGACGAGGATGCGATGCTTGAGTTCGGTCATAGCGTGTCAGGGTAACGGCCGCGAGGCGCGGGGCGGTAACAACTTGTCATCCCGCACGGCGCGCGGACATGCATTGTTACAAATTCGCCGGCCGGGCGCGGGACGGCGCCGGTCCGGGCTGGGTACGATGCGGGGCGTGAAATATTCGATCCTCCGTCCCGCCGCCCTCGTGCTGGGCGCCTGCCTGCTGCTCTCGGCGGCGGCCGCCGAGGCACGCGCACCGCGCTGGCAGGCGTCTTCCGCGCTAGAGCGCATCCTGGCGCAGGCCCGCGGGCAGATGAGCGATGCCGAGCGCGAGCAGTTGCGCCGCGATCTGTCTGCGTCGCCGCGCGGCCGGGGGCGGGAGGGGGCAACCCGGCGCGACGCCCGCCGGGACACGCACATGAGCCCGCAGCAGCGCGACAGCCTGCGGCGCGACATGCGCGACGCCAACCGCCAGCTCGACCGCAACCAGCGGCGTGGCGGCAATGGCAAACGCAATGGCAACGGCAACGGCCGCCGTGAGCGCGACCGGCGCTGAGTGCGCCGGTTACAGCTGCTTACAAGACCGGCCTGCGCGAAACAGATTCGTCACCATTTCGCACAGCCGCGGCGCAGGCCGGCGCGCAGACTGGTCTCATGTTCGCGTGACATGGTGTCGCGCGGCACGATGAAGGAGACAGTCATGAGAAAGATGCTCATCCCAATCGCGCTGGCGGCGACGCTCGCCTGCGGCTTTGCCCAGGCGCAGGAGCGCGAGCGCGGCGACCGGCGTGGCGACGTGGGCGCGCGCGGCGACCGAAACGACGTGACCCGGACGCAACGCGGCGACCGGACAAGCGCTGCGCCGATGCGGCAGGTTGCCGACCGCGATCGCATCGATGCACGCCAGGCGCGACAGTCGGACCGTATCCGCAGCGGCGTCGCCTCGGGCGACCTGACGCGGCGCGAAGCCACCGCGCTGCGTAGTGAACAGCGTGGCATCCGGCGCATGGAACGCCATGCGCGCGCCGACGGCGTGGTCACGCCGCGCGAGAGCCGGCGGCTGGAGCGCGCGCAGGATCGTGCCTCGCGCCATATCAACCAGCAGCGTCACGACCGGCAGCAGCGCGCCGGCGGCTGGCGCGGTCACAACCGCGGCAATCATTACGCCTACGGGCGCGGCCACAACCGCGGCAATCATTACGCCTACGGGCGGGGCCACAACCGCGGCAACCATTACGCCTACGGGCGCGGCCACAACCGCGGCAACCACGCCGCCTACGGGCGTGGCTATAACCGCGGTAATTACGCCGCGCACGGCAGCCGTTTCAACCATCGGCCGCAGTTTGCCGCGCGGGGACGCGTCGGACGCCGCTAGCCGGAGCGGCGGGCATCGGCCGGCGCCGGGCATCGACCCCGCACCGGCCTTTTTCTATCCATCGGCCGCAGACGCGGCCGCTGGCGTTTGCGGCAGGTGCGCGATCGAGTTGGCGTAGTAGCGCAGCAGCGGCAGCTCTGCCACGCGCGCCCGGTAAAGGCCGTCCTGTGCGTCGACCAGCCGGCGCAGCGTCAGCATGCGCAGACCGACGGTGAATGCGTAATCGAGGTCCTGGCGCGGAAGGTAGATATGCGCACCCGCGGCACGCAGTCGTTCGAGCTCGGTCTGGGCGGCGGCCTTGAGCGCGATGTCCGATACGGCATCCTCCGGCCGCTCAATGAAAACGCGCGCGATGAGTGCGACCGGTACGACCGGCACGATGCGGCCGACGACATCCATCAGGCGTGCGCCCAGTGCGGCCATTTCGGCCTTGCGCGTCTCGCCGTCGAGGCGCTGGAAGTCGATTCCGCGCTCGCTGCAGTAAGCGCGCATCGAGATCGGCGCGCCGATGTTGACGCAGGCGTAGCCGAAGCGGTGCCATTCGTTCTTTGCCATGAGGCCGAGGTTGTGCATCACGAAGCGCAGCGTGGTCGCCGCCGCGGCCCAGCGGCCGCGCCGCTCGGCCGGCGGGTCGGCCGCGCGCAACAGACTGCGGTCCTCGAGCACCCGGTCGTAGTTGATGCCGAGCGGCACGAACACCAGGTCGCGCTCGCCCTCCAGCGTGAAGCCGCGCAGCATGTAGTCAATGACACCGAGGCGCGGTTCGCGCATGCGCCCGTCGCGCGTCAGACCGCCTTCCGGGAACACGGCCTGCGGCACGCCGGCCTGCGTCGCCATGACGATGTAGCGCTCGAGCACGCGGCGGTAGAGTTCGTCGCGCGAGTTGCGCCTCACGAAGTACGCGCCCATGGCGCGGATCAGTGCCGAAAGCGGCCAGATGCGCGCCCACTCGCCGACTGCGTAAGACAGCGCGGCCTGCTCGGCGGCGAGATAGCCGGCGAGCACGTAGTCCATGTTCGAGCGGTGATTCATGACGAACACCACGGTTGCGTTGCCGGGGATCTGCCGGATGCCCTCGGAATCGACGTAGCCGATGCGCACGCGGTACAGCCCCTGCGCCAGCTTCCTGCCGAGCCAGTAGCCGGTACGAAAGTACAGATAGGCATTGAACGCCGGAACGATCTCGCGCGCGTAGCGCTCGACCGTCTTCAGCACCGCGGGCAACGGCGTGCCGCTTGCCGCCGCGTGCACTTCGGCAGCCTCGAGCACCTTCGGATCGCCGAGCAGTCGATGGATCAGGATCTGGCGTCGCGTGCGCTGAAAGGGGCGAATGCCGATGCGCAAGCGCGCGCCGAGCTCGTCGATAACGCGGTTCGCCTGGCCGGCGAGGAACCAGCGGATCGCCGGCATCAGCAGCCTGTCGACCACGGCCCAGGCCGCCAGCAGGCCGAGCGGCAACGCGATCCACAGTGGGACCGAAACAGTACTTCCCATGGCGTCCTCCCGGCGCGAGCGTAGGCCGGCCGGGAAGGACAGGCAAGCGACGTCCTCAGGACGGGGTCGCGGCGCCCGTACCGGCGCGGGCCAGGCCGATGCGATACCAGTCGACCCGGCGCGTGCCGACCATGGTGGCGGCGAGCAGCGCGAAGACCAGTGCCGAGCCCATCAGCAGGGCCTGGTCCTCGAGCCGCAGCACGGCGTAGAGCAGCGCATACAGCCCGCCGAGTCCCGCCCCGAACAGCAGACCTCGGCGGGCACCGCGCAGCACGAAGCTCAGGTAAAAGCCAATCAACATCACGCAGGCCAGCGCGGCAATGGCGTAGGACAGGACGAAGGCGAGGTGCTCGGAGAGCGACAGCAGCAGCAGGAAGAAAACCGCCAGCGCGACGCCGACCAGGGCGTACTGGATCGGGTGAATGGCGAGGCCCGCAAGCAGCTCGAACAGGAAGAACGCCGCGAAGGTGAGCGCGATGAACAGAAAGCCGTATTTCAAGGCGCGCTCGAGCGTGAGGTAAAGATCGACCGGCTCGATGAAGGCGACACCGAAGGCGTTGCGTGCGTAGTCTTTGCAGCGCTGGGTCTGCAGGCAGCCTTGCAGGACCTGTTCCAGGTTGGTGGCGAAATGCGAGGTTTCCCAGGTCGCGGCGAAGCCGGCATCGCTGACGCGCGTGTCGGCCTCCGGCAGCAGCCGGCCGGTGAAACTCGGGTGCGGCCAGTCCGAGGCGAGCGCGACGCGGGTGGTACGGCCGAGCGGCATGATGTCGAGGCGTTGTGAGCCGCGTAGCGCGAGGGTGACGCGGAAGCGGTGCTGCGCGGTCGCGGCAGTGGCCGGATCCGACAAAGCACCCAGGTCGGCGTGGATGCCGTGGTTCAGTGCGGCGGCGTCGGCGCCACCCGGCCGCAACGCGAGCGGCACGCCATCCCATTCGATGCGCGCGCTCTCGCGCAGGCCGCGCGGATCGCTCACGCCGACGACGAGCCGTGCCCGCCCCCATTCGTATTCGGGGCCGCTGCGGTGAAGGCGGTGCTCGGGGGGGATGACAAAGTGCCCGCGCAGCTCGAGCTGGCCGGTGTAGAGCCGGGCGCGGTAGATGCCGCGGCGCTTGGTCTGCAGGCGCAGCGCTCCGTCGATGTCGAGCTTTTCGGGCAGCACGGCGACCCAGCCCTTGCGAACCTTTTCGCGGCGCGTCGAGTGTGTACGCCCGCTGTCGTCGGTGCGCGTCGTGACCTGCATGCTGCGGTGCGTGAAGGGAACGAGAATGACCGGGCCTGCGAGCTGCTGGGCCTCGGCCGCGCTGCGCGCGATGTCCGCGACGACGCCGTCGCGCCGTGCTTTGCGCTCCGCGGTCAGGCCATCGATCATGCTGATCGGCAGCTGGACCAGCAGGGCGAGGATCATGACGATCGCAATCTTCCAGGCGAGGACTTTTTGCATAGGGCGTCGCGCTCCGTTTGTTGCATGCTCAGTGTCGCGTTGAATACGGGCAGCAATCTGGCGCACGCGGGGCGGAATACCGACGCCGCCCGGCGCAGCACGGGCTCGTGTTAACTTTTCGGCGTTTCGACCCCGCGCCCGGCGCGGCTCGGAGGCTCAGATGCACGAAGTGGTCCTCGAAGGTCCTGGCAAGAACGCGCTGGGCAGCGCGTTGATGCGCCAGCTGCTCGACGCGCTGCGCCGTGCCGCGGGTGAGCCGGTGCTGGTGCGGGGCGCGGGCGACGCGTTCTGCGCCGGGCTGAACCTGAAGGAAATGGCGGCGCTGGACGCGGCCGGCATGCAGGCCTTTCTGGCGCTGCTCGAGGACATGGTGCAGGCGCTGTACGAGTATCCCGGACCGACTGCGGCGGCGGTGAACGGCCACGCGGTGGCCGGCGGCTGCGTGCTCGCGCTCGGTTGCGACTGCCGCGTCATGACCCGGGCGACCGGCGCACGCATCGGGCTGAACGAAGTTGCGATCGGTGCGCGCTTTCCGCCCCGCACCTGGGCGATGGTCAAGGCCCGCGTGCCCGCGGCGAGCATCGAGCGCGTGGTGCTCGGTGCTCAGCTGGTCGATCCGCAGTGTGCGCTCGGGCTTGGCCTGGTCGACGAGCTTGCCGACGATCCGCTCGCGGTGGCGCAGGAACGGCTCGACGTCCTCGCCCGGCACCCGCGCGACGCCTATGCCGTGGCCAAGCGCGGCATCCGCGGCGTGCTCGCGCCGGGCGCCGAAGCCCTGGCACGCTGGGCGCGCGAGGATCTCGCGGCATGGACCTCGCCGCAGTTCCGTGCGTTGATCGAAGCTCAGCTGAAACGCTGAGCATGACACGGGCGCTCGCAGGCCTGCTGCTGTGCGCCGGAATGCTCGGCGCGCAGGCGGCGCCGGAGGCCGCGCTGCCGCAGACGCAGACCGCGCGGCGCGCGCTCAGCCTGGAGGCCATCACCCGGCCTGCGCTGGGCGATTTCGACGCGATGCGCGAACGGCGCGTGATCCGCGTGCTGGTGCCCTACAGCCGCACGCTGTTCTTCTACGACGGCGGCCAGCCGCGCGGACTGACCGCGGACCTGCTGCAGGACTTCGAGACCTGGCTCAACCGCCGGCATCGCAAAACGCTCGGCAATCGACCGATCACGGTGGTGGCGATTCCGGTGACGCGCGACCAGCTCATTTCGGGCGTCGTCGCGGGGCACGGCGACATCGCCGCGGGCAACCTCACCATCACCCCGGAGCGCGAGGCGAGGGTCGACTTCGGTCGTGCCGGGCTGAGCGGCGTATTCGAGCTGGTGGTCAGCGGTCCCGCGTCGCCGCCGGTGCACGCGCTGCTCGACCTGGCCGGCGAGGAAATCCACGTCCGCCGCTCGAGCAGCTACTTCGCCAGCCTCGTCGCGCTCAACCGGCGCTTTGCGGAGGCGCGCAAGCCGCCGGTGAAGATCCGTATCGTGCCGGACTCGCTCGAAGACGAGGACCTGATGGAGATGGTGAACGCGGGCCTCCTCGGGCTGGTCGTGGTCGACGACTGGAAGGCCAAGCTGTGGGCCAAAATCCTCGGCGGACTCGAAGTGCACAGTGACATCGCGGTGCGCCGCGGCGGACAGATCGGCTGGGCCTTCCGCAAGCGCAGCCCGCTGCTCGCCGCCGAGATCAACGCGTTCGTCGCCGACGGCCTCAAGGGTGGCTGGGCGGCGGAACTGCGCCTGGCAAGCTACGCGCAGCGCATCCAGCAGCTGCAGAACAACGTCGGCAGCGTCGAGTGGCGGCGCTTCGAGTCGACCATCGACCTGTTCCGTAAATACGCCCTGCAGTACGGCTTCGATCCCCTGATGCTCGCCGCACAGGGCTTCCAGGAATCGCGCCTCAACCAGGCTGCGCGCAGCGCGTCCGGGGCGATCGGCGTGATGCAGCTGCTCCCGTCCACCGGTCGCGCGATGCAGGTGGGCGACATCCACCAGCTCGAACCGAACATCCACGCCGGCATCAAGTACATGAACCGGTTGCTCGAACGCCATTTCAACGGGGCGCATTTCGATGCGCAGAACCGCATGCTGTTCGCGCTTGCCAGCTACAACGCGGGTCCGAGCCGGATCGCCGGCCTGCGCAGGCGCGCGGCGCAGGCCGGTCTCGACCCGAACCGCTGGTTCGGTCACGTGGAGCAGCTTGCGGCCGAGCGCATCGGCTACGAGCCCGTGCGCTACGTGCGCAACGTCTACAAGTACTACGTTGCGTACCGGCACCGCCTCGCCGTGCTCGAGGCGCGCAGGAACGCCGCCGGCCGACTGATCTTGCGCGGCAGAGACTAGCCCGAGGCCGGGCCGCGGCCCTCGCTGCGCGCGCGCTCGACCAGTTCGAGCACCGCGTCGGCAAAGGCCTGCGGTGCCTCCTGCGGCAGATTGTGTCCGACGCCGGGCACCACGCGGTGGCTGCGCGGCCCGCTTAACTGCGTGGCGTGCTTCGCGGCGGAGGCGGGCGGGCGTACGCCGTCGTCGGTGCCGTCGAAGGTGATCGCCGGCACGCGGATCGGCGGCTGCGCCGCAAGGCGTCGCTCGATGTCGGCGTAGGCCGGATCGCCCGGCACCAGGCCGAAGCGATGGCGGTAGGAGTGGATCACGACGTCGACGAAATCGGGGTTGTCGAAGGCGGGCGCGCTTTGCGCGAAGGTCGCATCGTCGAAGTCCCAGCTCGGCGACCACAGCCGCCACAGCAGGCGACACAGCGCGCGCCGATCCGCAGCGAGCGCGTTGCGCCCGCGTTCGCTGTGGAAAAAGTACTGGTACCAGAGGCGGTGCTCGTTCTCCGGCAGGTCGGGCCGCATGGCCCCTGCGATGTCCTGGATGTTGTAGCTGTTGAGCGAGACCAGTCCCGAACAGCGTTCCGGCCACAGCGCGGCGACGACGCAGGCGGCGCGTCCGCCCCAATCGTAGCCGGCGAGCACCGCGCGCGGGATCTCGAGCGCATCCATCAGCGCACGCAGATCGTCGCCGAGGGCGGCCTGCTCGCCCGAGCGGGGCGTGGCCGCGCTGAGGAAGCGCGTCGGGCCGTAGCCGCGCAGGTACGGCACGATAACGCGACAGCCGCGCGCCGCAAGCCGTGGCGCGATCTCGACGTAGCTGTGAATGTCGTAGGGAAAGCCGTGCATCAGGAATACGGGCGATGCGTCGGCCGGTCCGGCTTCGTAGTAGGCGACCTCGAGCACGCCGGCGTCGATCGCACGCAACGGCTGCAGCGCCGCACCCGGCGGCGCGGGAATCGCGTTCATCGCCCTCGGTCGAGCGCGCGCTTGACCGCGTTGGTCACCGCGCGCGTGTCGTGCACGCCGCCGAGGTCCGGCGTGAGAACGCCTTCGGCGGTGACGGCCTCGATCGCGCGCATCAGCCCGGCCGCGGCGCGCGCTTCGCCGAGGTGCTCGAGCATCATCGACGCGGTCCAGAAGGTGGCGAGCGGATTGGCGATGCCCTTGCCGGTGATGTCGAATGCCGAGCCGTGGATCGGCTCGAACATCGAGGGAAACGTCCGCTCCGGGTTGAGGTTCGCGGTCGGCGCGATGCCGAGCGAGCCGGACAGCGCGGCCGCCAGGTCCGAGAGGATGTCGGCGTGCAGGTTGGACGCGACCACGGTGTCGATCGAACCGGGCTTCAGCACCATGCGCGTGGTCATGGCGTCGACCAGCTCGCGGTCCCAGCGCACCTCGGGATAAGCCTTCGCCACCTCGAAGAAGATTTCGTCCCACAGCACCATGCCGTGGCGCTGCGCGTTCGACTTGGTCACCAGGGTGAGATGCTTCTTCGGCCGCGCGCGCGCGAGCTCGAAGGCGAAGCGGTGAATGCGCTCCACGCCGCGCCGGGTGAAGACCGAGGTCTCGGTGGCGACTTCCTCGGGCAGGCCGCGGTGCACGCGCCCGCCCGAGCCGGAGTACTCGCCTTCGGAATTCTCGCGAATGATCACCCAGTCGACGGCCGAGCCGTCGCGCAGCGGACTGTCGACCCCGGGCAGCACGCGCGCCGGGCGCACGTTGGCGTACTGGTCGAAGCCCTGACAGATCGGCAGCCGCAGGCCCCAGAGCGAGATGTGGTCCGGCACCTCGGCGGCGCCGACCGCGCCGAAGAAGATCGCGTCGAAGGTCTTCAGCCGCTCGAGCCCGCCCGCCGGGATGTAGGCGCCGGTCTCGAGGTAGCGCTTCGAGCCCCAGTCGAAATGCTCGAAGGCGAGCGCGAAGCCCCGCTTCGCGGCGAGCGCCTCGAGAACCTCGATCCCGGCCGGAATGACCTCGTTGCCGATACCGTCGCCGGGAATTGCAGCGATGCGGTAGGTCTTCAAGCGGCCTTCTTTTTGGACTGTGCGCGCACCGCTTCGGCGAGTGCGCCGCCGACCTCGGCGGTGGAAGCCTTGCCCTTCATGTCGGGCGTGTGCGGCCCGTCGACGATGACGCGCTCGATCGCGGTGATGATCTCGGCCGCGGCCGCCGGATGTCCGAGGTGCTCGAGCATCAGCGCGCCCGACCAGACCTGCGCGATCGGGTTGGCGATTTTCTTGCCCGCGATGTCGGGCGCCGAGCCGTGCACCGGCTCGAAGATCGATGGCGTGGTGCGCTCCGGATTGATGTTGCCCGAGGGCGCGATGCCGATCGTGCCGGCAGTCGCCGGCCCCAGATCGGAGAGGATGTCGCCGAACAGGTTCGAGCAGACGATGACGTCGAAGCGGTCCGGGTTGAGCACCATCTGGATCGACAGTCCGTCGACGTGGTACTGGTCGGTGCGCACGTCCGGGTACTGCCGCTTCATCTCGGCAAAGCGCTCGTCCCAGTACGGCATGGTGATCGAGATGCCGTTCGATTTGGTGCACGAGGTCAGATGCTTGTCGCGCTGCAGTGCGAGTTCGAAGCCGTACTTCATGATGCGATCGACGCCTTTGCGGCTGAACACCGCCTGCTGCATCACCACCTCGCGCTCGGTGCCCTCGTAGACCCGCCCGCCGACGTTGCCGTACTCGCCTTCGGTGTTCTCGCGCAGCACGATGTAGTCGATGTCGCCCGGCTTGCGGCCGGCAAGCGGGCAGGGCAGGCCTTCGAACAGGCGCACGGGCCGCAGGTTCACGTACAGGTCGAACCAGCGGCGGAAGTTGATCAGCAGTCCCCAGGCGGAGACGTGGTCGGGCACGATCGACGGGTTGCCGACGGCGCCGAAGTACACGGCATCGAAGGCGCGCAGGATGTCGGGCGCGTCTTCCGGGCACATGCGGCCATGTTCCTTGTACCAGTCGCAGCTCCAGGGAAATTCCTGCCAGTCGAAACGGATGCCGTGCTTGGCGCCGACGGCCTCGAGCACGCGGATGCCCTCGGGCATGGTTTCGCGGCCGATGCCGTCGCCGGCGATAACTGCGATGCGGTGGGTGGTCATGATCGGGCTCCCGGAACGGTGGCGGTGTCGCGCGGCTGCGGGGTGGCGCGCGGAGGCGCGAATTCTAGCAGGCGCTAGAATCCGGCCATGCGGTTCATCGCGCTCGACAGCTCCACCGAATGGTGCTCCGCCGCGCTCTGCTGCGATGGCGAAATTGCGGCGCTCGAAACGCGCGCCGACCATGCACATGGCGAGCTGCTGCTGCCGATGGTCGAGCGCCTGCTGGCGCAGGCCGGACTCGAGATGCAGGCGCTCGACGGCGTGGCGTTCGGCGCGGGCCCGGGCGCCTTCACCGGCCTGCGCATCGCCTGCGGCCTGGCGCAGGGGCTGGCGTTCGCGCGCGATCTGCCGGTGCTCGGCATCTCGAGCCTGGAGGCGCTCGCCGAATCGGCGGGCGCGCCGCGTGTCGTCACCTGCCTCGACGCGCGCATGCAGGAGGTCTATTGCGCGGCGTACGCGCGTCGCGACGACCGCTGGGAGCCGGTCCTCGAGGCCGCCTGCCTGCGGCCTGCCGAGGTGGACGCGCCGCCGGGTGAGGGCTGGGTCGGCGTGGGAAGCGGTTTCGCCGCGTACGGCGCGCCGCTGGCCCTGCGTTTCGGCACGGCGCTGTCGCGGGTGTTGCCGGGCCTGCGGCCGGGCGCGTATGCCATCGCGCGGCTGGCCGCGCCGCGCTTCGCGCGCGGCGAAGGCGTCGATGCGGCGCAGGCGCTGCCGTATTACCTGCGCGATAAAGTCGCGCTCACCCGCGCGGAGCGGCTCGCGCAATGAGCGCAGTGCTCGACCGCGCAGCCGCGCCCGGCCGGCCGCAGCTGGCGCGCATGCAGCCCGAGGACCTCGACACCGTGGTCGCCGTCGAGGCTGCGATCTACACCCATCCCTGGACGCGCGGCAATTTCGTCGACGCGTTGCGCGCCGAGTACGAATGCTGGGTCTGGCGCGAGGCGGGCGAGCTGATCGGCTATTTCGTCCTGCTCGTCGCCGCGGGCGAGGCGCATCTGCTCAATTTCTCCGTTGCCGCGCAGCATCAGCGCCGCGGTTGCGGCAGCGCGCTTCTCGAGCAGGTCATCGGGCAGGCGCGGCAGATGCAGGCACGCAGCGTGTTTCTCGAGGTGCGTCCGAGCAACCTGGGTGCGCAGCGCCTGTACCAGCGGTTCGGTTTTCGTCGCGTCGCGGTGCGCCGCGGCTACTACCCTGCGCCCGCCGGGCGTGAAGACGCGCTGGTCTACGTGTTGCGCCTGCCATGAGCAAGCCCGGGCGCAGCGCGCTGCTCGCGGAAATGGGGCTCGCGCCCCTGTGGCGTTTGCGCCGGCCGCCGCACGACGGGCCGGCGGAGGTGTCGGCGGAAGCGCCCGCCGTGCTGGAAGAGACGCCACCGCCGGCGGCATCCGCTGCAGCCAGCGAACGCGAGGCGGCGATCCAAGCCATGGACTGGGCGGCGCTCAAGCGCGCGGTGCCCGCCTGCACCGCCTGCGCCTTGCATGGCGCTCGCAAGCAGGCGGTGTTCGGCGTCGGCGACGAGCGTGCCGACTGGCTGCTGGTCGGCGAGGCCCCGGGCGCCGAGGAGGACCGGCTCGGCGAGCCGTTCGTCGGCCAGGCGGGGCGGCTGCTCGATGCCATGCTCGCCGCGCTCGACCTGCAGCGCGGCAACAATGTCTACATCGCCAACGTGCTGAAATGCCGCCCGCCGGGAAACCGCAACCCCGAGCCGGGCGAAGTCGCGCACTGCACGCCCTACCTGCTGCGTCAGATCGCGCTCATTCAGCCGCGGCTCATCGTCGCCATGGGCCGGTTCGCGGCGCAGACCCTGCTGGCGAGCGATGCGACGATCGCCAGCCTGCGCGGACGCGTGCATCGCTACGCCGGCGTCCCGTTGATCGTCACCTATCACCCGGCCTATCTGCTGAGGAACCTGCCGGACAAGGCGAAGGCCTGGTCCGATCTGCTGTTCGCTCGCCGCACGCTCGCCGAGCGCGCCGCGGCCGGCTGAGCGGCGCGCGGCTCGCCCACGCGGCCTGCGTCAGGCTCGATCGGCGGGCGTGACCGGCAGCCCGGGCGCCGTGTCTTCGACCGGATGGCTGACGTGCGTGTCCTCGGCGCGCGCGAAGGCGAGCAGGCGCTCGACTTCCGTGGCGTGCGCGCGCCGGTTGTGGCGCAGCCACCAGAGTACGAGGGTCATCGTAGCGGCGACGAACAGGCCGAATATCGCGATGACGACGTAGATCGAGAAACCGAGCCACAGCAGCAGCGAGTAGATCGCGATCATCAGCAGGATCGAGGTGTTCTCGTTGAAGTTCTGCACCGCAATCGAGCGCCCGGCGCCGACCAGGTGATGGCCGCGGTGCTGCAGCAGCGCGTTCATCGGCACGACGAAGAAGCCGGCGAGCGCGCCGATCACGATCATCAGCGGCACCGCGACCCAGACGCTGGTGACGAAGTCCATCGCGATGACGACGATGCCCATCGCGATGCCGAGCGGGATGACGCGCACCGACTGGTCGAGCGAGACGCGCAGCGAGGCGGCCACCGCGCCGATCGCGATGCCGAGTGCGGTGACGCCCTGCAGCATGGCAGCCTGCGACAGCCCGAAGCCGAGCGCGACGCGTGCCCATTCGATGACGATGAACTGCAGCGTCGCGCCGGCGCCCCAGAACAGCGTCGTCACCGCGAGCGAGATCTGGCCGAGGCGGTCCTTCCACAGGCTCACCACGCAGTGCGCAAAATCCTTCAGGGTGTCGACCGGATGCGCCGGGAGCGGTTTGAGCTTCACCCCGGTGCGCGGTACGTGCAGATTGAAGTACGCCGCGATGCCGTACACGACAACGATGAGCGCAATCGCCGCTTCGGGCGGCGTGTCGATGTGGGTGTCGATGAAGGGGAAATCGAATCCGAGCAGGGCGGCGGACACCCGGCCGTGCAGCAGCAGGCCGCCGAGCACCGTGCCGAGGATGATCGAGGCGACGGTCAGCCCTTCGATCCAGCCGTTGGCGATGACCAGCTTGTGGTGCGGCAGGTACTCGGTGAGGATGCCGTACTTGGCCGGCGAGTAGGCCGCGGCGCCGAGCCCGACCAGCGCATACGCGGCCAAGGGGTTCATCTCCCACAGCATGCATACGCAACCCACGATCTTGATGCCGTTCGACAGCAGCATCACCATGCCTTTCGGCAGGCGGTCGGCGAACGCGCCGACGTAGGGCGCCAGCGCCACGTACGACACGACGAAGAAAAACTTCAGGTAGGGCGTGAGCCAGCTCGGCGCGTCGGAGGCGACCAGCAGCGCGATGGCGGCAATGAGCAGCGCATTGTCGGCGAGCGACGAGAAGAATTGCGCCGCCATGATGATGTAGAAGCCAAGGTTCATGGCGGGCGGTTTATAGCATGTGCGCTTGACGCTTAGCGGGGGCGCTGCGGGCGCTCGGCGAGCCGCTGTCCGGGCGCGACGGTACCGGCCGTGCGCGGGAAGGCCTGCGGCACGGCGGCGGCAGTGCCCTCGGAGGCATGGGCGCCGCCGAGGCCGATGCGCACCCCAGCCTCGCCTATGCCCGTCTATAAGCTACCCAAAGCAAAGGGATTATGTTTGAATAAGCGCATTCTTAAGGTCGATTGATTGGATTAATTCGAGATGGCCGACCGGCGCCTCCAGGTCTTTCATGCCGTTGCCAAGCATCTGTCGTTCACCAAGGCGGCGGAAGCCCTGTTCATGACCCAGCCGGCGGTGACCTTTCAGATCAAACAGCTCGAGGAGCATTTCAACACGCGTTTGTTCGAGCGCGGCCATGGCCGCATCTCGCTCACCCCGGCGGGGGGCGTCGTGCTGGAGTACGCCGAGCGCATCCTGGCGCTGTCTGCGGAGCTCGATACGCGGCTCAAGGAGATGACCGGGGAGGTGGCGGGCCTGCTGATGGTCGGCGCCAGCACCACGATCGCCGAGTTTCTGCTGCCGCGCGTGCTGGGCGAATTCAAGTCGAAGTACCCCAAGGTCCTGCCCCGTCTGATCGTGGCCAATTCGGAAAGCGTCGAAAGCCGCGTCGCCGAGCACACGCTCGACATCGGCTTCATCGAGGCGCCGTCGCATCTGGCGAGCGTGTCCACCGACGTGGTCTGCGACGACGAGCTGCAGGTCATCTGCGCGCCCTCGCATCCGCTCGGGCGGCACAAAAACGTCAACCCGAAGCAGCTCCTGCAGTATCCGTTCATCAGCCGCGAGTCGGGCTCGGGTACGCGCGAGGTAACCGACCGTTATCTGCAAAAGGCGGGCGTCGAGCCCGACAGTCTCAGCGTGGTGATGGAGCTGGGCAGCCCCGAGGCGCTCAAGGGCTTGGTCGCGACGGGGCTCGGCTTCGGCATCATGTCGCGTGTCACCGTAGCGAACGAACTGGCCCTCGGCCGCCTGGTCTGTGTGCCACTCGCGCCGCGGCTGCAGCGGCAGCTTTCGGTCGTCTACCCGAAGGAAAAGTTCCGCTCGCAGCTCGTCAACACCTTCGTCGAATACGCGAAGCAACGTCTCAGCGATCTGCAGGCCGCCTGAAGCGCTGGGCGGCATGCCGCGTCCTGCGGTACTGTTCGTCCCTCAGCGTGACCGACCCGATGCCGTGACGCGATTGCCTGCCCTGCAGCACACGTTTGCCGAATTTTTCGGCGCGCTCGACCGGATGCGCGAACGACGCGAGGCGCCGGTGATGCGGCGCTCGGCGCAGCGCTGAGCGCCCATGCCGCGACCGATCCGCGCCACGATCTCGAGTGCCGCGCTCAGGCACAACCTCAACATCGCGCGGCGCTTCGCGGCCGGCTCGAAGGTCTGGGCCGTGATCAAGGCGAACGGCTACGGCCATGGGCTGCTGCGTGTGGCGAAGGCCCTGGACGCCGCGGACGGCTTCGCGCTGCTCGATTTCGTCGACGCGCTGCGCCTGCGCGCGGCCGGCATCAACAAGCCGATCCTGATGCTGGAGGGTTTCTTCAAGCCGCAGGATCTGCCGTTCCTCGAGAAATACGCGCTCACGCCAGTGATCCACGGCATTCACCAGATCGAAATGCTGAAGGCGAACGACCTCGGCGGGCAGGTCGACACCTACCTCAAGGTCAACAGCGGCATGAATCGGCTCGGTTTTGCACCGGACAACCTGTTGCTGGGATGGAACGCGCTGCAGGAGGATCCGCAGATTCGCTCGGTCACGCTGATGACCCATTTTGCCGACGCCGACGGCGAGAGCGGTGTGCGGGATCAGCTCGACTGGTTCGATCAGATCACGCACAGCCTCCAGGCGTCGCGCTGCGTCGCCAACTCGGCGGCGCTGCTGCGTTACCCGGAGCAAACGCGCGCCGACTGGGTGCGACCGGGCATCATGCTGTACGGCTGTTCGCCGTTCGCCGATCAGAGCGCGGCAGCCCTCGGCCTGCAGCCGGCGATGACGCTGTCGAGCGAACTCATCGCGCTGCAGAAACTGCAGCCGGGCGAGCGCGTGGGCTACGGCTTCAGCTACGAGACCGCCGGCGAGATGACGGTCGGCGTGGTGGCCTGCGGCTACGCTGACGGCTATCCGCGTCACGCGCCGAGCGGCACGCCGGTGCTGGTGGCCGGGCAGCGCTCGCGCATTGTCGGGCGTGTTTCGATGGACATGATCTGCGTCGACGTCACGGGTATCGATGCGGCACGCATCGGCGCGCCGGTCACGCTGTGGGGCGAAGGCCTGTCGGCCGATGAGGTCGCGATGCACGCGGGCACGATCAGCTACGAGCTGCTCTGTGCGCTCGCGCCACGCGTGCCCGTCGTGGAAACCTGAGCGGAACCGTCGGCGGTGGCCCGGACCAAGTCGGCCTATGTCTGCTCCGACTGCGGCGCGAGCGCGCTGCAGTGGTTCGGCGCCTGCCCGTCCTGCGGCGCCGCCGGCACGCTGGTCGAGACGCGCGCGGAAAAGCCCGGCGCGCAGCGCCATCGCGGTGTTGCGCCGGCGAGCGCGCCGCAACCGCTCGAGCGGATCGATGCACGCGAAACGACGCGCATGCCGGTGGGCTTCGAGGAGCTCGATCGGGTGCTCGGCGGCGGTCTGGTCGCGGGCCAGGTCGTGCTGCTGGGCGGCGATCCGGGCATTGGCAAGTCGACGCTGCTGTTGCAGGCCCTCGCTGCGCTCGCCACGTCCGCGCCACGCGCGACCACGCTCTACGTGAGCGGCGAGGAGTCGGTGGAGCAGGTCGCCCTGCGCGCGCGCCGGCTCGCGCTTGAGGCGGGCGGCGTGCAACTGCTTGCCGAGATCCAGCTCGAGCGCATCCTGGAAATTCTCGTCTCCGCGAAGCCGCAGGTCGTGGTGATCGACTCGATCCAGACCCTGTACTCGGATGCGCTGCAGTCCGCGCCGGGCTCCGTCGCGCAGGTGCGCGAGTGCGCAGCGCAGCTGACGCGCCACGCCAAGCACAGCGGTTGCGCCGTGCTGCTGATCGGCCACGTCACCAAGGAAGGGGCGATTGCCGGGCCGCGCGTGCTGGAGCACATCGTTGACTCGGTGCTGTACTTCGAGGGCGATCCGCATTCGAGCTTTCGTCTGGTGCGCGCGATCAAGAACCGCTTCGGCGCGGTCAACGAGCTCGGCGTGTTCGCGATGACCGAGCGGGGGCTGCGTGCCGTGAGCAACCCCTCGGCGCTGTTCCTTTCGCACCACGGCGCAGACGTGGCCGGCGCCTGCGTGCTGGCAACGCTCGAGGGCACGCGGCCGCTGCTGGTCGAGATCCAGGCGCTGGTCGACGGCGCGCAGGCGCCGAGCCCGCGGCGCCTTTCGGTGGGCCTCGAGCAGAACCGCCTCGCGATGCTGCTCGCCGTGCTGCACCGGCATGCGCGCCTGGCGACGATCGATCAGGACGTGTTCGTCAATGCCGTCGGTGGCGTACGCATCAGCGAGCCGGCCGCCGATCTCGCGGTGTCGCTGGCCGTGGTTTCGTCGCTCACCGACCGTCCGGTGCCGCGCGACGTGGTGGTGTTCGGCGAGATCGGCCTTGCCGGCGAGGTGCGGCCGGCGCCGCGCGGCCAGGAGCGCCTGCGCGAGGCGGTCAAGCTCGGCTTCAAGCGCGCCATCATGCCGCGCGCGAACCGTCCGAAGGGCGCGATCGCGGGGCTCGAGGTGCTTGCCGTGGAGCGTGTCGAGCAAGCGGTCCAGTTGCTGCGCGATCTCTGATTGCCCGGCGCTCGAGCGGGACCCGGGCGGGGCGGGCTTCAGCGCCGCGCGATCAGCAGGCCGGCGACGATCAGGCCGAGCCCGGCGACCGAGCTCGCCGACACCGCCTCGCCGAGCACGCGGTCGATCAGCAGCAGCGAGAGGAACGGCGACAGGAAGATGAGCTGGGCGATGCGGCCGGCGTGCGCCGTGCGGCGCATGGCGGTCTGCCACAGGACGAAGGTGATGCCCATCTCGACGAGCCCCACCCAGGCGCCGTAGCCGAGGGCCGGCGCGCGCAGCGCGGGCAGGCCCTCGAGCAGCGCACAGGCGAGGCCGACCGCCGGGGCGCCGACCGCGAAGCTGCCGGTCATCAGCACCAGGGCGTCGATCTTCAGGCGGACATTGGCGAGCCAGTAGAGCGCCCAGACCAGCGTGCTCAGCAGCGCGAGGGTGACGCCGAGCGCATCGACGCGCGCCAAGCCGTCGAGTCGCCCCTGCGCGAGCAGCACCACGACGCCGGCATAGCTGACGACGATGCCCGCCAGCGTGCGCCGCGTCAGGGGCTGCCCGAGGATCGGCACCGCCAGCACCGCGAGCACGATCGCCCAGGTGTAGTTGAGGGGCTGGGCGATCTGCGCCGGCAGCCGGTCGTAGGCCTCGAACAGGATGAAGTAATAGAGAAAGGGATTGAGCAGGCCGAGGCCCGCGAGCCAGCGCCAGTCACCGGCGCGGAGCCCGGCGAGCGCGCGCCAGCGTCCGCTGACGAGCAGCATCGCGGCGAAGAAGGCGAGCGAGATCAGCGTGCCCAGCCACAGCAGTTGCAGCGGCTCGAGGACCTGCAGGCCGAGCTTGAAACCGGTCGCGACGGTGGACCAGGCGAGCACCGCGGCGAGCGCGCAGGCGAGCGCCAGGCGCTCGTTGTGCGGGACGCTCATGCGCGCGCGGTTGCCCTGTCCTCGGCCACGGCCTGCGCCGCGCGCAGGCCGCTGCGCACCGCGGCTTCGAGCGTCGGCGGGTACTCGGGGTCGGTGTAGTCACCTGCGAGATACAGGCCGTCGAGTGCGGGGCGCGTATCCGGGCGCGGCGCGCCCGGCACACAGGCGGCGGTCGCCCGCTTTTCGGCGATCACCTGCGACCCGCGCGGCGCGGGCAGTCCGGGAATCGCATCGCCGAGCTCGCGCGCGCAGCATTCGGCGAGCGCCGCGTGCGTGAGCGCCTCATGCGCGCCGTGCGCGCTGATCACGCAGGCGATCAGGCCATGCTCCCCGGCAAGCCAGCCGCGATCGAACACCCATTGCACGTGGCCGCGATCGAGCCCGAGCATGGGCCGATCGAGGCGCACGCCGTCCGGGTACTGCAGATAGACGGTGTAAATCGGCTCGTACGAGACCTCGAACGCGAGCGCCGGCCCGTTCTCCGCCACCCAGTCCAGGGCCCGCTCCATGTACCAGGTGCTGCCGGACCCGTCGCGCGATCTCGACGATGTTCTCGTCGCCCTCCTTGTAGACGGCGATCTCCACGCTCTCGCGGCCGTCGACGTGCGTGATGGTGGTCTGCTCTTTGTGCGTGCGCAGGACTCGTCCGACGTCCCGCAGCTGGATGGCGCGCCCGTCGACCACCGCGACGGTGACGTCGCCGATGTCCTCGAGGCCCTCGAAGCGGCTGAGGGTCCGCACGATGTACTCGGCGTTGCGATCGCGCAGTCGTCCCCCCGAAGCGTTGACGTTCTCTTGCGCGAGGGCGGTGTTCACCTGATCGATGGTGATGCCCAGCGCGGCCAGTCGGG
>Ga0209536_100002250_pt1 | contig 31402 bp, 26 predicted proteins | sample DeeMarSeWOR28_12_FD_187461 | JGI IMG/M metagenome (GOLD analysis project Ga0209536, IMG submission 187461) | Marine sediment microbial communities from White Oak River estuary, North Carolina - WOR-2-8_12 (SPAdes) (version 2) | ecosystem: Environmental > Aquatic > Marine > Intertidal zone >... | reverse complement strand
GGCGGTGACAGAGTTAGGGATGAGCGGCACGAGCGTGGGCAAATTACTAAGGATGGGTCAACCAGCAGTAAGCCGGGCTGTTAGGAGAGGAGAAAAGTTATCGCAAGATATGAATTTAAAATTAGTCGAATAAAGAAATGCATATATTCATGACCTTCCCCATCCACACAAGGTCTATATGGTGGAAAATCTACTTCTTTATAATTCTTGCCTTGCAATTACATAGTTTTGTCATATCATCCCAAGATCTTTTAGCTGGAGAAGATTTAATAAGAAACATTCTCGATTTTGTTGTATATCCATGGATCTTAGTTGCTATTTTTGGATATTCTTTTAATAAAAAACTGCTAATCAGTAAAGTCTGGGAGGTGTTATTCCCAGTAGCAATAATTACTGATATTATCCAAATTTATTTGTTTTTTGCGGAGCGGAACAGCTATGAAGGGATTTTGATAGTATTGATAGGTTATGCAATTTTATCGCCTTTGATTGTTTTTCAATACATAGCGCTATACAGGTATGGATTTTCAAAAACTGAACCATGGGCATGAAGGTCAAATGGTGAATTCAAGTTGCAAATGTACCATGAATTCACCGGTAATTTGACTACAAAAAATGCAGAGTCATTACGAACACTGCCTTTTTGCTTTACTTGGCTGATAGAATCGAATCGATTTTTTTATTAAACTCGGCAAATTTAAACGGTTTCTGGATGAAACTATTCTGACCGTCATTTAAAATCTCCCTGACATTTATGTCTTTCCAGAAACCAGATGAAATAAGCACTCTAATGCCGGAATTGATCCTTTTTAATTTTTTGTAGATTACGGCACCGCTGTCTCCCGGCATGATCATATCTAAAACCACAAGGTCAATGTTGTCTTTTTTATCCCTGTAAAGCTGGTATGCTTTTTCAGAGCTGTTTGCTTTGAGGGTCTTAAAACCCATTCTTTCGAGCATCAGCGCCTCAACATCCAGCACCATTTCCTCATCATCGACAATCAAAATCGTCCGGTTTTCATCTTTCATACCCAAGCTCCATAAATCGAAAATAACGCCCTGCGAAAGACAATGCGGGCTTGCCTTTGAAATGCAGAAACTATGCCAGCTCGTCGGCGTAATATTTTCCTATAATTCAAATATGTTATAATATTAAGACGCCATCCTCAAGCGCGTGTTTACAAAATAATTGACACCCGCTGTGCACTTATTTCAACAAGTGAGAAAATAGGGGAGGTCCATGAAATTATGACTTTCCTTTCATAGACGATTGTAGTAAGCTTCATTTATGCCACGCAAAGCGCGGATAGGTGCACCCGGAGCATTACGGCACATTCTCGTCAAAGGCATTGAACGCGAGCGGATCTTTTGCGATGATAGCGATTGTGATAATTTTGTTACACAGCTGACATTGATCCTGCCAGAGCGTCTTGAGCCTTGTTTTGCGTGGGCCCTAATCCCCAATTATCTGCATTTTCTATTTCTTACCGGCACGGTTCCAATTTCAATTTTCATGCGGCGGTTGCTCATCGGACATGTTTTGGCGTTCAATCGCCGATATCGTTTTGAATTTGAATTCACCCAATGGATGTCGCTAAGATGAGAATAAATAGAGTAGGGTCAAGCTGGAGAGCTTATCAGGCGCAGTTAAAGCGGACTGAGAAAAAAGCTTCCCAAAAAAGAATTGTCCGCCGGCAGTTGAAGTTTTTATTTCCTTTAATCGCTGTGTGTTTCGCCGTTTATGTCTCTATTACCGGATCTTTCGGCTCCCTTTTTTATCACCCAAAAGAGGCGCCTGAAACAATTAAAACTCAGAACACCTCTACAAAAGAAGCGGGGCCGGTTTTCCTTAACAAAGACGAGATCCGTCATATTATTGATAGCAGCCAAATTGCGAATCTGGACGACAATTCTTTTGAGATTCAAAATAACGGCAAACGCCTGCGGGTACAAACCAGCATTGACCAGTCTTTACAAAACTTTCTGCTCAAAAAATTGGATCGGAAAAATTCAAGCCAGATCGGCATCGTCGCCATGGACCCTGAAAACGGTCGCATTTTGGCGCTGGTGGGCTACGACAGATCCGATCCGCTGAATAATCCCTGCCTGGACAGCTCATTTCCGGCTGCCAGCATCTTTAAAATCATTACCGCGGCGGCGGCGCTTGAAAAAGGCAACCTGCATCTGGATTCCAGGCTCCAGTACAACGGCGGCAAATACACATTGTACAAATCGCAGCTCAAAGAAAAAACAAACAGATATACCAACAAAATTTCGCTGAAAGATGCCTTTGCCAAATCGGTAAACCCGGTGTTTGGCAAACTCGGGTCGCTGTATCTAGGAAAAGAAGAACTAGAATCCTATGCCAGGGCATTCGGATTTAATCGGCCGATTAACTTCGAAATGTCTTTATCTCCCAGCCCGATCGTACTAACTGATGAGCCCTATCAATGGGCTGAAATCGCTTCCGGATTTAACCGGCAGACGAAGATGTCACCGGTTCATGGTGCTTTAATATCTGCGACGATTTTCAATCAGGGCAGATTAATCGAGCCCACAATTGTTGATCGGATCGTTGATGAAAAAGGCGTTGAACTGTATCAAAGTCAACCCGCCACGATCGATCAAGCGTTTGCGCCGGATACGTCGGATGAGTTGAATGAACTGATGAAAGCCACCATTCGAACGGGAACCGTCAAAAGCGCATTTCGCAAATATCGCAGGGATAAAATTATTTCCAGGCTGGAAATCGGCGGCAAAACCGGCACAATCAACAATAAAACCGACGACGTTAAATATGAATGGTTTGTGGGGTATGCGCAAGACAAAGCCGGCCACGGCAAACTGATTCTATCTGTGATGGTCGCGCATAATAAATACATCGGTGTCCGGGCTGCCCGGTATGCCATAATGGCATTTAAAGAGTATTTTAAAAAGCGATTTGCCCAAATGGATCAACCATCTTCACCGGAGCCAGGTTGATCGCTGGCCTGACAAAAAAACAGAGGGAATCAAATTAAATTCCTTATAGCGTAATCATACCATCCGAACCAGCAATTCAAACGATGCTGTCAACCGCAGTTCTTATTTACTAATCACTAATCAAGCCTTGACCCCTTATTCCGCAATCATACCATCCGAACCTGTAATTCAAACGATGCTGTCAATTGCAATTCTTATTTACTATTCACTATTCAAGATTTGACACCTTTTCTAAAGGCTTGACTTCTTATTCCCTTTGCAACTCCTTCTCCTATATCGCAGGAGTATCTTGACTTGAACCGCATCGTTATGGGATATTTATAAATGTAAGTATGCATTTGAAATATTAGCAGATTGTATTTGCTCATTACCTTTATCTTGCTTTTGAGGAGGCCTTTATCGGATTATGGAAGAAAAAAGATACCTTACTGCTCAAGAACTGTTGAATGATTCTTTCAAACTTGGCCTGCGTATTTTTAAAAGCGGATTCAGGCCCAGTTTTATCATCGGCGTATGGCGGGGCGGTACGCCGGTAGGGATTGCGGTGCAGGAAATACTGGACCATCTCGGTGTTAAAACCGATCATATCGCCATCCGGACCTCTTCTTACACGGGTATCAGAAAAAGAGATAAAACGGTGCGTGTCCACGGCCTGGAGTATGTCGTCGAGAATGCCAACTGGGAAGACGGTCTGCTTATCGTGGACGATGTTTTTGATACCGGCAGCAGCATTAAAGCGACCCTCGAGACCCTCCGGGCAAAAATGCGACGCAACCTGCCGGGTGATATCCGTATCGCGACCGCATGGTTTAAGCCCAAATATAATTTAACCGATATTACGCCGGATTATTATATTCACGAAACCGACCAGTGGCTGGTCTTCCCCCACGAGCTGGAAGGACTCACCCGCGAAGAGATATTTGCCAACAAAGCCGGGATGAAAAAGCTATTTGATGAGGCCGGATTAGGCTGATCGGAGGAGAAAATGAGCAAGCCGATGTCGTGCCAAATAATATATTTCTGTTGGCTAATCGGCGTTTAGATTTTGATCGATAAATTTATCTTAAAAGCCATGATCTCAATTCAAAAAGCCCGCTGTAAAATCAGCGGGCTTTTTTTGACGTTCTAAGTTATCGGCTATTTCAGGAAGAATTTAATCAATTTGCAAACAATCCGGCAGAGGTGGTGAGTCTTCTAAGGGCCAGTTGGCCCTGTCGCAATCGACCACCGGGTCGCCGGGGCGGATAAAACTCAATTGGAACTGACTGATGTTGACATCTAAAGCTTCAGCACCGGCCGCGCCGGTGAAGCCGAAAAAGAAGCGTTCAAAAGCGTCCTGTTCGGCACCACTCAGGCTGAATTTCTGGAGCATGGGCAGGTCTTCAACAGCGGTATAATTATATTCAATGCGGGTGTCTTGGTAAAAAGTTCCCAGGATTTCGTCGCAGGGTATATCAGTGGGATCGGGGCATTGTCGCATCCATAGACGCAGCTCGTAGTCAAATTCTCCATCCGCATTGGGCAGAGGGGCACGATCCACTTCCAGCCGCACGGCCCAGGAGCCTTTTGAGCCGGCACCGTTTAGCCAATCGATGTTGCTGTTCACCAAAACGCTTGAATCGAGATCATCGGATGTCAAAAATGCCTTTTCGTCTGGAATTAGTGGCTTAAAGTTCGGAAATTGGAGCTTAAAATTCCTGGGATCGGCAAACTGGCTGATGGTATAAAAGTTCGTATCATCAGAGCCAATGTGTATAAAGCCGGCTTGCCCCAGAGCTGGGGAAGACAAAACGGGGCCGCCGGTCGGAAATGCCCATTCGCCAGCCGTGGCATTTAATCCTCCGACTCCCATGGGATCCGCCAGGCGAGCATCCGGTTTGAAAGCGTAGACATTGCCGTTGCGAGATCCAATGTAGACCGTGCCGTCGAGATCGACAATGGGTGAAGATTCTACTTCATTAACGGTTGGGAAGCGCCACTTTTCGGTACCATCGGAGGCGATCGCCCAGACATTGCCGTCATCTGATCCGATATAAACGGTACCATCATTCGGATCCACAGCTGCTGAAGATTCGATTTCACCGTTGGTGCTAAACTGCCATTCACCCAACACTGCATTTACGCCTCCAACCCCGGTGGGATCAGCGATTCGTGCTGCGGGCTTGAGAGCGTAAACAAAGTTGTCGTCGTCGCCCACATAGATGACATCGTCAGCTGGATCAGCCGTACCTTTGGTATCGACGGTGGGAGACGAGGTCAGCTCATTGTTCTCAGCTTGCACCGGAAACCGCCACAGTTCAATTCCGTCGGTGGTCCTGACTGCATACAGCATAGCATTATCGTTTGCCGTGTCCGGATCAAGGGCAACAAAATAAACCACCGAGGCATCTGAGTTTAAAGCCGGAACATTCTGCACGACCCCTATAGAATCGGGGGGGCCAAACTGCCACTTAACCGTTCCGCCCGGATTAACGGCGAAAAGAGAATTCGTCGGCCCATCCGTTCCGAAATAAATGGTCCCGGCAGAATCGACAATAGGCGTTGAGTCGATATCCGCTCCGACGAACAACCGCCAGACTTGGTTGCCTTCCCAATCTATGGCGACCAGACTATTGCCGGCAATATCCGAATAGATGACATCATCACTCGGATCGGAGGTGCCTTTGGTATCTATACCGGGCATGTATTCATTGTTATCGCCCAGGTTAAACGTCCATTTAATGGTCCCATCCTCATTTAACGCATACAGCGTGGCGTCCCGGGCCGACATATAGATGGTGCCGTCGGACCCGATGCCAGGACGCCAATATGAAACAGTGCCTGCAGTGCTAAACCGCCATTCCTCAATCGGCTGGCCACCGACAGCGTCGTGTCGATTGTCGTCATAGGAGGCATTGTTATCTCTACAGGGAATAATTAAACCGCTTGTTTTTCCCCAGAACACATACTGAACCGCGTCTTTATTAGCGGTACTGTCGGGCACCGGGTCGTTACGGGTATTGGCATTGGCATTCGCGCCGGAACAGTAATCCGGTGGCGGGTCACCCGCGGTGTTGTTGGTGCGGGTATCGAATTCAACTGCGATTTTGGGCGGATCCAGACCTCTATCATTCGGGTCTGTGGCCAGAAAATCGGAACTGTTCAATGGGTTTGCATTGGGTACTAGGCGGCTGTCTCCGGCATAACCCATGAGTTCACTGAGTTCGACATCACCGCCCACCGAGGAGGCGCTGTTGTGAGGGGCAAGCGCTGGGCCGAAACTTGTTAATGTGAAGGTAATGCCGTCGCCCTGCTGGCTAAAGTTCATCAGAAAAAATACACGCACGCCCAATCCAAAAAGGCACGCGCCCTGCTGACAATAGTCCTGGTCTCCGCCGATCGATTGGTCGCCGGCGTAAAATGCCGATCCAAATTGATCAGTGAGTGCGCGGCCTATACGAAGTGTATCTTCAACCGTATTGGTTTCAAATAAACGGGTATCGGTTTCCTGCTCGCTCAAATCGGTAGTGAATTCGTCAGCCGTGATATCCGGCGGTGCCGAGAGGGGCCTGATCAAAGATAAATCACTGATGCCTCTTGCGAAAGTGAAATCGCCGCCATAGGTTGTCCCGTCAGATTGGCCGGTGGACGTAACCATGTAGTTTCGGGGAGACAAAATGATCCAACTGGATGACGCCTCTGTCGTTTCCACGCTTGCTCCATAATTGGACCCAGGTCCCGGCGTTAAATTCCTTAAAACAATTCTGTCCGGATAGTCGATTCTTTCTTCGTAGAAATACTCATAACGTCCGCTCTTAATTATACTAATTGCGCCGCCGTACTTCGGGAAAATAGTTTTTGCCTCCAACGGCAAACGGAGGTTAAGTCCCGGCCCGTTAATGTTTTGTGCTTGCTGCGGGAGGATTGCCAGGGATATCCTTTCACCCGAGCTGGCATTGAAATCACCGCTCAATGTCAGGGTCGGGTTTGTCGGGTCAAAGCCAAAGTCTGATACCAGTGCCCAACTGCCAGTTTCATCGAAAAGATTATTTCCGGTAAATTCATAGTTGATTGCATAAATACCGCTGCCCGGAACCGTATAGCCATCCGGGAGTTCTCCTATGGGAACATTTAGTGTTAGCTGTGGACCATCCGAAGGGAGGGTCTGGTTTCCAGACGATTCAAACCAGGTGCTGAAAACATTAATGTCGAAACTGCCTCCATCGCTCAGATTATAGGTCAGCGTATTGAGCGGATCGATCATGATATCAATATCAAAATCATTTTTCCGAAGCTCACTGAAGGCATAACGCGTTCCGGATTCGGCCATTTGCCGTGCCCTGCGAGAATCATTTCGGGTGATCGAGCTGGCGATGGAAGATGAGAACAGCGAGACCATGACAACGCCCAGAATACCAAAGATGAGCATTAACACCACCACATAAACCAGCACGGTGCCTGTCGGATTTAAACGTATGCTGCGTTGTAACTTTAAATCGGAGCGATTCTTTGGTTTTTGGCGTTGCTTTTTCATAAACAAACTTATTATTCTGAGCTGCATGATGGCATTATTTCAAAGCAATAAAAGCGCTTGTTCCAAAAAAGTTGACAGTATCAGAATCCCGGTTTCCTCGCCATGTACCTCGGAAATATGCGGGTCCTGAACGGCCGTGTGATTTCCCCAACCTGAAAACTGACCTCGATGGCCTCGATTTCTTCTACATTGTCGCCATAATAGTTTAAATCTTTAATGTTTACCGACATGGAGAAATCCTGGACATCATCCAGTAATAAATGATCATTTCCATCGACATTGAGCCAAATTTCATTATTGTTATCCTCATATCTGAGTTGCCTGGCGAGGGGTAATGTCACACTGGTATAATCAATACTTATATCCTTATTGAAAGCAGAGACACGGTAAATATCTCGTAATTCAAGGCTGATACGATCAAGGGTGATTTGCGCCTTTAACGCCCCCTCAGATGTGTCTTTTGCGCGCAGGTAGCCGTTCAGGCCGGTGTACATGAAAAGGGTGGTAAAGGTGCCGATAATCCCCACCAGAACAAGGGTGACGATCAACTCCACCAGGGTGAACCCTTTTTCGTGCTTATTGGTGCAAGGCCTTTTAATAGGGGACAATGGGATCATTTATGGTCCTGCTGTTGGTTAAAATGGTTGTCAGCGGATGACGCTGCCGGACTGCCGGTGAAACCTGAGCCGGCGCCCGGAGTATGACTTTCAGGTTGTCGGTTGGTCCGGGGTCAATGATGGTTTCATCTCCGTTGATGTCAAATTCAATATACTGCGTGGTGATGGTGATGCCTTCAATCGTGGTGCCGTCAAGTGCGTCGATATTCGCCAGCGCATTTTGATTGGTCGCGTCATCCTCACTGTTAATATCCGCCACATAATACGCAATCAGTTGCTCCATTACCGCCTCAGCACCGGCCTCATCGCGTACGATTTCAACCGAATTCCAGCTTGAGTCCAGGGCGGTTCCCATAAACTGAATAAAGATCGCCCCTAAAATGCCGGCCGCCACCAGGGTTACGATAACCTCCACCAGGGTAAAACCTTTTGAATCGCTGGATATGGATTTTAGATGCTTCATTGTACCAGACCTGTTTCGGGGATCACCGTAATGGTGCGGTCCTGGCCACTGGCTGAAAGGGTTATGATCAATGGATTATCCAGGTCATCATTGTTTGTCTCATCGATATACTGCGTATACGGCTTTCCGAGTCGGTCGAAAAAAAGAAGATTAAAAGCAAGGGGCTTTATGTCGACCCCAAAATCAGTGGCAGAGACCTTTTTGTTCCGTTCCCCGGGAAAAGTGATCTGATTAATCGGCAGATCTTCGTCGTTGGCGACAACCGGAACATTTACAGAAAATAACCAGTATTGATCATTGTTGGAATCAAATTTGATTCCCCAGATCTTGTCGCTATCGCTGCGCTTCATGCCCATAGCCTGTGCATAGCGGATCTGTGTACGGATTCTATCCGTCTGACCGGTCAGATCGATCTGCTCGGTACCAATTGACCGGCCGATAGCGTAGGCGGATATGATCGCCATCAGGACTAAAACGGCGGTTATCTCAATCAAGGTAAAGCCGTCTTGATAGCGTTTCATTCAAATATCCTTTGAAGATTTATTGGTTTTCGGTCTGTTTTCGAGTTTGCCCGTAAAAGGCTAAAGCCACAGGCGGTGAACCCGGCAAATTACCTTAAATGGTATTATTTTTTGGGGTTCACGTCAAGAGAAAGCCCCTATTCCTGAAAGGCGTTTACAAGTCTATCCATATATATAGACATATAGGTCGATTCTGGTTGCAAGAACCAGCATATCCACGCGGAGACAAAGCCTTTAATATGGCAGGCCTTACGTTGTTCCCGGTTCAGCATCGGTTTAAATTCCTGACGGGCAGCAATGTCAAAAGCAGTCTCGGCGCAAAGCGCACAAATACCTTCGGACCCGGTCTGTTTTTCCAGCCTGGCCGCTAGATTTTAGGCATTACTGAGAACGGTATATTCAATTATCAATGAAGAGGGGTTGCGATGATAGCTTGAAAAGAGAACTTTTTCGCCCTATACTTTTTAAAACCGTTTATACTGGTGCAAACTTTGAGCAATTGGCCCTTGCAAAGCGCCAGAACCGTCTGCCGTGACCATTTTTTTCATATTTTCATGAGGTATTAAAATGCAGCCCCGAAAAATTACATTGGATCAAATCGGAACGATCATCAGCGAAACCTTTAAAGGCCGGGACGAAATTGTATGCTATGTCGGTTCCAATGCCGCCACCCCGACGGCTTCGATCCAAGCCCTGACAAAATCCATAAAGTCCCGGAAATCCGGGCTGCCTTTTATCAATATGGTTCACATTCTTTTACAGGGGCCGATCCCTTATGTTGAAGCGGGCTTGCAGGATCGGGTGATGACCTATTCGATTTTTTCAGGTGGTGATGTTCGAAAAGCAGCCAATGAAGGGCGCGCATTTTACCTTCCCTGCACGCTGGCCAATCTGGACAGCTTAATCGGCAAAGGGCACAGATATGAACCCGATGTGGTTCTGCTAAAGGTCAGGCAAAACGAGTATACGGGTGAATTCAGTCTGGGATTATCGGTTGAAGCCCTTCATACCGCTATCGACCATGCGAAAGTCGTGATTGCCGAATTGGATCCCACTATGCCGTTTACCCAGGGCCAGAGCGTGGTGGACGCCCAGTCCATTGACTGTATTATTGAGGCGGAGGTTAAGCCGGTTTATGATTTCAGCGCACCGGACTTTGAAAATTTATCGGCCGAGGAAAAAAGGATCGGTGAGCTGATCACGCGGCATTTCATCAGCGACGGTATTACCCTGCAGGTCGGTATCGGTAAGATTCCGGATGCGGTCGTCGGCACCATCCGCGAGGCACACTATAAGGATCTCGGCGTGCAAACCGAGCTATACGGTGACGGGTTGATGCTTCTGGAGAAAGAAGGCATTGTCACCAACCGCAAAAAGAAAGCCAATCTGGGTTACAGCACCACCAGCCTGATTATGGGCTCCCGGGAGCTCTATGATTTTGTGCACATGCGCACCGGTGTTCAAATGCGGCCGTCATCTTATACCAATGCGGCCGAAACGATTCGGAAAAACAGTCCGTTTATTTCGGTGAACACGGCCATCGGGGTTGATCTGCTGGGAAATGTCTGGGCGGATTTTATCGATCCCAGGCGCTATTACAGCGGGGTCGGCGGGCAACCGGACTTTATTCGGGCTTTAAATGACCATGCTTACGGCACACCGATAATCGCCATTAAAAGCGTTACCCACAGGGGGGCGTCAAAAATAACGAAAATGCACCCGGGCGGCATCAGTCTAACCGCCAGTGCCTATGATGGTGTTGTTATTGTAACCGAATACGGAATTGCCGATCTGCGGGGACTGACGACCGGCGAAAAAGCCATGGCGATTGCCCGGATTGCCCATCCGCGTTTCTGCGATGATTTCCAGCGCTATGTTTACGAAGATCAGCTTTTCACCAAACACCCCGGTTATTCCCTGGATAAAACCCCAAAGGGTGTCACCCTTTATGACGGCAGTATCAAATTGAACAAATAGCCAAAAGAGACTAACCCGGAAGCGCCGGCTGGAACCAGGCGTAAATCCAGCTTTATCGGGAAACCAAAAGGATTTATTCACCGCGAAAACACGAAAGCAGGTAAAAAGATAAATTTTCGTGCTTTTTAAATTTCGCCTGCCCAGTTAAACCGCAAAAAGTTTAACCGGGGTGTTTTCGTGATTAATTTGTTATTTTTTGTCCCAAAAGCTCATATTTCATTTTTAATTAATGAAAGGGGACTCTGACACAATAAAATCAATGGCCTCACGAAACTACCTATTTATTGTCCTTATATCGGTATCGCTTTTGTCCTGTGCGGGCGGGACGCCGGTACTGCACGTCACGGTCGAGGCGCTGCCGCAATATGAAGCGCTTTTTGCAAACGAAGATGGCTGGACCGGTGGGGACGGGGCCTATTCGGTTGCATTGAATCAGCACACGATTGCCTGGTTTTTCGGCGATACGTGGATTGGCCGGCTAAAAAACGGACGGCATGTGGATGCCACCCTGGTCAACAATTCGGTGGCCATCCAGCATGGCAGGGTCCCGGCCGGGACCGAAATGGATTTCTACACCGGCCGCACCGGAGACGGCAGACCGGCTGCCTTGATTCGTCCATCCGATGGCCGGGGATGGTTCTGGGTGTTTGACGGTGTCGTGACGGCAGAGGGGCTTCACTTTTTTCTGATTCAAGTCCAACGAACCGCAGGGGATGCCGTCTTTGACTTTAAGGTTATCGGAGTCTGGCTGGGGCAGGTTGATAACCCGAATGATCCGCCGTCGCAGTGGCGGGTTCGGCAATTCAAGATCCCCTGGACCGAATTTTCAGTTTCCCGCGGTGTTCTTTGGGGCTCAGCGGTCATCCAGATAAAAAATTTCCTATATATTTACGGAACGGCTGAAGAGCGCCAAAATGCGGTTCATCAAAAGCACATGATTTTAGCCAGGGTTCCGATATCCGGGCTGGCTGACTTTTCCCGGTGGCGCTTTTATGCCGACGGCGACTGGGTGCCGGATTTTACACGCGCAAGCCGGCTGTGCGAAAATGTGCCCCATGAATATTCGGTCAGTTATCTTCCCGCATTGAACCAATTCGCGTTCGTTTATTCTCAGGATGGTTTATCGAAAAAGATCATGGTTCGCCTATCCCCCGAACCCCAGGGGCCCTGGAGCGATCCGATCGAAATTTATCGATGTCCGGAAGCCGATTGGGATGATTCGATTTTTTGTTATGCGGCCAAGGCCCATGCAATTCTTTCCGAGGTTCCCGATGAGCTGGTCATTACCTATATCGCCAATTCAGTTAATTTTAATAAAACTGCCAATGATGCCCGGCTTTACCGGCCGAGGTTTTTGAAGGCCACTTTTAACACAGGAAAGAAGTGACTAAGGAGAACTAATTTAGGAAGTGACAAAATTTAAGGAATACGATCGAATTTGAATTTTCTAATTATGAAACACTGCGGGATTGAACCGCAGGCCTGGGCGCCAGGTCAAGGGGACTAGCTCTTGACTTCCGCCTGGATCCATTTCAAAAATGGCGGATAGCCGTCTAAGATCGGCAGGCTGATAATGCCCGGGCAGTCGAAACTGTGCAATGCGATGACTTTCTCGATTAGCTGGGAAATGAGGTTGTCGGTGGTCTTGGCAATTAAAACCACCTCGTTGTCCTGCTGGATTTTTCCCTCCCATCTATAGATGGACTCCATGTTATCTAAAATGTTCACACATGCGGCCAGGCGCGATTCTATCAGCGCTTTCCCGATTTTTTGCGCCTCGGCTTTGCTGCCGGCGGTCATATAAACAAAGTTAACGGCCATCTGGGTCCCTCTCTTTTTAAAAATAAAGTTAATCAAATCTCAAAATAAAAGCCCCCGATCTCGACACTAAATCGAGGTTTCAGATGTCGGGTGTCAGAAAGCAGATGATAGATCACAGAAGACAATTTCTGATATGTCTCCATTGCCCTGACACCTGAACACTGTAACCATTGTCATTTCCGCTTTTGTAATATAGTTATGTTTTACATAGCTCTATGATGAAAAGGATCGAATAACCCCACTGCTCGGTTTCCAGGCGCTGCCACCCTTTGGTCGAATGTTTTCAAAACACTCCACCAGGTCATCGACTTTGGCTTTATTCCAGCCCACCAGCTTAATTCCGACCTGCTGACCGGGTTGGGCGCTCTTAACATTTTTCCTTTCGATCTGAAGAGATGTGATTTTCCCGAAATATGCCGGTCCCATAGCAGTGATGACGCGGAAGTCATTTCCCAATTCGATACGGCCTTCAAGCACCTCACAGCCGATGACGATTCCTTTGCGGCTGCTTCTAAAAGTGGCAATGATTTTGGCTTTGCCGGTTATTTTTTCTTCGGCTTCCTTGATGATGAAACTTTGAGCGATCTTGCGCATGTCTTCGTTCAATTTATAGATAGTGTCGTAGAGCCTTACTTCAACACCGTATTCTTTGATTTCCTGCTCGAGTTTCGGCATGGTGTCCACACTGAATCCAAGGACCAATTTGCTGCCGGTGCGGGCCATCATCACATCCGATTTGGAGACATTGCCGATACCGGTCTGGATGAGATCGATCTGTACCCCTGGCACGTCTATTTCGGCCAGGCTGGCGCTGATCGCTTCCACTGTTCCGGCAACATCACACTTCAGAACGACTTCCAATTTCTTCCGGTCCGCATGATCGGAAGATATATTATGTCGGGTTTTTTTTCGGGCCATTTCTCTTAAATTCTTTTTACCCTATATTTATCACCTTGATCGTGTTGACTCAAGTTTTTTAAATTTCGCTGGAAAGTATTTTCTGGGCTGCCATTTTTGCTTTTTCAAAAGGATCCACTTCAATTGCGACTTGCGCATCACTGCCACAGTCAAATAAAACAAAGTAAAGCGCCTGGATAAGAAAGAACAACCAGATCCCGAGCGCCCAGGCGACGGCTGCAGCGGGCACCGCATCGAATAAGAGCAGCCCGGCAGCCAGACCCAAACCGATCTCCGCTCCCAATCGCTTAAAAAAAGATCTTGCTTTAAAGCAGATACCGCTGCGGATCCAGCCGAGCATTAAAAAGGCCGTAAAAAAATAGGCACCGGTTGATTTGATAAAAAACGCAGCTAAAAACAGCAGCAGCAAAGGCAGGCCAATTGACTTGAGGGATCTCTGGGCCCAGCGTGACAGCAAAACTGCGTATCCGGCTAGCAACAGCCAGATGGACACCTGAAAGCTGACCGGCCAGAGCATAAAGCGGCTTAAGCCGACACATAGGGGGATATACAAAATCCCGCCAATAAGACCCCAGGTAATTGTCGATCGTATGGGTTTTGCGGTGGATTTCATGATGGCACACCTCCTTTTAGGGCTTCCTTTCTTTGAAGAAGTTCCAGCTCCACTTCTTCTTCGCTGAGCTCTTGAACGCTAAAGCCGGATGGCGCTGCCGGCCATGGCGCATCCCACCGTTGTGTTTCTGTGCGATGAAAATAGGCGGTGGCTTTTTGCTTGAGCTGCTCATATTGCAGTCGCTGTTGTTCTAAATTCTCTTTGAACTGACCCATTTCATGATTCAGCAGATCGATGTGGTTGCTGCGTTCGGTCTGGATGCGGGTTAAGGGCTTGAGCTTTTTGATCAGCATCCGGGCAATATCATCTCGGTCTTTTTTAATGGCAACTTCCAGATCCGACTCCAGGTTGTCGGTCTCCTTTTTTCCCTTTTGAAACTCCTGCCGGGCGTGGTCCCTTTTGATCCCCATTTTTTTTAGCTGGGTCTCTTTTTGGACCAGGGATTCCTCCATATCTCTGAGGTGTTGTTTCAGTAAAAGCCCCTGGTCTTCAATTTGATCCATGACACCATGGATGTCGGCTTTACACAATCTGATAATACGCGTTAAAAGAGCCATAATTTTCTCCTTGTCTCTCAATCGGTCGTTATTTAAAATTGTTTTCTTGTATTAGTTTGTAAGCTTCTAAAAAGTTTTTAAATTCGAAATTCGAAGCACGAAATGCGAAACAAACTCGAATATCAAATGGCATAAATTCAAAACGTTTTGAACATTTGGATTTAGAATTTCGGAATTGTTTCGCATTTCGGTATTCGTGCTTCGGATTTTATTTTCTTTGACTCTCAATTAAAGTCTTTAAGCTACAACTTCGGTAACAGAAATTTGTATGTTTTAACGACGCCCTTTATAACCTTCATACTGCATGGCTTTTGAATTGGCTTTCTGCTTTTGGGAAACCGCGGCCGGGGCGCCTTGAAAAGTATCTTCCACTCTTTGACGCAGCTCTTTTAGGTCGCGATCCAGATTCTGGGTAACTTCGGCCGAATCGACGGTTTCATTGATTGATTCCTGTTCACGGTAATAGCTGTGGATGCGCTGCAGGGCGTTTTGTTTTTTGCCCGCCTTAATGTCCGCTGCGACTTCCTGTTTGAGCCGATTGTAATCTTCGCGAATGACTTTTTCAGCCCAGGACGTTTTATCAATTGAAGCCCGAACCTCTTTTGGATTTTTAACACAGGCAATTTTATAGGAACCATCCAGCACTGTTTCCATCGGCCGACCGTTAAAAAGATAACGGGCTTTGATCCTGCCCAATTCGAAATTTCCGGTTGTGCCGGTGGGTACCTGTAACGTCAAAAACAATTTGCGGATTTGACCGGAGCGCAAGTCTCCCGGATAAAAAACCGCATGACCATTTTGAATTTCGATTGCATATCCGGAGGCATCGACTAGGGCGATTTCATCGTTCAGGGGGAAAAAAATCGACACATTGGTTGCAACCGTTGCTTTGGAATAGAAAAATTCCTTTTGAAAAACCTCCGCGAATGCCATCGGATTTTCCAGATAATAGTAGTTGCCGGCACCGCGGTCGGCTATAGTGGTCATCAGCTGTTCATTGAAATCATTGCCCACCCCAACCGTGCTGACCGCAAATTCTTTTTCGACAGCCACACCGGCCATTCTGCCGAGCCGGGTTGGATCCGTAATACCTTTGTTGGCAAGCCCGTCGGAGATAAGAATCACCTTTCTGACATTTGCGCTCTCAGGGGCTGATCCCAGCACGTTTATTCCTGCCTGCAGTCCGGCACTCAGGTTGGTTCCGCCGCCGGCTGTTATGCGGCGGATAAGTAAATCAAGCTGCTGGCGGTGATCTGCGGTGACCTTGTTCAGGGTCGAAACATATTGAACGCTGTCTGAGTAGGTAATCAAGGCAAAACGATCATCTGCAGACAGGCTGGATAAAAGATTTAACACTGCCTGACGCGCATCGTTGAGCTTGCGCCCTTTCATCGAACCGCTGCGATCCAATACGATGACCATATCAACATTGCGGGGTTCTGAGGCAGTCGAATCCAAGTCATCAGAGGCCACCAGTCTCAGGGCAAGATGGACCCTGCCGTCGGATCCCTGAAGAATCTTGTTTTGAACCAGTCGGCCGCTGAGCGTTACCGGGCCCGGTCCAATGGGAGGCGTGTGAGTCGGAGGCGCCATCCAGCCCGCAAACCATGTTTTGCCACCACCGGCGGTATAGGCCATTGCTGCCCCGGTGGCAGCGATCAATGTGATAATAAGAATAAATGATTTCAGGCGAGTGGGTTTCATGGATATCTCCTTTCGTTTTATGGGTGTTTTTGGCATCGGTGCTGTCATGCTTATTCCATTCTATTCCAGCGCAGCGAAAACACAATTCAAAGAAATGTAAAAAAAGCGTGCGAAGTTTTTACATAACTTTTACTTTGAAAATGGACGGATCTGATATAATGTCTTTAGAAGTGATTTTGCAGTAAGGTCATCCCGCAGAAAGGGGCCAGGAATTAAATGCAAACACCGAAAGCACGTATTCTTGTCGTCGAGGATGACCCGGCACTGTTACGCGGACTCCTCGATGTGCTGGTATACAATGGCTATGAGGTTAAAGGGGTAGAGGACGGCGGACACGGATTGGATGCGGGCCTCAAAGAGGCATTTGATTTGATCCTGCTCGACGTCATGTTGCCAACGCTTGACGGGTTTTCAATCTGCAAAGAAGTTCGTAAAAAAAGGCCCGGACAGGGTATTATCATCATCACCGCCAAAGGCTCCGAGGACGATATCGTAACCGGTTTTAACGCCGGGGCCGATGACTATATCAGCAAGCCGTTTTCCCTCAGGGAAGTCATGGTGCGGGTAGAAGCGGTTTTGCGGCGGACCGGGAAAAACCCGGGGGATATGGAAATCCGTTTCCGGGACATCTTTTTTGACGGCAAGAACCTGATAGCCGAATATCAAAAACAGACCCTGGAACTGACCCGTAAAGAAATGGATATCATCGCCTATTTGCATCGCCATCGGGATCGAATCGTCACCAAAAAAGAACTGCTCACCGAGGTGTGGCAATATGCCGACGCGGATATCGAAACCCGAACCGTGGATATTCATATGCTAAAGCTGCGCAAAAAAATTGCGCGGTTGGTCGGCGATACCCCTTTTATCACCACCATCAGGGGGGAAGGCTACCGGTTGGAACCCGGAAAATGAAACGATTACAAATCTTAATTCTCATATTCTGTGTGACCCTGTCCGTTCCGCTCGGGTATTTTGTACTGCGGACCTATCAAGGTCTGGAGCAGGAAGAAGCGGCCGCATTGAGTTTTTTCGCCAATGCGCTGCTGGACGAAATGGAACAGGCCCTTGCAACCCTTGTGCAGCGAGAGGAAAGTCGCGCCATCGATGAGTACAATTTTTTCATGAGCCCTTCAGGGCATGACCGCGATTCCTCAAATGAAAACCGCTCACCGATTTCAAGCCTGCCGGAGCAAAATTATATTCTCGGATATTTCCAGAATAATCCGGACGGTTCATTTCAAACCCCTTTAGTACCAGCCGGCAAGACCGTTGCCGCGGAGCGTAAGGATACCATCGCCCGGCTGGAGCATGCCAATCGCATATTTAACCGCAAACGAACCACGGCCACCGATAAAATAACGGCGGCACCGGCCGGAGCGGTTGCTAAAGCCGAGCAGAAGCAACAAAGTGGCTTTGCCGATAAATATCTGGATCTAACCCGCTCTCAAAAACCCAAAGCGCACCTGGGTCAAAAAGAAAAGCGCTTTGAAAAAGTCACCATCGCCCAGGCAAAAAATGTTGCTCGCCAGGAAGAGGGCGAGACCGCCCAAAGCCCTGCACCCTCGGCCATGTCATTTTCAGAGAACCTTGCGGGCCGCCGCCCTGCTGCCGAGGATGCACTCGGGGATACGGGCGCATACCGGGCCGGCAAAAAAGCCGGGCGCACTGAGCCCTACCCGGGGGAATCAGAGGCCGATGTACCGCGCGAAGCTGCCCCCGAGGGCTGGGATGAGGAAAGCTTTCAAGTAGAAGTTGCCCCGCTGCAATCGGTCTTTATCGGTGATGATCAAGTATTTATATTTCGCCGAATTATGATCAACCAGAAAATTTATCGCCAGGGATTTATTCTGAAGGTCCAGGCGTTTTTGAATCACCTCGCGCAAAATTACTTTCTTGCCCAGCCGATGGCGGAATTTGCCAATCTTCGCCTGCAGGCGATGGATCAGGGGCGGGAAATCGGCCGGGTGGAAGCCGGTGTATCCAGCCGTGATCCTGAATTTATTTTGAATCGGGGATTTCCATCGCCCTTTGGGTTTTTAAACGCCACATTGAGCTGTGATGATATTCCGGCGGCCACCGGTCGCAATACGCTGATGATCATGATCATCGTGCTGGCAGCGATTTTTTTAATTGGATTGTTTGCAATCTACAAAAGCACCCAGACGATCGTGGATCTTTCCGAGCGGCGATCCCAATTCGTGTCGTCCGTTACGCATGAATTAAAGACGCCGTTAACCAATATACGGATGTATATTGAAATGCTAGAACAGGGAATTGCCAAAGATACCGAACGGGAACAGGCCTATTTCCAGATTATTAATGCCGAGGGGTCACGGTTATCGCGTCTGATTACCAACGTTCTGGATCTGGCCAAACTCGAGAAAAAACAGCGATCTCTTAATCTGATAAAAGGAACCTTTGAAGAGGTTGTCGCCGAAGTTCAAACCGTGATGCAGGCCAAACTCCGGCAGGAAGGCTTCACGCTGAAAATTATTCAGGAGAACATCCCTGCGTTTAACTACGATCGTGAGGCCATGATTCAGGTATTGATCAATCTGATTGAAAACAGCATTAAATTCGGCCAATCAGCAGTTCGGAAAGAAATCACGATCCGAATCCATCAAGACGCCGAGCGGGTAAAGATTGCGGTTGCGGATCGCGGGCCCGGGATTCCCCCGCATGCGCTGAAAAAGGTTTTCGACGATTTTTACCGGGTGGACAACGCCCTGGCGCGAAAAACCCGGGGCACCGGTATCGGATTGGCGCTGGTTAAAAAATTTATTACTTTAATGGGCGGGCATGTCACCGCCGAGAATAATCCGGAGGGCGGCTGCACCATTATTATTTCCCTACCATCAAAACGGTTGATTTGAAATCAACCGTTTTGGTCCAGGACATTTCTGACCGTTTTCGATAGGCTTCGAATTGTAAATGGCTTCATTATTAGCCCTTTGATGCCCAATTCCCGGGCGCGCCGGTCATCCATTCTCTCACTGTAGCCGGTACAGATAACGACGGGTATGTCCGGGCGAATTTTCATCAATTCCATTGCCAGGTTGTCACCGGTCATGTTGGGCATTGTCATATCCGAAATTACCAGATCAAATTTGTCCGGCCGAGCCCTGAAGATCTCGAGGGCCTTGAGCGGCTGTGTAAGAATCTCCACGCGATACCCCAGCTTTTTGAGCATATGCTTTCCCAGATCGATAAGGATATCCTCATCATCGATGAACAGAATGTTTTCGTTGCCGGTCGGGAGTGTTTTTAATTCTTCGGTTTCCGATATAATCTGTTTTTCCATAGTTGGAAAAAGAATATCAAATTGTGTCCCCTCACCGGGGGTGCTCTGGACATAAATTCCGCCGCCGTGTCCCTTGACAATGCCATGAACAACGGCCAGGCCCATGCCCGTCCCCTTGTCTTGCGCCTTGGTGGTGAAATAGGGATCAAATATGCGGCCCATGGTGGCGGCGTCCATGCCGTGTCCGGTATCACGTATGCTAAGCTTTACATAGAACCCCGGATTGAGCTCCGGATATTGTGAGGTTTGCTGGACGGTTAATTCAAAATTGCAGAGACTGACTTGCAGGATGCCGCCGCTATCTTCCATCGCGTGCGCCGAGTTTGTGCAAAGATTCATTATGACCTGATGGATTTGGGTCGGGTCTGCAAAAATAGGATCCACCTTCGGTTCGATAATTGATTTTATCTCAATAGTAGTCGGCAACGAAGCCCGCAACAGTTTTAATGCTTCCTTGACGATGGGTGTTGATGAAATTACGCTTTTATCCTGCTCGCTTTTGCGGCTAAAGGCAAGTATCTGTTTTACCAGATCTTTTGCGCGATGGCCGGCTTTGAGCACCTGGTCTATGTTGTAGTGCTCCATTGAATCTTTGCGGGTATCGTAAAGGGCCATCTCAGCGTAACCGATGATCGCGCCCAGAATGTTGTTAAAATCATGGGCAATGCCGCCGGCCAATGTTCCAATGGCCTCCATTTTTTGGGCCTGGATCAGCTGGGTCTTTAATTGCTCCCGCTCTTTCTGTGCGGATTTTAATTCGCTGATATCTCTGGTAATGGTAAGGATATGCGGCTTATCTTTTAGCTTTATCAAAACAGCCGACATCAAAGCGGTTATCACGTTTCCGTCTTTAAGCCGGAATTTGGCTTCCAAATTTTCGATCCTACCATGTTGGGCAATACCTGCCGTCAGTTTTTCGCGCTCTTTAGGGTTGTGCCAAATATCAAGATCGGAAGCGATTTTTCCAACGACCTCACTTCGCTTCCAGCCCGTCAGACGTGTGAAGGCACTATTGACATCCAGGCAGCGTCCGTCTTCCGCTTGGATAATGGTGACCGGATCCGGGAAGGTTTCAAAAACGGTCCGCAGGCGTTCCTCGCTTTCCTGCAGGGCCTGCCGGGTTTTTTTGTTTTCCAGTGCGTTGGCGAACACCTGGCCAACGATCTTCAGAAGCGAGTTGGTGTCCTCGGCCCACATTTTTTCTTCACTGACCGAATCCAGTCCGATAAATCCCATGATCTGGCCGCCGGAAATCATGGGCACAGCTAAAATCGATTGAATACCTTGTTTTTCGAATTCCTGTTTTTCGTTGGCGGCCTCGTCAGGCAAGTCGGCAACGCGCGGGATCAAAACCATTTCCGCGCTTAAAAATTTTTTCATTGCCCAGGGAAAGGCATCCACCGGCGCATTCTGAATACGCTCGATGGTGGGTTCTATTTGCGGTGCGCACCATTCATGGCTGCAGGATACGGATTTTTGGTCTTCAGAAAATTGAAAGACATAACTTCGATCCGCATCGGCAAATTCTCCGATCTGTTGAAGCGTATGATTGATTTCCTCATCAATTTGATCGGGATACAGGTTAATAAACTGGCTGGAGACCATCGTAATGAGATGCTGGAATTTGAGCCGATATTGCAGTTCTTCTTCTGCGCGTTTGCGTGCGGTGATATCCGTGATTATACCGAGAATCGCCTTTTCACGGTCATAGTTAATGAGTTTGGTGGTAATGATGGCTTCAATTTTTTCTCCCTGTTTATTGAGCAGGGAATACTCGTAGGGCTCGACATCTTCTCCCGTTATGTGGCGTTTTAAGTTGGACCGGATCAAATCAACTGATTCCGGGGCAATCAGGGTCATAAAGTCAAAATCCGGCGCATAAAACTCCTCACGGCTGTAGCCCATATCTTCGATACATCTTTTGTTAACATAAATGACGCGGCCCCCCTTGTTAATAAAAATCATGTTAGGGGATTGTTCGGTAAAGGTTCGAAAGCCATACGTCGGCTTTATCGATGCCGCCTTGTCAGATTGGGCGGCAATCTGTTTTTCCAGTGTCTGGATGCGCTTTATCAATTCAGCATGGGTCGGATTTCGCACTAAGCCTCCAATGGTAAGAATTTCTAATGATTTCCTATATTTTATACCGTATTTGCTTCTAGGTTGTCAATTTTTTCTCAATTTTTGTAAAAGTTTAAATTTAGGGTTGAAATTTTTTTATTTATAGCGCATTAATTGCCTTTCAATTCAACATCAGGGTTTAGAAGCCCTTGACGACCCATCACCGAAAATTATAGACTAGATTTTATAAATTATAAAAATTACTTGAGTTCGTTACAGGGGAGAGGAGAATGCAGAAAATCGGTCTTTTATGCTTATGCTTGAGTATCGTATTGGTTTTTGGAAGTATTACGATGGTTGTGGGGCAGGAAACCGAAGATGAGATGGTGGTTCCCATGGGGACTATCGTACTTGAACCGCCGGAATCTGTGGAAGCCAAGCGATCTCCCGTTGATTTTCCTCATTCCACTCACTTTGCCAGCGTTGATTGTCGCACCTGCCATCATAAATGGCAAGGAACCGAAATAATAAAGGGCTGTACCACGACAGACTGTCATGATGTGACGGTTTCACCGACCCGGTCCGGCGAAGGCGGAACAAATCCGGATCTGGCAATAAGGTATTACAAGGCGGGCTATCACCAACTGTGTATTGGATGTCATAAGGAAATAAAGGCCCAAAATATCGAGTTGGAGAGGTCACATAAAGAGTTGCAAGAAGCGTTGACGATCCCCGGTCCAACCAGCTGCATTCAATGCCACCCGAAAGAGGAATAGAGCGCTGACAAAAGCACCAAAAGCATTGAAGCCAACCCGACAAGAGCCCGGCGTTAAAAACTTTAATGCAGGCGTTTTTCCCTTAGCCGGGTAAATTTTTCAAGCCGGGCGGTTAATTTCGTTTGCCGACGCCCCTCCCCGATATAAAACACAACCAAATGCAGTTTTCTTTTTTTTAAGCCCAGAAAAAAACCGGTGATTTTAGCCGATCCCGGCACAAATTCTGAGGACCAATCTACCCGGTCAGCCCTCCTCGCTCCGAGCGCAATTACCGATCTGAAAAAGTGCATCAAATTCTCATCATTAAAGACGCGATCCGGCGGCGGACAGATATCAGCAATTTTGCCCAGGATAAAATTTTCCAGCGCTTTGTTAAAAACCCGGCGCAGCGTATCGGTTTTGGCAAAGCAACCCATACCGACATTATTTGCCATATCGTGCATTGAGACACCTCCTTCATCTCGCTATGGTCGGGTACCCAAAAAAAATTACACAAGTCGTAATATCTATGGTTTCAGGTGTCAGTGTTCAGGGCCAATAGATAAGTAATGAGTGCTGAGGACTGAGCAAAAAAAGCCTTCTTGGCGCCCGACCATTTAATATGACGCGTCGTTTTCCAGCCCGAATCGTCCTTCAGGGGCCTTGAGTTGTCGTTTTCCGGCTTGGGCTGGCACACGGCTATTTAAGCCCTTTCTTATTTCGATATACCTCAGACCTCAGACCTCAGCACTCAGTCCGCAGTCCTATGTTTTCAGGTCTGACACCAGACACCCGAAACCTGAAACCTATTTATTCGTAGGCGCCGCAATGCTCATTAAAATAGTCGGTGGCCTCTTCGACAGTATCGAAGGTAATCCAATCCCGCCAGACGGTAATTTCGCCCTGTTTGCGGGTAAGCTCTATGGTTGTGTTCCCGTGGTACTCGTAACACTCATCATAATCCGGACTATAAATATGTTTTGTCATTTTTTAATCCCCCCATTGTTTCGTTTTGATGTCAAAATAAGATTGGAAACTCGGCCATTTTCAAATTCAACATTACCACGGCAGATTGTCAGATCCGGACAAACTATTGGGGAAAAATGAAAAAATTTTGCTCAAGGTGCTTGACCACTTGCCTGAAAGCGGATTTAATTATGAACGTTCTCAAAATTAGCAGTTCAAGTTTAAAACTTTACCATTGGGTGTTAACTGCATTTTTGAGATAGCTTCTAGAATTTTGATAGAAGTGGTTTCAAAACCTCAGATCAGGTTCAAGGGCAAGGCGCAGGCCGATCGAGAGAGTCGTTGTTCTCAGCATACATGGGTATGTGCACATTTATCGGAGGCCTGCAACGCAGCCATTGGGCCTCAGATGGGGTTTTGAAACCACTTCTAAGTCATATGTGATGGGAGGATGTTTATGGCACGGGGAGATCAACTGGCAAGGCAGTGGCGGATTTTGCAGAGTCTCATCGCCGCACGCAGAGGTAAATCAGCTGCCGATCTGGCCCGGGAACTTGAATACCACTGGCGCACGGTATATCGGGATCTGGAGGCCTTGCAGTTGGCAGGCTTCCCGATTTTTACCGACCGGATAGAGGGCAAAAACCTGTGGTCGATCCTTGACACTGCACGGCACAATATCCCGATTCCTTTGAACCTGACTGAATTGATGGCCCTTTATTTCAGTCGGGGGATGATGACGGTTTTAAAAGACACTGTTTTTTTTGAATCCCTGGAATCGTTTTTCCAGAAGATAAAAGCCACCCTTCCGGCTGAAACCATCCAATATCTTGAGAAGATAGAGGAAAGCTTTGAAGTCGGATCAAAGCCTTACAAACACTATGATCGCTTGCGGGAAACGATAGACAGAATCAGCGAAGCGACCCGCAACAGAAGAAATATCGAAATTGACTACTTTACCATGAGCCGCAAGAAAAAGACGCGGCGCAAAGTATCCCCCTATAAAATCTGGTTTTTTGACGGTGCCTTTTACCTGGTCGGAAACTGCGGGCTGCGAGAAGACATCCGGATTTTTGCTCTTGATCGGATCAAATCCTTAAAATTAACTGACGAAACATTTGAGATGCCGGAAGATTTTACGGTCGAAGATTTTATGCAGACGAGCTTTGGGGTATTTCATGGCAAACCCCGGAAGGTCAGGATCCGATTTGCGGCTGAAATTGCCGGGTATATCAGTGAAAAGATCTGGCACGCGACTCAGACGATTGTGCCCCAGGAAGACGGATCCATTCTTTTTGAGGCCCGGGTGGCCGGAACCGACGAAATTAAATTCTGGGTGATGAGCTGGGGATCCAGGGCTCAGGTATTGTCCCCTGAATCGTTGCGAAACGAAATTATATCAGAAGCCGAAGACACACTGAAAAATTACCATTCCTGAATTCTGCATGAAAATAGATGAGAATCCCTTACTAAAAAAAGCAAATCGGATGATGGTCTATTTTATTTCTCATCTACTTTCACCCTGCGGGCGAGCCGGAGGCTTCCATCTGCTGCGTTATTAAGGCCGAGGCATAGTTCACTATAGCCTCAGCCTTAAGTGCCTTGCATATGAAAGCCTCCGACGGGTGCAAAATTCAGGTGAACCTGAATCCTGCATGAAAATAGATGCTGCGTCTAAGTACCGAATTTCCTGATCGCTTCCTGCATAAGCCTTATGATCGGCAACCCCTGCGGGCATTTGCGCTCTGCCGGTGCGTAATCCAGATGGGGCAGGCGCTTGCGAATTTTCCCCGGAATTCTTTTAAAACCGGCCGCAGCGGTTTCATCGTCATCGTAGCTGTTGCTGTACATCAGATAGCGCATCACATCGCCAATCGGTGCTTCTCCTTCCACGTGTGATTCACAAATAGCAGTACATCCGGCGCAGTAAGCAGAGCGTGTTTCTTTTGCATATAACTGCAACAGTTCTTTTTCCCGGGCCGACAGTTGGGTTTTATCCAGGGCGGCCGCCACATTTGACATTAAAATCGTCATGTTTTTCATTCGAGAGCAAATACTGGATATTTGCGGGTTTTCCCACACGGATTTTAGCTTGGCCTGGGCATCGGTGAAGCCTTTTTGCAGAAACCGGCCGGCCAGGTCAAGCTCGGTTTGCGAATTGGTTCTGACCTGCCCGCCGCCCTGGGTTTTCATGGCGGTCAAGCCGATGCCGGCTTTGACGCAGGCATCCACGGCGCGCCGCATGTCATCGGTGTTCATCAGGCGATAATTGTAAGTCATCATAATGCCGTCGATCCAACCCAGCTTGGCCCCTTCCAGCAGGCATTCCTCCATGTTGCTGTGGGTGCTGAAGCCGAAGAATCGGATTTTCCCTTCATGTTTGGCTTTTTCCGCCCAGGCTTTGGTGTCGTCATCCATCTCGCCGATGCTGCTGATGCCGTGGACAAAATACAGGTCGATATAATCCGTTCTCATTTTATCTAAAGATGAGTTTAGGTCACGGGTCATACCCTTTGTGGTCCATGCACTGCTTTTGGTCACCAGAAATATTTTTTTTCGATCTTCCGGGTATTTATCCAGGTATTTACCGAAACCGGCCTCACTGCGACCCCAGCGATAGGAGGGCGCGGTGTCCCAGTAGGTTGCACCCCACTTTACGGCCTGCCTGAGCATCAACTGATTCGATGCCGTGTCAACCGTACCCCCCACAGATAGAATCGATACCTGCGCTCCGGTTTTGCCAAAAGCTCGGGTAGGGACGGTTGCTTGCGTTTCAGCAGCTTTTACCGGGCCGGTCATTGGAGCGACAACAGAGCCCACTGTGGCCACACCGGCAGCTTTCAAAAATTTTCGGCGTGACCAGTTGTTGTCTTTTATTTTCATATAAAATTCCTCCATCTGGTCATCTTTAATGTGCCGGATAGCATTTTAGCGAGTTGATTTTCGGCAAGTCCGGCTTCCATTCATGGCTTTAAGATAATTCATGCACCGCTTCTCGAATGAGTTTGCCGATCGCCATTTTCTGGGGACATTTTTTCTCCGCTAAAGAATAATCAAGATGAATCATCTGCCGGCATCGCTTTTTTGAAATTTTTCTAAAGTAATGGCGTGCCCGCCTTTGGCTGCCGTAACTGCGGGCATACATGAGGTGACGCATTACATCGCCGATGGGAACGTCGGCCGCAACAGCGGATTCACAAATGTCGGTGCAGCCGGCACAGTAGCCGGATCGCGTTTCCCGAGCGTATTGCTGCATCAGCTGCTCGTCCCTGGCGGTAAGCTCGGTTTTGTTAACAGCCGCAGCTACATTGGCCATAAGAATCGTCATGTTGGGCATTTCTGAACAAATGCTGGCGATATTTTGATTTTGCCAAACGGCTTTGAGTTTGGCCTGGGCATCGGTGAAGCCTTTTTGCAGAAACCGTCCGGCCAGTTTGAGCTCGGTTTCCGAATCGTTTCTGACCTGACCACCGCCCTGGGTTTTCATGGCGGTCAGACCGATGCCGGATGTGACGCAGGCATCCACCGCGCGTCGCATGTCATCGGTGTGCATCAGGCGATAATTGTAAGTCATCATAATGCCATCGATCCAGCCCAGCTTAGCTCCCGCCAGCAAGCATGCTTCCATGTTGCTGTGGGTGCTGAATCCGAAGAAGCGGATCTTACCGGCGGCTTTGGCCTTTTCTGCCCAGGACCTTGTCTGATTATCCAATTCGTCCGCGCTCCATACGCTGTGGATGAAGAAAAGATCGATATAGTCGGTCTTCATCCGTTCAAGCGATGAATCAAGATCCCGGGTTCTGCTATTAGCGGTCCCTGAGTGGGTTTTTGTCACCAGAAAAATCTTTTTGCGGTCCGGGGGGTATTTGCCGAAATAATTACCGATAGCCTTTTCGCTATTGCCGCCCATGTAAGTATTTGCCGTATCCCAGTAGGTGACCCCCCATTTGACCGCCTGTCTGAGCAGCAGCTGGCTGAAAGCGACATGCAAACTGGTTCCGAATCCCAGAATGGGCACCTCAATTCCGGTTTTGCCAAAAGAACGGGTCGGGACGAAAACCGCGGCGTCGGAAGCCGATGCCGGCAAATTTTTAGGCGTCGTAAGGGATCCCGCGCCAGCGGCAAAAGCGGCTTTTATAAACGCTCTGCGGGTCCAGTTTGGATGCGTTTTTGTCATAACTGAAATCTTCTTTATATTAACCCTAATTGAGCGAAAGTCGAGGTTACCCCAGCTTTAAGGCGTCCAAGGGTGAAGCTGTAGTTGACTACCGCGAACCCTTGGCAACGCAGAAGATGGGGCGACATCGGCTTTCCCGAAGGGTAAACAAAATGAAAATCTTTTCTTAAAACAAAACCCGGCAATACAAGACATATCTTATTTTAACAAACATAACCAAATGTGAAATGGTAACGATTTTTAAACTGACCTTATGTTTTTCATTTTGTTTACGATCAATAAGGGTTTTAGCCTTGCAGAGTTAATGCATGCTGGCGGGCTCGTGATTCGTTTTCAGCGGTGACGCGGATGGCGCGTTTGCCGCGCACCGGGCATTCGTGTTCGCAGACACCGCAGCCAATACAAAGTTTGGGATCGACATAAGGCTGTTGAAGTCGAATTTGAATCGCCACTGAATTTTTTGACTCCGGCGGTTGTTCAAAAGGCAATCCGCGGTCCACTGTTAAACTGCCGGCCGTATTTGCAATGATCCGCCGGGGTCCGGGGTCCGGGGATCCCGCAATAACGCAAAAATAATCTCCGGTGGAATACCGGCCCTGTTCCAGGGCATCGCTTTCAAACTCAATCCGGGTTGCATCAGCGTTTTTTACAATTAACGGACGATGGACGCGAATGGTATTGAAAAGCGTGCGGGTGAAGATCGCTTTGGGGCTGACCGGACAATTTTCCTGGCAGACGATACAGGGCCGGTCCATGGCCCAGGGCAGGCAACGGCCGCGATCGATAAAAGCGGCCCCGATTTTTATGGGTCCCTGTCCGGCATACCGGTTGATTCCTTGCCGCTCCTCGAGGCTGATGGGCCGGATGGCAGCGGTGGGGCAAAGATTTCCGCAGGCGATACAGTTGTGCTGACATCCGCTGGTGCCGATTCGAAAATTAAGCACCGGAGTCCATAGACCTTCCAACCCCGCCGCTAACCCGGCCGGGTGAATCACATTGGTCGGGCAGATTCGCATACATTGACCGCATTTTATGCAGCGGGATAGAAACTGTTCTTCCGGCAGGCTGCCCGGCGGGCGTACCATGCGGGCATTCCAGTTGGGACCCGGCACACCGCCGATTCGCAGCACTGGGATAACAGCGACTCCGGACGCGGCCGAGACTAAAAATTCACGACGGGATAAGTCCGGCGAAACGATTTCTCCGCCGGCAGACGGTGCGGTGTGGTAGCCCATCAGACCGTGGTGGCAGTCGTCGATGCAATTTAAACAGAGAACACATTCCGCAATCCGAATCTGCGCGGTGGGCTGACAGGCGCCCTCACAATTTTTCTCACACAGGTGACAATCGGTGCATTCCTCGCGGGTTTTACCGATGCGCCAGAGGGCAAAGCGCCCCAGTACCGCGAAAAGAGCCCCCAGCGGGCAAACAAATCGACAATAGAACCGCGGCCGGATCAGGTTCAGTATCACCGACATTATAAAAATGGATGCGATCAGCCAGGGACCCGCATATAACCGCGGGCTGCTGGAGGCCATCAAGGCTGTTTGATCGATAAGCGGCAGGACAATTAGGTTGATCGAACGGTATACCAGTGGAATCGGATCCAGCAATCCGATTTGAAGCGATGCTACCGGGCGCCAGTCTGCGTAGAATAAAAAACTGATCAAAACCCAGCAAACGGATAGCGTTAAAATAGCTGCAATCGTTTTCTTAACGTTAAATTTTATCTGTCGAATGACCAGCACAATAACTGCGGCTAAACCCAAAGCCATCATCGCCGCAAACCCCATCGGTGTTGAGCGTGGTAAACGGATGGCATCTACGGCAAGTTCAGCGACGGCGATGGTGAGCAAAAAGACCAGAATCCAATATTTGACGGATTGCGCCGAATGGTAGCGATTGAGCTTAAGTTTGGTTTTGATTGATTTTTTGCGTTTGGCGAGATAGCCGACAAATTGATGAATGGATCCAAATGGACACAACCAGCCGCAGAAAAATCTGCCCAGAATAATCGTCAAAACCAGCGTGGCAAGACCCCAGAGAAGTCCGGCATAAAGGGTTCGGGTGGTCAGCAAAATGCCCAGGCCCACCAACGGGTCGAGCTGAATGATCCAGTTGACCGGCCATCCGCGCAACTGCCACCATCGTTCTCCCAATGTGGCCACTAGGCAAAACCAGAGGAAGAGGATGAAAAAAAATATCTGGCAGATTCGTCGGGTCGTTATAATGTTCATCACTATATTCTTTAACTGTAAGCAGCCATTTCTATCGCCCAGAATGCGTACGCCAATTTTTAGCATGGAGCATGGTGCACGGTGCCTGGAGTTGGATAAAATCGATTGCGCAGGCTTTTTATTTTTACGCCATGCGCCATGCCCCGTGCGCCTTGCATCATGACGTCGATTCCCGCACCGGATTTAACGATTGAAAATCAGCTGTACCCAGGCGCATGGCTTCTGCTTTTTTAATGAAAGCCAACTCGTCAACTGTCTTATCGAGCAGGGTGGCGCCGAATGCATCCGCAGCCACCTGATCGGTGCCGGCGATCATCGTACGGGTTTCCTTGAGATCTGAAAGAGAGCCGCCGGTCGGACCGTTGCGCATCATGGTGGTGGTGCCGTCTAGAACCACCAGAGTCGGTTGTACCATCATGGCCAGCTCTTTGATAATCGTGTGAATATCCTGGTGAAAAATGTTGCGACGCCCGCCCAGAAAACCGTACCAATTTTTCATAATCATAGAAGCGCCGCTGCGGTGATGATCTTTGACCGGAGCAGTCCCGATGACTTTGTTGATCCTGTTTAACGGTTCGTATAGAACCGGCCAATTGCGAATCAGCTGTGCTTCCGGCAAGGTGAAGGATTTAAATAATTCTTTTTGCGGGAAGAGAACGTTTGCCCCGGCAGAGCGGGCGGCCTGTTCAATTCCGGTTAAGCGAAAACAGCTGGCCGGGTCGTTGATCGGATTGTCGGTTACCGTCACCTCGGCGGCACCGGCCTTAAGACACAAATGGGTTATCGCGGTAACCATATCCGGATGGGTCGTTGCCGAAAGGATGGGTGGAGATGCAAATGCCGCATTTACCTTCAACAGCACCCGGTCCCCTTTTTTGATAAAGGCTTCGATGCCACCGATGGATTTTAGAGCCAGCTGCAGCGTTTCAGATCGGTTGCCGCCTTTAACAATGCTCATCCGCTGACCGAGCTCCGGCATCGAAAAATCCGGTATTTGAACTGCGGTCGTGTCTTCCGATAAGGGGCGGGGACCGGCGTGGTCATAAAACCAGTAGCCGATCGAGCAGGCCGCCAGAATGGATGCGCCAGCCTTGGCAGATCTCACCATAAACTGGCGCCGGTTTAGATGATCATTGTTCAAGTTTTAATCTCCTTTTTATTCGCGGCTGGAAGCCGCTCCCACAGAGCCTTCTGCGCTGGTGGGAGCGGCTTCCAG
>Ga0209536_100002249_pt1 | contig 31403 bp, 20 predicted proteins | sample DeeMarSeWOR28_12_FD_187461 | JGI IMG/M metagenome (GOLD analysis project Ga0209536, IMG submission 187461) | Marine sediment microbial communities from White Oak River estuary, North Carolina - WOR-2-8_12 (SPAdes) (version 2) | ecosystem: Environmental > Aquatic > Marine > Intertidal zone >... | reverse complement strand
CCAGCATGAAGGAGAGAACCGATCTCTCAGGCGGCTCTTTTTCCATCGAGTCCATTGTGGGGGAAGGAACCACACTCCGGGCAAGCTGGAAGCTGTAAGGCGCTATCGCTCCAGCAGGCAGCCGGCAGCTAATTTTATTTTCTGTGGGAGCGGCTTTCAGCCGCGATTTGACCTTCTAAGATAATATTCGGGCAATAATCCGCTGACCTTGGACCTCTGACTTCTGACCTCCGCCTTCACCCCCCCACCAACCCCCTCTTCATCGCATACGCGGTCAATTCCGCAGCACTGTGGAGATCCAACTTCTTCATAATATTGGCGCGGTGTTTTGCCACCGTTTTTTTGCTGATACAGAGAATCTCCGCAATCTCCTTGGTCTTGTAAGCCTCAGCAACAAGCTTAAGGACCTGCTTCTCACGTGGCGTCAAGCTCTTCCACGTCGTATCAGGTTCGTCCGTTTTTCGGCTGTTCAAGTAACCATCCACTATCCTTGCCGAGATGTCTGGGCTCAGGTAACACTTATTCTGCAATACACTCCTCATGGCCAGCAGGAGCTCATTATGGTCGGCATCTTTCAGCACGTAGCCGCTGGCGCCGGACCTGAGCGTCTCCACGACGTGCTCCTCGGTTTTGTGTACTGTTAAGATCAGGATCTTTGCCTCCGGGCACAGCCTCTTGATTTCCTTTATGGCTGCCCTGCCGTCCACCCGCGGCATATTCAGATCCAGCAAGATGAGGTCGGGTTGCAACTCCTCAGCGCGTTGGTATGCTTCGAGCCCGTCCGCTGCTTCCCCCACAACCTCTAAATCCGGCTCGAAAGAGAGCAGGACCTTTAGTCCCTGGCGAAAAAGGGTGTGGTCTTCGGCTATAATGACTCGGTACTTCTGATCAGAGGACATGAGATGTAAATACCCTTTTCAAAGGGAAATGTTCGCAATATGTGGGCCGCCCATCTTCTAATTGTTACACAAGAAATGTACCAAGCCAGAAAGTTTATGAATTTTTATATTAACTCAATATTTTAACACGTAATGCTGTGGAAAACATCCTACGCCTGTGGGTAACCATGTTCAAATAGTTAGCAGAATATTCCCCATAACATAAAGCTAATGGAATTATCCCTAGGGCTATTTCAAAGGACTTTCCCCGGCAAATACCGCCCACTCTTTCCTAAAATACTCTCCCCTCCCATGCCAGATACTCTTACGAACCCATTTACCCTGTTGCCGATTTTGCTACCCTCAGCAGAAATTGGCCTTCGCAAAAGCACATCCAGGAAAAGTCGCACGCATCGCCCAATAACTTCATAACAAAACCTTTACTTGAGAAGCCATATGCTCAGGACCCTGATCGTCGATGACAATGCCTCCTTTAGACAATCGTTCAGGGATCACCTGTACCAGCAATTCCCAGAAATGATCATTGAAGAGGCAGCGAGCGCAGAGGAGGCCATTGAAAACATCGGTTCAAGTGCACCCCACCTCGTATTTGTGGATATACAACTGCCGGGGGAAAACGGTCTTGAACTCACCAGAAAAATAAGGGCAGGTCATGTCAGGGTAACCATAGCCATTCTTACCGCCTACGATCTCCCGGAATATCGAGATGCTGCCAACGAGTGCGGGGCAAACTTTTTCCTTTCCAAGGGTGCTTATTCCATGGAAGAGATAATCTCTGTGGTGGACACTGTCTTATTCGAAAGGCAGAGACAGGGAGAATCGGAGATTCCCTGATCAGCAGGCAGCGGACAGCTGGCAGTTCTGATAGACGCGGTGAAACGGCGAGACGGAGACGCGTCGACGAGGACAAAGAGCAGAGGTCGGAGGTCGGAGATCAGAGTACAGAAGACAGATGATTTTGTATTTTTAATTTCGCAATTCGAAATTCGAAATTTTACCCTATGCTCCATGCTCCCCCCAAAATACTCTATTTCCTACCCTCAAAATACTACATTGGACCACTATGATTTATAGATGTGTTCCCATATAAATTCCACATCTAAGTTTTTAAAAAATATCCACATTTTATTAACAAAGTAAAAATTTCTTAGGTTCAACTCAAATCGTGAGGGCCACGATGGCTGACGGCCGTTCTGTCGATCAATTCTCTTCAAAGCAATTTCGACATCCATTGGCCTCCATTACATGGTCCTCCACCCGGCGCGCGGCAAGGGTTTTATGAGAAAGGAGGTCTCAACGAATTTACTCACTGAATAAGGGGCCATATTCCAGTGGAAATAGAATTGGTAAATTGACCTCAAGCTGACAAGGAGGAGAACTATGAACTTGAAGAAATTTAAGAAAGGAGTCGTTCTCGGCGTTGCGATCCTGGCGATCTGCGCCCTGAGCGTCCCGAGCGTGTTTGCCCAGCCCCTGCCTGGCGGCACCCTTGACCCGCTATTGATCCCGAAGTACGTGCAGCCGCTGGTCATCCCACCGGTGATGAACAATGACGGGACAGGGCCTAACAATTACGACATCGCGGTCAGGCAGTTCCAGCAGCAGATCCTACCCGGCGGGCACTGGAATGCTGTGTCACCGGCGTGCATAGCGAACCCGGGACTCTGCAACTTGCCAGCAACGACCGTCTGGAGCTATGGCCCGGCAGCCGATGGTCCGCCGGATTCATCGGGTATTCCCGGAGGTGCGGCTGGCCTGGCGCCTGTACCGCAAGGTCCGGGAAGCTCCCAGTTCAACTATCCCGCCTTTACCGTGGAAAACATCAAGGACACGGTGACCTCGGTGGACTGGATCAATGACCTGAAGGAAAACTTCGGAGCCGGTCCCAATTACCTGCCGCACCTGCTGCCCATCGACCAGACCCTGCACTGGGCCAATCCGGGCGCGGACTGCATCGACGGCATTCCCAGGACGGACTGCCGCGGCCAGAGCCAGGTTCCTTACACCGGCCCGGTCCCGATCATCGTGCACGTGCATGGTGCGCACAGCACCCCCGAGAGTGACGGCTATCCCGAGGCCTGGTACCTGCCCAATCCTACTAACGCCGACGGGAGTAACGCGGGCTTCAACTGCGTGGCCGATCCGGCCCTGGCTGACAATGTCACCAACTTTGTCTGCGAGGGCACAGTGGTCAACCAGTATGGCCCTAGACCCAACACCAACGTGACACCCGGGGTGGCCAGCTTCACCTATAACAACGACCAGCCGACGGCCACCTTCTGGTATCACGACCACTCGCTGGGCATGACGCGCAACAACGTCTACGCCGGCCCCGCCGGCTTCTGGTTGCTCCGTGATCCCACAGCTCCAGTTGGGAACGAGACAGGTCTGGTGTCCGGCACCCTCCCCGGCCCAGCACCGGTGGCAAACGACGACCCCAACTTCAACGCGGCCACTAGGGCCACGATCCGGGAGATCCCCATCGTCGTCCAGGACCGCTCGTTCAACGCGGACGGTTCGCTGTTCTACCCGGACAACCGGGCCTTCTTTGAAGGGGTGACGCCGAATAAGCTCAAGATCCCATTTATCGGCGATCCTAAGGGCCGCCCCTCTGACATCTCGCCCATCTGGAATCCGGAGGCCTTCTTCAACACCATGGTGGTGAACGGGACCACCTGGCCAGTTTTGAGTGTGGCCCAAGCCAAGTACCGCTTCCGCCTGTTGAACGGGTGTAACTCCCGCTTCCTGAACCTGTCGATGTTCGTGGTCGATCCGGCTACCAACCAGATAACTGCTGCTGAGATCCCCTTTTACCAGATCGGGGCAGAGCAGAGCCTGCTGCCGGCAATGGTCCGTGTGGAGACTGGATTCAAAAATGGCACGGCGACCGCCGACCCGCAGGAAGCGCTGCTGATGGGTCTGGCCGAGCGGGCCGACACCATCGTGGACTTCGAGGGCCTCGCACCCGGCACGCGGGTGCGGATGATCAACACCGCACCTGATGCCCCGTTCGGCGGTTTCCCGGACATCCCGGCCGACCCCGGTACCACCGGTCAGGTGATGGAGTTCGTGGTTGACGCGTCGCTCAACGGCTCGAGCCCGACCGATCCGACAGGCGCAACTCCGGCCACCGATCCAACTGCGCTGGTCCTCAGCCTGCCGGATCAAGCCCAAGACAATCTCCCTTCGACCGTAACGCGTGATCTGGCACTGCTGGAAGAGGAGTCCGCCCTGGTCTGCGTCAATGTCAGGCCGAACGGCGCTGTGAGCTACGACAAGAAGGCAACGCCCGATCTGGCCAACCCCGGCACCTGCATCGATAAGAAGGGCAGGCTCGCTAGGTCGATACCGTTCGCGCCCAAGGCGGCGGTGCTCGGTTACAATGGTGCTGCCGGTGGCACGGTCCAGCTCTGGTCCGACCCGGTCCAGACCAACCCGGGCTTCATGGACACGGAGACCTGGGAACTGTACAACTGGACAGTGGACGGACACCCCATTCACCTGCATTTGGTGAAGTTTAAGGTGGTCGAGCGCCAGGTAATTGGCGGCGCTGCAAGATCGCCGGAGGCCACCGAGGCGGGCTGGAAGGACACGGTGATCGCCTACCCGGGCGAGATCACCCGCGTCAAGTCCACCTTCGACATTGCCGGCCTGTACGTCTGGCACTGCCACATCGTCGAGCACGAGGACAACGAGATGATGGTGCCTTACTGTGTGGGTGACCAGAACGCGAACGGCTGTCAAAATCTGACGTTTGCTCCCTAAGTAAACTATGTGGGCCTTTTGCCCATCAACAAACCAGGGCCGCCTACGGGCGGCCCTATTTCTTTGCTTTGCTGACTCAACTTTCGCTATTGGATGTTTTCTTTGCAAACTAATGTATAATTTGGCCTGAATAGTCCAAACGGTAGCCGAAAAAGAAAGGAAATCCTGATGAAATATTTGTTCGTGCCGGTTCTCATTGTGGCTCTAGTGGCCGGGGTCTCCTTTGCCGGCGAACCGGTTCATCTCAAAAACGAAAACGAGCGACTCAACTACAGTTACGGTTTTCAGATTGCGGACACCCTAAAGCGGGAGGGGGTAAAAATCGATAAGGATGTCCTCATCAAGGGACTCCAGGACGCGCTCTCAGGAATGGAGCCTCAGTTAACCCAAGAAGAAATGGGCACCATCATTAAGGAATTTGAAAAGAAAAAGCAATTTGCCAAATACAGAGATCGCAGGATAAAGAAAGATTTAACCCGCAAAGAAGGCCAAGAGTTTCTGGCTGCAAACGGTAAGAAGGCGGGGGTGGTTACTTTGCCCAGCGGTTTGCAGTACAAGGTTATCCGGAAAGGCACCGGCAAGACACCGGGCCCGAAAGACTCGGTGACGGTCCATTACCGCGGCACTCTGATCAATGGAAACGAGTTCGATAGCTCTTACCGCAAGGGGGAGCCTGCCACCTTCAAGGTCAACGGCGTCATCAAAGGTTGGACTGAAGCGTTGCAAATGATGAAAGAGGGCGCCAAGTGGCAGCTGTTCATTCCTCCAGAGCTCGCCTACGGCAAGCGCGGCCCCCTGGAGGACCAGACCCTCATTTTCGACGTTGAGTTGATTTCGGTGAACTAGGATCTCGGCTGGAAAGCCGCTCCCACAGAAAAAGCAAGGGGACGTTGGGAGGAAGTAAGGATTGGAGTATTGGACTGGTGGAGTGCTGGACCACGGTAGAATTGGAGCATTGGAGTGCTGGAGTATTGGAGTAGTTGCAAGATTGTCGCGGCTAAAAGCCGCTCCCACAGTATTCAAACTTTTCTGGTTCCCAGGCTCTGCCTGGGGACCCCATCGATTCGCGGGCTCTGCCCGAATCTATCGGGGCTGAGCCTCCAGAAAATCCGATTCCAGGCAGAGCCTGGAATCGAGATTAAAGATCGGCAGAGGCTGGAAACGAGATGAAGAATCAATAATGCGCAACCAATAAAACATATGCAGGCTAAGTAAGTATAGCCTGACGTAAGGAGGTCTGAAATGATCTACAGGATCTTAACACTGCAGCTGATTGTAGCGGCACTCGTCGCCGTCTTCATGATGCCGGTAGCGGTCGTGGCAGGCGGAGGTGCTGCTGGTGAGAGCACCCAAGCGATGTCGGCTGAAAACTCAGTTGAAGGGACACTGACTGCGATGGAAAGCTACGGGCATATTCTCATAAGACCGGAGGTCGGGAATCTGGCCAGACTGAAAGTGCGGCCCGATGCTGTTATTACACGCAACGGAAAACCAGCTAAATTGGGCGACCTGCACACCGGTGACAAAGTGCAGGCGAACTATGATTCGAAGAATTGGGTGTCCGTGCTGCATGCTACAGGAACATAAGACATCAGGCAACAATACGATAGAGAAGACGTTGGAAGGAAGAGAAAATTGGAGTATTGGAGTTGTGGAGTGATGGAGTAGTGGAGTGATGGACTAGTCGCAATCATGTCGCGGCTAAAAGCCACCCCCACATAATTCAATCTGAATTACTATTTTAACTTGTTTCTGGTCCCCAGGCTCTGCCTGGGGACCTCATCGATTCGAGGGCTCTGCCCGAATCTACCGATGCGGAGCCTCCAGGAGATCCGTTTCCAGGCAGAGCCTGGAAACGAGATGACAGATCGGCAGAGCCTGGGAACGAGATGAATTACCATTTCGGGGAATCTCGTGGAAATCTGGCGTTGCTTACTTTCCTCCTTCAACTGCTCCGGCGTTTATAAGCATTTCCATGATATTTGATCTGCCGAAATCTTTTGCCAGGGAAAGGGAGGTTCTGCCTCCATTGTCCTCTGCATTCACGTCCGCGCCTTTTTCCAGAAGAATCTCTACTGACCCCGTGCGCCCGAGAAACGCTGCCAGGATCAGGGCTGTCTTGCCATCGTTCGCCCTGGCATTGATTGCAGCGCCCTGGTCGAGAAGAACCTTGATCGTCTCAACATTGTTTGCTGTCGCCGCGGACATCAGGGCATTCACGCCGGCTTTGCTGTCTTTGGCCTCGAGGTCGGCTCCCTTATAGAGGAGAAACGTCACCGTCTCGGTGTGGCCGTGGTGAGCAGCCCACATCAGCGGGGTCCTGCCGTCCCTGTCCCCCGAGTTCACGTCGGCGCCATTCTCCAAAAGGACCTCTATTATCTCATTATTGCCTTTGACCGCCGCCAGCACCAGTGAGGACATATCGTTTTTGCTTTCCACCGCTTTGATATCGGCCCCTTTCTCCAGCAGCAGCTCGACCATGTCGGTCTGTCCTCTAATGGCCGCCCAGATCAGGGGTGTCGCCCCGAACTTGGCGTCCCTGGCTTCCATTTCCGCACCCTTGTCGAGAAGCAGCTTGACGATTTCTTGGTGCCCTTCCTTGGCAGCCACGATCAGGGACGTATTCCCTTTCTGGTCGGGTATGTTCGGGTCCATTCCAGCTTCCAGAAAGTACTTAACAGCTTGCGTGTTGCCCTCTGCTGCCTTCTGGACAAAAGAATCCTGGTCAAAAGCAACATTCATCTCGTTTAGTTTTGTTTGCGCCTTTTCCTGACTGGTTGCGCATGCCAAAAGAGCAAAGAGCATGAGAATCACAGATAGAAATCCAAGTTGCGGCTTTCGCATTTTTTCAACCTCCATACGATTTTTATTCCAGCTGCGTTTCTGGATTGTCGGAGAATGTAAGCACTTTGTCAAGGCAGACGGGGCGAGAGAAGGGGGCAAATCTTGAATTGTGAATAATAGGGGACGTTGGGAGTAAGAGAAAATTGGAGTGATGGAGTGATGGAGTGATGGAGTGATGGAGTGATGGGAATTAAAATCCCGTTCCTGCCACTTAGAAGCAGAACCTGTAGCGGTCATGAAACACAATAGCTTTTGAAGGTTTTTATTGTAATAATAGTGTGAACTTGTTTCTGGTCCCCAGGCTCTGCCTGGGGACCCCATTGAGGCGGGGCCTCTGCCCGAATCTATCGGGGCGGAGCCTCCAGAAAATCCGTTTCCAGGCAGAGCCTGGAAACGAGATGACAGATCGGCAGAGCCTGGAAACGAGGTGACATTCTGGTCAATGTCAAAAAAGCAAGAGTCAAAGATGACTGCTACCGAGACCTCGCATGGTGTCGAAGAGCAGCACGCTGCCGAATTGGTCCCTGAACCTCCTGACACCATAGAGCCGCCAGCAGAGGAAACGGCCCTGCTTCCTCCCCACACCTGCGAGATGACGCCAGAGTCCCGCGTGTCTCCGGCAATCAAATCTCTTTTAAAGTTTACCGGCCGGCGGTTCTGGTCCTTCACCCTTCCCAGCCTTCTGGTCCTCGGACTGGTGGGTTATTTTTTGGTTTCAGCAGCGGCGAATTTCCTCCAAGCACGGCGCGAACCTGTTGTCTCACCTCAGCCTGCACCTGCCGAGGCCACCTCTGAAGCCGAAGCCACTGTCCGCCCACTTGAGGATTACAGCATAATTACAGAACGCAACCTCTTTGGAGGTTTGGGAAGCGAAACTCCTCTTCCTGAGGAAGCGGTCTCCCTTGAGGGCATACCCGCTGCGGAAAAAAGTTTAGGCTTGAAGCTAATGGGTACGGTGGCTGGTGATGATGCAGCAACCAGCTTTGCCATTATCGACAACGAAACCACACACAAGCAGGAGCTCTATCAGGAGGGAGATAAAGCAGGGGACGTCCTGATAAAAAAAATCCTGCGCAACAAAGTGATCGTTGATGCCGGCAGGGGGGAGGAATTACTTGCCCTGGAACTCGAGGAGACGGGAAAGAAGGTTGATTTTTCTCAGGCCCCGCAGCCTCCGGGCAGGGAGAGAGGGCCGGCTTCCAGACAAAATCCTTATCTATTTGAACGGGCAGAGGTGGAGGCAGCACTCGGGAATGTCGATCAAGTGATTCAGGAGCTGAGCATTTCGCCCTTTATGCGATCCGGAAGACCGGCCGGATTCAGGATCGGCAAATTGCCGCGCGACAGTATCCTCATCGCAATGGGGCTGCGGACCGGAGACCTGATCATAGGCGTAAATGACCAGGCCATAACCAGCCCGGAGCAAGCCGCCGAGTTTCTCCAGAGGCTCAAACAAGGGGGAGACGTCACCATCAAAGTCGGAAAAGGCAGAGGCGTTAGAATGCGCGGGCGGGTGATCCGGCTAAAAATAGAATGAGAAGAGTGGGGGAGGTTGGTAGGAAGAGAAAATTGGAGTATTGGAGTGATGGAGTATTGGAGTGATGGAGTAGTGGAGTACGGGAGTATTGGAGTACGGGAGAATTGTAGCATTGGAGTATTGGAGTACTGGAGTGATGGAGTAGTGGATTAGTCGCAACATTGTCGCGGCTGGAAAGCCGCTCCCACAAGGCCATAGAAACCTCTTAATCAGTGTAAAATCCCCCCAACCCCCCTTTAGTAAAGGGGGGCTTTAATCTCGTTTCCAAGCGGGGTCTGGAAACCATTCAAAAACACTCCCACGGAGAAAAATGACTGAACTAGAGAAAAAAGACGATCTCGATATCTTTGTGCGCTTTCTTCATCTGGGGATTTTGACCTGTGGCCTGCTGGCCTATCTCACCAGCGGCTGGGCGGAGGACTATGAGCACGCCAAACACCTTGGCTTCACCATGCATAAGTGGCTGGGGATGGGCCTTGCTTTTTTCATTGTCTTGCGCTTGTTTTATGGTGTAGTGGGACCGGCCAATGTCCGCTTCAAGCAGTGGGTGCCTTACAACAAAGCAGGACTGCTCTTGGTCTGGGAAGACATCCTCACCCTGTTGAAATTTCGCCTGCCATTTAGAGAATCCCATCAAGGCCTAGCCGGCCTGGTGCAATCATTCGGCCTGCTGATATTTTCCTGGATGGCTTTAACCGGAAGCTTGATATTTTTTAACCTTCAGCCAGGACAGAAGACAGGCGGAGTGTTGCACTTCATTGAAGAACTGCACGATTTTGGTGAGGGGGTTATCCCCATATTCCTGGCACTACACCTCGGCGCTGTCCTGTTGCACGCCCTCACCGGCCGTCACCTCTGGCGAAAGATGTTTTTTCTAAAGGACCAGCAATAGGGAAAAGAGTAATCGCGGCTGGAAAGCCGCTCCTACAGGGTTAAATCTGAATGGCCTTACGGGCGGGGCCCCGCCCGCCTCGCCTGAGTCCGCCTCAGGCGGACGATGGCGGGCAGGTAAACCCCGCCCCCACATTTTTATATGCCGAGTCGTCATTCCGGAATCCGCCGAAGGTGGATGTCCGTGGTTCGACAGGCCGTTCGACAGGCTCACGGTCCTGAGCAAAGTCGAAGAACTCACCACCCTGAGCGAAGTCGAAGGGGAATCCAGGGTCACGCAGACAAAGGCAAAATCCCCCCTGACCCCCCTTTAGCAAAGGGGGAAACTGTAAGAAATCACTTCAAAATATCTCCCTTTAGGAAAGGGAGGCTCATTTATTCACCGCCCTGGATCGAACAGGGTTCTCTTTTCCATTACTCCAGTACTCCATTCTTCCAATATTCCAACATTCCAGCCTTCCAATCTTCCATTACTCCACCACTCCAGTACTCCAAAAGATACTTTTTTCTACCAATGTCCCCTAATGTTCATCTAAAAGTACACTTTGGTACATCATTTTCACCTCGACAAACAATCCTTTTTTAGCAATAAATATAGCAATTTCAATATGTTTAATTCCTACGGAAATACTGGCACATGGATTGCTATTCCCTGGCCGTGGCCATGGGCAGGGTAAAGCAAATTCATGGTGCTTTCTTTTTTTCAAGGAGTAAGCCAGCATCGAATTAGCCTTTCACCCCAGCCTCATGTCCCCCACCATCATCGAATTACAAGCTTAGAAGAATCCTTGAACCCTGGTCACTGTAAAGTGGCCGCGGGCTGAATGTGCGTCCACCGTGTCTTGAACCAACGCTCGACACATGCTGCCGGCATGACGCACAAGGAGGGTCCGATGAGGAAGATCACTATTACTTCCGTTTTAGTTTTCACCATAATCGCGGGCACCTTCACTATCGCTTCTGCCAAAGATAGATATACAGACGATTTCAATGCATACTACGGAACCTCCGGAGGGCATAACTATCAACCGGTATTAGGCAGCTGCCTAAGCTGCCATCCCTCAGGCTCCAAAAGAAACGCTTATGCTAACGACTGGAGAAGTAATGGGCACAGTTTCGCTGCTGTAGAGCAGCTAGACTCGGATGGTGACGGCTTAAGCAATATAGAGGAAATTAGCGCAGGCTTTTTCCCAGGTGATCCGAATAGTAAACCACCCACCTCAGCAAGTCCCCCGGTGGCCGACGCCGGTCCAGATCAAACAGTTGATGAAGGTGTGACTGTGACCCTAGATGGCTCCAATTCGAGTGATCCGGATAATGATATTTCCTCCTATCAGTGGAACCAGACTGGTGGCCTCTCGGTGAGTCTGTCTAACTCCTCGGCGGCCAGGCCTACTTTCAAATCCCCGGATGTTGGACCCGGAGGTGAGTCGCTGACCTTTCAGTTGACGGTTACGGACAGCGGCGGCCTGCAATCCACCGATACTTGCATCGTCAATGTCTCATGGATCAACCTACCACCCACGGCCAATGCCGGTCCTGACCAAACGGTAAATGAGGGTGTTACGGTCTCGCTCAACGGTTCAAACTCAACTGATCCGGATTATGATATTTCCTCCTATCAGTGGATCCAGACAGGAGGAACCCTGGTAAACTTGTCTAACACCACTGCGGTTCAGCCCATCTTTACGTCCCCGGATGTGGGACCCAGCGGCGAGTCACTGGCCTTCCAGTTGACGGTGACCGACAGCGGTGGCCTGCAATCCACCGATACCTGTATAGTGAATGTCTCCTGGGTCAACCTGCCGCCCACGGCAGATGCCGGTCTTGACCAAACTGTAAATCAAGGAGACACTGTCGTCCTGGACGGCTTCAATTCAACCGACCCGGATGATGGCATAGCTTCCTATTTGTGGAAACAGACAAGTGGTACCCCTGCAACCCTGTCCAGCACCACTGCGGTTCAGCCCACTTTCACCGCCCCGGATGTTGGACCAAGTGGTGCATCCCTCACTTTCCAGTTGACGGTGACCGACAGCGGCGGTCTGCAAACAACAGATACCTGTATTGTGACTGTCTCCTCGGTAAATCTGCCGCCCGTGGCGAATGCTGGACCCGATCAAACGGTAAATGAAGGTGATACGGTCATTCTGGACGGTTCCAATTCCACCGACCCGGATGATGGCGTTGCCTCTTATCTGTGGACACAAACGGCTGGTCCCGCGGTTACCCTGTCTGATCCAGCGGCTGCTCAAACCACGTTCTCAGCCCCGGTGGTGGGAGCTGGAGGGGCATCCTTGACCTTCAGGCTCAGGGTCACAGATGGCTTTGGTTCATCAGCCACCAACACCTGTATCGTCAACATTACAAATGGAAATTTGCCGCCAACAGCTGACGCCGGTGCGGATCAAACGGCGGACGAGGGTGTCTCGGTGGCGCTCGACGGTTCCAATTCCACCGACCCGGACGATGGCATCGCCTCTTATCTGTGGGTACAGATAGCCGGCAACACCGTTGTCCTCTCTAACACCACTGCGGTGCAACCCACCTTCACCGCCCCTAATGTGGGACCAAGTGGTGAATCCCTTACCTTCGAGTTGACGGTTACCGACAGCGGTGGTCTAAGATCCACCGACACCTGTATTGTCACCGTCTCCTGGGTCAACCTGCCACCCACGGCCAACGCCGGTCCTGACCAAACAGTAGATGAAAGTGTGACGGTCACCCTGGATGGTTCCAATTCCACCGACCCGGATGATGGCATCGGTTCTCATCAGTGGAAGCAATTGGGTGGAAGCCAGGTTACCCTTTCTGATCCCTCAGCAGCTATATCTACTTTCACGGCCCCGGATGTTGGCATGAGCGGCGACTCGCTTACCTTCCAGTTGACGGTCACCGACACTGGTGGGCTGAAGTCAACCGCCACCTCTATCGTAAATGTAACCTGGGTAAACGCAGCGCCTTGGGCCGATGGTGGTCCCGACCAGACGGTGGAGGAGGGTGCTGCGGTCACTCTGGACGGCTCCAATTCCACTGATCCGGATGACGGCATGGCCTCGTACCTCTGGACGCAGACAGGGGGGGCTCCGGTAACCCTGTCTGATGCCAGTGCAGTGCAGCCGACCTTTGTTACCCCGATAGTGGATGCCAGCGGGGCAACGTTGACCTTCAGACTGACGGCGACAGACATCGGCGGTCTCCAGGCCAGTAGTGAAGTTTCGGTGAAAATAAATGACAACGGCATAACCGGTTTTCCTGCCGATGTGCTCACCATGAGAACGCTTGCCGGCGAACCGTTCGGCATCAGAGAGAACAATGGAGGGTCTTTTACCCGGCTAAGTTTCATTGATCCAGCCATCATGCCCGCCAGGTCTGGTATGCCGGACAACTTGATTTACGGACTGGTGGAGATGGAAATTAGGGTCTCCACTCCTGGCGCTACAACCACAGTAACGATCTTCCTGCCATCTCCGGCGCCGGAAAGCTATGGCTGGTACAAGTACAATGATACCGCTGGTTGGATGGACTACAATGGCAACGCTGACTTTAATTCTGCCAGGGATCAGGTCACCCTTACCCTGACCGATGGCGGCATAGGAGACGATGATGGCGTGCCCAACGGCTTAATACTAGATCCTTCCGGCCTGGGGACTTCTTCCTCCCTAACCGGTTCAAACACGGTCTCCACTACTTCGAGCGACTGGGGCGGCGGCGGCTGTTTTATCGCCACCGCAGCTTACGGCTCAGTTACGGCACCGGCTGTAAAGGACAGCGGCGCGGTGGAGTCTATTTCCCCTGGTGGTTTGAGCTGGGATGCCCTGAACTTCGGCCCCGCAGCAACGCTTGTGTTCACTCTCTCATTACTTGTGACGATTGGTGTAATTTTTGCTGTTTCATTCGGGAGAATTCGACGAAGGAGAGCTAAGTTCAGGAGGCTGTTTACATGACAAAGAAGTTCCTCATCTTTTCTACAATCATTGTTGCTGTTGTCATGATTACCACGTCGCAAAAAGTAAAGGGAGATGGAATTTATGTCGGTTCCGAAACCTGCATGGAATGTCATGAAGAATGGTATGAAAGCTACATGAAAAACTACCATGCCATTAAAGGGGACCCTAGGACCCCGGCTGCAAGACGTGGTTGCGAGTCCTGTCATGGCCCGGGCGCTGCCCATGTCGAATCCGAAGGCGAAGAGGGGACTATCCTCATCCTGAACCCAAAATCCGCCACTCCGGCGGCAGAGAAGAATAGGCCATGCCTCGGCTGTCACACAAAAGGCAAGGTGGTCTTATGGCATGGCAGCACCCATGAACAAAGGGGACTTGCCTGCTCAAGCTGTCACAATCCTCACCAGGAATACCCCAAAGGGTTGGCAAAGCCCACTCAGACCGAAATGTGTACCCAGTGTCATAAACGGATAAAAGCTGAGCTGCTGAGGCAATCACACCACCCCATACGGGAAGGGAAAATGAAGTGTTCGGATTGCCACAACTCCCACGGCACCATCGCCGACCAATTGGTGGAGGCGCAATACAGCAACCTGAAGTGCTTCGAGTGCCATGCGGATTTGAGAGGCCCTTACCTGTGGGAGCACCCACCCGCGGTGGAAAACTGCCTTACCTGCCATACACCTCACGGCTCTCCCCGCACCCCCCTGCTGAAAGCAAAGACGCCCTACCTTTGCCAGCGATGTCATGCCAATGTGGGGCACCCCAGCCAGCTTCAAGCCAGGAGTGGAAGCGATGCTGGTCAGTCGGTATATCGTGTTCTGAACAACAGGGGATATTATCGTGGATGCCTGAACTGCCATGTCCAGGTGCACGGCAGCAACCATCCCTCTGGGAAGAGCTTGTTGAGATAGTCGGAGGACAGATGGCAGCTGGCAGCAGGGCGACGGGGTGACACGGAGACACGGTGAGGGGGTCGGAGGACAGCGGGCAGCGGGCAGTAGACAGAGTGCAGCTCATAGCTCAATGCTCATAGGGAAGATAGATCCCTGTGGGAGCGGCTTTCCAGCCGCGATTTAATAGGGGGAGCAACGTCCTCGTTGCGACAAAAACAATTACCCTTGTAGGAATAGAAACCGATAAGTCGTTCAAGTCGTTGAAATCGTATAACCAATAACGGATAACGAAAGAACAGAGGACAGATGGCAGAGTACAGCTCATAGCCACAGCTCACAGGGAAATCGTTAAAGTCGTTCAAATCGCAATTACGGATAACTTACTGTGTCGAGGAGTTCAGGTATGTTTGGGGGTCTAAATCGAGCGTTGCTCTTGAAGTTCGTTGGCTTCTTGCTCGTCCTGTTTCTGGCCACTCCTGCACTAGCAGTTCCAGTGAGGTTGCCCTCGGGTAAGAAGGTGGAAATTAGCTCCGAACAGTTGCAGATGCTCAAGAAACAGCCGGGTATCTATGTGATTAAATACCCTCCTGCGGGAGCTTTAAACCACATCGTTCTCATAAAGTTGCCCAAAGAACTGGGAGGTGGCTTTCTCTTGGGTACCGGCAAGGATGTTTCGGCCGCTCTCGATACTGTGGGTGTTACTCCTGGTGCCAAAGACAAGGGCGGTGGCACTCTGTCGGCTGAGATCTCCATTACCGGCAGAATCACCAACGGCGAGAATGACTCCGCCAAGGCCCAAGAATACAGAGACCTGGATACACCAGTCTATGGAGATCTGAGGGTTAAATACGACAAGAAAGATGAGTATTTCCTAGAGGCCATTGGCAAGAATATTGGCAGGGATGACCAATACTACCATGCGGCGGGCGGCACGTACGGCAAGTTTAGAATAGAAGCCAGCTATGATGAGATTCCGCACAGATTCGCATTTGACGCCAAGAATATATATTCTGGCAGCGGCAATCTGACTTTAAGGGGACCGCAACAAGATGTCCCTTTTGCAGACCGCACCAATCGGTTAAATGCGCTTTCGGCCAATGCAGATTCCGTGGACCTTGAGCTCAAAAGAAAAAAGGTGGAGCTGAATGCAGATGTTGTGGCCTACGACCCAATAAACTTTCGGGTTGAGTTTGGCAGGGAGCACAAGGATGGCAGCAGGCCTTTTTTTGGCTCATTCGGCCTCGACAATACGGTGGAGATACCAGAAGCCATAGATTACGACACCACGGAGGTGAAGTTTATCGGTGAGTACGCCAAAAATCCATTCTATCTTAATCTTACCTATTATTTTTCCCTGTTCGAAAACAACACCGATACCCTGACATGGGATAACCCCTTCAGGGCAACCGACGCCGCGGGAGCAGCGGCGCAGGGCTTGATAGACTTGGCTCCGGACAACCACTATCACAATGTATCGGTTTCCGGCTCATACCTGAAGATTCCCCTCAAGACCAAGATTTCAGCCACAGCAGCTTGGGGCTGGATGATCCAGGATGATGATTTGGTACCTTACACCACCAATACCGCCATTACCACCCCTTCCGGTGCAGATGCCTCGGACCCCAACAGTCTTCCCGAAAAAAGCGCCGACGCCAAGGTGAACACCTCACTTTACCACGTCTTGCTCACCTCAAAACCATTGGAATTCATGCAGGTTAAGGGGAAAATTCGCTACTTCGACTATGACAACGATACAAAACAGATAAGCTTTCCCGGCTTTGTGGACTCTGATAGTTTCTTGGTTACTCCCGATCCCCCTGCCACCAGTATCGTAAACCTGCCCACAAGCTATAAAAAAACCACTGCAGGGGGAGACCTTGGTTTCGATTTATTCAAGGGAACCAGACTAATTCTGGGCTACACCTTTGAGCGGACAAAGAGAACCAACAGGGAAGTTGACAAACAGGATGATCAAATATTCAGCGGTTCTATTGATACCAATAGCCTCTCCTGGTTGGACCTCAGGGCTTCCTACGAAAGAACCAAAAGAGACATTGGTGATTATGACTTTGACGTTTATCTCCAGAGCGGCCAGGATCTTGAGCAGTTGCCGGGTCTGAGGAAATATGATGAGGCAGACATGACCAGAGACAGGTTGCAGTTAGCCGCCACCATCTATCCACGGGAGTCCCTCATATTAAGCGGCTCCTTTATCTACGGAGAGGACGACTTCCATGACTCACCCTACGGGCTCCTTGAGGACAAGCACTACATCTTTACCCTGGAGGCAGATTATAATGTTTCGGACAAATTGAATCTGCGTGGTTTTTACAGCTTGGAATACTACAAAAACCGGCAGAAAAGCTTCGGAGAAGTACCGAGTTCGCCGCTGGTGGACGCTGACTGGTTTGCCAGAAGCAAGGATATTGTCAACACCTTTGGGGCGGGGCTGCAGACTGTGTTAATTCCCGAGAAACTAGACCTTGATATCTCCTATGCCTTTTCAGACGTGGATGGCAAGATCGATTTTTTCACCCCCGCTGTAGATACTGATGATTTCAACAACGTGGATGATACCAGACTCCATATTTTGGAGACAAAATTAAATTACCGTCCTTGGAAACCTTGGCTGTTTACCCTTGGCTATGTGTATGAGAACTTCGACTATGACGATTACAACGAGGATGGGTTTACCAATGTCCCCACCGATGCAGGCGGCACCTCTAATGGTGCTTATCTGATGGGCACCCTGCCGCAAGACTATGAGGTGAATATTGTCTACCTGAGGGTTTCATACCGATTTTAATTTGCATTCCTCCATTACTCCATCAGATACTTTTCCTATTAATTGCCTCGAGATTGGCAAGGTTCTTGAAAGAGCTTATCCATCTAACAGCTGAAATGAGCGAAAGACCTACCCTTCGATGCAAAAATTACTCAAAACCATAGCTGAAAACAATATTCTGCAGGTATCGTTTTTGAGGAATATCCTGTTGGTATCTTTACTGATAGTTGTAGTCTTGCCGCTCTGTAATATCTTTTTCATCTATCCTTCGTTCACCAATTTGCTCACTGACGACAAAAGGGATGATGCTCTGCGAATAGCAAAACACCTGTCGTCTTTTCTCGTCTCTGAGGAGATTGAATTGACCAGAGATATATTAAAGGCTGAACTATCAAACGAGGCCGAGCAGTTAAAACAATTAAGAAATGACTTTGATCTGGTCAAACTCAAATTTTTCTCAAAGTCAGGAGAAGTCATATTTTCCACTGATCCCGAAGATATAGGAATCATAAACAACAAAAAATACTTTCACGATATCGTGGGCAAGGGAAGGGTTCATGCAGAGATTATACATAAAAATACACAATCCCTCGAAGGGCAGAAGATGCCGGTGGATGTGGTGGAAACCTACGTACCATTAATGAAAAATGATGTGTTTCTAGGTGCCTTTGAAATCTACTACGACATCACAGCCAGAAAAAACGAGCTTGACTCTCTCTTATCTAGTTCTTCTATGGTTTTGTTTGGACTAGCCCTTGCTCTTTTGTTTGTAATCAGCATTACCTTGTTTAGAGAAAACAAGACCATCACTGAGTGCAAGAACATTCAAGCCCGACTGCAAGAAGCCCAGAAGATGGAGGCAATCGCCACCCTGGCCGGTGGGATTGCCCACGAGTTCAACAATGCTTTATGTGCTGTTACTCCGAATATTGACCTGCTCAAGAGCAAGTTTCCGGACAACGATGAGATAAACAAGCATGCGCAGCCGATTCAGACTTCGGCTGAACGAATGGCTCACTTGACCAGTCAATTGCTGGCGTATGCCCGAGGGGGTAAATATCAACCTCAACAGATATCCTTGAACAACTTTGTGCTGGATACACTACCATTTATCAAGCACATCATTGAGCCCGGTATCAAGCTGGAGACCGATCTCGCTGAGGATTTCTGCTATGTTGAGGCCGATCTCACCCAGATGCAGATGGTGCTCCTAGCCGTTATGATGAATTCGGCTGAGGCTGTAGAAGCTCAAGGTTATATTCGACTCACCATTGGACACAAGGATATCGACGAAGAGTTTGTCAAAGATCATGCCGATAGCAAGCCGGGTTCCTACGTGTCTCTCACTGTCGAGGATAATGGCAAGGGCATGAGTGAGGAGACGCGCAGCAGAGTATTCGAGCCCTTTTTCACCACCAATTTTCAGGGCCGGGGCCTTGGCATGGCTGCGGTTTATGGCATTGTCAAGAACCACGACGGCATGGTTACGCTTGACTCGGAATTGGGCCAGGGAACCGTGGTCCGCATCTATCTACCCGCCGTTGACAAGCCCAAAGCGACTTAAGGGGCAAGTTGGTGAAGAAATTTGCCAATATCCTCTCGCCGGTGCGTGATGGTACTATCCGGTAAGCTAGCCAGAAAAAGCTTACCGTAGGATCTCTTGAACAGCCGACTATCCAATACTGCCAAGATTCCCCGGTCAGTTGCCCTGCGGATTAAGCGGCCAAGTCCTTGCCTGAGCGCGAGGACTGCACTGGGGACCTGATAATCCCAGAAGGGATTTCCGCCTCCTTCAGCAATCTTCTCCAGACGCGCTGCCACCAGTGGGTCATCAGGGGCGGCAAAGGGCAGTTTATCTATGATCACACAGCTTAAGGTTTCTCCTGGCATATCCACACCTTGCCAAAAGGAGGCAGTGCCGAGAAGCACCGAAGATGTATCGTCTCGGAAACGCTTGAGCAGAGCAGCCTTCGGCAGTTCGCCCTGGACCAGAAGCGTAAATCTCTTTAGAGACGAGAGACGAGAATGTACCTCCCTTAAATTGCGATGGCTGGTGAAAAGAATGAATGCTCGCCCCCCGGTCTCATCCAAGATGGATTCTACTTCCTCGGTGACTGCCCGGATGAAATCCGGCGAATTCGGTGCTGGCAGGTGCTTAGGCAGGTAGATCACTGTCTGGTCCCGATAGGAAAAGGGAGTATCAAGTATGAGGCCTGATGTTTCTGGGGATAATCCCAGTCTGCTTTTGAAAAATCCCAGATCATTCCCCACAGCGAGGGTGGCTGAGGTAAAAATATACGGCTTCTCCCGCTGAAACAGGTTTTCTTGCAGGATGGGAGCAACTTGCACCGGCGAGGCCCACAAGAATTTGCCCCTACCTCTCGTTTCATACCAGTAGACGTAGTCAGGATCACTTTGCTGCATCATCAGCTCAAGAGCCTGGTGAATTTCCTCAGCGCGCCTGTGACAAGAAGATAATCCTTCACTGAGGTCCTGCTGGCTAAACAGTTGACTGATGAGTTGCTGCAAAGTTTGGCTCAATTCCGACCACCGTTGGTGAAACTCCCTCGAAAAAGTTTGTGGCTGGAAACGGAGCCTTTTGTCGCTGAACGGAATCCCCTCGAAAAACTGGCTAGTTAACTTACCGAGACTTTGTAGGGAACCGGCAAGAGAGTCTTCCCGGCTGCGAGCTGCGGTCATCTCCCAGGAGATGTCGCGCAGAAGTTCAAACAACCGGTAGCTGCTCACCTGGATGCTAAAATAGTTGCTTGCCGTCTCTTCCAGAAGATGCGCCTCGTCGAATATAACCACTTCATAGGGTGGAATCACCTGGCCGAAGCCACCAGCCCGTATGGCCAAATCAGCAAAAAACAGATGATGATTAACCACCACGATTTCAGCAGTCGCTGCCTGTTGTCGCAGCAGGGTAAGAAAACACTGGTCAAATTTGGCACATTTTTGACCCAAGCACTGATCTCCCCGAGCGCTTACTTGCTCCCACCCGGCAAAATCATCAGGCAGCCAAACAATTTCCGCCTTATCTCCACTGGCACTTTGCCGAGCCCAGTCTACCAGGGCTTCAGTCAAACTCCCTTCATTGCCAAAAAACAGGTCTGGTTGTTCAATAGCGCGGTGAAACCGGTACAAACAGAGATAATTTGCCCTTCCCTTCATGCACACCGCCCGGAACGACTGGGGCAGATGTTTATGCAGGAAAGGAATGTCTTGCTCCAGTAGCTGATCTTGAAGGGTTTTAGTACCAGTGGAAATAATTGTCTTTTTCTGGCTCAGCACGGCTGGGATAAGATAAGCCAGGGTTTTTCCTGTACCTGTTCCAGCCTCAATTATGCTTGCTCGCCCCTCTCCAATGGCCGTTTCTACCTCCTTGGCCATGGTTTCTTGCATGGTCCTATTCTCGTAGTCGCTGAGAGCTTGACTCAACAGACCATCTCGGCCGAAGATCTTCTTCATATCTCACTTCTACAATCTGGGCCTGAATCTAGAAAAACAGTTTTGTTGAACTACTACTGGCCGTTCACTTCGGGAATTCGAAATCCGAATTTCGAAATCCGAAACAATTTCGAATTTTCAAAATCCAAATGACCAAAACACGAAAGGAGTTTTTTTGACTGGTTTCGTTTTGAACGTTTGAGAATTAGGATTCCGGATTTGTTTCGTGCTTCGTGCTTCGATATTTGGATTTGAGACTTGGGTTGAAAGGGTGGAACTGGAGCCCCTGGATTTATGAGGGTTTATAGCTTCACATCGGTTCCCCATCCAGGTCACCCTTGTAAAATTGGTCAGTGGCAGGTGTGGCCTTTCCGGTCGTATCGCTGGTGGGAGCAGTTCCTTCTTTAAATGCTTCAAAGACAGCATTATCGTCACCAGGGTTGGCGAGGAGTCCTGTCTTCGGATCTATCTTGGCAAACACCACATTTTCCGGTACTGTAAAAACCTTTACCGGCTCACTCTTAAGGACTTCCCGAGTGTAGTCTACCCAGATAGGACTGGCAGCTCTAGATCCGGTCTCATACTTTCCCAAGGTTCTGTCTTCGTCGAATCCTACCCACACCCCCGTCACATAGGAAGGGGTGAATCCTATATACCAAGCATCTTGGAGCTTATTGGTAGTTCCGGTTTTCCCTGCAGCAGGTCGTTTAAGGGCGCGTGCCCGCCAGCCGGTGCCATATTTGACCACCTCTTGCAGCAAATGAGTCATGATATAAGCAGTGTCTTTGTCGAGGACTCTTTCCTTTTGAGTCTTGTGCTCCTCCAGTAAATTTCCATGACGGTCCAGTACTTTGGTAATAAAGACTGGACTTACCAATTCACCCAGGTTGGCAAACACCGAATAGGCATTGGTAAGTTCGAGTAGAGAGAGCCCTGAAGAGCCGAGAGCCAATGACAGATCACGAGATAAAGGTGAGGTAATCCCAAAACGACGAGCATAGTCGATGACATAATCGATGCCTATGTCTCGCACAATCTTGATGGTTACAACATTACGGGAGAAAATCAGAGCCGTGCGGAATAGCGTTGGCCCATAAAATTTCTCTTTGTAATTCTTAGGCTTCCACTTCCAGTCCATCTGGTCGTCGGTGTAGATGATCGGCGAGTCAATTATGATGGTTGCAGGGGTATAGCCTTTGTCCAGTGCTGCAGCGTAGGTGAAAGGTTTAAATGAAGAACCCGGCTGTCTTCTAGACTGGATTGCCCGGTTGAATTGGCTGGTATTGAAATCCCGTCCGCCCACCATTGCTCTCACATGACCGGTGCCGTTTTCCATGCACAGCAAAGCACCCTGGACGTCAGGCTCCTGCTCCAGGGCAAGAAGCCAGTTGCCGTTATCCTTGTCGAGTTCCAATAACCGCACCAGAATTACATCTCCGACACTTAGAACCTTAGCAGGATCACGAACTTTCACTGTTCCATAGGCTATCTCGGGATCAGGCTTGCGGGCCCACTCCATTTTCTCCAAAGGCACAATACCTAACCCTGCACTCATTCGCACCGAAACATTCTTTTCTTCTCTGGAGACGGCGATTACCACTCCTTTGACCACCGCCCCCTGCTCTAATCCCCCGTTTGTTTCCGTGGCCTCTTTCAGTTTCTGGAAGTAAGCCTCGATCTCCTCGGGTGCCAGATGCGCCACAGGTCCTCTGTAGCCCTGGCGTTTATCCAATTCGTACAACCCCTTCTTGACTGCTTTTTGGGCGGCTTTCTGAAAAGACACATTTACGGTAGTGTAAACCTGGAGCCCCTGTCGATAGAGGACTTCTTCCCCATATTTTTCCTCCAGGTATCGCCTGATGTGTTCAGTGAAATAGGGGACCTTGCCGATATCCCAATTCTCTTTCTTCTTGATTTCCACGTTATAGCCGAGAGCTGCAGCGGCCTCTTCGGCACTGATGTATCCGTCTGCCACCATCTGGTTCAACACATAGACCTGCCGCTCCTTGGCGCGCTGCGGGTGACTGTAGGGCGAGTACCGGCTTGGCGCCTGAGGTAGACCAGCCAACATGGCACATTCAGCAAGGTCGAGTTCGTCTAGGTGTTTGCCGAAGTAGTTCTGTGCCGCAGCCTCCACGCCGTAGGCGCCATGACCAAGATAGATTTGGTTCAGATATAGAAAAAGGATCTCTTGTTTGGAGAGGTGCTTTTCAATGCGATAGGCTAGGACTGCTTCTTTAAATTTACGGGTAAAACTCCTCTCAGGGGTCAACAATAACGATTTGGTAACTTGCTGGGTAATGGTGCTGCCACCCTGGACGATGCCACCGGCCTTGATATTTTTCCAGGATGCCCGAAGAATACCAAGGAAATCTAGCCCCTCGTGTTCAAAAAAGCGCGAGTCTTCTGCTGCCACAAAAGCCCAAATCAGCGCTTGAGGAATTTTCTCCAGCGGCACAACGATGCGTCGTTCGAGATAGAATTCAGCAATAGGGGTGCCGTCGTGGGCGTAGACGTTGGTGACAATATTAGGTTGATAGTCATTTAGAGAAGAAATTTGAGGAAGATTGCGGGTAACGCTGTAAAAACCATACCCTCCAACTATCAGCAGCACAACTACAAGCAATAGAGAGGCCCAGAGTATGAAGCGAAGTCCCCGCCTCCTGCGCGGTCTACCAGGCAGATCTAATCCTGTTCTATATCTTCTCCGAAACGCCAAGAGTCTTACCTTACCTCGGTTGTAGAATGTAAACTCTTTATTTGTGTACCAAAAAGTTAAATTTTAAAGCACTATCATGTTGATGTCAAAGACAATTATGATCAGCGTTATCCGACTGCGCTTATCCCTTTAGTACTTGCAAATCTCACCGTATGGCAATACGCAACTCTCAGGGGTTCCTTTTCATCTGGGAAAAGGGTGCCGGGAAAATATTTATATTAACAGCTGCACAACGAAACAGTTTTCGATAGAATTAGTCAACCAATTCCTTAATATGTTCAAAGTAGTAAGATGCATTTTCGCATCTTAAAATGAATTATCCAAGTTTCGGGGGATGCAAAAAGAAATGTCAGCACCTTTAACTTCGCCTCACGTCCTGAACATTGCCCACCGCGGGGCTCGCTCCCTAGCTCCTGAAAACACCCTAGCAGCGGCCCGAAAGGGTTTAGAGGTTGGTGCTGACATGTGGGAGCTCGATATAAGGATGACCGCTGATGGCGAACTCATCGTCTTGCACGACAGTACCCTGGAGCGTACATCCAACGTCAGAGATGTTTTTCCAGGTCGAAAACCTTGGCTTGTCCATGAGTTCAGATTAGCTGAAATTCGCCAACTAGATTTCGGCTCCTGGTTCAGCACGCAGGATCCCTTCGGCCAGATTGCCGCAGGTGTGGTTACAGAATCTGATCTGGCGGACTATGCGGGGGAGCCGGTGCCAACTCTCAGGGAAGCTCTTGCTTTTACCCTGGAGCATAATTGGCAGGTCAACTTGGAGCTCAAAAACTTAAGCGAGAATCCAGGCCATTCCCATATTGTCGACAAGGTTGTATCTCTGCTGCAGGAATTGGACCTGGTGGATCAGGTTCTGATTTCCTCCTTCCACCAGGACTACTTGGCACGGATGAGAAAAATAGATCACAAATTTGCCACTGCTCTCCTGGTCTCAAAATCCAATCCACACCCCGTTGATCTGCTGCGCGAGCTTGGGGCCCGGGCTTATCATCCTCGGAAAACCGCCGTCCACTCCAAAGACATTGCCCTATTGGTCCGTCTGGGTTTTGCTGTCCACGTCTGGAACGTAAATGATCAGAAAACCATGCGGAGACTGGTAAAGGCCGGTGTGAGTGGAATTTTCACGGATTTTCCCCAGGTGCTCGCTTCGGTGCTCGTTAGTTTTGGGGAGGGATAAGACGAAGAGACTCGCCACTCAAGAGTGTTCATTTTTAGGATAGAGCTGAGAAGATCTGGCCTTACCCTTTGGCCAGAACCTGCTGCCCGCGGTGGCGGCGATGATCAGCCTTTTCATCTGCCTTTTTGGCCCAGCTACCCTGGATAAAAGCCTCGGTCAGCCGGTGGGCCTCATCATCGGCATATTGTCGCGGCGGGTGCTTCATAAAATAGGCTGCCGGCCCGTACAGGACACCGCCTTCACCCCGGTCAAGCGCCAACTTACAGCATCGGATGGCATCTATGCCGACACCAGCGGAATTGGGGGAATCCTCCACCGATAGACGTAACTCTAAATTCACCGGCACATCGCCAAAAAGCTTGCCCTCCATGCGGATAAAGCAGACCTTGTTGTCCTTCTGCCAGGCCACGTAGTCGCTGGGACCGATGTGGATGTTCTCATCATCCAGACGTTCCTCAGTGACCGATTGAACCGCCTCTGTTTTGGACTTTTTCTTGGAAAGAAGGCGGCTTTGGTTGAGCATGTTAAGAAAATCAGTGTTGCCTCCGGTATTTAGCTGATAGGTGCGCTCCAGCTTTACACCCCGTTTTCTGAACAGATCAGTAAGTATCCGGTGCACGATGGTGGCACCAAGCTGAGACTTGATGTCGTCACCGATTATGGGTAGGTTTCTCTCCTTGAACCGCTCGGCCCACGACGGATCGCTGGCGATGAAAACAGGCATATTGTTCACAAGACCCACCCCTGCTTCCAGAGCGCACTCGGCATAGAAGCGGGCCGCCTGCTCCGAGCCCACCGGCAGATAATTCAACAGAATCTCAGCTTTTGACTCCTTGAGAATCCTGACAACCTTTTCTAGGTCAGGCTCCGGTTCATCTGCCGGAACAAAGGTATATTTCGGATCATAGTTCTCCATGTGCTCTGAGAATCCATCCAGAACTCTCCCCATCCGCACAGTAACACCGCTTTTGGGTATATCACTGGAAAACACCACGGCACAGTTCGGTTTCTCAAAAATCGCCTCGGCCACATCTTTGCCAACTTTACGTCGGTCTATGTCAAAGGCCGCTACCACCTCGATGTCGTAAGGTTTGTATCCGCCGATATCCCAGTGCATGATGCCGGTGGCATCCTCGCTACCTTTGTCCCGATAATAATGAATGCCCTGAATCAACGAACTGGCGCAATTCCCAACTCCCACAATAGCAATCTTAACAGTGCTCATCTTGGCACCTCCTGCCGGGACTTGCCTGGACCTTACAACCACAAGAGATAATCATCTGCCCACCGCCCATTATAGCCCGGATGTTTCACGAATTGCCTGCTGCGACCGCCGATATGAGCGTCCTTCCGGGCGTCCTCGGGTATCGGACCCTGCGACGTACTGTTCAAGTACGGAATCCAATCACCTGCGGTTGCCCGATGGCACACCCTTCTCCACGGTCTCGCTACACCAATTCGTGAAGTATCCAGGTTAGCACAAATCATCTCCATCTTGAAAGGACCCTTACCGTTACCAAAAGTATCAATGTAAATTAATTGCAGCCATTTTCGGCCGCAAGAGGATAGGAGGGCTGGTTTCCCAAAAAAAGCGAGATTAAATCGCCTCGGAAGCGGCAAAGGTCGATGCTGCAAACCGGCAAGGGTCATCGCTGTCAGTTGACAGCCAGCTCGCACCCCTAAACTCAAAGCGTAGTTAGCTTTTAATTATTTCAACCACCCCTGTCAAGCTTACAACACCAACTATGGCCTCTACAAAATCATCGCCATCTCAGGTTTGCGGCCTCAGTTTGGATACGGGGATACCACAAAGGAACTTGAATGGCTCATCGCCACTGTTCACGTAGGTATGTTGGGTATTAGGTGGGACAAAGACTATATCTCCCACAGTCACCTCAAACCATTCACCCTCGATTTGCACACGTCCCTGTCCTTCCATAATGAAGTTTTCGTGTTCAAAGGGATGGGTATGGTCTGGTGTGTGCCCTCCAGGTGCCACTTCGATAACACGTAGAGCATAGACGGGGGCACCATCCTTTTCTTCATCAATTACCCAACGGATGCTAACGCCGGGTGCCTCGTCGCCGAAGATTTCGGCAGGTACCTCACTGTAGTGACAGACTTTTGCTTTAGGTTCAATCATTTAAACTCCTCATTCGTTTGGCATAGGGTATGGAGCATAGAGAAGGAAGCGAGAAGGTAGGTCGGGCGAGACGAGAGGTCGGGAATACAAGGAAGTCTCATGATCTCAGTCTAACACGTCTCGCTCGTCTCGCCTGTCTCGCTCGTCTCGCAGTTACTTTTTCCTAGTGCTTAGTCCCTGGTGTCTAGCTATTTTTGCTGTGGGAGCGGCTTTCCAGCCGCGATAAGCTAAGTAGCTAGCAAGTCAACTAGCTGCTTTTGTATTCTGTCTTCTGTATTCTGTCTTCTGTATTCTGTCTTCTGTATTCTGTCTTCTGTACTCTGTCTTTTCCCCAATCCGAAATCCGAAATCCGAAATGGTGAAAGTGCCTAGTGTTTAGTGCTTAGTTCCTAGTGTCTAATGCCTAGTGCCTGGTGCCCAGTGGGCTCACTGCTTCAAACAAAGCCGAATAATCGCTCTCAGCATATCCTTTCTCAAGGGTGATTTCCAGGAGACGCCGAATCCCTTCTACACCCATGGTTTCAAGTTTTGCAGCTTGTGCTGCAGTATGGAATAACTCCACATCTTTGAATAGATGTTTGCTGGGGAAATTACCGATACCGTAGTCGCGATCCAGCATCAGCGTAAGTTTTTTGTCGAAAATCGGAGCGAACAGAGCGCTTCGGCGCAAGATCTTCATGAATAATCCCACTTCAATCCCCAGGCTCTGCACCAGCCCTAGGCTCGAGGCAAAACCCACGGTCAGCGAAGCGATGAGCTGATTAAGAGCAAGTTTCACGGCGGCAGCCTTGCCCACCTCACCAATCAGCAAAGGTTCCGAGCCAAAGCACTCAAGCAAGGTTGACCATTTGTCAAACTGTGGTTTAGACGCCCCCACCATAACCAGAAGCTTGCCCGCACTCGCCTCAGGAATGCTTCCCAGGACCGGCGCTTCAAGGTATTCGCCGCCTAGACCCAGCACTTTCTTTTCAAAAGCAATGCTATCGGCGGGCGAGATGGTACCCATCTGGATCACAGTCCGGTCCTGCAAATCGGCTGTCGGCTCGCTGTTGAAGAGTACTTCCCGTATTGCTGCCCCATCGGCGAGCATCAGGATCACGCACTCGGCCGAGTCAATGGCTTCTGCCGCCGATGCGGCGATCAGGGCCCCCGAAGACCGAAGTGGCTCCGCCTTATTACGGCTGCGGTTAAAGACCGCCAATTTATGCCCCTGAGCCAGGGCTCTTTCCGCCATAGGACGACCCATAAGACCAGTACCTATAAGGGCAATTCTCATAGTTTCTCCTTTCAACCATTTGGTTGTCCAAACTCTTGCCGGCTTGATAAGAGCGATTTTTTTAAGCGGAATCCTCCAGGCCGCCATGCCCCAGGGCAAATTCGACCGCAGCACCAGCGTGAATGCTAGTGGTATCAAAAAGCGGCAGCGGAGAGTCTCCTGGTTTGATCAGGAGCGATATCTCTGTACAGCCCAGGATAACTCCTTCGGCCCCGGCTGCCTCCAGATTATTAATAATTCGCTGAAATTGATTCCTTGACTCCTCTTGGATCTTTCCCATACAAAGTTCATGGTAAATCACCTGATTCACTACATTGCAATCGTCTTCTTGAGGAATCACCACCTCCAGAGCGTAATTATCAGCCAACCGCCCCTTGTAGAAATCTTCTACCATGGTGTATTTGGTTCCCAAAAGGCCAATTCTCTTGATTCCCTTTTTCTTGATCTCCACAGCGGTGGCGTCAACAATATGCAGAAGGGGAATGGTGACCGCACTTTGAACTTCCGGGGCCATCTTATGCATAGTATTGGTGCAGATGAGAAGACAGTCGGCTCCACCACGTTCAATGCGTCTGGCAGCATCACACATGATCTCTGTGGATTCCAGCCACTCCCCTTTTCGCTGCAACGACTCTATCTCACTAAAGTTAACACTGTAGAGCAAGATCTTCGCCGAATGGTGGCCTCCCAGCCTTTTTTTTACCGTTTCATTGATTATCCTGTAGTACTCCGCAGTGGACTCCCAGCTCATACCGCCTATCATTCCAATCACTTTCATATTTTCGACTCCCAAGCCTGCAAAAAAAGCTCCCAAGGTTGATTCCTGATTCCCTCCACCAGGTTCCTCCTGCCGCCCGCCAGTTGAGACCATAACTAAAAATATGCGAAAAGTGGAGATCAACAATGACCTTTATAGGAGATCCATCATGTAAATGACAACTTGATTCTGCTATACCTTATGCATAATGCTATCCCTAAAAAGCGAGGTAGAGGAACAATGAGTGAACTTCTCTGGAAGCCGTCGAAAGAACGCATCAAGAACACCAATATGTACCAGTTCATGGAATTCGTTAACGTCCGGCTTGGCCACACCTTTACTGACTACCACGACCTCTACACCTGGTCCATTGAGGAGAGTCCTGCTTTCTGGGCCACCCTGTGGGATTACGGTGAGGTGATTCATAGCCGCTTGTATGATCAGGTGGTAGATGACATCCACAAATTGCCCGGGGCTAGATGGTTCCAGGGAGCAAGGCTCAACTTCGCCGAGAATCTGCTCCGGTACCGTGATGATCGCATTGCCCTTAGCTTTAAAGGCGAAGACCGTCCTACCGTGAGCATCACCTATAATGAACTGTATCAACAGGTTGCTCGTTTGGCCAAATCGTTGCGGGATGTGGGGATTGAACCAGGAGATCGTATTGCCGGTTTTATCCCCAACATGATTGAGAGTGTGATTGCCATGCTTGCTGCTACCTCCATTGGCGCCACTTGGTCTTCTTGTTCCCCTGATTTTGGCATCAAGGGCGTGCTAGACCGCTTTGGTCAAATTGAACCTCGCATTCTTATTACTGCGGATGGATACTTCTACAATGGCAAAGCTTTTGATTCCTTGGATCGAATTTCCCATATCACCAAGCAACTTCCGAGCATAGAAAAGGTAGTAGTGGTTCCGTATAAAGATCCTGCCCCAGCTTTCAACCAGATCCGCAATGCAGTACTATACGAAGACTTCATCGCCGCAGACGCCGAAGATCTTCTTTTTGAACAGCTTCCTGCCAACCATCCTCTATACATAATGTACTCGTCGGGGACCACCGGGGTTCCTAAATGTATTGTGCACGGGGTTGTGGGAACCCTGCTGCAACACATCAAGGAATTAAAACTGCACTCAGATGTAAAGCGGCAAGACACTACCTTCTATTTCACCACTTGTGGCTGGATGATGTGGAACTGGCTCGTCAGTTCCTTGGCCCTGGGAGCTAGAGTGTTTCTCTATGACGGCTCTCCTTTCTATCCTGAGCCCAGTGCCATGTGGCAGATGGCTCAGGACGAAAAAATCACCATTTTTGGCACCAGTGCCAAATATCTCGCCGCCCTGGAAAAAGAGGGGGTGAAGCCCAAAGAATCCTTTAATCTGGCTTCACTGAAAGCCGTCCTTTCAACGGGTTCACCCCTTTCTGCTGAAAGCTTCGAATTCGTCTATCGGTATATCAAGGAGGATCTCTGTCTTTCTTCCATTTCAGGGGGTACCGATATTATCTCTTGCTTTGCCTTAGGAAATCCCATGGGGCCAGTCTATAGTTCAGAACTCCAGTGTCGGGGTTTGGGTATGAAGGTGGAGGCCTATGACTTTGAAGGCAACTCCGTAATCGGTGAGAAAGGAGAACTTGTCTGTACCCAGTCAGCGCCAAGTATGCCCATCTACTTTTGGAATGATCCAGACAACAGCAAGTATCGTAAGGCCTACTTTGACATCTATCCTGGAGTCTGGCAGCACGGGGATTATATTGAGATCTCCGAATACGGTGGCGTTATCATCTACGGCCGCTCAGATGCGACCCTAAATCCAGGGGGTGTTCGCATTGGCACCGCCGAAATATACCGTCAGGTGGAAGGTATACCTGAGATTGTAGACAGCCTTGTGGTGGGGCAAGATTGGGATAATGATGTGCGAATTGTTCTCTTTGTCAAATTGCGCGAGTCCGCCGAACTTACCGATGAACTAATTACCAAAATCAAGACTACAATTCGGCAAAACTGCACACATAAGCATGTACCGGCCAAATACATCTCGGTAACAGACATTCCCTACACCATCAGCGGCAAGAAGGTGGAGCTGGCCGTACGCAACGCCATCCACGGCCGGGAAATCGAGAACAAAGACGCTCTGGCCAATCCCGAGGCTCTGGACTGTTACCTGGATTTGCCGGAACTCCAGTCGTGATCAGATAACGGTATCCATTCCATTTATCACGTCATTGATTGTCCCCCCTGTAACAATTAGGCCTCTCGCCCGACCAATAGCTCAGACATAACGCGAATGTGGAGTAGACTTCTGT
>Ga0209536_100002248_pt1 | contig 31413 bp, 25 predicted proteins | sample DeeMarSeWOR28_12_FD_187461 | JGI IMG/M metagenome (GOLD analysis project Ga0209536, IMG submission 187461) | Marine sediment microbial communities from White Oak River estuary, North Carolina - WOR-2-8_12 (SPAdes) (version 2) | ecosystem: Environmental > Aquatic > Marine > Intertidal zone >... | reverse complement strand
GCTAGTTGTGCAAGCTTCAACAATCCTCCGCAACAGGGCACTTGCATAATGATCACGGTAATTGATTTTATTTTCGATTCGTTTATCATGGCTGTGAGTTTATTGAGATATATCTCTTTGTTTGTATCGAGTTTCGGGCAGGCAATAGCAATACTTTTTCCTTTCATAAAGTCTTTGTGAAAATCTGCATAAGCAAATCCGACACAATCTGCAGCAAGTAGTAGATCAGAATCCTTGTAATACTGAGCAAAAGGTGAAACAAGATGAAGCTGTATTGGCCATTGTGTTAAATGAGATTCTCTTTTACCTGATTCATCGCTAACCGCTTCTTTATTTTCAAAACTTATTGCTTTGGAACCGGGACATCCGCTCAACTGCTGTGGTTGAATATACTCTCCATCTAAGGGATTTTCGATTCCATTATTGTTTAAATATTGAACAGCTTCTTTATAGTAGTCTGTTTCATTGTGCTCTAATAAATGTTTTAAGTGTGCTATGATAACATTTCTTCCACCTTTAATAATGTATTCCATTACCCGGGATTCATCATACATTTCTGCTTCTCTTTCTTCAATGGTTATTGCGCCTTGCGGACAGTGACCAAGACAAGCACCAAGCCCATCACAGAATAGATCGCTAATCAACCTGGCTTTATCATCAATTATCTGAAGAGCACCTTCGTGGCAATTGGGGACGCACTCTCCGCAGCCATCACATTTTTCTTCATCAATCTTTACAATTCTTCTTAGCATTTATATCCTTTATGTTTAATCAGATAAAATTATCTGATTAAACATAGCTATTTTTATAAAGGAATAAAAGCAATTACTGATATTTTGTTCTTGATTATCTAATTAAGCTTACTTAACTTTTCATCTAAAGTTACCTTAACTATGAAGAATATTTCAAAAGAAGATTACCTAAGTGCGATTTATAAATCTGCTGATCCTGATGGAATAATAAAGGCAAACCAGATCGCTGAAAGCTTATCTGTTTCCAGGGCAGCTGTTACAGATATGCTTCGCAAGCTTTCGAATGATGGCTATGTGAATTATGAGCGTTATAAAGAAATAAAACTTACAAAAGCTGGAGAAGATTACGCAAGAAATATGGTTAGAAGACACAGAATCTGGGAGCTTTTTTTACATCAGGTTGTTGGAATACCATGGGATAAAGTGCACGATGAAGCTCACAGGCTTGAGCACGGAGCTTCGGATGAATTAATAGACCGCATGGAAGAGATGTTGGACTTTCCTGAATTTGATCCACATGGTGATCCGATTCCTGCTAAAAACGGTAAAATGCCTAAAAGCAATTCGGGGGTTCCGCTCAGTACTATGAAACCCGGCAGCAGAGTAACGGTAAACCGTGTTCACGATTTTGATAGCAGCTTTTTAAAATACATATCCAAAATAGGAATTGAATTAAACAAAGAATTGAATGTAGTTGATGTGCTCGATTTTGATCATTCTTTAATAGTTATAATTGATAAAAAACAAACAAGTATTAGCAGCAAGATCGCTGCAAATATTTTTGTAACAAAGGTAGGCTGAAAAATTCATGACTGATCCGTTAATAACACTTTTAATTGGCTCGGGAATCATCTTACTTGCAGTAGTTTCATTCTTTCCGAAAAAAGGATTGTTTGCACGAATGAAGCACACGAAAACCATTTCCCGAAGGGTTTTAATTGAAGATGCACTTAAGCATCTATATCATTGCGAGTACAGTGGAATTGGATGTAGTATTGACAGTGTAGCGGGCAAGCTTTCTATTTCGGAAGATGATGCAACAGAATTAGTTGCAAAGCTTGAAGATATGGGAATGCTAAGTTCGCAGCAGGAAACACTTCAGCTTTCTAATGAAGGCAGATCTTATGCACTTAGGATTATCAGAGTGCACAGGCTGTGGGAAAAATACCTCGCAGATGAAACAAGTGTTGATGAACTTGAATGGCATCATTCGGCAGAAGTATTTGAACACAAGCTGAGTCCTTCTGATGCAGATGCACTTGCAGCTCAAATTGGTAATCCCGTTTTCGATCCGCACGGAGACCCAATCCCATCAACTGAGGGCGAACTTCCTGAAAAAAAAGGCGTGCCTTTAACCGATCTAAAGTTTGGTGAATTTGCAAGTATTATTCACATTGAAGATGAACCGGATGCAATTTACCAACAGCTGGTTGCCGAAGGTTTATATCTTGGGATGCAGGTAAGAATGCTGGAGGAATCAAGGGAAAGAGTAAGATTTACTGCAAATGGAGAAGAATGTGTGCTTGCTCCGTTATTTGCTAAGAATATTACGGTAGCCCCTATAAAATTTGAAAAACCGATTGAGGGAAAATTTAAAAATCTGTCCTCACTAAAAATCGGTGAAAGCGGAGTTGTTCTTGGAATCTCAAAAGCTCTTAGAGGGCAGCAGAGAAGAAGATTAATGGATTTAGGTGTTGTGCCCGGTACTGAAATTACCGCAGAGTTGCGAAGTGTTGGTGGTGATCCCATGGTTTACAGAATTAAAGGTGCTTCAATTGCGCTACGAAGAAAACAATCGGATCGCATTTATCTGATATCTGAAAAAAATGAATTGAATTAATTATGAATCTTGATCAGCAAAATTGCCAAACATGTCCGGTACATAATGCCGGAAATCTGAAACGACTCGGCATAGATATGAGCAGCTACGACTTTGTTGTAGCGCTTGCGGGTAATCCAAATACAGGTAAAAGCACTGTGTTTAATAATCTTACCGGATTGAAGCAGCATACCGGCAATTGGCCCGGTAAAACTGTTACACGGGCCGAAGGTGGATTTGAATACAACGACAAAAAATTTAAGCTCGTTGATTTACCAGGGACATATTCGCTCCTTTCTACCAGCACTGATGAAGAAGTTGCGAGAGATTTTATTCTATTCGGGCAGCCCGATGTTACCGTTATTGTTGCAGATGCTACAAGACTCGAAAGAAACCTGAATCTTGTTCTGCAGATTTTGGAAATAACAGACAGAGCAATTCTCTGCTTAAATTTAATGGATGAGGCAGAAAGGCATAATATTAAAATTGATGATAGAATGCTTTCGAAAGATCTTGGCATTCCTGTTATTCCTTCCGTGGCGCGCTATAATAAAGGAATGAACGAATTATTAGCTTCAATTTTTGAAATAGTAAGCGGTAAATATATTTGCAAACCATATAGGTTTAAAAGCAAATCGAAAGAATTAAATATTTCAGTAGAAAAGCTTACAGGGAAAATTCTTGAAGAATTTCCAAATCTTCCAAATGCAAAATGGGTCGCATTAAGACTATTAGAAGGAGATCAAAGCATAATTGATGCAATTAGAAATGGTGAGTTGGGTAAAATTTATTCTGTTGATCAAGATAATGTTGAGCTGGAGCCGGCGGTTTAAATGGAAACAAAAAATCAGATGAAAAACAGAGAAGCTATTTTATCTACTGCAAATAATTTACGATGGGAAGTGGGTGAAGATTTTCACGATACGTTAATGGAATCAATTTATTCAAATGCATCAGTAATTACAAAACGTTCAGTTACACTACCTGCGCAAAAGGAAACAATTAATTGGGAAAAAATCCTCGATAAAATATTAACCAGTCGCTATCTCGGTTTCCCGATTATGTTTTTAATTTTAGGGATTGTTTTCTGGCTGACTATTGAGGGTGCAAACATTCCATCGGCAATGATTGCATCTTTTCTGCTCGATACCATTCACCCCATACTTAAAAGTTTATCAGCTTCCATTGGCTTACCATTTTGGGCAGATGGTGTTTTAATTGATGGTGCATACCTTGCAATGGCCTGGGTTATCAGTGTTATGCTTCCTCCAATGGCAATTTTCTTTCCGCTTTTTACTTTGCTGGAAGATTTTGGATATCTGCCGAGGGTTTCATTTAATATGGATGGTCTTTATCGAAAGGTTGGTGCCCATGGAAAGCAAGCATTGACAATGGCAATGGGATTTGGATGTAATGCTGCCGGGATTGTAGCAACAAGGGTAATAGATAGCCCGCGTGAAAGATTAATTGCTATAATTACAAACAACTTTTCACTATGCAATGGAAGATGGCCCACACAAATTTTAATAGCTACAATTTTTATAGGTGCTACTGTGCCGGCTTATCTTGCAGGAATTGTATCCGCTGCTGCGGTGGTTTTTATTGCTGTATTGGGAATAATGCTCAGTCTGGTAGTATCATGGGGATTATCCAAATCTGTCCTAAAAGGTGAAGCTTCCGCTTTTAGCTTAGAGCTGCCGCCTTATCGTCCACCGAGAATTTTAAAAACACTTTATACTTCTTTAATTGATAGAACAATTTTTGTTCTATGGCGGGCAATTATCTTCGCTATTCCTGCAGGTGCTTTAATCTGGCTTGTCGGGAATATTACAATCGGCGGAGAAACAATTGCCGGTTTATTTATTAATTGGTCCGATCCATTTGCAATTATTTTAGGTTTGAATGGGGTAATAATTCTTGCATACATAATTGCAATTCCGGCAAATGAAATTGTAATCCCAACGATTCTAATGTTAACTGTAATGAGCTTAGGATTGACGGGTGTTGGCGAAGGCGCGGGTGTAATGTTCGAACTGGATTCTATTGCTGGCACTAAGGAAATTTTAGTTGCAGGTGGATGGACCCTTTTGACAGGTATAAACCTGATGCTGTTCAGTTTACTTCATAATCCATGTTCTACCACCATTTATACAATTTATAAAGAAACAAAAAGTGTGAAATGGACATTGATATCAACAGTTCTACCAATAGTTATGGGAATTATCGTTACATTTTTTGTGACTCAGATTTGGAGATTGTTCACTTTCTGATATTTTTAAATGTAAAAATTTTAATCAGGGATTCTATAAAAATCTTGTAATAGCTGCTATATCCACTGGTTATTAAGAAACTGAATATAAATTAAAGGAAAGTTATTATGCCCAATCGGAATTATCGGTTGTTGTCCTGGAACGTTAATGGCATCCGTGCGATATCAAAAAAAGGTTTTTTAGAATGGTTTAAAAAAGAAAATCCTGACATACTATGCTTACAGGAAACGAAAGCTCATCCGGAACAACTTACGGATGAATTAAAGGATGTATATGGATATAAATCACACTTTTCTTCTGCGGAAAAAAAGGGGTACAGCGGAGTAGTCACCTATACGAATGAAAAACCGATAAATATCCAGCACGGTATCGGAATTAATAAATTTGACAGTGAAGGTAGATTTATTATTACTGAGTTTAATGATTTTATCCTTTTTAACATTTACTTTCCAAACGGAAAAGCATCCAAAGAACGCCTTCAGTACAAAATGGATTTCTATAACGCGTTTTTGAAGCATTGCAAAAAACTTCTTAAACAGGGTGAGAAAATTGTTGTTTGCGGAGATGTAAATACTGCGCATGAAGAAATTGATCTTGCGCGACCAAAAGAAAATTCCAATACATCTGGCTTTCTTCCTGAAGAACGAAAATGGATTGATAAATTTATATCAGCAGGATTTATAGATACATTTCGAATGTTTAATAAAGAACCGGAAAACTATACGTGGTGGGATATGATTACCCGCGCTCGCGAAAGAAACGTAGGCTGGAGAATAGATTATTTTTATGCAAGTGAAAATTTAAAAAATAACATCAAGTCCGCCTCAATTCATTCAGCTGTAATGGGCTCCGATCATTGCCCGATTGAACTTGAACTAAAATTCTAATACGGTGTTTTAAATTTAAGGTGATAAAAATCTCAGCAATGGAGATCTTTATATCTCTATTAATATTTTTTATTGTTAGCTGCAATGCATAAGAGGAAGAAAAAATGAAATTTACAAATAAACTTGCGAACGAAACGAGCCCGTATCTTTTACAGCATGCAAACAATCCGGTAAACTGGTATCCCTGGGGAAATGAAGCTCTCGAAAAAGCAAAGGAAGAAAGCAAACTTATTATTATCAGCATCGGTTACGCAGCCTGCCACTGGTGCCATGTGATGGAACATGAATCATTTGAAGATACCTCTGTTGCACAGGTAATGAATGACTATTATGTTTCGATTAAAGTTGACAGAGAAGAAAGACCGGACATTGATCAGATTTATATGGATGCAGCTTATTTAATTAACGGCAGAGGCGGCTGGCCATTGAACATAATTGCTTTACCGGACGGGAAGCCTGTTTATGCGGGAACTTATTTTAGAAAAGATGATTGGTTAAAAATCCTTTTATACTTTAGAGATCTTTATCAAAAAGAACCCGAGACTTTTAAGCAACAGGCTAATAAATTAACCGATGCTTTAAACTCAGTTAAAATTCCGGATCAATCTACTACCGACTCTCTTATAGCAAGGGAAGATATTAAAAGAGCATTCAAAGGCATTATTAGTATCATTGATTTTGAAAATGGCGGCACAAAAGGCGCCCCTAAATTTCCCATGCCGGACATTTACAAGTTTCTTCTGCAATATTATTTTCATTCAAGTGAGTATGAAGCTCTCAAGGCAGCAATCATAACTCTTGATAAAATGGCTAATGGCGGAATTTACGATCACATTGGAGGCGGCTTTGCAAGATACTCTACCGATAATATTTGGAAAGTCCCGCATTTTGAAAAAATGCTATACGATAATGCACAACTAGTCAGTTTGTACTCAAATGCGTTTAAAGTTACAGGCAATGTTCGCTATAAACAAATAGTTTACGAAACCCTGGAATTTATTCAAAGGGAAATGACTGACGAAAGCGGTGGTTTCTATTCTTCTCTCGATGCTGATTCTGAAGGAGAAGAAGGAAAATTTTATATCTGGGAAAGAACGGAAATAGAAAAGTTGCTTGGAAATAATTCAGAGTTGTTCTGTGATTACTTTAATATTTCAAAAGTTGGAAATTGGGAGGGGTATAACATTCCATTTATAAAAACGGACAAATTTAATTTACTTGAGAAATATGAGTTGGTCGAAAATGAATTTGATGAAATAATTTCCAAATCGAAGAAAATATTGCTAGAGGAAAGAATTAAAAGAATAGGACCAGGATTAGATGATAAAATTTTAACTTCCTGGAACGCCTTGATGATAAAAGGATATGTTGATGCTTACAATGCTTTCAACGAAAATGATTTTCTGAAAGCAGCAATTTCTAACGGTGAATTCCTCTTAAACAATTTAATCAAAGAAGATGACAGACTCGACCGCAATTATAAAAATGGTAAAAGTACAATTAATGCCTTTTTGGATGATTATGCTTATTCAATAGAAGGATTGATTTCGTTGTATGAATCTACATTTGATGAAAAATGGATTTATTCAGCAAAGAAACTTGCAGATTATACAATTAAACATTTTATAGATAAAGAATCCGGGATGTTTTTCTTTACTTCAGATCTTGATGATCCGTTAATTGCGCGTAAGATTGATTATTCGGATAATGTTACTCCTTCTTCAAACTCATCAATGGCAATTGGATTTTTTAAGTTATCAAAATATTTCTTTAATGAAGGTTATGAAAAGATAACGTCAAAACTATTTAAAGTTATGAAAGATGCCGTTTTAAAAAATCCTGCTTTTCATTCTAATTGGTTAATTGCCGCATCTCATCAGGTTTTCCCATATTATGAAGTTGGAATTACGGGTGGAGAGACGATTAAAAAAAGAAAGCAAATAGCAAAAGAATATCTTCCAAACATTGTAGTATTCGGCACTGAAAAAAATGGAACACTCCAGATTCTTAAAGACAGATTTGTTGAAGGAAAGACTCTAATTTATATATGTGAAAACCGGATCTGCCAGCTACCGGTTGAAGAAGTGAGCGAAGCTCTGAAACGGTTAATTGTCAATAAATAAAGACCCCCGGGGGAAATATTGTGTTTGACTCATTTGTGATTTATTTATTAATTCCATTATAAATAGAGTATAATTTCTTAAAATGGAAGTAATCGGCAGATTTAAGTTAAATTATTTGTTTATTCCTCTGTTCGTAGTAATTACAGCGTCCGCTGCTTCTTATTTCGCAGATGTTGGAAGAGCATGGTATAAAACGATTAACCTTCCTCAGTGGCCCCCCCCCAACTCAATAATGGTAATTGCCTGGGTAATAATTATGGTGCTAACGTCTTTATCAGTATTAATAATTTGGAATAGGTACTCTTACCAAAAAAACTTTACTTTTATAATTTTGCTTTTTGTTTTAAATGCGTTGCTGATCGTTGGGTGGAATATTCTCTTTTTTTCGCAGCAGCAAATAGGTCTTGCGTTTTTTCAGGCGATACTTTTAGCCGCAAATACAGTTCTGCTAATTGTACTTATCTGGAGATTCTGTCCGCTCGCAGCCTGCCTTCTGTTTCCATATTCCCTTTGGGTTGGCTTTGCTGGTATACTTACATTTAATATTTGGATGCTGAATTAAAGCACATTATTTATTTTATTAAAGAATAAAAAATTTGTTCTAAATGGTCTATGTCGTCCCTGCTTGCAGCAGGCAAGCTATACGGGATTGCTGGTGGTATGAGGATTTATTATTTCTATTTCCGAAGGAATGCTTTCGGCAAAATATATTCTCCGTAACGGGACGAATAAAAAATGAGATTTTATTACAGGGAGGGGCTAATCCTGTCAGGGATTAAAAATCTTGCATATCTGAAAAAGTAGCGAAGCCGAGAATTTAAATAAATTGATGATAATTCCAGTTTGTTGAATTGCGGATTGATCAGTAAATCATTCCGTGTAATGTATACTTATCTGCGGATCGGACGGGAGTCCGATCCCTACAATTTCCCATATTTCTTTTTGATCGATGTAGGGAATGAACTCCCGTTCATTCCGTTTCATAAAGAACGGATAGATTATAAAATAAAAAAGGGCACAACTAATTGTGCCCTCATTGAGTAACTATTTACAGAATGTTACTTCAATAACATCATTTTCTTAATATCTACAAACTCGTTTCCATTTATACCAACAGCCTCAATTTTATAGAAGTATACACCGCTGTTAATACCTGCAGCATTAAAGTCGTAGTCATAAACTCCTGCAGAAAAGTTTTCATTAACCAGTGTCGAAACTTCCTGACCCAGCGCATTAAATATCTTCAGGCTTACTTTGGAATCTTCAGCAAGCGAGAAGGTGATCTTTGTGCTAGGGTTGAATGGATTTGGATAATTCTGCGCTAATACAAATTCACCTGGTGTGATTACTTCAACTTCAACACCTGCTGTAAATTCAATGGTACCATCAAAGTCCATCTGCTTTAGCCTGTAAATATATGTACCAGGTTGCAAGCTGTTGTCTGCAAAGGAGTAGGCTTGTGGTTCGGTTGTTGTTCCATGCCCGGCAACAAATCCAATCTGGACAAATTCTGAACTCACAGATTTTCTTTCAATTGCAAAACCGCTGTTGTTGACCTCTGTTGCTGTCTCCCAGTTTAATGTAACATTATTTTTACTGACTGAAGCAGTAAATGAAGTTAGTTCAACAGGGATAGGAATCATTGTATATTCCATACCTTCGCAAGCTAAGTTATAACCACCATCATAACCTCCCATTACATACATCATGTTGTCGCCAGCTGGAAAATTACCGATGTTTCCTAATGGGGTTGGTTTGTTTGGATAGTTAATAACTAAGTCAGTTGCAGGATCGTAACCAAGTGCCTGATTGCTGTAAGGTGATTGACCGCCCACAAAAAACGCTATATTATTTGTATACAGATCACCTGCAGCACCGCCGCCCGGACGGTATACTGCATCCCTTAATGTACTGGCTGATGTAGTCCAGGTTATCTGAGTTGGATCAGATGGATTAATCTCGCCTTCATAAATTGTATTTGTCTGTGTACCGCTATAAGCACCAGCAACGCAGATAATATTACCAACACAACCACCTGCCATGCAGCCTGCCAGCACAGGAAAATTAGTTCCTGTAGCCCATGTATCGGTTTGTGTATCATAGATCTGTACGTGATTTCGATAATCTGCCCATCCGCCAACCATTCCACCTATAACATATATGTAACGATCCTGATACACAGCAGTAGCTGCATCATGTACGGCAATTGGCATAGCCGTTCCAGTTGACCATGTTGATCCATCATAAATCTCAACCAATGATGATGGAGTCGGCCATAAGGAAGATCCACCAATAATGTAGATCTTACCATTTACAGTTTCAGCTGTCATATAATATCGTCCACCACCGGGCATGGTACCCAAAGGTGTCCATACATCTGTGAGCTCATCCCAAACGAGGTAATTTGCTGATGGTCCCGGGCTGCCTCCAAAATGGTAAACCTTGCCGTTTAGGTAAGCATTTGCTGCACCCGAGGTTGAGGTAGCGGCTGGCAAACTGGAAAAAGTAAACCAATCTCCATCAGCGTCAGTTATATTACCACTTTGAATTGGCTGTACAAGTACAGGAGTAGTATTGGGATCATATTCGTGGATGGCCTGGCCAAATGTACTTAGTCCGCTGAAGAATAGAAATGAGGTGAAAACTAATAGAATAGAAAATTTACGCATAAAAACCTCCCTTAAAAAACAATTAAAATATGTCAGACATGATGTTAGTCTGACGACTTCTTGGTAATACTATAAAGCTTTTATTTACCTCCTTTCTGCTTATAAGATGAAACTTAACCCAACAGTTATTGAAAAATGTCAGGATTATTAATCATTACATCAAAATTTAACATCAAATTTTTAAAAACAAAAGTATTTTGAAATCTAATTTTTACCTCAATCCAGTTGGAATGATATATGGGACTGAACAAACACTTAAAAAGTATTCATTTTAGAAAAATTTAGAGGAAAATTTAGAATTAGATTGGCTATTGGTACAAATTCAATATTAAGTTTTGATAAAAAAAGGGCACAATTGCCTGTGCCCTTTTATAGTAACTATTTTCAGATTGTTACTTTAATAGCATCATTTTCTTAATATCGACAAATTTAGCACCGTTTACACCTACGGCTTCAATTCTGTAGAAGTATACACCACTATTTAATAGTGAGGCGTTAAAATCTACATTGTGTGATCCTGCTGCAAGATTGGTATTAACCAAATTTGCAACTTCCTGTCCAAGGGCATCAAATATCTTCAGGGTTACTTTCGAATCTACCTCTAAGCTGAAGTCTATCTTAGTGCTTGGATTAAATGGGTTTGGATAGTTCTGCTTTAATGCAAATACATCAGGCACAGTAACCTCAACTTCGATAGCATCGAAATATTCAAATGTACCGTTAAAGTCGAGTTGTTTTAACCTGTAGTAATAGGTTCCTTCTGTAACTGAAGCATCTACAAATGAATAGTTATGTGGCTCAGTAGAAGTTCCAAATCCAGCGACGTAGCCGATTTTCTCAAAACCATTACCAGAATTTCGCTCTATCTCAAATCCTTGGTTATTGGTTTCTGTAGCTGTTGTCCAGTCAAGGGTTACATTTCTCTTGTTAACCGAGGCAGTAAATGAAGATAATTCAACCGGGACTACACCGTCCACACAAACATCATCTATATACCAGAAGTCAATTTGGAATGAGTTACCAGAATAGAAGAAACCAAGCTGGAAGTTAGCATGACCCGGTGCAGTTTCTACGATAAGTTCCGGACCAACATTTCCAGGAGGATCAACAACTGACCAAATAGTTGTCCAGCTAGTACCACCGTCAGTTGTATAAGCGGCACCAACGGTTAAGCCTGCACCAAAATAATCAACGTAATGTTGGAAGCTTATGGTATTAATCAAACCATCGCTTGGCAATACAGGAGAGATAATATAAGAATCACCGGTAAAAGATGGTGTCCAGGAGAATCTTAATTCACCCGCTGCTACACCGGCAGCATTATTTGTTGATTGCCAGCTCCAGTTAGATAATCCTAATGGACCAACTGGTGTCCAATTTGAAATATCAGTATCAAAACCATCACTTAATAAATTACAACCTCCGGCACTGCTTGAAGTTCCATAGAAAGCATATTGTAAATCTGGCTCTACACCACCACCAATTGTTGAGCCTTCGCAAGTTGCCCAAGTTGCAAATGAACCGGTTCCGAATAGGTTTGTAGAATCTCTGAATACTCTGAATGAATCAATCTGTGGTACATTTGAATTAGACCAGAAGAACTGACCTTCTGGAACAAATGGCATATTAACCATAAAGTTGAACCAGTGGTGTCCCTCAGGGAGTACCATTGGAGTAGATAGAGGAACAGTAAAAATAGGACCAGTACCAGCAACGGCAGCAAGAACATTTTCATTGTAAAATAATGTACCAGGCATACCACCAGGACCATCATCGAGATATATATTAACATCTACAGATACGTAGCCGCCAGTAGATGTGAATGTCCCAACAACATAAACGGTATCTACTGTCCAGACTTCACCGGCTGGCACTGTAAAATCATCAGCAGATTCGCCAGCACCTAAGAAATCGGGGAAGTACTGAGAAGGTGAACCATTAGTACCAGGGTTTCCCGTCTGATCGTAGAGTAAAGCATCTCCATAAAGAATTCCGCTATTACCAGGACCACTTGTATTTAGGTCCTGTGCAATTAACATTGCCGAAACCATAAGAAGGATTGAAAAGACGCGTAAGAAATTGGGCATAAAGACCTCCAATATTTAGTTTGTGAAGAATTAGGTGAATTTTATTAGACGCAAGATTGCAAAAAATTAATATAAAATGCAAGGATTCTAAAAGAAAAAGGTTGTATTGTTATTTCTTTTATTAAAAACCTTCCAATTTCACGTTATTTCATCCATACTGTTTATAAATATATGAGTTTTCATTTCACTTTACATTAACTCGCTTCAATACTGAAAAAGTATGTAATACGATTAATAATATAATTGTTAAGGTGATAACCTCTGACTCCAGATGTAAGATCTTGATTAAACGATTTGTAAACTTCCTGATCCAGCATAATTTATTCAGGTCTGTTTTTGGATTCTGAGCAAGCGAAAATGTGATTCATGTAATTAAGCTGAGCAACATGATTTTGATAATTTTGTGCAGGAATGAAATTTCTGGATGTTAGAAAATAAATTTCAGCAAAAGTTAAATAATTTAATGTAAAATCAAGGTCATTTTGAATAATATTCGTGACTATTAATATCAGGAAAAAGAGTCTTTCTAGATTATTGTATTAATTCCATCTGCCATTTTCAATAATTCAAGCCTGCCCAGCCTCTGCCTCAAAAATATGCACTCAATACTTCTTTTTTCTTTTTAAAACAAACTAAACTATCATTTTGGACTATTTTCGAAGAATATTCAGGCAAGGATGTTGCCTTCATGTGTTACTATTTAATAATAGGGAAGAACATAATAAGAATAGAATGGTTAGTAAACCTAAAAAACTTCAGCTCAGTCTTACTTTACAATTTGCAGTTTTCTTCATCCTGGTAGCAGGATTTATTTATTTTTATTTCAGCCAAAAATTTGAAGATGAAGTATTGGATAAATTTAAATTTAAGGCAGAAGTAATAACGAAATATATCGAGCAAAATCCGCGTATATTCTGGACACATAAACTTGAAGACAAAAGCCAGTTGATACAGCTGATGTATCTAAACAGCATTACCTACTGTGTTCTTATTGATAACAATGGAGAGATACTAGATGCTGTTAATTTCGACATAGCAGAGTATTATTCATACACAACGATTAAAAACTCAAATACAATCTCATTTGATAAATCCCTTTATCAAATAGTCTTGCCAATTTTCGACAATCACCTTCAGAGAGGAAAATTATATCTCGGTTTTGAAGCAGGTTTGATTACAGTTGAACTGGAGAAGAAAACACTTTTAACCGCCTTATTTAGCTTGTCAATTCTTCTTGCTGGAATGGTATTTACATACTTCTTAAGTTCAATTTCATTTAAACCCTTTACCAAATTAATAACTGCTTTAAATAAAACTGACAGGACCGTTCAAAAGGATCTTATAAACAAGCTTTTATCTGCATTGGATAAAAGTGACAGAAGCCAGCAAAAGGTTTTATTATCAAAATTAATGAATAATGAGATTGGTGTTCTTGCCCATAAATTTTATGAGCTTTTAGATGAACTTGAAATGGCTACAAACAAGATTCAAAAACTGAATGACAAATTAAATGGTGCATTCCGTGATAAAGTATATGAGATCGGATTTGAGGTTAATCAACGCAAAAAAACAGAGATCCATCTTAAGAAGAGCGAAGAACTATTTAAAGTTCTTTTTGAAACCGCACCAATTGGTATGATAATTATATCTGATGAAGGAATTGCCGTTAAATCAAATAAAGCTTTTTGTAAGACAATTGGTTATGAATGGCATGAAATAGCAGGAGCAAATATTAAATATATTTTTAATGGTAGTAAATCAGGGGATGTCAAGTCCACTTTTCAGCTTATTCGTGATAATGACAGTTTGGATACCGAATGTAGTTTGGTTAGAAAGGATGGTCGTAGAATTTCAGCCATATTAAAAACAACCAAAATAAATAATGATAACGGCGCACTTAAAAACATACTGATTCAGGTTTTGGATATTACAGAATTTAAGAAAGCACAAAGTGAAATTGTTGCTGCATTGGATAAAGCCACAGAATCAGAAAGATTAAAAAGTGCTTTTCTTGCACAGATGTCCCATGAAATCCGCACGCCGTTAAATGTTATCCTCCCCTCGATCCCAATAATTGCGGAAGAACTTGGTGATAAAGATGAAGAAATTTTGAGCATACTTTCTTCGGTCGAAAATGCAAGTAAAAGATTGCAAAATACTATTGATATGATCCTGTCTCTCTCCGCAGTTCAAAGCGGAAGTTATAAACCAAAATTTGAGAAATTCATTCTTGCAGAGGATTTAAAAAACTTAGCCAAAGAATTTATACCCCTGACCAAGGAAAAAGGATTGCAACTCTACTTTACTAATAAAACAATCGACTCTGAAATTTCTGCGGACAGATATACAATTAATCAAATATTTCAGAACCTGATTGGTAATGCGGTCAAATACACTCACGCCGGACAAATAACAATTTCTATCGAAGATTATCAGAAAAACAGAGTTGTTGTAAAAATAAAGGATACCGGAATTGGAATTGGATCCCAGTATGTAAAAAATCTTTTTTCACCTTTTTCACAGGAAGATACCGGCAGGACAAGAAAATACGAAGGCAATGGGTTAGGTTTGGCGCTTGTTAAAGAATATGTGCAAATAAATCGTGGCGAAATATCGGTTCAAAGTGAGAAAAACGTTGGCTCAACATTTTCTGTGCATTTTGAAAAAAGCTTAAATGTATCGTCAAACGTGGAAGATAAAATGACCTTAACGGAGATAAAAACCCTTCTTAATTAATTTCTTTCTTCTGTTGTCCTACTTCACTTACATTTAACATTTCTAATTAATTCCCTGACACTTATATTTGGCCCCTCAAATTCTTAATTGAAACAATGACTATAACCACACGAAATGTTTAAAGTACTTTTGTTTTATAAATATGTTCAAATCTCAAATCCCGAACAGATTGTGCGGGAACATTTGGATTGGTGCTTGAGGCATGACATAAAAGGTAGGGTTTTCCTTGCCCGGGAAGGCTTGAATGGAACTGTTTCGGGTACTACAGAGAATATTCTAAAGTATAAATCTCATCTTACAAGTTATTACCAGTTCTCAGATATATGGTTTAAAGAGGATGATGCGGATGAGCATGCATTTAAAAAAATGCACGTTCGCTTAAAGAATGAAATTGTTCATGGTGATCTGACAAAAGTTTCAATTAAAAATGGAGGGAAGAGATTAAAACCCGAAGAGCTTTTGAATTTGTATAGAGAGGGAAAAGAATTTGTTATTGTTGATGCACGGAATTGGTACGAAAGCAAAATTGGCAAATTTAAAGATGCAATAACTCCACAATTAAAGAATTTTCGGGGATGGAAGAAATTTGTCGATGAAGAATTGCAAAGCTTCAAAAATAGAACCATTGTAACTTATTGCACTGGTGGAATTCGCTGCGAGAAAGCCTCAGCCTACATGATTGAAAAAGGATTCGAAAATGTTTACCAGTTGGATGGTGGAATATTTAACTTCATAAAAAAATTTCCCGATACATACTGGGAAGGCGGAATGTTTGTTTTTGATGAACGCCGGGTTGTAAATCCAAATACAAAGGAGGAACTAAAACACATAGCCGAATGCAATTTCTGCGGCAAGCCAACTTCGTATTATATTAACTGCCATAATGTTGATTGCGATAAGATTATTATAAGTTGTCACGAATGCAAAATAGAAAATGAATACTGCTGTTCAGATAAATGCCGAGGAAGTGAGAACAAAAGGAAAGTTTTTCACGGGTAAAATTTATTTAGTCAGTCTGAAGAGTCCGGCAATTACCGGATTCCTCAGAATGACAGAAAAAAATTATTTCTTCCAGCCGGCAAGCATATTTTTCATATTATCAAAATCAAAAGGCGCACTTTCCATTTTGCTGCCGAGTTCAATTGCTTTCTCCATTGAAGAAATTGCATCATCCTTCATACCAAGTTTATACTGTAGCTGAGCCTTTATTCTCATGTTCCAATATACTTCACTAAATAGGGTGGAAGCTTCGATCCATTTCATGGCTTCGTCTGAATTAATATCGTTCTGAAGGCAATACTGTGCTGCCTGGAATGAAGGAACCCAGGATAATGTTTCCCGTGCTTTTTCAAGTGTTAAATCTGCTGTAGCGACCTCAACACCAAACGAAACTTTAAGCTTTTCCCAAACTAAATTTACATTTACCCTATTTTCAGTAACATCGGTAAAAAGAAAAGTCATTCTTTCCATAAAATGATGTTCTTCAGGTTTTACTTTAAGTCTTAAAGCGTCTTTGTTTTTATCATAAGTTGAGCTGCCGTCCACTTCAGTATCTTTACTAAAAATAACTTCCCAATCTGTTTCACCGGGGATTATATGTAAACCGTAAGTTCCTGAAGGTAAATCGTTTCCGTTAACTTTAACTTCATCGCTGAATGTAATTGAAGTAACTTCGTTTGCACCAGTGCGCCATACTTCACCGTAAGGAACCAGCTCTCCCCATATTTTTCTTCCTTTCACGCCCGGCGAGCTGTAATCGATTGATATTTCTGTTACTCCCACGAACTGAATAACAGTTGCATCGGGGCTAGGGCGTGGTGTACGTAAATCCTGTGGGAGCGCAATTACACCAAATAGCAGAAATATTGTCAGGGAAAGCTTTAATACTTTCATCATATATAACTCCTTATAATTTGTTTGAATCGGGTTGGTTTAGTTTTAATTTTGGTGCGAAGTTAATCAGCATTTCATAATTAAACAAGACGCATGGAAAGCTGGCAGGAAAAAAATATTGAAAAAAGCTTAAAGAAAGCTAAGCCGTATTCAAAATGGGATATGACTAAAAAGTGGGTGCCATCAATAATCATCCTTCCTATTGCATTTATCTGGTGTCTAAACAGAGGTGAATTTAATTTGCTCGATAATGTTGATTTGGTAATTCACGAAGCAGGCCACTTTTTCTTTAGTCTCTTTGGAAAATTTATTTATACTTTGGGCGGCACATTAATGCAGATCATTTTACCTTCTGTAATAGGGGGATTTTTTTTAAGAAATAACTATAGGACAGGAGTCCAATTTTCCCTGCTGTGGCTCGGACAAAATTTTATAAATATTAGTGTTTATGCAGCTGATGCAAGAGCACAGAAGTTATCACTGCTTGGTGGAAACAAAGTATATCACGATTGGCACTACTTGCTCGGTGAATTAGGTATTCTCCAACATGATCAGATTGTTGGATATTTTTTCTTCGGTATTGCTATTCTGATTTTTGTTATTGCCATATTAATGCCTCTTATAACTAAAGATTAAATTGTATCTTTTCCCCCTGTAAAAAAACATTAACAGATGATTAAAATATTTTTTATACCGTTTCTATTAATTTCGACTAATCTATTCTGCCAAACAGACTCGCTGATTAGCTACTATGAGAACAATAATATCAAATCTATCATTCACTATAAGAATGATGTTAGAGATGGCAATGCACGATTCTATTGGAAAAATGGAAAGATTAAGGAAGACTTGAATTATGTAAATGGAAGAGTAGGGGGACTTGTAAGAAAATATGATGAAAACGGGATCCTTCGAGAGATGTTTACAATTGAAAGTGGAAAGCGAGAGGGACCAACATCACTTTTCGATAGCACGGGAACATATACTGATGATATTTATTATGAAGAGGGAATCCTGGTAGTTAATAAAATCATTCTGGACGAAGGACCAAAGGAAGAAACTTTAACATCAAACCAGAATACGGAAAAGAAACAGCCCGAGAGAAAGAATATTAAAAAGAAAAATTATGATCCGGATAATCCGCTTCCTCCGAGAGTGGAAGATGAACATAATTATGAAGACGATCCTGCCTTTTACAAAACCGTAGAAGTAATGCCGGAACCTATTGGTGGAATGAAGGCAATTTATAAGAAAATTGGTTATCCTGAAGAGGCTAAAGAAAATGAAATTGAAGGTATTGTAAAAATTTTAACAATGATTGATAGAGATGGTGAAGTTCTCGATGCAAAGGTAATTGAAGGAATTGGATACGGCTGTGACGAGGCGGCCCGACTTGCAGTATTTTATCATCGTTTTAAGCCGGGTTTGATCAGGGGTGAAAAAGTAAAAGTGCAAATGGAAATTCCAATTGAGTTTAAGCTTGAGAAGGAAGACTAATTTAACATTTTACTTTGAATCTGAAAGCTTCAAGAATAGGTTTAAGCTTTAAGTAATTCCGTGGCAGCGTTATGGTGTAATTGCTGAATTCTCTTCTAACCGCATATTCTTTTCTTAAATTATCAAAATGCTCTTTAATTTTATAGGTTCCTTGGTTATAAATGCCCTTCAGTTTTTTATCATCTCTCTCAATGTTATAAATTGAAGAAAATAAATGGTAAAGTTTTTCTTCGATTGTCTCACCTGGTTCTATGCTCAAAGTGGTTTCTCCTGTTTTTTTTAGCAACGGCTCCCACACCGGCTTTTTGTTCAGGTTTTTGCACAGCGAGTTATAAATTATTTTTGTGCCGTTTGTTTTGCCTTCCAATGAATATCCTGCTATGTGTGCAGTCCCGATTTTTGTTATTTTGAGCAAATCGATGTTTATATCGGGTTCATTTTCCCAGACATCCAGAATTAATTTAAAATGCTTTGTTTTAGTTTCGTTGAGAAGAGCATTGTTATCTGATACCGGTCCGCGTGAAGTATTAATTATTATACCCCCTCTTTTTATCTTTTTAAGATTCTGATCATTTAAAAGATGAACTGTTTTATCTATTCCCGCTTTATTGAGCGGGACGTGTAATGAGATGATATCTGCTTTTAATATTTCATCTAACGGCACATATCCGCTTCCAATTCCTGCCCTTTCTTTCGGGGGATCATTTATTAATACTTTCATTCCTAATACCTCTGCAAGTTTTGCAACTCTGCTTCCAATATTACCTGCACCAACAATCCCAATTGATATTTGAGAAAGACTGATCTTTTCATCAACTGCAATTTTTAACAATGCAGTAAAAACATATTCTGCCACGGAATCTGCATTACATCCTTTTGCATCTGCGAAATTTATTTTGTTTTGTAACAAGTATTCAATATCAATATGATCTGTACCGATAGTTGCAGTACCAACAAATTTTACCGGTGTGTTTCGAAGCAGATTTTCATCGACTTCGGTAATCGAACGTACTATTAACACATCTGCATCCAGTAGAACTTTATTAGTAATTGATCGGCCATTTATTAAATAAGGCGAGTCAAATTCTGCAAAAGCTTCTTCAGCAAAAATTATATTTTCGTCAACGACTACTTTCATTTTATTAATTTAATTTGATATCGAATCAAATTTAATCAATTAAGATTTTATCATTAGAAAGCTAATGTTAAGTTTATTGTTTTTCCCCTCATATTGGGCTATTTTTGTTTCACTTTAAAACTCAGTTAAAAATATAAAAAATGTAGAATTACCTTATTATCTCCTAAAAGGGATTTACGATGCTTAGCAAATTACTAATGCCGGAAATAGAATCTCTTATTGCTGAGAGAAAGCTTAGCATATTAAAAGAAATCCTTAATGATTGGACTCCCGCAGATATTGCCGATCTTATTTTAGATTTACCAGAGCAGGAACAAGTAATTGTTTTTCGCCTTCTTCCTATTGAATTAGCAACCGACACATTTGAACACTTGGAATTTGAAGTCCAGGTAGATCTGTTAAAAGCAATGGGAAAAGGCGAGGTCGCTGCAATATTGAATGATATGTCTCCCGACGATCGTACTGCTTTATTCGAAGATTTACCTGGTTCTGCAGTTAAACAATTAATACAATTGCTTTCCGCCGAAGAAAGAAAAATTGCACAAACGCTTTTAGGTTATCCTGAGAACAGTGTTGGAAGGCTAATGACTCCCGATTACATTGCAGTTAAGCCTGATTGGACCATTGCTGAGACATTGGATTTCATTAGAGAAAATGCGGAAGATAGTGAAACATTGAATGTAATCTATGTTATTAATGATAGGGGAATTTTGATCGATGATATAAGGATAAGAGAAATAATTCTTTCTCCCATGGCCAAAAAAATAAGCGATTTAATGGATGAAAATTATATATCATTGAATGTTGCCGATGATCAGGAGCTTGCGGTAGAACAATTTAAGAAATACGATAGAATTGCATTACCCGTAACCGATAAGTTTGGTGTCTTAATTGGAATTGTTACAGTAGATGATGTACTTGATGTAGCTGAAGAGGAAGCTACTGAAGATATTCAAAAAATTGCGGCAACCGGAGTCCTACAGGAGCCGTATCCAACAATTCCACTGTTTCAACTAATTAAAAAAAGAGCGTTCTGGCTTACAATACTTTTTATTGCGCAGATCTTAACCGCATTTGTTTTAGGTTATTTTGAAGACCATTTAGGCAGGGCGATTGCACTCACTATTTTTATTCCCCTTATCATTTCCAGCGGTGGCAATTCAGGTTCTCAGGCAGCGACATTAGTAATAAGAGCAATGGCTGTTGGCGAAATATCGCTTAAAGATTGGTGGCTTATTATGCGTAGAGAAGTGATTTCCGGTTTAGCACTTGGTGGAATTTTGGGGATAATTGGATTTTTACAAGTTTCTGTTATAGCCAATTTTTCTGATTCGCTTCAGCAACACTGGCTCTTAATCGGTTTGACTATATTCTTTTCAATTATTGGCATTGTTATTTGGGGAACGTTATCGGGCTCTATGCTCCCCTTTATTCTAAAGCGCCTGGGTGCAGATCCTGCTACTTCCTCGGGTCCGTTAGTAACAACAATTGTGGATGTAACCGGTTTAATAATTTATTTTTCCATTGCAATGATTATTCTTAGTGGGACACTTCTCTGATTTACTGCCGGATTGTTCCCCTCCTTACAATTAAAAATCATCCAGATTCTTTTTATATTTACATTTAATGATAAATCTTCATAGTAAACCGGTAAAAAATGTAAACAACGTTAAGGGAATAATTTTAGCGGGTGGTTCGGGCTCGCGGCTATATCCAATAACTAAAGTTTATAGTAAACAGCTTGCCCTGATTTATGATAAACCACTAATTTATTATCCGCTTTCAATTCTTATGCTTGGGGGAATAAAAGAGATATTAATCATCTCAAATGAAGAAACAATTCCGCTTTACAGACAACTCTTTGGAGATGGAAATCAGTTAGGTCTGAATTTTGATTACGTTGTACAACCCCAGCCGAAGGGAATTGCAGAAGCATTTATTTTAGGAGAAGAATTCATCGGTGGAAATTCTGTTTGTCTTATTTTGGGGGATAACATTTTCTACGGCAGTCTGGATTTTTTTTATAAATCGCTTCAAAAAGAAAACGGGGCAACAATTTTTGGCTACCAGGTAAATGATCCTGAAAGATATGGAATAGTTGAATTTGATGGTAATGGAAAAGCTATTTCAATTGAAGAAAAACCGTTAAAACCAAAGTCTCATTATGCTGTGCCTGGTTTGTATGTTTATGATAATAAAGTTGTTGAAATCTCGAAAGCTTTGACACCTTCAAAAAGAGGGGAACTGGAAATTACAGATGTAAACAGGGAATATTTGAAAAAAGGAGAGCTTAGTGTCGAAAAAATAGGAAGAGGAGTTGCATGGCTCGATACAGGTACTCCCGAAGCACTTCTTGCAGCATCAAATTTCTTTGGAGTTATTGAGGATAGACAGGGATTAAAAGTTGCATGCATCGAAGAGATAGCATATTACAGAGGACTTATTGAAAAAAGGCAGTTAACAGATTTGATTAAATCAATGCCAAATTCGCTTTATAAGGAATACCTTGAAAGGATTTTAAAAGAAGATTAATAGTCTTGAAGGTTGTAAAAACAAAAATAGATGGTTTACTTCTGATTGAACCCGATGTTTATAGTGATAACAGAGGATTTTTTTTAGAGTCATTTAATAAAATGCGCTATAAAAAGTACGGTTTGAATTTTGATTTCGTGCAGGATAACTTATCTAAATCAGTTAAAGATACAGTAAGAGGATTGCATTATCAGGTTGGTGAAATGGCACAGGGAAAGTTGTGCCAGGTGATGGAAGGCATGGTTTTGGATGTTGCTGTTGATATCAGATTCGGTTCACCCACTTTCGGAGAGCATTTTTCACATGCATTAGATTCGCGTAAACCCTCACAAATTTGGATACCACCCGGTTTAGCTCACGGTTTTTCCGTTCTTTCTAATGAAGCATTGTTTGCTTATAAATGCACTGGGTACTACAGTAAGGAGCATGAAAGAACAATCCTTTATAACGATGTTGATTTGAACATTAATTGGCAGGTAAAAAATCCCATAGTTTCTGAAAAGGATTTAAATGCTTTAAGATTTAAAGACATCGGAAAAGATTTTATTTACACCTCAGAGTGATATACAACTTCAGTAGTATTTACATTCGATTCTCACTAACTTTAAAAATAAAAATATGGTTTAGTTATGAAAGTTCCTCTTCTTGATTTAAAACCGCAGTATCAATTGCTCAAAAAAGAGTTGGATGCTGCTATGCTTCGCGTTGCTGAATCACAATACTTCATTCTTGGTCCCGAAGTAGAAAAAATGGAAAAAGAGTTTTGTGAATATCTTGGTTGCAAATATGCATTTGGTGTTTCATCAGGAACAGACGCGTTACTGCTAGCTTTGATGGCAATCAATTTACAACCGGACGATGAGGTTGTTGTTCCAACTTATTCCTTTTTTGCTACAGCGGGAGTTGTATCCCGCTTAAATGCAAAACCTGTTTTAACAGATATTGATCCTGTTACATTTAATATCGATCCTGAAGATTTCAAGAAAAAAATTACATCTAAAACCAGGGCGGTAATACCTGTTCATCTTTACGGGCAAAGTGCAAATATGGATTCGATTATGAATATTGCCGATGATAATAATATCATGGTAATTGAAGATGCGGCTCAAGCAATCGGAACGCAATATAAAAATGGAAAACCTGCAGGAACAATTGGACATATTGGATGCTATTCATTCTTCCCCAGTAAAAATCTGGGGTGTTTCGGCGACGGCGGTTTGATTGTAACAAATGATGAAGAGCTCGCACACATGATTAAAATAAAAAGAGTCCACGGCGGTGAACCAAAATATTATCATAAAGTAATTGGTGGAAATTTTAGACTCGATGCTTTGCAAGCCGCAGTGCTTAGAGTAAAGCTTCCACACCTGGATAGCTGGTCCGAAGGGCGCAGAAAAAATGCTGAATTATACAACAAACTTTTCATCGGTTCCGGACTGGCGGAAGAAACAGGCAAAACTGATTTTGATGATAAGAATAAGGTTTTAATTCCCAAAGCTGTATATGAAGATGCCGCCGGAGTAAGAAATTATCATATCTATAATCAGTATATAATCAGGATTGAAAAAAGAGATGAATTAAGAGCATTTCTTTCCGAGAATGAAATTGGAACGGAAATATATTATCCCGTTCCATTTCACCTGCAGGAATGTTTTTCAAACCTTGGTTATAAACAAGGCGATTTTCCAATTTCGGAAATGGCAGGGGACAAATCTCTGGCATTGCCGATTTACCCGGAACTGACATATGATCAGCAGCATTTTGTCGTGGAAAAAATTAATGAATTTATTAATGGTTGATCTGTTGAGATGAATCACCTTAAAAGAAAAATTTTCCTTCTTATCTTTTTAATTTTCTCTCCCACTCCAATTTTATTATCACAAATTGTTTATGAACCGCTGCATAATGATGTATATAATTTTTTAAGAAGGTTAAGCCAGCGTGGTATAATTGAATTTAATGATTTGGTCAGACCTTTGCCGCGCATATACATTGCTGAAAAATTATTTGAGGCAGATTCGTTATCATCAAAGCTAACCACACTTGAGAAAGATGAGTTAGAATTTTTTGTTAAAGATTTTTATCACGAGAAATGGTTTTTAGAAAAAAGTACTGACAATGAAAACCATATTGATTTTGTAAGCAATGATCCTGCACAAAGATGGCGGTTTTTTTCTTATGGTAGCAATGCGTTTAAAATGAATGCGGGCATAATATTAGGTGGAGAAATTGGCTCTATAGATAAATCTAAACGAACACACTTTTGGAATGGAGTTTACTCCTATGGTTATATATCAGACGTGATTGGCTTTAGTTTTGATTTTAGGGACAATACCGAAAAAGGAAATACAATTGATAAGCAGAAAAAATTTTCTCCCGTTACAGGTGTAAATGAAAAAAGTGATCGGTTGAATATAGTTTATCCTGCAGATAAAATTGAATACAGTGAAGCAAAGGGAATACTTGCCACGAACTGGCAATGGGGAGGCATAGCCGCTGGAAAAGAATTTCTTGAATGGGGTTACTCTGATAATGGATTAATTGTTCTTTCACAAAAAGCGCCGTCCTTTCCTTTCCTCCGATTAGATATTAATCCGGTCAAATGGCTGCATTTTAATTATTTTCATGCATGGCTCTCATCGGATGTTATAGATTCATCATTAATTTACTATTCTGAGGAAGGGGATCAAAGGTTCCAGTTTCGCGAAAAGTATATTGCTTCGCATACTTTGACTATAATACCGACAAAAGGATTGGACATTTCAGTCGGCGAATCAATTGTTTATGCAGATAAACTGGAAATTTTGTATCTGATTCCTATTACATTTTTCAGGATTGCGGATCATTATTTAAGCCGGCAGTATAACGCCGCCGGCAGTAATGCACAGCTTTTTGCTTCTGTAAGTTCAAAAGGTCATCTAAAAAATACTCATCTGTATGGAACTCTTTTTATCGATGAAATTACTCTCAGCGGTCTGTTCGACTCTTATAAACAAAGAAATCAGTTTGGCTTTACACTTGGTGGTTCTCTTACAGATCTGCCTGTTAATAATCTTACTCTGAAATTAGAATATTCAAAAATTTATCCATACGTTTATCAGCATTATATTCCTACTACGACATACGAAAGCGCTTCTTATGTTTTAGGACACTGGATGGGAAATAACGCCGATCAGGTTTTTGCATCGGTGAAGTATCGCTTTACTCGTGGACTGGAGGCAGTTGCATGGCTTAGATATATCAGGCAAGGTGAGAGAGGCACTTCTGAGGGACAATATACACAGCCGCAACCGCCGTTTTTGTTTGGGCTTCGGAATAACTATACTTATTTGGGTGCACAGGTTAAATATGAATTTTTACATGAACTTTTTATACGGGCAAGATATCAGTTTATGAAAAATTCCGAACAGCAGGAGAATTTAAACTTTATTGATAATAACGTACATGAATTTCATTTTGCAGTTTATTACGGACTGTAAAAAATTAGATGGCGAATCATTCAAAATATTTAAATAAAAAAATATACGTTGCCGGTCATTCCGGAATGGTTGGTTCCGCGATAACAAATGAGCTCAAGAAACGCGGATTTAAAAATCTTATACTAAAAGAATACCCCGGACTTGATTTAATCCGGCAGAATGAAGTCGAAAAATTCTTTGAGAAAGAAAGACCTGAAATAGTATTTATTGCCGCTGCAAAGGTGGGCGGGATTCTTGCGAATAACACTTATCGTGCTGAATTTCTTTACGATAACCTTATGATCGAGGCCAGTCTCATCCACAATTCCCATAAATATGGAGTTGAAAAACTGATATTTCTCGGTAGTTCCTGTATTTATCCTAAGCTTGCCCCTCAACCTTTGAAAGAGGAATATCTTTTATCAGGTTATCTTGAATTCACTAATGAACCTTATGCAATTGCTAAAATAGCCGGAATAAAACTGTGTGAAAATTATTACAGACAGTACGGGGCAAACTTTTATTCTGTCATGCCGACAAACTTATATGGACCTAATGATAATTTTGATCTTGAAACCTCACACGTACTGCCGGCATTGATTAGAAAGTTTCATGAAGCAAAAGAAAAAGCTGAAAATGAGGTAACAATTTGGGGAACGGGAAAACCCCAGCGGGAATTTTTATTTGTTGAAGATATTGCGGATGCAATTTTATTTTTAATGGGTAATGTTGATGCACAGGATCTTTATGAAAAAGGTATTTCGCATATTAATGTGGGAACAGGAAAAGATATCTCGATAAATGATCTTGCAGATATGATCTCAAACATAGTTGGGTATAAGGGAGAAATTGTTCACGATACGGATAAACCGGACGGAACACCGCGTAAGCTTTTAGATGTTTCAAGGATAAATGCTTTGGGATGGAAACACAAAACTGAGTTGAGGGAAGGAATAATCAAAACTTATAAGTGGTTTAAGCAGAATTTAGAAGATAGGAGTTAGAAGTTAGTATGGGGCGAGCCAAAAGTTTTACTGATTTGGTCGTTTGGCAAAAATCTTATGAATTCGTACTTGGTGTTTATAAATTAATAGCTGGCTTTCCTAAAAATGAAACTTATGGACTGGTATCACAATTCAGAAGGATTTGTGAAAAAGGGAAAAGCTGATAAGATAAGATTCTACAACATTGCCAAGGCTCAATTCAAGAATGCAAATACTATATAATCTTATCAAGAGATTTAAATTATTTAAAAGACGATAACCTTGTTGAAATGCTGGATGAAGTCGCAAAGATTTTACAAGGATATATCAATGCAATAAATTCTAAATACAAAATTCTAACTACTATCGGCTAACAATGAATAAACGCGCATTAATTACCGGAATTACCGGGCAGGATGGAAGCTATTTAACTGAGCTTCTGTTAGAAAAAGGTTATGAAATTCATGGAATTATCCGAAGAAGCAGTTCATTTAACACCGGGAGGATAGATCATCTTTACAACGATTCTAAAACTCTCAATAAAAAACTCTTCCTTCATTACGGTGATCTTGTTGATACGAGTAATTTAAATCGTCTGCTCGAGAAGACCGAACCGGATGAAATTTACAATCTTGCCGCACAGAGCCACGTTAAAGTTTCCTTTCAGGTTCCCGATTATACTGCACAGGTTGATGCACTCGGTACTTTGAGATTTTTAGATGCTATTCGTGAAGTGGGACTGCGCAAAGTTAAATTCTACCAAGCTTCAACGAGTGAACTCTATGGCAAAGCACAGCAAATCCCTCAGGACGAAAGAACACCATTCTATCCTCGTTCACCATATGGTGTGGCTAAACTTTACGGCTACTGGATAATTGTAAATTACCGCGAAGCTTATAACATTTTCGCCTCGAATGGAATTTTGTTTAATCACGAATCTCCTCGCCGCGGGGAAACTTTCGTAAGCAGAAAAATAACACGCGCTGCTTCTCGTATAGTTGCGGGTTTACAAAAGCAATTAACCCTGGGAAATCTTAATGCTAAAAGAGACTGGGGTTATGCACCTGAATATTGTGAGGGTATGTGGAAAATTCTTCAGCATAAAGAAGCAGATGATTTTGTGCTTGCAACCGGGGAAACTCATACTGTTAGAGAATTTGCAGAACTCACGTTTAAGCATCTCGGGATTGAATTATTGTGGAAAGGTAAAGGTGAAAATGAGAAGGGGATTATCAAATCAATTGATATTAATAAAGCGAAAAAATTAATTGGTTACACTTTAAATAAAAAATCTTACTTAAAGGACTTTACAACGAGGCTGAAAAAAGGGGATATTCTCGTTGCAATTGATCCAAATTATTACCGCCCAACAGAAGTTGATCTTTTAATCGGTGATCCATCTAAAGCAAAAAAAGTGTTGGGCTGGAAAGCAAAAACTAAATTTGAAGACCTTGTTAAGCTGATGATTAAAACAGATTTAGATAAAGTTTTGAGGAGAGGATTTTAATATTCCAAAAAATTCAGATTAACTTTTTTACAACTCCAATTACCGTTAAATTTGTGCTGCTCGTTAGACTCTGTAAGAATCTAGCGAAGTCTTACGACTTTTATCAATTTTAACGGAAACATTGAATGAAATTTTTCTTCACCATTTTACTTGCTGCGGTAATTCTGGTACCTATTAATTATTCGCAAACGACAAAAACCCAAAGATACAATCCTTTCTCGGGCACAATTGTATTATCTGTTGAAGGCGGTGTAACACTAGCAAATACAGATTATAGCGGTTTGGGCGTTGATTATCTTGGTAGACTTTCCATTGAATACTTTTTCCCCGCCTGGGTGAGTAGCGGATTTGGAATCAGGGCTTTCGGCAGTGCTGGATTTTTAAAAGGGAGCGACTCAAATCTTGAACCAAAAGAATTTAGAACAAACATAAATACTTTTGGCGCAGGGGTTATTTTTAATTTAAGCATTAATGACGTTGCTTTCCCATACTTGTTTGCCGGCTTTTCCACTCTATCTTTCGATCCCAAAGGAGAAGGTGGAGTAAAATTGCCGAACAACGCTGCTGGAGTTTATAGTACAACAGAGATTAACTATTTGGGTGAGTTAGGATTTCGATTTCCTGTTACTGAAAATCTGTCACTTAATTTAAATGGTGGTGTTCAAATTTCACCAAACGATTGGCTGGATGATATAGCCAAAGGTACAAGCAATGATATGTTTTTTACTGTTATGGGTGGAATTTCTTATTCCTTTTTAACTGAATTTGATTTGGACGGAGATGGGGTTGTTGATTCAAAGGATATTTGTGAAAAGACTCCCGCCGGAGTAAAAGTTGATGAGTTTGGCTGCCCGATTGATTCTGATAAAGATGGAATCGCAGATTACCTGGATCAATGTCCGGGAACTCCTCCCGGTGCACCGGTTGATAGTAAAGGTTGCCCTTTGGATTCGGATGGTGATGGTGTTCCTGATTATACTGATCTATGTCCGAACACACAGCGCGGAATTGAAGTTGATGATTATGGCTGTCCATTTGATGCAGACGCAGATGGCGTACCGGATTATCTGGATAGATGTCCTGATACTCCCTATGAAGTTGAGGTTGATCAAAACGGCTGCCCAATGGATGAAGATTTAGACGGTGTGCCTGATTATAAAGATCAATGCCCCGGCACATTGCCAGGAATGCAGGTTGATAATAAAGGTTGTGAACTAGTGATATTGCCACCCATTCAGGAAGAAAATATTAAACAAATTGTTCTTAGTGCTGAAACCAGTTTTGAATTTAACAGTGCACAACTAAAAACTTCTGCATTTCCTGAACTGGATAAGCTACTTATCGAAATGAAAAAATATCCCACTTCACGCTGGAGAATTAAGGGACATACAGATAATGTAGGCTCTGCGGAGGGCAATTTAAAGGTGTCTCAGATGCGGGCTGAATCGGTTCTGAATTACTTTGTCTCAAGAGGGATTCCCAAAGGAAGATTTGAAGTTATTGGTGTGGGAAGCCGTGAACCGATTGCAGATAATAATACACCTTTAGGTAGAGCAAAAAACAGAAGAGTAGAAATAATTAGAATAGATAAACATTAAAACTTTCAGCCAGGAGCTAATAAGTTTCTGGCTTAAACTAAATCTCAGGAGGGATTATGTTCGATCCAAAATATAAATTCACTTGTGTCGATCGTTTTTTAAAGTATGTTAAATACGATACTCAATCAGACGAGGATTCGACTTCATTTCCAAGTACGGAAAAACAAAAAAAACTTTCAGCAGATCTAGCAAAAGATTTGAAGAAAATGGGTTTGAAAGATGCTGCAATGGATAAATGGGGATACGTAATGGCAACGCTTCCGGCAAATACAAAAAAGAAAGTGGCGCCAATTGCTTTTATTGCTCATGTCGATACCTCACCTGCCGTAACCGGAAAAAATGTTAAACCAGTAATCCACAAAAAATATAAAGGCGGCGATATAAAACTGCCCAAAGGCGGCTGGATTATAAGAGTAAAAGACAATCCCGATTTGAAAACGATGAAAGGTTACGATATTATTACAACTGACGGAACAACATTATTGGGTGCAGATAACAAAGCCGGTGTTGCTGAAATTATGGATGCAGTGAATTACTTTTTAACTCATCCTCAAGTAAAGCACGGACCCATAAAAGTATGCTTTACACCTGATGAAGAAGTTGGAAGAGGAACCGAAAAAATCAATCTGAAAAAACTTGGCGCTAAGTATGCCTACACAGTTGATGGATCCAGCAGAGGTGAAGTGGAATCTGAGACCTTCAGTGCGGATATGGTTGTGCTTAAGTTTATCGGTAAAAATATTCATCCGGGCTATGCAAAAAACCAGATGATAAATTCAATGAAAGTTGCCGGCGCATTTTTAGAAAGCCTTCCAAAGAAAAACCTTTCACCTGAAACTACCGAAAAGCGACAGGGTTTTGTTCATCCGGTTGCATTAAATGGCAACGAGGAACTCACAACTCTAAAATTTATTATAAGAGATTTTGACACAAAAAAATTGAAGGTGTACGAAAAACTTTTAAATGGATTAGCACAGAAAACCGTTAAAAAATTTCCCGGTGCAAAGTTCGATTTTCAGGTTGTTGAGCAGTACAGAAATATGGGTGAAGTTTTGAAAAAGCATCCACAGGTTACAAAGTATGCAGTTCAGGCGATGAGAAATTTAGGAATAAAGCCAATTATGCATCCTATCCGTGGCGGTACCGACGGATCACGGTTATCATTCATGGGATTGCCAACTCCCAACATCTTTGCTGGTGAGCACAGCTTCCACTCTCAGCTTGAATGGGTTGCCGTGCAGGATATGGAAATGGCTGTAAAAGTAATTGTTGAGATTGCTCAGATTTGGGAGAGAAGAAGTTAGTTGTAAGTAGTAGGTAGTAGGTAGTTGGAGGAATAGATGAAAAAGTCCAGACTTGAGGATTTGGAGGTTTATAATTTTTCCATTGAGATAAGTGATATTATATGGAATGTAGTTGTTCAATGGGATAATTTCTCAAGAAATAATATTGGCTCTCAACTTT
>Ga0209536_100002246_pt1 | contig 31419 bp, 30 predicted proteins | sample DeeMarSeWOR28_12_FD_187461 | JGI IMG/M metagenome (GOLD analysis project Ga0209536, IMG submission 187461) | Marine sediment microbial communities from White Oak River estuary, North Carolina - WOR-2-8_12 (SPAdes) (version 2) | ecosystem: Environmental > Aquatic > Marine > Intertidal zone >... | reverse complement strand
GAACTTGCGCTGGCCGTCATTCATGATGTCGTACACCATCGCGTGTACGTCCTTGTGTTCCATGGGAGGCAGATTTATGCGCCTTACGTCACCATGTACGCGGATCATTGGTGGCAGACCGGCTGACAGATGCAGGTCAGAGGCCTTGTTCTTGACTGAGAATGCGAGCAGTTCTGAGATATCCATCTATGTCAGTCCATTTTGCGGAAGGGGGGCGCAAGCGATAACTTGATCTCGCTGAAAATATCAAAAATCCTTTTAGATTCAATAGTTATCGCATATAGCGCAAGTGAATTATGAGCACAATTGCAGCACGCTTGCAAGCGGTTCGGGCGCGCATCCGGGCCGCCGAAGCAGCTTCGGGCCGCCCGCCCGATGTGGTCCGCCTCATCGCCGTCAGCAAGACTTTTGCCGCTTCGGCGGTGCGCGAAGCCTGCCAGGCGGGCCAACACGCCTTCGGAGAAAATTATCTCCAGGAAGCATTGAGCAAGATTGAGGCCCTGCCGGGTCTGCCGCTGGAATGGCATTTCATCGGGCCGATTCAAAGCAACAAGGCCCGCCCAGTCGCACAGCACTTCGCATGGGTGCATACCGTAGATCGGCTCAAGCTGGCCGAGCGCCTGTCGGCCGCCAGGCCCGATGGTTTGCCGCCCCTGCAAGTGTGTATTCAGGTAAACGTCAGCGGTGAACGAACCAAGAGCGGTTGCGACCCGGATTCACTTGAGGAACTGGCCCTGGCAGTAGCAAACCTGCCCCGCCTGCAGTTACGGGGTCTGATGGCGATCCCCGAGCCAACGTCCGACCTTGACCTGCAGCGCCAGCGGTTTGGCCTGCTGCGGCATCTGAAGGATCAGCTCGTGTCATCGGGGCTTTCGCTTGACGCCTTGTCGATGGGCATGTCGGACGACCTTGAGCAGGCTATCGCCGAGGGCGCAACCATGGTTCGCGTGGGGCGCGCAATATTCGGGCAGCGACAGGCGCGGTGACTTCGACGCCTGCGCCGTGACGTTTTGCTCGCGCTCGCCATGCTACCCTCGACGCCGGCACGCGGCGGACGCTACACTCCGTCAAGCACGTGGTAATTCGTGCGGTGAGCGAGGCTGACCGGAAAGCACCGGCCCGCCGGCTCTTTTTTGTTGAACGATACTGACACTGGGTCTTTCCCGGGAGCAGCCGCCTTGGCTGTAACCGGGTCTGGGTATTTCGTGAAAATTGTTTTCGTAGGTGGCGGCAACATGGCCGCGGCATTGATTGGCGGCATGTTGCAGCAAGGCGCCCGACCCGGTGACTTGCACGTGATCGACGTATCGGCATCGGCGCGAGACCGGTTTTCGGAGCTGGACGTCAGTGCGCATGCGCGGTGGGATGATGGCGTGCACGCTGATGTCGTGGTGTTTGCGGTAAAGCCGCAAAACATGCGAGAAGTGGTCACGGGCGTCAAATCGAAATGCCGCACGGCGCTGGTCATCAGTATTGCGGCTGGAATTCGCTGCGCGGATGTCGGGCGCTGGCTTGGCGGTCACGAGCGCATCGCGCGTGTGATGCCGAATACCCCGGCGTTGATCGGGGCGGGAGTGTCGGGAATTTTTGCGTTACCGGGTGTTGGCGCCGATGACCGCAAGGCGGCAGAAGACATCATTGGCGCCGCGGGGAAAACGGTATGGTTCGAACGCGAAGCGCAGCTCGATGCCGTCACGGCGGTCTCGGGCAGCGGGCCAGGCTATGTATTCTATTTTATTGAGGCGCTGGAAGAAGCGGCGATCGAGCTCGGCATCGATGCGCAGGCGGCGCGGTTGCTGGCGATCGAGACTTTCCGGGGGGCTGCGGCACTGGCCGCTTCGTCAACCGATGGCCCCGCCGAATTGCGCGCCAGAGTGACCTCCAGGGCAGGCACTACGGAGCGTGCGCTTGACTACATGGAGTCGGAAAATGTCAAAAGCCGGATCGTCGAAGCCGTCAAGCGGGCCGAGTTGCGCGCGCGTGAGCTGGGAGACGAGTTTGGACATGATTGATGCAGCAACCGATTCGCGCATGATCTGCAACGGTACACCGGCATGAGCCAGGGTGTGGTTTTCTTGCTGGAGACTTTCGTGGGCCTGTTCGTACTCGCCCTGTTACTGCGCTTCTTCCTTCAAGCGGTCCGGGCGCCGGCGCGCAATCCGCTGTCGAATTTCGTGGCGGCGCTTACCGATTTTGCGGTGCGGCCGGCGCGTCGTGTCGTCCCCGGCCTCTGGGGCTACGATTTGTCGAGCCTCGTCCTGGCCTGGCTGCTGCAGATTGCGTTGATGGGCGTTGTGTTGTCGATCAAAGGCTACGATTTTGCCGCACCGGTTGGTGTGGCCGCGGTCGGGCTCATCTGCGTGGCCGGCGTTAATCTATTGAAAACATTCATCTATATTGTTCTGGTGGCGACCATCATCCAGGCTGTCCTGTCGTGGATCAATCCTTACAGCCCGGTTGCGCCCATTCTCAACGCGATGACACGGCCATTTCTTGGGGTTTTCCGGCGCCGTATCCCCCCTATTGGCGGCGTCGACCTGTCACCGTTGTTTGTTCTGGTGGTCTGCCAGCTGTTGCTGATGTGGCCAATCGCCTACCTCGAGGCGGTGTTCGTGCGTTTCTTGTAAGCGGATTCCCGTCGGAACGGCGGACGCCGGAAGAATCCGGCGTCGCTTGTATGAAACTTGCTCTGTTAAAGGGGTGAGACCCTTATCGTGAGCCGGGCGGCTGCTGCCACTTGCGGACAGGGATGGCGGCGGGAGATTGATTTGGAGGCTTTCGCCAGGTTCGCGGGACAGGCAGTTTGTACCGGTCACGCATCTCGACGCTCGCGGGTGCCATTGAACAAGCGCCGATGAGATCATTGGCCCGATAAACAAGATTTGGTCAGCTTGCAAAAATTTCATGAGAACTGAACTCGAAACCCAGGTAGAGAACTACCAGAAATGGCGCAACGAACTGCGCGAGACCATCGAGGCATATCAGGCCTGGCTCGAAGGCCATGGCCACGCAGATATTCGTCGTAGCCTGCGTATCTACGATCTGGTCGAGAGCCTGAGAAACGATCGCATCATGCTGGCGTTTCTTGCCGAGTTCTCGCGCGGCAAGACCGAACTGATCAACGCGATGTTTTTTTCCGATTACCAGCAGCGCTTGCTGCCGTCGGACATCGGGCGTACCACCATGTGTCCGACCGAAATCTTCTACGACGAGTCGGAAGATCCATATGTTCGTCTGCTGCCGATCGAAACCCGCAACGGTGAAGACGGCATCGGCGCGCTGAAACACCGGCCTATCGAATGGGTACAGATCAAACTCGAGATTGATTCGCAGGAGTCGATGACGGAAGCCTTGTCCAAGCTTGCTGAAGTCAAGACGGTCGCTATCGAGGAAGCCGACGCAATGGGCTTGCTTGAAGAATCCGAGTTCCTGACGACGACCGTGATCAAGAAGAGCGAGGGAAAAGTCGAGATCCCGTGCTGGCGCCATGCCATGATCAACTTTCCCCATCCCCTGCTGAAGAACGGCCTTGTAGTACTGGACACGCCCGGTGTGAATGCGCTGGGCACGGAACCGGAGTTGACGCTTTCGATGATTCCGAGCGCGCACGCGGTTCTGTTCTTACTGGCTTTGGATACCGGCGTTACGAAGTCGGATCTGCATATCTGGCAACAATATGTGCGCGACTATGTCAGCCGCAGGGTGGCGGTATTGAATAAGGTCGATCTGGCCTGGGACGATCTCAAGAAACAGGCCGATATCGACGCCGGCATCGCGCGCCAACTCGACGAAACCGCGAAAACACTCGAAATCCCCCGCGACCATGTTATTGCGCTGTCGGCGCAGAAAGCCCTGCTGGCGCGCATTCGCGAGGATGGAGAACTGCTCAAGAAAAGCGGCATCGAACAACTCGAGCGGCTGATTGCAGACGAAATCATCCCCGCAAAACAGGAGATCCTGCGCGCCGCGGTTTCACGCGAAGTCGGCGGCATGGTCGAGACCTCGTTGCAGACGGTTGTCGCCGCGCGTGACAGCGGCCGTACGGAATTGATCGAGATGTCAAAACTGTCCGGCAAGAATCGCGATTTGGCGAAGAATCTGCTGGCCAAGTTTGAACAAGACAAAACCAAGTATGGCCATCTCATGGACAGCTTCAATCGCTCGCTCAAGACCGTGACCAGGCAGGGCCAGGTTCTGCTCAATACGATGTCAGACGACCGGCTGGGCGAATTGCTGGCAAAGAGCTCCCAGGCAATGAATGACAGCTGGACGACAGCGGGGTTGATGCGGTCCATGCAGGCCTTGTTCGAGGCTTTTTCGCAGCAGGCTGAAAAGATCCTTGCTTTTTCGGCGGAAACCCGCGGCTTCGTTGAAAACGTCTATTCGCAGTTTCACAAGCAATACGGTTTCAAGAAGATTTCTCCGCCGCCGCTCAACCTGGAACGGCACATATTGCGTATGCACACGCTTCAGGAAAAGACCGAAGAGTTTTGCAAGAGTCCTGCGAACGTGCTGGGGCGGGAGAAACGGTTTGTCATCCGCCGGTTTCATTCGAGTCTGGTCGGTCAGGGCATGCAGTTGTTCCGTGACGTGCGCGGCGAGCTCGACGGTTGGTTGAAGGGGGCGCTGAATCCCTTGTCAATGCAGTTGCAGGAGCACCAGAAGCTCCTGGCGGCCCGGGTCGAGAGCCTTCGCAAGATTACCGGTGACGTGAATGCGCTGCAGGAACGCGTGCGTTATCTGCAGAAACAGCAGCAGCAGCTATCCAAACAGGTTGCCGATCTGACGCGTATCCGCGATACGCTCGGCGCGGAAACCCCTTCTTCGGAAGAAGCTGCCGCAGCAGTTGCCGCCTGAAGGTGATGCGCCGGCCCGGGTTACGCACGGTAATGCCGCACCGCCTGCTCACATCAGGATGATGTCGTACTGCTCCTGCGTGTAGACGGATTCGACCTGTAGCGATATTGGCTTGCCGATGAACTCTTCGAGCATCGCCAGGCTTTGCGACTCCTCGTCCAGAAACATGTCGATGACCTTTTGTGACGCAAGAATGCGAAACTCCTGCGCTGCGAACTGGCGTGACTCGCGCAGCAGTTCCCTGAGAATCTGGTAGCAGACGGTCTGCGGTGTCTTTACTTCGCCGCGGCCATGGCATATGGGGCAGGGTTCGCACAGGATATGCGCAAGCGATTCGCGCGTTCGTTTGCGAGTCATCTCGACCAGACCGAGCTGGCTGAAACCACTGACGCTGACCCGCGTTCGATCGAGCGCAAGTGCTTTCTTGAACTCCGCCAGGACTGCTTCGCGATGGATCTCGTTGTCCATGTCGATGAAGTCGACGATGATGATTCCACCTAGATTTCGCAATCGTAACTGGCGGGCGATCACCTGGGCGGCTTCCAGATTGGTCTTGAAAATCGTGTCGTCGAAATTCCGCCCGCCAACGAAACCCCCGGTGTTGACATCCACCGTGGTCAGCGCCTCGGTCTGGTCCATGATCAGGTAGCCGCCCGATTTCAGCGAGACGCGGCGCGCCAGCGCTCGCTCGATTTCTTCTTCCACACCGTACAACTCGAACAGCGGGCGATCGCTTGCATAGTGATGCAGGCGATCGGCGAAACGCTGCAGGTAATTGCTGGCGAAGGCCTTCATCTTCTGATAATTTTCGCGCGAATCGACCAGGATTCGTTCGAACTCGTCGTTAACGAAATCCCGCAACACGCGCAAGCTCAGATTCAGGTCCTGGTAAAGCAGTGCCGGCGCCTTCGCACTTGACGCTTCCTCCTGAATGCTTCCCCAAAGCTTTCGCAGGTATTCGATGTCGGCAGCCAGTTCGTCGTCGCTTGCGGTCTCGGCCATGGTGCGGATGATGTAACCCCGGTCCTCGGAGTCCTTCAGCAGGTCCAGAAGCTTTTCGCGCAGTGAGTTGCGCTCCGTCTCGTCGCCGATGCGCTGCGAAATCCCGATATGCGACTCCTGCGGCAGATACACCAGCAGCCTGCCGGCAATGCTGATTTGCGTTGACAGCCGCGCGCCTTTGGTGCCGATCGGGTCCTTGATGACTTGCACCAGAAGTTTCTGCCCTTCGTGCAAGGCTTTCTCGATCGGTTTTACATCGTCGGCATTCTGCCGGTGGCCCCAGAGATCGGCGACATGCAGAAACGCTGCGCGGTCCAGGCCGATCTGGACAAATGCCGATTGCATGCCCGGCAACACGCGGCTCACCTGGCCCAGATAGATATTGCCGACGAGTCCGCGGCTGGACTCGCGCTCCACATGCAGTTCCTGGACGACGCCTTGTTGCAAAACGGCGACCCGCGTCTCCTGCGGCGTCAGGTTGATGAGGATTTCACCGTTCACGTCGTGCGCAGCCCGAAAGATGCAAGCAGGCGTGCCGTGTCGTAAATCGGTAATCCGACGACTCCGCTATAGCTTCCGGAAATATGTTCTATGAAGAGGCTGGCGCGTCCCTGTATGCCGTAGGCTCCAGCCTTGTCGAACGGCTCGCCAGTCGCGACGTAGCGGCGGATCTCATCATCTTCGAGTTCGCGAATTCGCACTTGCGTGGTCGACAGCGCTTCCTCGAAACGGTCGTTGTACTTGACGGCGACGGCCGAGTGCACGAAGTGCGTGGTTCCGGAAATACGCTTGAGCATGGCCACCGCGTCCTCGCGGTCGACTGGCTTGCCGAGGATATCGCCGCCGAGGGCCACCGTCGTGTCTGCGGCGAGGACCGGATAGCGCAGCAGCCGGCGTTGTTCCAGTCGTGTCCAGCCGGCCTCGGCTTTGAGGCGGGCAACCCGGCTGGCGTATTGTGCCGGGTCTTCGCCGGCGAGCGGGGCTTCATCGAAATCGGCTTCACGCCCGGAGCCCTCACGCAGCAGGAGCATCTCAAAGCTCACGCCCATTTGCTTGAGGATGTCGCGGCGTCGGGCACTGCGCGAGGCAAGATAGATATGTCTTTCAAGAAATGCCACTTTGGTTTCCGCCTTCACTAACTCCGGCTGGTGTCCTATTCGCGATGATAGGGATGATTTCGCATGATCGATGCCGCCCGGTATAGTTGTTCGACAAGCACGACGCGTGCGAGCGCGTGCGGCATCGTCAGTCTGGAGAGCGAAAAAACGAGATCTGCACTCTCCTTGACTCCCTCGTCCAGTCCGTCCGCGCCGCCAATCACGAAACAGACATCGCGGCCCTCCGCCATCCAGTTCTGCAATTGGCTTGCCAACTGTACTGTCGTCAGCGTTTTCCCGTGTTCGTCCAGAGCTACTTTTACACTGTTGGAGGGGATGGCGGCAAGAATGCGATCGCGCTCTGCCGCGCGGGTGCGTGCAGCCGGTTCGGCGGCCTTGCCGGCGCGACCGGCTGGCCGGATCGCCGTGAGGACCACCGGCAATTCGCGAGGCATCCGTCGAGCATATTCCTGAACCCCCTCGGCAATCCACGCCGGCGGCTTATGGCCGACGCTGAGGATGTGCAGCTTCACGGGCGCAGCGGCGGCACTCTGCTTCAGGCGGTCGAGCCGCGCCTTGCGCGGCCACCGGCCGCCACGGCGGATTCGGGTTGAGGCGTCTCGCTGCCCCACAGTTGCTCGAGGTTGTAATAGCTGCGTATCGCAGGCTGCATGACATGAACGATGACATCACCCAGGTCCACGAGCACCCACTCGCCGCTTTCTTCGCCCTCGACGCCGAGGATCCGGCCTCCGAGTGTTTTGATCTTGTCCTGCAGGTTACTTACGAGTGCGCGGGTCTGCCGTGTCGATTCGGCGCTGGCGACGATGATGTAATCAAACAGCGAACTCATTTGCCGAACGTCCAGAACCACAATATCTTCGGCCTTGATGTTCTCCAGCGCATCGACCGCGGCGCGGCACAGTGCTTCAGCTTGCATCTCGCTCCTTGTACAGTTCGTGCGTGTGAATATACGCGATTACTGCGTCGGGCAGCAGATATCGCAAGCTGGCGTTTCGGCGTATCAGTTCGCGCACCGCAGTGGCCGATACGTCCAGCGCCGTCAGTTCGTGCGTGAACAAGCCGCCCGCCGGGGCCAGCGTGAGCCGCGCGGGATCATTTTCGAGGCGATTTTCGTATTGCGTGCGCAACTGCTCCGGAAGCGACGCGGCAAGCTGCTCAAGCGGAAACCCCGGACGTCTGGCAATGATGACGTGTGCGAGATCGAACAGATCCTCCCAGCGATGCCAGGTTGTCAGCGCGGCGAAGGCGTCCGCGCCCATCAACAGGCAAAGCGGCTGGCCGCCGGATTCGTTGCGGGTCTCCGTCAGCGTGTCGATGGTATAGCTGGGTCCGCTGCGGCCGAGTTCGCGGGGGTCCACGGAAAATCTGGGGTTGCCCTCGATCGCCAGCCGGGTCATGGCGAGACGATGCTCCGGCGAGGCCGACGGGCGGCCGCGGTGTGGCGGAACGGCGGCGGGAATCAGGCGTACCTGTTCGAGTCCGAAGTTTTCTGCGACTTCTTCCGCAAGGCGCAGATGCGCAAAGTGAATCGGATCGAACGTACCCCCGAACAGGCCTATGGCAGCCACGGTCTTCAACGGCTGCGCCGTAACCCCGCCGGGCAGTGTCTGTTTGCTGCCGTGGCTGCCTTGTACGGAATGAGCGGCCGGCGGTGCGGACAGATCACGGGGAAGCGTTCCGCTACAGCAGCACCCGGCGGATATCGCTGAGCACGGCGTTCAGGTAGGTGATGAAACGCGCGCCTTCGGCACCGTCGATGACGCGGTGGTCGTAAGACAGTGACAGCGGCATCATCAGGCGCGGCTGAAAGTTCTTGCCGTCCCACACCGGTTTCATCGTCGAACGCGATACGCCGAGGATGGCGACTTCCGGAGCGTTGACGATCGGAGTGAAATGACCGCCGCCAATGCCGCCAAGGCTCGAGATCGAAAAAGTACCGCCCTGCATATCCGCCGGGCCAAGCTTGCCGTCGCGCGCCTTGCCGCTAAGAGTGCCGAGTTCCGTCGCCAGTTGCATTACGCCTTTCTGATCTACGTCGCGGACCACCGGCACGACCAGCCCACCCGGCGTGTCGACCGCGACCCCGATGTGATAGTAGCGCTTGAGGATGAGCGCGTCGCCCTCGGGAGCAAGCGAGGAGTTGAACTCGGGATGCTTCTTCAGTGCCGCGACGACCGCCTTCATGATGAATACGAGAGGCGTCAGTTTGACTTGCGCTTTCTCGGCTTCCTTCGCCATCGACTTGCGGAAGGCTTCCAGCTCGGTAACGTCCGCCTCGTCGTTTTGCGTGATATGCGGTATGTGCACCCAGTTGCGGTGCAATGCCGGTCCGGAAATCTTCTTGATGCGCGACATCTTCTGCGTTTCGACCGGTCCGAACCTGGCGAAATCGACAACCGGCCACGCTGGCAGTCCCAGCGCAAGCCCGGCGCCGGCAGTGGCCGTGGCCGTCGCGCCAACCCCGGACATGACGCCTTTGACGAATTTCTCTACGTCTTCTTTCAGTACCCGGTTCTTTGGCCCGCTGCCCTTTACCTGGCCGAGGTCGACGCCGAGCTCACGCGCGAATCGCCGTACACCCGGACTGGCGTGCGCTGCAACGAAGGCACGCTCGTCGACTGCCGCGGGTGCCGCTGCCGTGGCTGGCGCGGGCGGGGGGGCGGATGCCGCCGGCGCCGGTGCTGCGGGTTGGGCAGCCGGTGGCGCAGGCTTTTCTGCTACGGGTGCGGCGGCCGGCGCCTGAGCGGCTTTGGTCTTCCCGGACGGCGCTTCGTCGCTGGCTTCAAGAGTCAGGATTGGCGCGCCCTCGGCGACCTTGTCCCCGACCTTGACCTTCATTTCCTTGACGACGCCGCCAAACGGCGCCGGGACTTCCATCGTCGCCTTGTCTGACTCGAGGGTTATCAACGAGTCTTCGGGATTGACGGTGTCGCCGGGCTTGACCAGCACTTCTATGACGGGAACGTCCTTGAAGTCACCGATGTCGGGTACCAGCACGTCTTTCAGGCTTGCCATCTCAGTATCCTTGGTTTCGTTGTTCTTTAGTGTTCGCGTTGGTCGTTGGCGATTCCGGCGCGGATCAGACGGTTGTCGGATCGGGTTTGTCCGGGTCAATGCCGTACTTGCCGATTGCTTCCGCGGCTTTTGCCGCGGGAACGGTGCCTTCATCGGCGAGTGCCTTGAGCGCGGCGACCACGACGTATCGACGGTCGACTTCAAAGAACCCGCGCAGCTTCTCACGGGTGTCAGAACGGCCGAACCCGTCGGTGCCAAGCACGACGAAATGCTTGTGAACGAACGGCCGAATCTGGTCAGCGAACATTTTCATATAGTCCGTTGCCGCCACTACCGGGCCAGTGGCACGGTTGAGGCACTGGCTTACATAGGCTTCGCGCGGCTTTTCGTCCGGGTGAAGCATGTTCCACCGCTGGACGCTCAGTCCTTCGCGCCGCAACTCGGTAAAGCTCGGGCAACTCCAGACATCCGCGGCGACGCCGAAGTCGTCCTCCAGCAATGACTTCGCGGCAATGACTTCGCGCAGGATCGTTCCGCTGCCGAGCAGCTGTACCCTGGGGGCCTTCTTGCCGCCCTTGCCAGCGCCAAGCTTGCTTTCCGAGAACAGGTACATCCCCTTGATGATGCCCTCTTCGGCGCCCTTGGGCATGGCCGGGTGCTGATAATTTTCATTCATCAGCGTGAGGTAGTAGAAGACGTCCTCCTGCTCCTTGTACATGCGGCGCAGGCCTTCCTGGATGATGACCGCGACTTCGTAGGCGAACGTCGGGTCGTAGGAGATGCAGTTGGGAATGGTCGACGATATCAAGTGGCTATGGCCGTCCTCGTGTTGCAAGCCCTCGCCGTTGAGAGTCGTGCGTCCCGCGGTTCCGCCCAGCAGGAAGCCGCGCGCGCGCTGGTCTCCTGCCGCCCAGGCAAGGTCGCCAATACGCTGGAAGCCGAACATCGAGTAATAGATGTAGAACGGAATCATCGGCGCGCCGTGCGTCGAATAGGAGGTCGCGGCGGCGATCCATGAAGACATGGCACCGGCCTCGTTGATACCTTCCTGCAGGATCTGACCGTGCTTGTCCTCCTTGTAGAACATCAGCTGATCGGCATCCTGTGGCGTGTAGAGCTGGCCGACCGAAGACCAGATGCCCAGTTGCCGGAACATGCCTTCCATGCCAAAGGTTCGTGACTCGTCAGGAACGATCGGCACGACCCGCTTGCCGATGTTCTTGTCCTTGACGAGGATGCCGAGAATGCGCACGAATGCCATGGTGGTCGAGAATTCACGTTCACCGGATTCTTTCAGCAAACCCTCGAACGCAGACAACGTGGGCGTTTCCAGTGCGCCGGCGTTCTGCCGCCGTGTCGGCAGGTAGCCGCCCAGCGCCTCGCGGCGCTTGTGCATGTATTGCAGTTCCGGGGAATCTTCCTCGAAGTTGAGGTAGGGAATTTCATCGAGCTTTTCGTCAGGGATCGGCAGGTTAAAGCGGTTGCGAAACGATTTGAGCGAAGTTGTCCCCATTTTTTTCTGCTGATGGGTAATGTTCTGCGCTTCGCCGGCTTCTCCCATGCCGTAACCCTTGATGGTCTTGGCGAGAATGACGGTGGGCTGGCCGGTATGTTTCACCGCTGCCGCATAGGCCGCGTAGATCTTGTGCGGGTCGTGGCCGCCGCGGTTGAGCCGCCAGATATCGTCGTCGGAAAGGCTCGAAACCATGTCGCGCGTTTCCGGATACTTGCCGAAGAAATGCTCGCGCACGTAGGCGCCGTCCTTTGACTTGATGGTCTGGTATTCGCCGTCCACAGTTTCTTCCATCAGTCTTTGCAGCATTCCGTCGGTGTCGCGGGCGAGCAGCGGGTCCCAGTACGATCCCCATATAAGCTTGATGACGTTCCATCCGGCGCCGCGAAAATCCGATTCCAGTTCCTGGATGATTTTGCCGTTGCCGCGCACCGGACCGTCCAGGCGTTGCAGGTTGCAGTTGACGACGAATATCAGGTTGTCGAGCCGTTCGCTGGAGGCGATGCCGATTGCCCCCAATGACTCGGGCTCGTCTGTTTCGCCGTCGCCGAGGAAACACCACACCTTGCGGCCTTCGGTATTGGCGATGCCGCGATCCTGCAGGTACTTCATGAAGCGCGCCTGGTAGATCGCCATGATCGGCCCGAGACCCATCGACACGGTCGGGAACTGCCAGAAATCCGGCATCAGCCAGGGGTGGGGGTAGGAAGAAAGTCCTTCGCCGTCGACTTCCTGGCGGAAGTTGTCGAGTTGTTTTTCGGTCAGCCGTCCCAGCATGAATGCGCGCGCATAGACGCCGGGCGCCGAATGGCCCTGAACGAATACCAGATCGCCGCCGTGATTCTCTGACGGAGCGTGCCAGAAGTGGTTGTAGCCGACGTCGTAGAGCGTTGCGGCCGAAGCGAAACTGGCGATGTGGCCGCCCACGTTGGTGTCCTTGTTCGCGCGCAATACCATTGCGGCAGCATTCCATCGCACATAGGAACGGATGCGGTGCTCGAGTTCGTGATCGCCGGGCGACTTCTCCTCTTTGCCGGGGGGGATGGTGTTGAGGTAGGCAGTGTTGGCGCTGTAGGGGAGGTAAGCGCCGGAACGGCGAGCTTTCTCAATGAGTTGTTCGAGTATGTAGTGCGCTCTTTCCGGCCCCTCGTTCTTGAGGACGCCGTCGAGTGCTTCGAGCCATTCCCTTGTTTCCTGCGGATCGTCGTCCGGTAGCGCTGACATTGTTGAACCCTTTTTGAGGATGACGCGGGCGCTCGCACTGATTGACGGTCCCGCAACTGGAAAAAATTATAGCACCGGGAGGCAGTAATTATGCCTTGTCCAAGGGTATTTAGCGGTTTAGAGGCATGAGTCAGATGCCGGGAGTATTCATAATATGAAATCCGCCGGGATGAGGGCGGTGATCATTTCGCTTTGGGCGGTACCCGTCCCATCAGATAGAACTCATCGTTGGGGCGCATGTCCGTGAGGATCGCCATGCGATTGGATAGTGCGAAAAACCCGGTGATGGCGCCAATGTCCCAGATGTCCTCGTCGCTGAATCCGTGTTGGCGCAACGCTGCCTTGTCGGCTGCGCCGACAGCTTCGGGGGTGCGTGCCAGTTTGACGGCGAAATCCAGCATCGCCGTCTGGCGATCGGTGATGTCGGCTCGCGAATGGTGTGTCGCCAACTGATCGGCGATCTGCGGATTCCTGGCGTAGATGCGCAAAATCGCGCCGTGTGCAACGACACAGTACAGACAGTGATTTAAACCGCTGGTGGCAACCACGATCATTTCGCGCTCCGCCTTGGTGAGTCCGGAGTCGCGCAGCATGAGTGCGTCGTGATACGCGAAGAACGCGCGAAATTCATCGGGCCGGTGGGCCAGCACAAGGAACACGTTCGGAATGAATCCGGCCTTTTCCTGCACGGTCAGCATCATTTCCCGAATGTCGTCGGGCAACTCCTTCAGTTCCGGCACCGGGAAACTGCTCACGGGCTTGTCGCTCATCGGGATTCTCCTGTCGTTTAGTCGAACTTGCGCTGATCGTCGATCACCTTGCCGTCGTTTGCCAGCGAGCCGGGCGCAACGATGCTGACTTCGCCACGCAGTTTCGTGACGTCCCGTATGGATTCGGCAATCGTCGTCGCCAGGGCCTCGCCACCGTCCGTGGCCTCGCAGTGCAATGTCATCCGGTCGTTGCCCTTTGCGTCGTGCTCGATTACCAGCCGGGCGCGAGCCACCTGCGGATGACGTCTCGCAATCGCGGCGATCTGGGAGGGGTGAACAAACATTCCCTTGACCTTGGCAGTCTGGTCGGCACGGCCCATCCAGCCCTTGATGCGCATATTGGTCCGCCCGCACGGGCTCTGCCCGGGTAGCGCCGCCGACAAATCGCCCGTCCCGAAACGGATCAGCGGATACTCGCTCGACAGGTTGGTCACCACCACCTCGCCGACTTCTCCTTCGCTTACCGGGTCGTTGCTGCCGGGCCTGACGATTTCGAGCATGACGCCTTCATCGACGATCAGACCCGCATCCGGCGCGGATTCATACGCAATCAGGCCGACGTCGGCCGTTCCGTAACACTGGCGCACTTCGATTCCTCGCTCGAGGAATGCTTTGCGTACCGCGGGGAGCAGCGCTTCACCGGAAACCAGCGCCTTGCGCAGGCAGGAGACGTCCGTGCCGGTTTCGTCGGCTTTCTCCAGGATGATTTTCAGGAACGAAGGCGTGCCGGCATAGGCGCCGGGGTGCAGGTCGCTAATGGTGCGTACCTGCATTTCGGTCTGGCCGACACCAGCCGGAAACACCGCGCAACCGATCGCTTGTGCGCCGAGGTCCACCATGAAACCGGCGGGCGTGAAATGATAGGAGAAACAATTGTGCACGACATCCCCGCGCCGGAACCCCGCAGCCCAAAGCGCCCGGCCGAAGCGCCAGAAGTCGCCGGTTGCACCCTGGGGATCGTAAATCGGGCCAGGCGAGGCGAAGATTCTGCCCAGCTGTCCATTTGCAACTGCGGTCATGCCGCCAAACGGCGGGGTTTCCTTTTGTAGCGCAATGAGGTCGGACTTGCGGGTGACCGGAATGCGCGCGAGCGAAGTCCGGTCGCGAATCGCCTGCGGATCGATGTCTTTCAGCAATCGGCCGAAATAAGGTGCTTTGGTTCTGGCGTGTTCAATATGGTGCGGCAGCGCCCCGAGTAACGCTTTCTCGCGTTGCTCGGGCGAGCGGGTTTCCAGATCGTCATAGAAATCGGACATGTCGTTTCTACCATTTCTTTCGATAATCGTTCGCGCCGGACGCAGGGTTGCTCGCGTCACTGCGGCGAGGGCCCGGAACCGGGCGAAGCGCTTTATGCAAGCCAGCGTTTGCGGCGGCGGTAATGCTTTGAATCGCGAAAACTCTTGCGTCCGGATGTGGAGATGCCGAGATAGAATTCCTTGACGTCCTCGTTGTTGGCGAGGTCGCCTGCAGGCCCGTCCATCACGACGCGTCCATTCTCGAGAATGTAACCGTAATCGGCGTGACGCAGGGCAACGCTGGTGTTTTGTTCGGCCAGCAGGAAGCTGACGTTCTCGTTGCGATTGAGATTTTCGACAATCCCGAAAATCTCTTCCACAATCTGTGGCGCGAGGCCCATCGAAGGTTCATCGAGCAGGATCATGCGCGGCCGCGCCATCAGCGCGCGGCCGACCGCGGTCATCTGCTGCTCACCACCGGATGTATAGCCGGCAAGGCTGCCACGCCGCTGCTTGAGCCTCGGAAAGTAGGAATAGACTTTCTCCAGGTCCGCGGCGATCTCCTTACGGGCACCGCCTCGGGTGAACGCGCCGGTCAGCAGGTTTTCCTCGACGGTCAGGTGGGCAAAGCAATGGCGCCCTTCCATGACCTGAATCACGCCGCGCTTGACCACCATAGAAGGATTGAGCTGATCAATGCGTTCATCGTCGAAGATGATGGAACCCTTGGTCACGTCGCCGCGTTCGGCACCGAGCAAATTGGAGATGGCCTTGAGGGTGGTCGATTTTCCCGCACCGTTCGCACCCAGCAGAGCAACGATCCGCCCTTCGTCGATGTCAAGGGAAACTCCCTTGAGAACGAGGATAACGTGGTCGTAGATCACCTCGATGTTCTTGACCGATAACAGGGTCCGGCCTGGCGTTCTCTCTGACATGACAATCCCGTTGTGCTCGATACGCGTCCGAGCGTAACCATGCAGGTCACGCCCGGGTAGCAACAATTAACTCGCGCAGTTTACCGGCTTGATGTTTTTCTCTTTGGCGTAGGTCTCGGCGGCGGCGTCAACCATCGGGCGCAATATCGTGTTATCGGCTTCGATCCAGTCCGAAACGAATTTCCACTCGCTGCCGGTCCACTGGTGGATGCGTGCCCTTCGCGAACCTTCGTGATCGCTGCAAGTGACCGTGAGCGGCTGCATCATGTCGCCGAGCCCGAGCTCCTTGACGCGGGCTGCGCTGATGTTGAGGTTCTCAATGCCCCAGCGCACCTGCTCTCCGGTGAGCGACTTCTTGCCGTACTTGCCCTGCGCGGTGCGCACCGCTTCGATGATCAGCATCGCGTTCAGCATGCCCCGGTTGTAGAGCACATGCCCGACGTCTTCCTTCGCCCCCGCGCCGATGCCTTTGCCGTAAACGTACTTGATGATGTCGGCGTGAACCGCGGCCTTTCCCGAAGAATGCTGCAGCGTAATCGCGTTATAGCCCTTGGCATTCTCGCCCGCCGGCATCACATCGGGCTCCGCCCCGGCCCACCAGACACCGAAGATCTTGTTACGCGGGTACCTTACTGACGACGCTTCCTTGATCGCCGTGGAGTTCATGATTCCCCAGCCCCACAGGAACACGTAATCGGGGCGATTCTTGCGAACCTGGAGCCACGCGGCTTTCTGTTCGACGCCCGGATGCGTTACCGGAATCTTGATGAGTTCGAATCCATGCATGCCAGCGCGCTTCTCCAACAGGGGGATAGGCTCTTTGCCGTAGGGCGAGTCGTGATACACGAGCGCAATCTTCTTGCCCTTGAGTTTATTCAGGCCGCCACTGAGGTTGCCGACGTGTTGTACCAGAATGTCGGCAGCTGTCCAGTAAGTGCCCAGCAACGGAAAATTCCACTGGAACACGGAGCCATTGACCGACTCCGAGCGGCCGTAACCCATGGTGACGAGCGGAATCTTGTCGACCGCCACCTTTTCCGTCAGAGCGAAAGTAATCCCGGTCGACAGCGGGTTGAAGGCAGTTGCGCCGGTCGGCCCCTTGCCCTTGAGGCGCTCGTAACACTCAACGCCGCGATCGGTGGCGTATCCGGTCTCGCATTCCTCGAACGTGATCGTCACTCCGTTAACGCCGCCATCGCGCGCGTTTACCAGGTTCAAATAGTCAACGAACCCGTTGGCGAACGGAATGCCGTTTGGCGCATACGGGCCGCTGCGGTAAACCAGCAGGGGAATGAACTGCTCGGGCGCAGCATGCGCTGCCGGGATCGCGCTGATCGAGCTGGCGGCAACAAGCCCCAGCAATAGCATCTTGAGTTTCGGGAACGTACGCATGATTCTTCTCCTAAGTGACACAACGCCAGCAATGCAACACTACCGGTTTTCGTAAATTCAAAAAACGACCAGGAATTTGCGCCCTTGTGGCCCGGAGCCTGTTCCGTCCCGATCAGTACGGGAACGGCCACAACCGCAACTTTTCCTTCGCAATGCGCCACAAGCGAGCCAGGCCCTGCGGTTCGACGGCCAGGAAGAACACGATCAAAGCACCGAAGATCATGAACTCGATGTGCGAAATCATCGCCGTCGACAACTGTATGCCCAGCCACTGCGGCATCTGATTGAGTATCAGCGGCAACACCGTAATAAAGGCTGCCCCCAGGAACGCGCCGAGTATCGAGCCGAGTCCGCCGATAATGACCATAAACAAGATACTGAATGATCGGTTGACATCGAACGCCAGCGGTTCCCACGAGCCAAGGTGTATGAAGCCCCACAAAGCACCGGCAACCCCGATAAAGAAAGAGCTCACGGCAAAGGCCGAGAGCTTTGCATACATGGGCCGGATGCCGATGATCTCGGCCGCCACGTCCATATCACGCGTTGCCATCCACGACCGCCCGATCCGGCCGCGAACCAGGTTCTTTGCAATCACCGCGAACAACACCAGTATGGTCAGGCACAGGAAGTATTTCCGCAGCGGCGTATCGAATTCGAAACCGAACACGCTGACCGGCGGAACGGCGATCGAACCCGACGGGGTGTAATTGGTAAACCATCCGATGCGGCTGAATACCCAGTCGATGAAAAACTGGGCCGCCAGTGTTGCCACCGCCAGATAAAAGCCCTTGATGCGCAAGCTCGGTATGCCGAACAGTATGCCGACCACCGTTGCCACACCGCCGGCGAGCGCAAACGCGATCAGTGGATTCAATCCCGGAATGCGTATCCAGAAGTTGTACGCTGCATAAGCCCCCACCGCCATGAACGCACCGGTGCCGAGCGACACCTGGCCGCAGTAACCCACGAGGAGATTCAGTCCCAGGGCAGCCAGCGCCATGATCAGAAACGGAATGAAGATCGCGCGAAACAGGTATTCGTTGGACAGTAGCGGAATGGCGACGAAGCCAATGAGAAGCCAGATGCCGATGAATATCCGGTCCTGCGCAATCGGAAACACCGCCTGGTCAGCGGCGTAACTGGTCTTGAACTGTCCTGCTTCGCGATAGAACATGATGCGTTAACGTGCTGGATGATGAATGTTTGCCACTAGCGCAGCGCTATGGCGCATATGGGGACGGCTGGTCATACCCGATCGATGTGCTTTTCGCCGAACAGGCCCTGTGGCCGGAACAGCAGGAAGAACAGGGCCAGAACATAGGCAAACCAGTTTTCGATGCCGCCGCCGATGTATGGTCCGAGATACACTTCGGAGAGCTTTTCGCCGGCCCCGATGATCAGTCCGCCGACAATCGCGCCGAGCACCGATTCGAAACCGCCCAGTATCAGCACCGGCAAGGCCTTGAGTGCAATCAGCGACAGCGAGAATTGCACGCCCAGCTTTGAACCCCAGATGATGCCGGCTACCAGCGCGACAAGGCCGGCGACGGTCCATACGATGACCCAGATGTAGTTCAGCGGAATGCCGACCGACTGCGCCGCCTGATGGTCGTCGGCCACCGCGCGCAAGGCGCGTCCGATCCGGGTGCGCTGGAAGAACAGCGCAAGTACGGCAACCAGTACGCCGGCAACGAGCGCGGCCACCATGTCTTCGGTCGACAGCAGTACACCGCCTTCGAATACCGACTCGAACAGCAGGACCGGGTCCTTGGGGATGCCGACATCCAGCGTGTAGATGTCACTGCCCCAGATGGCCTGGCCGAACCCGTCGAGGAAATAGGCGATCCCCAGCGTTGCCATGAACAGGCTGATGCCGGGCTGGTTGACCAGCGGGCGTAACACCAGCCGCTCGATGGCAATCGCGAGCACGATCATGATTGCGATGGTGATCGCCAGCGACAGCAGCATGGGTGCAAACGTGTCTTTGAGGATGTCGAGCAGTCGCACAAAACTCAGTGCCGCAAACAGCACCATCGCGCCCTGGGCAAAGTTGAACACTCCCGAGGCCTTGAATATCAGCACAAAGCCGAGCGCAACCAGCGAGTACAGCACGCCCGCCATCAGCCCGCCGACAAGAACTTCGATAAAGAAACCCATATCTGGTGAAACACAACATCAACCCGCCGCAAGAATGCCTGTTACTGCTGCCGGTCAAGCCCCGGTGATGTTGTGTCAGCGCCTCCCTTTTGTTGTGTCGCCCGGTTGTGCTGCGCCTGGTTCAGTGTGCAACGCCCAGATAGGCGTCGATCACTTCCTGATTGCCGCGAATCTCGTCCGGCGTTCCATCGCCGATCTTTCTGCCGTAGTCGAGCACCACGACGCGATCAGACAAATCCATTACCACACCCATGTCGTGTTCGATCAGCACGATCGTTGTGCCGAATTCATCGTTGATATCGAGAATGAAGCGGCTCATGTCCTCTTTTTCTTCGATGTTCATGCCCGCCATCGGCTCGTCGAGCAGCAGTAATTCGGGCTCGGCAGCCAGTGCCCGGCCAAGCTCCACTCTTTTCTGCAAGCCGTAAGGCAAGCGCCCGACCGGTGTCTTTCGAATCGATTCGATCTGCAGGAAGTCTATGATTTCCTCGACCTTGCGGCGGTGCCGGATTTCTTCATCGCGCGCCTTACCCACATAGATGCACTGCCAGAAAAAGCCGGCGTGCATCTTCAGGGTGCGCCCGGTCATGATGTTGTCCAGCACCGTCATGCCCTTGAACAGGGCAATGTTCTGAAAGGTGCGGGCGATCCCCTGGCTGGCCGCTTCGTGCGGCCGCATCTGGCTTCGCGTAGCACCCTTGTAGGTCACGCTGCCGCTGCTGGGGTGGTACACGCCGTTGATGACGTTGAGCAAGGAGCTCTTGCCGGCACCATTCGGGCCGATGATGGCAAGTATTTCGTGCTTGCGCACATGCAGGCTGATGTCGGTCAATGCCTTGACGCCACCGAAAGACAGCGAAATGCTGTCCATGCTCAGGATCGGTTCACCGAGGGATCGCACCGCCGTCATCACGCGGCCTTTCTCTGCTCGGTCGCCGCAGCCAGCTCGACATCGCGGATTTTGACGTCGGCCCTGATTACTCCGCTGCGCCCGTCTTCGAACTTGACCTGTGTTTCAATTTCGCAGTGGCTGGCGCCGCTGAACAGGGCCGAGACCAGCGGCTCATACTTTTCCGCTACAAAGTTGCGCCGCACCTTGCGGGTGCGCGTCAGCTCGTCATCGTCGGCGTCCAGCTCCTTGTGCAGAATCAGGAAACGCCGGATCTGCGAACCCGAAAGGCTGGCTTCCTGCGCGAGATCCTCGTTGACCTTGTCGACGCATTCCCGCAGCAGCGAATAGACTTCTTCCTTCTGCGCCAGGTCGACATAACCCGCATAGGGCAATCCGTTGCGTTCGGCCCAGTTACCGACGGCCTGCATTTCTATGTTGAGAAAAGCGCAAACCATGTCGCGGCCATCGCCAAAACAGACCGCTTCCTTTACGAACGGAAAGAACTTCAGTTTGTTTTCGAGAAACTGGGGCGCAAACATGGTGCCGTCGTTGAGTTTTCCGACATCCTTGGCGCGGTCGATGATTTTCAGGTGGCCGTCGTTGTCGAAAAAGCCCGCGTCGCCGGTCTTGAAATAACCATCGGCCGTGAGCGTCTCGGCACTGGCGTCCGGACTCTTGTAATACTCCTTGAGCATACCCGGGCTCTTGACGAGAATTTCGCCCTTGTCGGCAATCTTGATTTCGACGCCCGGCAATGGCTTGCCGACTGTGTCAAGCCTCGATTCGCCATTGGGCTGCTTGCACACATAGGCCGCCGTCTCGGTTTGCCCGTAAAGCTGTTTCAGGTTGATGCCCAGCGAACGATAGAAACGATACAGATCGGGGCCGATCGCCGCGCCGCCGGTATACGCCACCCGGATACGGCTCATGCCGAGATTGTTGCGCAACGGCCCGTAAATCAGCGCGTTGCCTATTGCGTAAAGCACACGGTCGAACAGCGGCACCGGTTTGCCGTCCATGATATCCGGGCCGCAGCGCTTCGCCACCGCCATGAACGCATCGAACAGCCATCGCTTGAATGGGCTCGCGTCCTCCATGCGAATCATTACCTGCGTGAGCAGATTCTCAAAAACACGGGGCGGTGCGAAGTAATACGTCGGCCCGATTTCCCGTAGGTCGGTCATCACCGTTTCGGACGATTCCGGGCAATTGACCGTGAAGCCGGCCACCATTGCCTGGCTGTAGGAGAACAAATGGTCGCCGACCCAGGCCATTGGCAGATAGGACAGTATTTCATCACTGTCGTTGAAACCATCAAAGCTCACATCGCCGCGAGAGGCTTCAATAAAGGCGCGGTGTGTCAGGCAAACACCTTTCGGCTTGCTGGTGGTACCGGACGTGTAAAGGATCACCGACACATCGTCCGGCTTGCCCTCGTTCACTTCTGCAGGATAGAAGTCCGGGTGCGTCTCGTCGTACTCGCGACCAATGTCGCGCAGTTCACTGTAGGGAAGCAATTGCGGTTGCGTGTAATGACGCATGCCGCGCGGATCGTCGTAAACGATCAGTTTCAGGCGCGGGCACTGCGGCAGCAGTTCGAGCAGTTTGTCGACCTGCTCCTGGTCCTCGACGATGGCGACCTCTATTTCGGCGTTTTCCAGGACGTATTGCATTTCCTGCGAGATGGCGTCCTGGTAGAGCGGCACCGGCACGGCGCCGACGCTTTGTGCTGCGCCAAACGACCAGTACAGCCGCGGCCGGTTGTCGCCGATGATGGCGACGTTCATTCCCCGTTTCAGTCCGCGCGAGGCAAGCCCACACGCCAGCCAGCGGACCTCGTCAGCGCTTTCCTTCCAGGTCCAGCTTTGCCAGATGCCGAGATCTTTCTCCCGCACGGCGACTTTTTCGCCGCGCACGCGCGCATTCTCAAGCAACAGCTTGGGGAAGGTCTCGGTCGTAACCGTACCGACGGCAGTCTGCGTCAACGGGTCTCCTCCGGTTGGCGTCTGCTTATGGCGCTGTATCGGGTACTGTCTGGCCATTTACCGTCCGGCCAGGGCGCTTTGTTGCAGAATCTTTTTACAGTCGCCCAATATTACACTGAGACAGACGTTTTGCGGTCGCGTTCTCCTGAATCAGACGAAATCGCCGGCCAGCATTCGCCTGGCGCATACACTTTCGTTGACGGCGGCCCCGGCGCAAGGGGTTCGGCGACTTCCCTGTTACGCTGTCGGTACGCGCCCGGACGACCCCGCCGGCTCGCCCAGTGAAACGAAGATGACGACCGACAGCACCATACCTGACTCCCCGCACGCAAATCACGGCATCGATTCGGCCTACGCCTGGGCGCGACTGGCCGTAACGGTGCTGTTGTCCACCATCGGCGGCGTGGGCATGTGGTCGGTGGTGGTGGTGCTGCCGGCAGTGGAAGGCGAATTCGGCATTGCCCGCGCCGATGCCTCCCTGCCCTACACGATGACGATGATCGGTTTCGGGCTGGGCGGGGTAATGATGGGCCGGCTGGCCGATCGCTTCGGCATTGTCGTACCGGTGGTGCTCGGATCAAGCCTGCTCAGCCTTGGTTATGCATTGTCCTCCCTGGCGGACGGCATTTACCAGTTCACCCTGATTCAGGGCCTGCTGATCGGTGTGGGCACGTCGACCACATTCGCGCCGCTGATGGCCGACACGTCGTTGTGGTTCATGAAAAGGCGCGGTGCCGCCGTGGGCATTATTGCCAGTGGCAATTACCTCGCCGGGGCGGTGTGGCCGCCGATCGTGCAACACTTCGTGCAACTCGCCGGCTGGCGCGAGACGCACATTGGCATCGCCCTGTTCTGCATCGCCACCATGTTGCCGCTGGCGATGTTGCTGCGGCGGCGTGCGCCCAGCGTGGCGCCGGCAGCGGCGATGGCGTTTGGCGGATCACTGCCGGTTCGTCCGCTGGGGTTTTCGCCCGGAACGTTGCAGATGCTGCTGGCGATTGCGGCGATCAGTTGTTGCGTGGCGATGGCCATGCCGCAGGTGCATCTGGTTGCTTACTGTAGCGACCTCGGTTACGGCGCGGCACGCGGAGCGGAAATGCTGTCGCTGTTGCTCGCCTGCGGCATCATCAGCCGCCTGACGTTCGGTTGGATATCCGACCACATTGGCGGACTGCGTACCCTGATGCTTGGGTCCTTCCTGCAGGCCTTTGCGCTGAGCCTTTACCTGATGTTCGACGGTATCGTTTCGTTGTATCTGGTCTCCGCGCTGTTCGGGCTGTTTCAGGGCGGAATCGTGCCCTCCTATGCGATTATCGTCAGGGAGTATTTTTCACCACGCGAAGCCGGCCGGCGCGTCGGCGTCGTGATGATGGCGTCGCTGTTCGGCATGGCCTTTGGCGGCTGGATGTCCGGGGTGATCTACGACGCCACCGCCTCCTATCAGATCGCTTTCGTTCACGGAATCATCTGGAACCTGTTAAACCTGTCGATCGCCGGCTGGTTGTTGCGCCTGGCCTGGAAACGGACGGCGCCGGCATCGGCGGTCTGAGTGCGAGTCTCAGGCATGTCGGTGACGGCGCGCCAGCAGCAGCCGCGCGAGACGGCGCATGCGCTGGTCCGAGATGCCGTGCTGCTCGAGGCTGGTGGCGGTCTGCAGCAGGTAATCGGCGCACGACCCGTAGTGGCCGTGCGCGCCGATTGCCGTCGCCACGATGTCCTCGTCGCTCAAGCGGCCGGTATAGCCGGGGGTGTTGCGGTCAATGACGAATGTGAGGGCCTTGACGACACCGGAATCGGTGTGTGCATCGACCCAGCGTGGCAGATAGGCCGCAGCGATCATTTCCCTGCGCCACAGCAGTTTGAACTCTTCTGCCACGTGATCGGCATGCAGCCGGTAAGCGACGCCGCCGCACGATCCGCCGCGATCGAGCGCCAGCACCAGGCCCGGCCGTTCAGGCGACCCGCGGTTGATCTTCGACCACAGGTAGAAACCGCGATGATAGCCGCGCACTTTCGCCAGCCGCCGCTCGGCAAATCGCATCAGCGGGTTCCAGATCAGCGAGCCATAGCCGAACACCCATACCGGCCCTTCGCAGTTGCGTTGCGCCAGTGATTCGCTCAGGGAGTGTTCCAGTTCCGCGTCCGAGCGCAGCAAGCTGCCGTGGCCGGCATTGCGCACGGCCGCGCGAATGCCGTCGCGCTCCAGCGTGGTTCGGCTTACGGAATGTTTCAATCGGTTTGCCAGTGTCAGGTGTTAACGGGACGTGCGGTTTAATGACATGATGCCATCGGGCGGCGCACTGATGAAAGCAAACCCGGACTGGTTCCTGCCATGCAGTCACTGATACTCAAACCCTGGCGTGAAAGTCGCGGCGGCGACGCCTTCGCGGTAACGGCCGGCATTCGCCTGGAGCAGGAAGGCCGGTACCAGTTCTGTTTTCGCGTGCTTGGAGCGGTTGGCGCGTTGCGCGTTCCGGAGCCGGCCGAAGCGGAACGCCGGGACGGCTTGTGGCAGCACACCTGTTTCGAAGCCTTCGTCATGCGGGCAGACGGCAGTTATGACGAGTTCAATTTCTCTCCCTCGACGCAATGGGCGGCCTACCGGTTCGACGGTTATCGTCACGCAATGAAGGGGTTGCCGATGGACAGCACGCCAGACATCCGGGCCAATGTTACGGCGGACAGTCTCGTGCTCGAGGCCAGCGTCGGATTGCAGACGCTGGCAGGCAAACAAGGTGGCGGGCGGAATCGCCTCGCGGTCGCTGCCGTCATCGAACATGCCGATGGCCGGCTCGATTACTGGGCGCTCGCGCACCCGGCGGACAAGCCGGATTTTCATCACCCGGATGGTTTTGTCGCCACGCTGCCGGATAATGGCGGCTGACGAATAAACGAAGGTCAAGGAATGCAATTCGGACTGGATCGATTGCTGGCAGAGGAGTCGTTGCGCAAACCGCTGGCGGGCAGGCGGGTGGGCTTGTTGGCGCACCCGGCGTCGGTCACGCGCGAGCTGACGCATGCCCTCGATGCGCTGGCGGCACTGCCCGATGTCAATGTGACGGCAGCGTTCGGTCCACAACACGGCCTGCGCGGCGACAAGCAGGACAACATGATCGAATCGCCGGATTACTCCGACCCGCAGCACGGTATCCCGGTGTTCAGCCTGTATGGCAAAGTGCGCCGGCCCACGGCGGCGATGATGGACAGCTTCGATGTGCTGCTGATCGATCTGCAGGATCTTGGCTGCCGCATCTACACCTTCATTACGACATTGCGCTACGTGCTCGAAGAAGCCGCCCTCGGTGGCAAAAGCGTGTGGGTGCTCGATCGCCCCAACCCTGCCGGCCGGCCGGTTGAGGGGCTGACGCTGCGCGAGGGTTGGGAAAGCTTCGTCGGCGCCGGCGCGCTGCCGATGCGCCATGGCCTGACGCTGGGAGAGCTGGCGCGCTGGTTCGTGGCAACACTGAGTCTCGAAGTGGATTTGCAGGTTGTCGAAATGCGCGGTTGGCAGTCCGGGCAATCGCCCGGTTTCGGCTGGCCGGTAGAGCAGCGTACCTGGGTCAATCCCAGCCCGAACGCGCCCAATCTGTCGATGGCGCGTTGTTACCCCGGCACGGTCATGCTCGAAGGCGCGACCTTGTCCGAAGGCCGCGGCACGACCCGGCCGCTGGAGTTGTTCGGCGCGCCGGAGCTGGACACAGCGAGACTGCTGGCCGAGATGCGTGCGCTCGCGCCGCAATGGATGCGGGGGTGTGCGCTGCGTCCCTGCTGGTTCGAGCCGACCTTTCACAAGCACGCCGGCAAACTGTGCGCGGGCGTGCAGATCCACGTCGAGGACAGCGCCTATTACGACCACGAAGCGTTTCGCCCTTGGCGCCTGCAGGCGCTGGCGTTCAAGGCCTTGCGCCGCCTGCATCCGGACTACGATCTGTGGCGCGACTTCGCCTACGAATACGAACGCCAACGTCTGGCGATCGACCTGATCAACGGAAGTGAGCTGCTGCGACATTGGGTCGACGATCCGGACGCGGGTGTTGCCGATCTCGAGGCGCTCGCCGGTGCCGATGAGCAGGCGTGGCGCAAGGAGCGCGAGCGTTTTCTGCTGTACTCCTGATGCCAGCGCCTGCCGTGACGCGACCGCGCGCCTTGTTCCCCTGAACCCGCTATACAGACTTGCAGAACCTGATGCTGCCCGACGTCTTGCTGGATTTGTGGACGCGACACGAGAACCTGCTGTGGGCGTTTGCGCTCACATCGATCGCCACGTTGGTGATCTCGGCCCTTCTCGTCCCTTACCTGATTGTCATATTGCCGGCTGATTTCTATGCCGAGAGCAATTCACGTCATGTGTTCGGGGGCAAACCGCTGCTGCGCGCGGTTTTTCTGCTGGTTAAGAACGCGCTTGGCGCGCTGTTGTTCGTCGCCGGTCTGCTGATGGTTTTTCTGCCCGGCCAGGGGCTGCTGACCATGATCGCGGGTCTCGCGCTGCTGAATTTCCCCGGCAAACGAAAGCTGGAAATGCGGTTCCTGCACCTTCCCCGGGTGTTGAGCAGCATCAACTGGTTGCGGGTCAAAGCGGGCCGCGAGCCTTTGTCTTTCTGAACCAGGCTGGCGCTGGTTCCCTGCGACTACCTGCAACAGAGCTGGCGAAATCGGCCAACTGGGCCAGTACCCGGAGACGACGGTTGATTGACGAGTCGCGGGTACGCCGATAGATTGTCCTCAATCGGGCTGGCGACCGGCGCATGACGGTTCGGCTCTTTTCGCGAATGCGAAATACAACAAGAACGGACAATCTGAGGAGGAGCAACGAATGGCGAGCCACGCAACGGGTGACGGCGGCATTCCGCCGCGTGATGCGAAGAAGCGCGGCCTGACGCGCATCATGACGCTGGGGGGTGCCTACGGCACCCGTAACTACACCATAAAGGATTTGCGCGACCAGAAAGGGAAACGTGTGCTGGTCGAGACATTGCCGTTCTCTCCCGAAGAGGCGGCAGCGGCAGAAGAAGCGGGCATCGACACCATGAAAGTGCGCTTCGATCCGGCGCAGCCGCAACTCGCCAAGGCGGTGCGCGATGCCGCGCCGCACACCTTCATGTCCTTCTCGGTGCCGCTGGTCGCGGCGGCAAGCGAAACCGAGGCGGTGCGCCTTGCCTACAAGGCAATGGAGCTTGGCGCCGACGCCATCATGTGCCAGTGGTCGCCGCGTTTTATCAGTGCAGCGGCAGAAGCGGGCGTGCCGGTGCAGGGCCACGCCGGGCTGGTGCCGCGCAAGAGCACCTGGACCGGGGGGTTGCGTGCCGTCGGCAAAACCATCGAAGAAGCATTGTGGGTTTACCGGGAGATCAAGACGCTGGAAGACGCCGGCGCCTGGGCCGTTGAAGTCGAAGTGATTCCGGCGCCGTTGCTGGTGGAAATCAGCAAGCGCACCAGTCTGCTTACGTCATCGATCGGCGGCGGTGGCGGTGGCGACATCCAGTTCCTGTTTGCCGAAGACATTCTCGGCAACAACCCGCCGCCGTATCCCCGGCATTCAAAACAGTATCGCAACATCTACAAGCTGAAAGAACAGATGCAGGCCGAGCGCGTCGCCGGGTTCCGGGAGTTTGCCGAAGACGTGCGTTCCGGAAAGTTTCCCGGGCCGGAGCACGTGATCAATGCGCCGGACGGCTTGATCGACGATTTTCTCAAACTGGCCGATACGGAAGACTGACCGTTCATCATGCGCAAACCCGCACTGCACTGGCAGATACTGATTGCAATCGTACTCGCCGGCGTGGTCGGCTCGATCGTCAAGCATTACACCACCGACACCGTCACGCCTTCGCTGCTGGGTGTGAGCTTCGTTTCGATGTTCCAGTACGTCGGAGAGATCTTCCTCAATGCGCTGAAGATGATCATCGTGCCGTTGATATTCTCATCGATTGTCGTCGGGGTCGCAGGCATCGGTTCGGGCGGCAATATCGGTTCTCTGGGCACGCGCACGCTGCTGTTCTACGCGGTGACGACGTTTACGGCGATTCTGGTTGGCTTGCTTTTCATCAACGCGATCGCACCCGGTTACGTGGACGGCGAGCCTGCCCGGGAAATCCTCGCCCTCGATACTCCGATCGAGGACATCCAGTCCCGCGTTGAAGGCAAGGGCACCGGCGACGTTGCCGAGATCTTCATCCGCATGGTGCCGGCCAACATTGTTCTGGCGGCGGCCGAGGGCCAGATGCTCGGCCTGATCTTTTTCGCGATTCTGTTCGGCTATTTCATGACGCATCTTGGCCACGAAATCGCCGATCCCCTGTTCCGTTTCTTTGACGGTCTGTTCCACGTCATGATGAAAATGACCGAGTGGATCATGAAGTTCGCTCCGATCGGCGTCTTCGGCCTCATTGCTGCTGTGGTCGCGAAGACCGGATTCGGCGCGGCGCGGCCGCTGGCAGTGTTTGCGCTGACGGTCGTTCTGGCGCTTGCAGTGCATGCCTTCATTATTCTGCCGCTGCTGTTGCGTTTCGTCGGCCGCGTCAAGCCGTATGCCACGGTACGCGCGATGTCGCCGGCGATGCTCACCGCGTTTTCCACTTCGTCGTCATCGGCAACGCTACCGGTGACGATGGACAGCCTCGAACAGAATGTCGGTGTCTCCAATAACGTATCGAGTTTTGTCTTGCCGCTGGGCGCAACCGTGAACATGAACGGCACCGCGTTGTATGAATGCGCCGCCGCGATGTTTCTCGCCCAGGCCTACGGGATCGAACTGAGCTTCGGTGTCCAGTTCAGCATCGTCATGATCGCACTGCTGACTTCCATCGGTGTCGCCGGCGTGCCGTCGGCTTCGCTGGTAGCGATTGCCATCATTCTCAATGCGGTTGGCTTGCCGGTCGAAGCAATCGGCGTGCTGATGGTGTTCGATCGTGTGCTCGACATGTGCCGCACCAGTGTGAACATCTGGGGTGACGCGTGCTGCGCGACGATTGTCGCGAAGCTGAGAGGCGAGAAGACCAAGGTCGACATCTAAACGCGTTGGACGGGCTGATATCGATTTTTCCCATATAGGCTATAGGCGAAGCAGTGCAGTTTACCGACATCATCTCCATTGCCGGATACGCCATCGAGGCGGTCGGCGTGCTCGTCATCGTTGCGGGAACGTGTATTGCCTCGGCCGCATTCATTCGCAGCTTTCGCAACCTGCCTGAAGGTGTTGCATACACCAACTACCGGCGGCAATTGGGCCGATCGATCATTCTGGGCCTGGAGTTTCTGATCGCCGGTGATATCGTGCGAACCGTTGTCGTCGCGGACACGTTGGAGAACGTCGCGATCCTCGGCTTGATCATACTGATTCGTTCATTTCTCAGCGCGACGTTGCATCTTGAGGTCGAAGGCCGGTGGCCATGGCAGGCCGACAGACGCAACCCCGGATAGGGTTGCCTGATCCCGCGCTGGCGGTGGCTTTGTTACCGCGCGACCTGGCGGCGGCTCGGGACGGGCGTTAGGCGCCAATCGCATGCGGCCCTTCTTGTTGACCGTTGCGCTGCTCACGCTGAGTAACGTCTTCATGACATTTGCGTGGTATGCGCACCTGAAGCAACTCGGTCACAAACCCTGGATCGTGGCTGCGCTCGTTAGCTGGGGGATTGCCTTTTTCGAGTACATGCTCCAGGTGCCGGGAAACCGTATCGGATTTTCGGTGATGTCGGTTGGTCAGCTGAAGATTCTGCAGGAGATCATCACGCTGTCGGTGTTTGTGCCGTTTGCGATCTTTTACCTGCGGGAGCCACTGAAGCTGGACTATCTCTGGGCTGGCCTTTGCATACTCGGCGCCGTCTATTTCATCTTTCGAAGCAAGTGGGGCGGGGTCTGACAAGACAGCGGTAAACGCGTCCAGGCGCCGTTGGAGTTGCCTGTGTCAGGCAACTCCAACGGACGGATCTGCGCCGGAGCATGCCCGGCACAGGGGGCAAACCGCCACCGGCATAAGCCGGTGGCGGTTGATCATGCCGCTCTTGGCAAATCCGGATTACCTGACGGGCCGCCATGAACAACGGGCGACGCCGGGGTGAGGACGCTCACCGATGACAACTCTTTCATGGAGGGTGCTTGCGCGCGTTTGTCCGCGTACTCGGCCAACCGGCGGCGCGGCGCCAGTTTCCTGTAGATCAGGTAGTACGCAGTCAAAGTCGCTGCAAGCAGTGCGACTTCCCTGATCCCCATCGCCGGGCCGGTCGCGGATGCAAAGAACCGCACGCCGAAGCACAGGCCGAAGGCGAACAGGCCGGTGATTGCTACGGTCGACAGATCCGAGAGCACACCGTCCGAGGTCCAGCCGCGACCATCCGGCGCTCGATCGAGAAGCATAAACACGGTGAAGAGAACTACTGCAATACCCAACAAGGCGACAGCGTAGACGATATCCATAGACAGCCTCCGGGAGATCAATCCCAAAAAACCGCAGAACTCGCTTGCCCGGACTCGATGATTTCGATCCGTACGGCACTGTGCCGCACCGCGGTTGGAGCGGCGCAGTGCACCGGCTCACTCACGATTTAGGCGATTCCACCCGAAGTGGACGGGCTTTGGGGGAGCGCTTGCAAGCCGACGTTGCACAGTCAGCAGCAAGCAACCCTTTGGGCTGCGGGGGGTCGGACGACGGCCCCCATACGCCCTCCTCGGCGGGAGGACGGTTGCGAAACGTGCCGCAACCCGGAACCGTTTCCAAACCAGGTCAGTATGACTTTGTCTGGCCAACGCGCACCGGCAGCGGCGGACGCGAATATTAGCACTTTCGAATTTTTGCGCAATAGTGGTCCCGGGTTGCCCCCCGATTCGGGCCGCGCCGGCCAGCAACCAGGCAAAAAAGCGAGGAGACCGCCAGGCAGTGTTTGCTGCCCGACAGCCTCCTCGCACGGTTGATCGGATCAACCGGAGGGGGGAGGAACTCAGTTATGCGTGACCGAAGACAGGTCGCCGAAGCGGTAGTTGCCGGCGGCCTTGGCGAAAGGCTTGGAGTCGCTACGCGGGTTCATGGCATTGCGGTCGCTCCACTTGGCTTCGCTGATTTGCCCAACCTTCAGTTCCTGGCCGGCTTTCTGCCCATGGGTGACATTTGACAGATCGCTCACGGCGGCAAAGGCGTTCATGGAAAGTCCGAGCAGTGCGGCGGCGATGGTGGTTTTGATGATCATGGTGGTATCTCCTTAAAAAGTCCGTAATGGGTGAGTAGTCATCTCGCTGAATGTTTGACCGTGCGAGTGGTTACAGATTACGGATCAGGACTAACAAGCGCTGCGAAGCGTGGCGCAGCAGGAATGTGCGGTAATGCCA
>Ga0209536_100002245_pt1 | contig 31421 bp, 24 predicted proteins | sample DeeMarSeWOR28_12_FD_187461 | JGI IMG/M metagenome (GOLD analysis project Ga0209536, IMG submission 187461) | Marine sediment microbial communities from White Oak River estuary, North Carolina - WOR-2-8_12 (SPAdes) (version 2) | ecosystem: Environmental > Aquatic > Marine > Intertidal zone >... | reverse complement strand
GCCCTTCAGGGCCCTCAGGATCTCCCTCCTCACGGGGCTGTTGACGGCGCGAAGGTACCGCCTGTGGTACTCCTTGGTCTCCTCCATGTCCCTCCCGATGGTCTTGGAGTCCTTATCAGACAAGGTGCATCGGATCAGACTCCTCAACGCCCCTATAAACGGTTACCGAAGGCACATGGAGCGCTTCTCCCCCTCATCCCTCCGTCTACCGATTTACAGAAAGACTTTAAACTCTCGCCCGCATTTCCAAGGTGAGCCCGAGGCAGGTCTTGGGCTCAAGACCCATCACACAATCACATTGAAGGTTCAGACATGAGCGTGGACGAAGAGAAGGACCTCAAAAAAGAGGAGTCCGAGGAGAAGGTAGAGGAAGCTCCAGAGGAGAAGCCCAAGAAGGCCGCAAAGAAGAAGACAACCAAGAAGACAGCCGCGAAAAAGACGGCTACGAAGAAGACGGCCTCCAAGGCGAAGAAGGCGGAGCCCAAGAAGAAGGCTGCCAAGAAGACCACAAAGAAGAAGGCCGCGAAAAAGAAGGAGCCTGTTGTGGAGCCCGTCAAGGAGGGCGACTTCCTGCTCCTTGAGATGACAGGCAAGTCCGTGGACACCGGCGACGTCTTCGACACAACCAACGAGGAGCTGGCCAAGGAGGAGGGAATCTACGACGAGAACAGGACCTACGGCCCCAGGCTGGTGGTCGTAGGCGAGAGCTACGTCCTCAAGGGCCTCGACGAGAAGCTACCCGGCCTAAAGCTGGAGGAGTCCGCCGAGGTCGAGATCCCGCCTGAGGAGGCCTTCGGAGAGCGCAACCAGGACAACGTCAGGACCATGCCCTTCAGGATGCTCAGGTCCAAGGGGGTCAACCCCGTCCCCGGACAGCAGATCGAGATGGACGGAAGGACAGCCCAGGTCCGCAGCGTCGCCGCCGGCAGGGTGCAGCTCGACTACAACCACCCCCTAGCGGGGCGGAAGATAGCCTACGAGGTGAAGCCCACAGCCCGCTACGAGAGCGACGAGGAGAAGATAAGAGCCCTCATCGGCCGCAGGTTCTTCGGCATCGACCTCGACCTCTTCAAGATAAAGGTGCTCAAGAAGAAGGTGCGCATCGAGATCCCCGACGAGATATTCTTCGGCGAGAACATCCAGATCGCCAAGAGGGGGGTCGCCATGGACATCCACCGATACTTCGAGAACGTCGACGAGATCGAGTACAACGAGATCATAAAGCGCACCTGAGAGGGGCGCATTGAGGGCCGAGGCCGTCGTCGTCGGCGGGGGGCCCGTCGGGCTCATCGCCGCCCGGGAGCTCGCCTCCAGGGGCGTCGAGGTCAAGGCCTACGAGGAGCACACGGTTATAGGCGAGCCCAACCACTGCGCAGGCATCCTAAGCGTCGAGGGACTCGCCAGGCTGGGCGTCGAGCCATCACCCGATTTCATACAGCAAGAGGTCACAGGGGGAGTCGCGTACTCGCCCGACGGGACGCCCATCCGGATCACAGGCACCAGGACCAGGGCCTACATCGTGGACAGGGCCGCCTTCGACAGGCACCTCGCCGGGCAGGCCGAGGACGCAGGAGCCGAGCTGATCCTCGGACATCGCGTCCGGGAGCTCCTGTTGAAAGGGAACCGTGTCGTAGGGATCGCGGGAAAGGATGGACCCGTGGACGCCGAGGTAGTCATAGACTGCGAGGGCATAGTGGGGTTCCTTGCCAGGAGCGTCGGGCTCAGCCCCCCGGAGGAGGGAGTTCTCTCCGGGATCAACACCGAGGTCTCCGGCGTCGAGACGGAACCAGGAAAGGTGGAGGTCTGGCTGGGAAAGGACGTCGCACAGGGTTTCTTCGCATGGGTCGCCCCCACAGGTGAAGGCTCAGCCCGCTGCGGCCTCGCCTGTGAAGGAGGCGACGCGAGGGCCCTCCTGGAAGGCTTCTTGAGGAGGCGCTTCGGAGAGACGGAGCATACCCAACCCGTCAGGTGGCCGGTCCTCAAAGGGGGCCCTATAGCTAGAACGTATGGAGAGGGCCTCCTCCTCGTGGGGGACGTCGCGGGGCAGACCAAGCCCACCACAGGGGGAGGGGTGATCTTCGGCGGGCTCTGCGCCCTGGAGGCGGCGAAGACCGTCTGCAGCGCCCTCGAGGCCGACGACTGCTCCGCTGACTACCTGAGCCGGTACGAGGCCTCGTGGCGGGGGCTCCTGGGGAGGGAGTTCAGCGCCATGCTCGCCGCCCGGAGGTTCGCCGACGGGGTCTCCGACGCCAGGATGGACCGCCTCTTCGCCTCCCTGAAGGGCTCCGGCCTCGAGGGGACCCTGGAGAGGCTCGTCGAGGAGGGGGACATGGATATGCAGAGCGGGGTCCTCCGGTCTGCCCTGACCGATCCCGGGATGGTCGGAGTAATGGTGAGCAGCCTGGGGAGGCTCGCCCTCGCAGAGCTGAGGGGCCTGTTTAACCTTTAAATAGATGGCTGTCGGCTTGATAGTGGACTGAAACCATGCAATCTTGTATCTCATGCGGTAAGAAGATCGCGCCCGGGGAGAGTGCGGTAAAGTTCAACTGCCCCTCCTGCGGAGTCGTCACCATCTGGCGCTGCGAGAGATGCCGCCTCTTCGGCCGGGAGTACACCTGCCCGGCGTGCGGGTTCAAGGGCCCCTAGAGCCCAGTCGATTCTGAGAAATTTCCTAAAAAAAGGGGAGTATTCTATAGCTTCTCTTTCGTGAGCTTCTCGAGAAGCTCCAGGTGGTGGTACTCCTCCTGAGTCGTCTCCTGCAGACCCTCCAGATCGTCCTCCGTGAGGTGTCGGAACCTCCCCTGGGCCCCCAGGTACTCCGAGACAGGTTTAAGCTCCTTCGGCCTCACCGTTATCCTGTAGGCCCCGTTCTCGACCTCGTACATGGGCCACATCCCGGTCTGGACCGCCAGCCTTGAGACCTCGATCGCCTTCTCCGGCGGGTACCTGTGCCCCGTGGGGCAGGGGCTGTATATGTGGATGTACTTGCATCCCTTGATGGAGAGGGCCTTCCTGATCTTTCTCTTCAGGTCGGGGATGTAGGCCGCGCTTGCCGTCGCCACGTAGGGTATCCCGTGGGCCGCCATAATCAGGGGGAGGGGCTTCGTGGGAGCCTGCTTCCCCCGGACGACCTTCCCCACGGGCGTCGTCGTGGTCCATGCGAGGCGCGGCGTCGCTCCGCTCCTCTGCATCCCCGTGTTCATGTAGGCCTGGTTGTCGTAGACGAACATGAGAATGTCCTCGTTCCTCTCTGCCGCCCCGGAGGCCGCCATGAAGCCCATGTCCCCGAAGCTGCCGTCACCGCTGCCGAGGATGACGTTCGTGCTCGTCTTGCCCAACTTCACGAGCCCCCGCTTTATCCCCACAGCCGTCGCCGCTCCGCCGGGCAGGTTGCCCCCGGAGCCGCCTGTCCCGATGCACATCGTGTGGGGGCCGCTCCACCCCCCGCATCCTGAGGTGCTGACGTAGACGCTGTCCCTGCCGGCGGTCTCCATCACCGTCTTCCAGACGAGGGTCATACCACATCCCTGGCATGCCCCAGTTCCCGGGTAGACGAAGCTCCTCTTGACCTCCTCCGGCATCGGCGGTATCTCGAAGCGCTCCATTATCCTCATGTTGGGGTACCAGACCAGATCCTCCTCGAACCCTCCGCGCTCAACAGCCTTGAGGCCCCTCTCAGCCAGTATCGCGAAGTCGTCGGAGCCTATCTCGACGCCGCAGATCCCCGAGACGACGTCCTGGATTATCGGCCTCTCGTCCATGTTGTAGAGGGCAGACTTGACGTCGTATCCGACGGGTGCGCCGGCTCCCCCGGCTGAGTCGTGCCTTGAGACGACGACGAAGGCGCTGGTGTCCTCGGCTATGCGCTGGAAGTCCTCCGTCGGGAAGGGCCTGAAGGACCTGACCTTCACGAGTCCCACCTTCTTCCCGTCCTTCCTGAGGTCGTCCACAGCCTTCCTCGCGTTACCGGTGAAGCTGCCCATGGTCACGAGGACGACGTCCGCGCCCTCCACCCTGTACTCCTCGATGAGCCCGTTGCCGTAGGTCCTCCCGAAGGTCTCCCCGAACTCCACGTTCACATCCTTGATTATCTCCTTGGCCCTGAGAGAGGCCTGGTGGATCGAGTACTTCATGCCCATCATCTGCTCCGGGGTCCCGAAGACCGTCGGAGACATGGGGTTGTCGGCGTCGAGAACCCCCACCGGCTCGTAAGGCGGGAGGAACTCGTCCACCAGCTCCTGCTCTGGGAGGTCGACGAGGTCCGTGGTGTACGAGATGTAGTACCCCTCCCCGCCAACCATGGTGGGCAGGAGCACCCTGTGGTCCTCGCCTATCCTGTAGGATTGGATCGCCGTGTCTAGGATCTCCTGATGGTGCTCCCCGTACAGGTACACCCACCCCCAGTCACGGGCGGTGAGCCCGTCGGAGTGGTCCGCCTGCAGGCCCCCTGGTGCCCCGAGGGGGCGATTGATGTTGGCTAGCATCAGGTTCCCGAGGCGGAGCCCCGGCACGGAGACAATCCCCTGGAACCCGTACGCGAAGCCGGCTGAGCAGGTCGATGTGAACGTCCTCGCGCCCGTCTGGGCCGCCCCGATGGCCTGGGCCATCATCCCGTGCTCACCCTCGGACCTGATGTACTCGGCGTCCAGGTCGCCGTCGTTGACGAAATCGGCTAGGTACTCCACGAGGGTCGTCTGGGGGGTGATGGGGTACGATGCTATCACCTGGACCCTGGAGAGCCTCACGCCGTGTGCGAACGCCTTGTTACCTGTCATGGCCTTACGTGCCATCAGGAGTCACCTCCTTCCGACTCCTCTTCGACCTCAAGCTCCATGGTTATAGCCCGGGAGGTGCACTCATTGGCACAGACGCCGCAGCCCTTGCAGTAATCGTAGTCCACCTCGGCCTTCCCATCGACCACTTTGATGGTGGCCTCAGGGCAGAAGCTCTCGCATATTCCGCAGCCGATGCATCCCTCCACGTCTACGACCGGCCTCAAAGTCCTCCAGGTACCCGTCTTCTGCGCCGCCCTAGGCGTGCTCACCCAGCCGCCCGGCACCAGTTCCATTTCTATCTCCTTCTCCCTCATCTTCAGACCTCATGCACCTTCGTGGCGGCATACGCCTCCTTGATAGCCGTTACATTGGCCTCCGCGATGCTGCCGCTCCACTTGTCCTTCACAGTCTCGACGAGGCTGCCTATCTTCACCCATCCCGTGGTCCTCGCGAGAGCCCCGAGCATCGTCGTGTTCGTGATCGGGAAAGCCCGTTTCCCGAACGCCTTGCCGGAGACGGCTATAGCGTCAACAACGCCGATCTTGGATAGGTTGGTGGGCAGCTCAAGGTCGTCTAGGGAGCCCGGCCAGTTCAGGACGGCGACTCCCCCCTCCTTGAGCCCCTCCGCCCAGGGAATGGAGATGACGAGTCCGTGGTCCAGCACGACGCAGCAGTCAGGCTCATAGATCTGCTGATGCAGCCATATCCTCTCATCATCTATCCGAAGAAAAGCCATGACGGGGGCTCCTCTTCTCTCACCACCGAAAAAGGGAAAGGACTGGGCCCACCTGCCCTCGAGGTTGACGGCGTTCACCATCAGCTCCCCGGCGGTCACGGCGCCCTGTCCGCCTCTTCCGTGAAATCTGACCTCTATCATAATTCCACCAGAAGTGTCCTGAGGTTTAATTTTCCTCTGTATGTATAAATTAATAGTTATTACATATATTCCAGTATATACCATATTCTGATTCTAACACCTCGATCATATTTGCGGTGATCTGTGTAGACATTAAAAAACCAGGCTCCCTGTAACTATGAATAGCTTCGACTACCCCTGATTGCATGCACGACTCAAGGGTCCTAGGTAGCCCTTAATCCGGCTTGTCACGCCTCACACGTTTTAACCCACTTCGTACAACCAGATACGAGAGTGTCAATGTCAGATCTTGGAATCGAATTTGGGGTCTACAGGACCCATGATGAGCTCTACGACGCAATGAGGCGCCTAGCTGAGGCCCATCCCGGGCTCTCAGAGCTCTACTCCATAGGCAAGTCCCTCCAGGGCAGGGAGCTCTGGACAATGGAGATCACCAACCACGAGACCGGCCCAGCGGAGGAGAAGCCCGGCCTCTGGATCGACGGGAACACCCATTCAGGGGAGGTGACGGGCTCAGCCGTCTGCCTCTACACGGTCGGATACCTCCTGGAGAATCACGGGAAGGACGAGTTCGTAACAGACCTCCTGGACCACACCGCCATCTACATCCTGCCCAGGGTGAACCCAGACGGCGCCGAGATCTACCTCACCAGGCCCTACCACAGGACAGGGGGAGGCATCCCCAACCCCGACTTCGAGGACGGGGAGGGCCACTACGAGGAGGACGTCGACGGGGACGGAGCCATTGTCTACATGCGCATCCGGGACCCTGCGGGCGACTGGAAGGTCTCCAGGAAGGACCCACGCCTCATGCTCAAGAGGAAGCCAGAGGACACCGAGGCCGACGGGCCCTACTACAAGGTCCTCAGGGAGGGCATGTTCCTGAAGTACAAGCCGGGGAAGGAGGTCACCATGGCCCCCAAGAGGTTCACGGGCGGCACCAACCGCAACTACCCCGCATACTGGGCCCCCGGAGGCCTCCCCCTAGGAGGCGCCGGGCCCTTCCCCCTCTGGGAGAGGGAGCCCCGGGCCATCGCCGACTTCTGGGCCGACCACCCCAACCTCTCGGGGATCCACACGTTCCACACAAGCGGGGGCCTCATCCTGAGGGAGAGCACCACCCGGACAGACGCGTGGTTCATCGACCAGGGCCTGGAGGCCGACATCGCCGTCTACAAGGTCCTCGCCGACATGGGGGAGGAGCAGACCGGCTACCCCGCCATCAGCATCTACGAGGACTTCACATTCGAGGACGACCGCCCCTTCCGCAGGGGCTGCGCCACCAGCTTCTTCTACGAGCAGCTCGGGGCCTTCGTCTTCAGCATCGAGCTCTGGGACTGGCCCCGGCTCCTGGGCTACGGCGGCTTCATGGACCGAGGGGGAGTCGACTTCAGCTACAGCGACCTCAGCGAGGACGAGCAGCTCAAGGAACTCCGCTGGATAGACGAACACTACCCCGAAGGCTTCGTGGACTGGCACAAGTACGAGCACCCCCAGCTGGGCCCCGTGGAGATCGGGGGGATCAACACCAAGTACACGAGGCGCAACGCCCCGCCAGGAAAATTGCTGGAGGAGGCCGAGAAATGCATGATGTTCGCCCTCCGTCACGCAGCCATGCTCCCCCGGCTCAGCATCGCCGAGGCCAGGGCCACCAAGGTCGCGGAGACCGTCTACAAGGTGGAGGCTCAGGTGAAGAATCTCGGGTTCATGGCGACCTACGTCACCCAGATGGGCGTCAAGATCAAGGTCTCCAAGCCGGTGATAGCCCGGATAGTGCTCCCCGAGGGCGCTGAGCTGGTAACGGGCCACGAGAAGGTGGACCTGGGCCACCTGGACGGGCGCTCGGCGAAGCTCCTGAAGCCCCGTGTGGTGGGGGGCGAGGTCATCGACAGGTCCAGGCGCAACGTCGAGTGGGTCGTCAAGACGGCTTCGGCGGACCCCGTGGAGCTGCTCCTCGAGGTGAAGTGTCCCAGGGCGGGAACGGACAGGAAGACCATCACACTATCTTGATCCCCTTTTACTACTCTGTGTAGAACCTGTAGACCGTGGTCTGCCTGTAGGTCTCGTCTTTTCTGAGTATCGTGGAGGGGAACTCGGGGCGATTCGGGGAGTCAGGGAAGTGCTGCGCCTCCAGGCAGAGGCCGTGGCGGGGCCCGTATCGCCTCCCATCCTTCCCGGGAATGTGACTAGGAATCTGGTTGCCCGAGTAGAACTGAACCCCCAGCTCGGTCGTGGACATCTCCATCGTCCTACCTGTCCTGGGGTGATGGACCCTTGCGGCTAGGGAGAGCCCAGGGCCCACCCTTTTCAGGACCCAGTTCTGGTCGTATCCCCCCGCCAGCTCCAGCTGCTCGTAGTCCGCCTCGATCCTCTCACCGATGGCCGTTGGCGCTGTGAAGTCCATGGGCGTCCCCTCGACGTTCCGGAGCTCACCGGTGGGGATCAGCTCCCCGTCCACCGGGGTGAACATGTCGGCGAGGAGAGTTAACTCGTGATCCAGGACATCCCCGCCTCCAGCTAGGTTGAAGTAGGAATGGTGGCTGATGTTGACCACCGTGTCCCGGTCCGTCGTCGCCTCGTACTCTATCCTCAGCTCATCGTCCTCCGTCAGCAGGTAGATCACCTCGGCCCTGAGGTTCCCGGGGTACCCCTCCTCGCCGTCCCGGCTGAGGTAGGAGAGCATCACCCCCGCGGAGCCCGTTCTCTCCACAGCCTTGGCCCCCCAGACCACCTTGCTTAGTCCCCTGATGCCCCCGTGGAGGTGGTTCCACCTCTCGTTGGCCGTCAGGACGTACTCGACACCGTTGAGGGTGAATCGCCCGCCCGCGATGCGGTTGGCGTACCTCCCCACGATGCATCCGAAGTAAGACAGGTCGTCAACGTACTCGGGCAGCGTGTCGTATCCGAGGACGACGTCGTCGAGCCGTCCATCCCTGTCGGGCACCTTGAGGGAGACGACTGTCCCGCCGTAGTTCGAAATCCGCGCCTCGGCGCCACTGCCGTTCACGACGGTGTACAGCTGGACGCCCTGACCCTCGGGTGTCTCTCCCCAATCCTGGCTCTCTACCTTCATCCCGACGAGACCTCGACTAGGCCTTACTATCTTGTTTCAGATTTAATAAGTGAAGACAGATCTGGTTAGGTGAGGGCTAGCCTTCAGGGGTGTCCGCTGACTGGATTCCATCAACCCGCACGGCCTCTGCACCTGGGGAGACGGATCCGAGTGCCGGGACTGCGAGCTCAACGGTAGGCTCAACTGCAGGTGGGAGAGGCGGACCCTCATCAAGTTCCTGGCGATAGTCGCCCCCTTCGTCGCCGTGGGCGTCCCGGGGATGTACCTCGCTGGACTCATAACAGGGAGCTGGCGGCTCCAACTCCTCTACTTGGCCTTCGTCGTCCTCTTCTTCACGGTCATCGAGATCAGGGTGCTCTGCAGGCACTGCCCCTTCTACTCCAGAGGCGGCTCCTTCCTCCGCTGCTACGCCAACCACGGCCTCCCAAAGATCTGGAGCTTCCAACCCAGGCCGGCCAACCTCCTGGAGCAGGCGACCCTGATCCTCAGCTTCCTCCTCATGGGTGGGGCTCCTATCCTGATCGAGCTCAACGGCCTAGCGATCCTCCACGGCACCACATCCAGGCAGATCTACACGGGGCTGACGTATGCGTCAATACTGACGATAGTCGGGTTCTTCACCCTCCTGGGCTTACACTTCTGCCCCCGATGCGTGAACTTCAGCTGCCCCTTCAACAGGACCCCGTGTGAGCTGAGACAGAAGTACCTCGACAGGAACCCAGTGATGGGAGAGGCCTGGGCTTCACTTGATTAGGGGTAGACTCCCCGTCACCTTGTCAATGATGTCGGATCTGTCGGGCCCAAGTCCCAGGGCGGTGATCGTGCCCGACGGGACCTCCGTGAGTCCGGCGTCCTGGATGACGACCCTCACCACGTCCAGCTCGTCAGCCTTCGCGATGAGCTCCTCCAGCTCCTCAAGGGACTCGGCCTCAAGGGCGACCTTCTTCCCTCCCTCGTCCCTCCATCGAGTCCAGGCCTTGTGGTTCTCCTTCTTCCCCAGCTCGGAGGCACCCACGGCGGCGTGGCTGGCTTGGGCGATGAGCTTCCCGGTGCTCATCCCGAGGTCCATGCGGAGGACGATGCACATCTTGTACTCGAAGGCCACTAGGGCACCAGCCTGTCCCGGTCTCTGGGGAACATGGAGCACTCCCGGATGTTGGTCATCCCCGTCACAGTCATGGTGAGCCTCTCAAGGCCAATGCTCCACCCCGCGTGGGGGGGAGCCCCGTAGGCGAAGCTCTCGATGTAGTGGGTGAAGTTGTCGGGGTTGAGTCCCTTCTTCCTCAGCTGCTCCCTGAGGAGCTCCGGCAGGTGGATGCGCATGGTCCCGCTGCTGATCTCGATGCCGCTGTAGATGCAGTCGAAGGCGTGGACGACGTCGGGGTTCTCCTCGTAGGGCATCGCGTAGAACGCCTTCTGGACCGACGGCCAGTCCTTGAGGAAGAATGCTTCCTTCCCCACCAGTTCGGTGAGCTTCCGCTCCTGGGGCTTCGAGAAGTCGTCCCCCCAGGCGATCTCCTCCCCGGCGTCCTGGAGCATCTCTATGGCCTCGGTGTAGGTGACCCGTCTGAAGGGGAGCTCCGGAACGGTTATCTCCCTGCCCAGGAGCGCCAGCTCGTCAGAGCAGTTCTCCTTCACCGCCTTCAGCATGTGGACCAGTATCTCCTCCAGGACCTTCATCACCGTCTCGTCGTCGGCGAAGGCCTGCTCTATGTCCATCTGCCGAACCTCGTTGAGGTGGGTCGGGGTGTTGAACTTCTCGGCCCGCCAGATGGGCGTGATGGTGTAGACCTTCTCGAAGCTGATGGCGCACATCTGCTTGTAGAGCTGAGGGCTCTGGGCAAGGTAGGCCTGCTTCTCGAAGTAGGGGAGCATGAATAGGTCTGCGCCGCCCTCCGAGGCGGAGGCGATGACGCATGGGGGCTGGAACTCCAGGTACCCCCGGTCGGTCAGGAACCCGCGGAACGCCGTGAGGAGCACGTTCTGTATCTTGAAGATGGCCGAGGTGTGCTCGGTCCTGAAGTCCATGAAGCGGTAGTTGAGACGGGTGTCAAGCTCCGCCTTGACCTGGCCGAAGAGGTCAAAGGGGAGGGGCTGCTTCGCCTTGTTGACGACCTCGATGGAGTCGGGGATGAACTCGACCCCGGTGTTGGCGACCTGGCTGGAGACGGTCCTGCCGGTGACCTTGATGACGTCCTCCCTCCCCAGGTCCTCCACGGCCTTCCTCAGCCCCTCGTCCTTGACGGTAACCTGTATCTCCCCTGACACGTCCCTCAGTATGACGAAGCTGATGTTCCTGAGGACCCTTGTCCTCTTCACCCATCCGGCGATAGTCAACGGCTCGTCCAGGCTCTCCCTGGCCCTCCCGATCTGCGTACGCTCGAACATTCAAGACTGCTCCTAGCTAAGCCAATGGGTGAAGAAACCTGAACCCTATAAAAACTTTGGTGGCTAGTAGGCGTACTCGACCCGGAGGTCCATCTTGCGGACCTTCTTGGCGATCTCGGTCATGGCGTTTATCCTCTTCTTGCTGAGGCGCCTCGCCCTCCTCCCCTGGAGGACGACCCGGGTCTCCGTGGTCCCGTCTGGAAGCCAGATGATGTTGATGGTGATTATGTGCTGGTTCGCGAAGAGGTCCTCCAGGAACCCGCGGTCATTCTGGCTCTCCTCGATGACCAGAACCCTCTTCTTGAACTCGTCGCCAACATCACGGGTCAGCCTCCCTGCCTGGTCCATGAACTTGTTGCGGTCCCCGCGGCCCACCACGAGCACGAGGAAACCTCCCACCTCGAAAACTCCGTTGAGCCTGGCCTTCTGGATGTCGGGGAACTTGTTCTCGTTGTCAAGCAGGTAGCGGGCTACCTTCATGTACTGGTCATTGACCTCGCCGCTGCTGACCTTCTCCTGGCACTTGGAGCAGAGCATCCCGCTCTTGAGACAGAACTCACATAGTTGTGTTTGCACTCAGCTGATTCCCCCGATCCACATCGGAGGAGCCAGTGGGAGATGCTCTTACCGTTCTCAGCGATTGAGCTTGATCTCTATCGTGCTCACGTTGGTGGGACCCGGCCGGTCCTGGGACGTGAGCTCCTCCGTCCCGATGGAGATATCCGCGACCTTGAGGTCGGGCATGAACCTCTTTCTGGTCACCTCGACGACGTCGACTGCCGTGCTGATGGACCTGCCCCTTGCCTTGATGATGATCTCCTCCTGTCCGCTCTTGAACAGGGTCATACAGGCCAGCACGTAGTTCAGGACGGGTTTCCTGCCGATGAAAACGGTGTTAGATCTCGACACTTCGACTCCTCCAAGTATCTTCTCCGTGTAGGTGTGCTATAGGGATAATTGCCTGTTAAAAAGATTATCGCAAATTGGGTGTTAACGCTTTTTTGTCCTATGTTTCACTCCATTCTAAGGATAAACGACACGAAAGCCGCTCGTTACCTACAAATTTCCACGTTTTCCCAGACAAAGAATAAAAGGACGTTAACCTATATGCCTCATTCAAGCCGCCGTAGCTCAGCTCGGTAGAGCGTCTGGCTGTTAACCAGTTGGTCATCGGTTCGATTCCGATCGGCGGCGCCACAGCTTCTTAGTAGTTCAGTGAGACATCGTCCTGGAAGACGGTGATCCTCCCAGCCCTCTTGAGGTCCGCGCAGACCATCCTGAGGGTCGAGCTGATGTTATCGCTCCTCCGCTTGAACCCGAGCAGCCTCGCTGTCTCGTTCACGAGGGTCTCCTCACCTATCCCCATTGAGTGCCCGGCGACCAGGACCATGGCCCGCCTCATCTCCTCGACGGGAATATGCTCAATGGGTCTAAATGACTCCTTCACCCCCTCGACGGGGACGCGGACGTCCACGTTTCCTCCGGATCCAAGCCAGAGGAAGCCCCGCCTATTGGTTATCGGGCTCCCCCGGGTTACCCTCCTCACCTCCTCATGGAACGCCTCCCTGAAGGGCTGGGTCGCCCTCTTCAGCCTGAACGCGTCATTGATCCTCCGGAACGCCTGCTCCACGTGGATGGGCCCCTCGGCCCTCACCAGCCCGGGGAGGAGGCGCTTCACCTCCGAGTGATACCTCTCGAGATAGCGATCCCTGTGCTCCGACGAGTAGCGGCTGAAGAGGAACTTGGGCTCCAGCTTCGCGAACCTGTAGGGTGTCACCTCGGGGAGACCGTTCCCAGAGGCTTCCGCTACCTTTCCCGTCTCCACGGCCATCTCTACCTCATCCTCCTCCGCCGCCGGCTTCTCCTCGACCTTAGCTACGGGCAGGATGTCCCTCGCCTTGCTGAGAGCCTTCACGAGCTTTCTCACCTCGGTCGTCCGCCTCTGGACCCAGTCGGGGGACCAGATCCTGTGGATCTTCCACCCCAGGTTCCCCAGGACCTGGGTCCTGAGCCTGTCCCGGTCCCTGGCCATGGCGGCGTCCTTGTAGGTGTCTCCGTCGCACATGATGCCCAGCATGAACCTGCCGGGGTCGACGGGGTCCACCACCCCTATGTCCACCCTGAACGAGCTGGAGCCGACGTTTGGCACCGTCCTGTACCCCAGACGCTCCACCTCCTCCGCCACGTCCTCCTCGAGGGCCGAGGCGTAGCCTAGGTCGGTGGGCTTCCCAGTCTCCAGTTCCTTGGGTCGCCTCTCGGCGTACCTGAGGTAGTGGTGGAGGGCGTGGACCCCTTGGGCGCGCGTGGACTCCGTTTTGATGTCGTCGTGCCTGATACTGCTCACCAGGACCACCTTCTCCCTGGCCCTGGTGACGGCGACGTTGAGACGGCGTTCCCCTCCCTGCTTGTTGAGGGGGCCGAAGTTCATTGTGATCCTGCCGTTCCCGTCGTACCCGTAGCCGACGCTGAATATCATGACGTCCCTCTCGTCTCCCTGGACGTTCTCCAGGTTCTTCACGAAGAAGCCGTTGAGGCGGTCCTCCTGGAAGAAGTCCTCGAACTCGGGGCGCTCATGGAGCCTCGCCTCCACAGTGTCCTGGACGGTGTTCATCTGGGCGATGCTGAAAGTGACGACCCCCAGGGTCTTCTCCGGGTGGCTCGCGAAGTGGTCGAAGACGAGGTCGGTGACCACCTCCGCCTCCCTTACGTTGTTCCTCCTTCCGCCCCTGTCGTAGACCCCATCCTTGACGTGGACGAACTCAAGCCCCAGGTCCTCGGCCCCCATCCGAGAGGCGGGGAAGAGGACGAGGCGCCCGTCGTAGAACCTGTCGTTGCTGAAGCTGATGAGGGAGTCGTGTTTGCTCCTGTAGTGCCATCTGAGCATCTTCACCGGGAGCCCTATTGACATGCACTCGTCCAGGACGCTGTCGAAGACGTCGAACTCGTACTTGTCCTCGTCCCAGTCGAAGTCCTCGTCCACGGTGTACCTGAAGAAAGGGGTGGGCGGTAGCTGCTTCGGGTCCCCCGCCACCACGAGCTGGCTCCCCCTGTAGATGGAGCCCACGGCGTCCTCGCTGTAGATCTGGGATGCCTCGTCGAAGACCACGAGGTCGAAATGGAGCCCTCCAGGGATGAGGAACTGGCTCACGCTGATGGGGCTCATCATGAGGCAGGGCTTCAGCCGGCGGATGAGGCTCGGTATCCTCTCGAAAAGATGCCTAAGGGGCATGTGGCGCCGCTTCTTCGCGGCCTCCCGCATAAGGATCGTGATCTCCGAGTCGGGGGCCTGCACGAAGACCCCGGTGGGCTTCTGCTCGTTGGCGTTCTCTATGACCCTGCTCGCCGAGAGCTGGATGAACTTCCGGTCCAGCTTCCCGAAGTCGGAGATGAGCTGCTCATGGTCGTTCCCCCTGAAGGTGCTAAGGGCTGGGTCCACGTCGAAGACCCTGTCGAGAAGCCCCTGGTACATCGCCTTCTGAAAGACGTTGACCAGCTGGTCCCTGGGGACCCCCTGCTCAAGGGTCTTGTCGAGGAACTTCCCGAGGCCGGCCTCCCTGAGAGCCGCGTCCATGTCGTTGTAGTCAACCCAGGTCTGGAGGTCGTCCAGCCTATCACGCAGCTCCCTGACCCTGGTGTGCACGTCGCCAAGGGCGGGCCTCCGCCTTCCCTCAATCCAGAGAGGCGTGTCGAACCTGGAGTTCAGCTCGGCGACGTGTCCGTCAAGCTGCTCCATCCTCTCCCCCACCCGCGGCATCTTGGGGAGGGCGGGCCCCCCCTCGGAGACCGCTATCTTGAGCTGCCCGGAGATCCCGTTGGTGAGGACCCGTAGCAGTCCCTCCGTCCAGTCGACCGCTCCGAGCACACCACCCCAGTCCGTGAGGATCCCTCGGTACAGCCCTCCGAAGTGGCTCCTCAGGCTGGGCGAGATCTCCTCCACCCGTGCCTCGAACCTCTGGAGCTCCTCGACCCTCTTCAGGTCCACTATGAGCTCGTCGAAGCCCCCCGGATGATCGCCCCTACGTGTGGCGAGGGCCTCAGCGCTGACCCTGGAGAGGGAGGACAGCCTCTCGTCCACTTGGCGGGCCCAGTCCGCGACCTCTTCCAATGTGCTCCTCTGCATGGGCTTCCCAGTTGATGGCATCCGCCTCTGGGGGACCAGCCTGGTCAGACTCCTGCTCCTGTTGACGTACGGTGACAGGGCTTCGTTGAGCCTCCTGCTCACGGAGAGCAGCTCTTCGCCGGGCTTCGTGTCCACGACGAGGCTGTCCCTGAGCTCCTTCGGCGCCCTAGCCCTCCCCATGAGCCTGAGGGCGTTCTCGGCGACGCCGAGCGCCTTCTCGGCTGAGTCAAAATCCGGTTCAGCACCGGTGAAGTATGATCTAAGGAGCTTCCGAGCGTCATCACGCCCCTCCGCCAGCCCCCGCTCGAGGTCGGCCAGCTCCTTAGCTGCCCTGAGGTCCTCCAGAATGCTCTCGGGGATGCTCCCGTCTTTTCGGGTCTTCGCGACGGTGCCGCGCATGTTGTAGAAACTGGGCATGATGTGCCTGAACACTGAGCCTCCGGATCCCTGGAAGAAGGCTATCAAGCTATCCAGCTCGAGTCTCAGGAGCTCCTCGTTGTAGTCCTTGAGCGTCTCCCGGAGCTCGTCTCTCCGAGCGTGGGCTCCCTTCAGGTTATTCAATAGCCCCTTGGCTTCCCTCAGCCTGTGGGCGTCCAACCACACCCGCTCCGGCCTGTCCCCCTCCTCGCAGAGCCTGGCGAGGTCCGCAGTCTGGCGGGCCTTCTCGATGGTGTCGACGTCCCCCTTCAGGCCTAGGAGGTCCCTCAGCTGTTCTGCGTCTGCTTTCCACCTCCAGACGTCTCCAGGGAGCCTCCGGACGTAGTCGCTGAGCTCCTCCATCCGCTCGAGGAGCCCTCCGTCCCCTTTCCTCGTTTGGGACAGGAGCTCTTTCAGGCTTGACCACTCGGCCTCCACCCGTTCTGCGGTGCCCTGAGGGAGCGCGAGGAGTCTGCTGTCGTAGTGGCGCTCCAGCCCCCTCCTCGAGGTCCAGTACCTCTCCCAACCCCCCCTGTGCTCCTGAGCCCTCTTCCGCATGGCCTTGAGGTCGACGTCGTCGAACCACGTGGAGGGGGGCCTGGGTGTGGCGTCTACGATCTCGGACAGCCTCTGGAGCCTCTCGAACTCCTCCTGTGCGCTCGGTGGAGGGAGGCCTAGAGCCTCAGTGTAGTTCCTTGTGTCCTTCTCTATTGACTCTATGATCGTGAGGGCACCGTCAAGTCGGGAGATCCAGTCCGAGCGGGTCTCCGGGGTAAACCTGTTCTCCCTGCAGCCCTTCCACGGGAACCCGTCCCCCTCCTCCACCACCGCCCAGGAGTTGGCCAGCCTCCTGAAGCGTTCCTCGAGCTGGAAGAACCTCCTCTGGTCAAGCTCCTCAAAGTGGGGGTACTCCGAGGGGATGAAGGGGGACTCCTCGACCCTTGCGAGGCGTCCCAGGAGCTGGAACGCGGAGAGCTCTATGGGGCTGCGGGGCCTGTGGAGGGCGCTGACGTAGATGTTGAGCTGACTCCTCCTCATGATGAGTCGGTCCACCTCCTCGTCGGTGAGCCCCTTCCTCGTCCGGATGTGCTCGTCAAGGGACCTCTTCAGCTCGGCGACCACCTCCCTCTTGTTGGCCTTATGACTGTGAAGCTCCAGGCAGAAGTCGTCGAGGTTCCGGGCTTTCAGCCTGTTGTAGACCACCTCGAGGGCCGCCATCTTCTCCGAGACGAAGAGGACGCTCTTCCCGTGGGCGATGAACTCTGAGATCATGTTGGCGATGGTCTGGCTCTTCCCGGTGCCCGGGGGGCCGTGCATCACGAAGCTCTGGCCGTTGAGGGCGTACTGGATGCAGAGCTGCTGGCTGCTGTCGGCGTCCAGGACCTGGAACGTGGACCTGGGATCCACGACGGTGTCGAGGTCCCCCTCGGATGGGAGTCCGTTCTTCACGATGGGCGGAGGGGCGACCCCGGCGAGGGCTGAGACGACGGGGTGCTTGGCCACCATCTCGGCGTTCTCGTCGAGGTCCTGGTACATGACGAGCTTCTGGAACGAGAAGAGCCCCATCTGGATGGTGAGGTCCACCTTCCAGCCGAGGGACTCCACTGACCTCTGGACTGCCTCCAGGTACTGGTAGATGCCCTGCTCGTCGAAGTCGGGGAGCGGGGGGAGGCTCACCTTGTGGTCGTTCTCCAGCATGAGCCTGAGGGCGGGGTTGAGGATGGCCTCGTCCTCGACGGCGGGGACCTCGATCCTGTAGAGGTCCCTGGAGCTCTTCCGGGTTATCTCCACAGGGGTGAGGACGATGGGGGACCTTACGGGCTGCCTGCTCCCCGCCTCGGCCCAGTCCAGCATCCCGAAGGTCACGTATAGGATCCGGGTGCCCCTCTCCCTGTACTCCGAGGCGGAGCGTCTGGCGAGGTTCCTGAGGATGCGCTCAAGCTGGGCGGGCTCCGTCTCCACTGGGACGACCTGGGTCCTCTTCGGCTTCTTCTTCCTCCCCGAGTTAGGTTGATCTTCCGATGGGGGCTGCCAGATCTCCCAGTGCCTGTCCTTGACGACGAGCCTCTCGAAGACGGCGTCCATCCCTGGACGCGAGAACTCGAGGTTGGAGCTCCTGGTGGGCCTGAAGTAGACCAGCCTGTTGCGCCTGCTGAGGTCGATGAGCTTCATCTTCCAGTCGTCGACCCGCCTCATCGCCTTTGCCAGAGAAGCTGCGTTCAGAACCTGCTGCCCCCTATACACTTTAAACAAGAGTTTCACGAGGAATAAGAGCCTTTTTCCAAATTTCTACCCATTAAACACCGTTATTAGAGGAGAAAAAAGGAAAAAATATCTCTGGTGACTTGCTGGACGCGATTAAACGTGTAAAAATGGCTCCTGTGTTGACGGGGGATTTATTTCAGCCCTTAAAGTGGTCCCAGCCCCCCCTCTTGATGGGCTTGGAGACACCGTCCTCCACGTGGACTATCTCCTTCTCCTTGGTAACTTTCCCTATAACGATAAGGGTGCAGCCCACTTTCCTGAGAGCCTCCCTGGCTTTCCCCAGTTTTTTCGGATCCACAGTGAACACGAGCTCGTACTCCTCACCTCCGTAGAGAGCGAGCGCACGGGGGTCGAGGTCGTTGTGCTCCGCGAACCTCCGCGCGTTCTGGGAGATAGGAATCTGGGTTACCCTAAACCCGAGGTCGGCGCTCCTCGAGAGGTCGTAGAGGCTCCTTGCGAGGCCGTCGCTCGAGTCGATGGAGGACGTCGCGGCACCCGCCTCGGCAAGGGCTACCCCCTCCTCGACCCGTGCCCGGGGGGAGTAGACCGATCCCAGGAGGCCCTCTTCAATTTCCTTTGGGCCCTCGTATTCCTCCAGTAACATCTTGAACGCGGAGGCCGTGTCTCCGAAATAGCCAGTTGTCGCTAGGATGTCCCCCGGAGTAGCCCCTTCGCGCTTGATGAGCGCCCCCTCGTCTGCGACCCCGATGGCGACCCCGCTGATTATGATGTCGTCGGCCTCATTCGTGTCCCCCCCGATGACGTACCCGCCGTACTCCCGCGCCCCCTCCTCGAAACCCCTCGCCAGCTCCTCCACCTCCTCGACAGGTATTTCCCTGGGGAGGGCGAGGTTGGAGAGGAACGCCGTGGGCCGAACCCCCTTGGCGCCGAGGTCGCTGAAGTTCATGACGACGGCCTTCCGGGCGGCCTGGCGGTGGGTCATCCCCCGAGGGACATCGGTGCTCCAGACGAGCATGTCGGTGTTCAGGACTACGGCCCGCCCGTCGCCGAGGCTGACGGCCATGACGTCATCCCAGAAGGGGATGGGCATCCCCGGCATCGGCGTGATGTGCCTGAGCATAATCTCGATGATCCCCCGCTCCCCGACGTCTCCTGCGGATGACATCCCTTTCATCGTGTATCATGAGGGGCAGATGAATGTGAAAACGTTTACTCGTGGAGGGGCCCCGGAAAAACGTATTATAGGACCTCTAGTCCACTAGAAAGATACGTTTTGAGGTGTTCGCTATGAAGATACTGGACGACATCAGGGTGCTGGACCTATGCCACGTCTGGTTCGGCCCGTGGAGCACGATGATGCTAGCCGACATGGGGGCGGAGGTCATCAGGATAGAACCGCCGTGGGGGGCGATAGACAGGGCCGCTGAGGGGGCGCTCTTCGGGGGCTCCAGCTACACGTTCCACCACCTGAACCTGAACAAGAAAGACCTCACCCTCAACCTGAAGGAGCCCGAGGGGCTGAAGGTCTTCAAGGAGCTGCTGAAGGTCTCGGACGTCGTGGTCCAGAACTTCAGCCCGGGGACCATGGAGAGGCTGGGCCTCGGATACGACGTCCTCAAGGAGGTCAACCCGAAGATAATCTACGCCGCGCTCTCGGGCTTCGGCCAGACCGGCCCCTACTCGAGCCGGGGCTCCTACGCCCCCATCGCGGAGGCGATGAGCGGCCACACCCGCCTCACCGGCGACAGGCAGGACCCCGAGGGCCCGCCCCTGGGGATGGCCCAGGCATACGGAGACCTCGGACCGGGCACCATGGCGGCCATGTCCATCCTCGCCGCCATCAGGTACAGGGACAGGACCGGTATTGGGCAGATGATCGACGTCGCCCAGCTCGACTGCATGGTGGCCTACAACACCGGGATCACGGGCTTCCTGCTCTCAGGGATGAAGCCCTGGGAGCTGAGGAAGAAGTACCCCATGGGCAGGGGCATGGGGGGCATCATCCAGGCGGGGGACGGGGGATGGATCCACATCGCCGGCTTCAACCCGAGGGCCATCGACAGGATGAGGAAGTTCCTGGGCGTCGAGGAGGTCACACGGGAGATCATCCTCGAGAAGATCCAGGGCATGGGCCGTGACGAGGCTGTGGAGTTCTTCGTGGAGGCCGACATACCCGTGGCCCCCATCTATCACGTGGACGAGGTGGTGGAGGACCCCCACGTGAAGGCGAGGGACATGTTCGTCAAGCTGGAGCACCCGAAAGCCGGGGAGATCACGGTGGTCAACTTCCCTGTGAAGTTCTCGGAGACCCAGCCCGAGATAAAGAGGGCCTCACCCATCATCGCCCAGGACAGCAAGGAGGTCCTCATGGAGGTTCTTGGCTACTCGGAGGAGAGGGTGACTGAGCTCGTGAAGGCGGGGGTCACCTCCCTCCCCTGAGCCTCCACCGATTTTCTTAATTAGGGGCATGTTTTCATATGGTTGCAGTGCCCCGGTAGCTCAGAGGCCAGAGCGGCAGCCTCGTAAGTTGTTGGCCGCGGGTTCAAATCCCGCCCGGGGCTCCATCCCTGCTAGGCGTTGTATTCGTTGTGCCTCTCGACGACGAGCTTCTTCACGTCCTCGGGATAGTCGACGATGAGCCTCTCCCTCAAGTCCCCGGAGATCTCCTCCCCGCTGGCCATGGTGCGCCCCGCGAGCTTGACAGCGTCGAGGAACCCCGACAGGTACTTCCTCCCCTCGTCGTTCAACAGAAGCTGGGAGGCTGGCAGCAGGATGTTGAGGGCTCCGGGGTACAGCCTCCTCACGTGATCGAAGTTGGCGAGGTCCGGGAAGCCGCATGTGGACACTAGGACCAGACGGGGGCTCTTCTTCGCTCTGCTCGGGTGGCGGGTGGCCCCGTCCTCGACGTACATCTCGGGGAGGGTGTTGAGGAAGGTCCTCTCGACGAGGCGCTGGAGGTGGTGGGTGGTGTTGCGGCTGTAGATGGGCGTACCCAGGACCAGTATGTCCGACTCGTTGATGGCCGGAAGGACCCAGTCCATGTCGTCGCTCTGGACGCACTTCCCAGGGGTCCTCCACCAGCAGCTGAAGCACCCCAGGCATCCGTCTATGTCCAGGTCCGCGACGTGGTGTTTCTCGGCCTCGGCGCCCGCCTTACGGGCCCCTTCCATGAATGCCTCCATGACGATGTCAGTGGTTCCGCTGGCCCTCCGTGGGCTGGCGTTGAACGCAAGTAGCTTCAACATGGGTAGAATGTAGCTGGGGTCGTGATAATAAGGCTTCCAAAGACCGGTATAGACGATCCAGCAACGATTACGGAAATAAAATACCTCTTTTGTAAAGCGGTGGGCGGTGTGTGGCTCAACCTTCGTCTCGTAAAGATTTATTACGATAACTTAACACTGAAAAAGGATTCCAGTTCCGGGGCTTGGTGATGTAGGATATGTCGGAAGGGGAAAAGGTCGCCTCGTGGAGCGGGAGAGCCCTCCTCGTCTTCTTCGCGCTCTCACTGGTGCTACACGTCCTGTTCATTGCAGCGTACTCGGCGTCTCAGTCCCTGCTCTTCGGGATCATCGCCACATGGTCGCCCAACATATCCGCGGTCATCGTCCTCGCCTTCGTCCTCAGGGAGGAGGGCGGCGTCCGCAGGCTTATTAGGAGCTGGGCTAAGTGGAGGGTGAGTCCGTGGTGGTATCTGGCAGCGTTCTCCCCAGTTGCCTTGAACTTCGCTCTATCGGGGTTGTATCTCCTCATCGGGGGGACGCCGCCTGGCCCCGAGGGTCGATACAGCCTGCCATCGCTGATCGTGCTAGCAGTGACGGTCATCTTCACCGGGGCCACAGGCGAGGAGCTGGGCTGGCGGGGGTTCGCGCTGCCGCGGCTTCAAGGCAGGTTCAGCGCCCTGACATCGAGCCTACTCATCGGTCTCTGGTGGGCCCTCTGGCACGCGCCGGGATGGGTGATAATGAACGATATCCCTTCTCTGGGGTACATGGCTTCGTTCATTTTGACGCTGACGGCCCAGTCCGTATTCATCACGTGGCTGGTCAACAACACGGGGGGCAGCGTCCTGATGGCGACGATCTTCCACTACTCGGTCAACATCTCAAGCGGGCTGGTCGTCTCTGTACTGGGCTTGATGACCTGGGATGCCTTTAGCATCATGGAGTCGCTCTCTTACACCGTGATAGCGTTAGTCCTATTGTACATGTACGGACCGAGGAGGCTAATGATTGAGCAGTAACTGGGCCAGAGCGGCAGCCTCGTAAGTTGTTGGCCGCGGGCTCAAATCCCGCCCGGGGCGCATTCATGTGCATTATTATATGAGATTTTAAATAAATAATTCATGGAATGGTAGCTCTACGAAGGCGTACAGTGATTATAGCCACATTCTGTGTGATTGTGATTGGATATTTCTCGTATAGTTATGTAAGCAAGTTTCTCGAAGCACGTGCCTACGCTGAATCCGATGACATAGCATCCTCCATCGACAGTCACCTCGTTGCAGCAAACAACAGGTTCGCATTTAACCTCTTTAAAGAACTCATTATAGAAGACACAGGTAAGAACATCTTCATATCTCCATTCAGCATCTCGACAGCGCTAGCCATGACTTATAACGGCGCTGAAGGCTCAACGGAAGAAGCTATGTCCGAGACCCTGGAATATCAAGATATGCCACAAATTCAAGTCAACACCGAATATCTCATGCTTTTAGAAAGCCTTGAGAGAGTAGACAGAGAGGTAGCCCTCGACATAGCCAACTCAATCTGGATATATGATATATTCGAGTCTAACGTTCATGATGATTTCACGTATACATTGTCCGAGTACTTCTTGAGTGAGATCTACCCCAGGCCTTTCGACGATCCCCGTACAGTAGTTGAAATTAACGACTGGATCAGTGATAAGACCAACAAAAAGATCGAGGAAATGATTGAAAGCATCGATCCGGACACAAGAATGTTTCTGATTAATGCGATCTACTTCAAAGGAGACTGGGTGACACCATTTAAAAATAAAGATACACAAAAGAGAGATTTCTATCTAAGCGATGGTCGTGTTGTCAGGCCGGATACGATGTTTGTCTCTGGAGATTTCATGTTCTCCTCGGGTAAAGGCTTCAGTGCTGCTCGGTTGCCATATGGGAGAGACAAGATTGCCATGTATGTTTTCCTCCCAGATAAGGGTATGAGGGTAGATAGTTTCATAGATTCTTTGAATCAGTCAACTTTTGAAGAATATATCGATGATATGAGACTCGCTAGAGGACTTCCTGTGAGGCTCCCCAAGTTTAGAGTGGAGTACGGTGTTAAACGGTTGAACGACGTGTTGACAGAGATGGGTATGGGTATTGCGTTCGATAAATATCAGGCAGACTTCAGTGATATGGCTTCTTTAGATGAAGGGAATCTCTATATTGATTTTGTGGATCACAAGGCATTCGTTGATGTTAATGAAAAGGGTACTGAAGCTGCTGCAGCTACTGTAGTAAGTGTGGCAGTTGAAAGTGGACCTGCTTGGACGTTCTATGTGGACAGACCCTTCTTCTTCGTAATAAGAGACGATAGATCTAAGACAGTTCTATTTATGGGGAAAATTGAGAATCCACTTATTACATCCTCTCCTTAAAACTGTCACACGAGAGTGAGTCTCGGGGCTTTTCTACTATAAGTTGGAAGCCCGCCCGGGGCTCCACGCTTCAGATATCTTTCGTCTCTTTCCCACATCATGTTAATTAGTACCCCTCCCATGGTATGCATGCGAGTGAACAGCCTGATTTCTGAAAAAGGGAAGAAGAATAACACAGATCTCGTTATAAAAAAATCCATGGAGCTATTCGGCTACACACCTGAGGAGAAATCCAACGAGAACATTGAATGGATGCTCCGCAACGGATACATCAAAGAGAAGAAATCCAAGCGCGGCACGCGAGGGAGACGCTGAAAGTCGGAGCCCACATTCGTTGAGTGTGGTTGGACTTTCATTTCTATGCACGGCTTTAGGGCAAAATCGAAGTTTGACATCAGCCCGGGCCCTCAATCCCCATTCAATAAATGGCACCATTTCTATTCGGACCAGACGGTCCCTTGAGGCGTGCTTAAAGATTAATACGAGCTCGCGCAGGTGTTTTCACGCCTGAGACTTCCTCAAAAAGATTAATCATATAAACCTCAACCTTGGCTAGCAGTCGTTTCAATGATGTGTCAGTATTTTCATTAATGTGAGTCTCAATTTCGTTTATGGCGTTTAATGCGCCCACAGCTTGAAAATACGAGAAACGTTCTTGTTCAATCTTCCTCCGATCATTATACGACCTGAAATATCTATCAATGTAGTCATTTAGAGAAACCCCATGTAACCGTTGAGGATAGAACGCTCTGAACTTTGTAATTATGTAAGCAACGTCCCAAGCTGGTTCTTCAAACCTGAAAGCGCCCCAATCGAGAACAGCGGAAACTGAATCATTATCCCACAAAATATTTTCCGCATGAAAATCACCGTGACAAATAACCGATGGTTCCGAAGGCGGACGATTATCCTGAACCCATTCTAGGGCAGGGAATAGACGTGTATGGTTATTTTTTCGTATGAACTCGTCAAGATATTCTGTTATTGAGTATCTTATTGTACCCCCATTTTCAGGTGTAATCATATTCATCAATGTTGATGGGTCTATACTGTGCAGTTCTGTGTGAAGTCTGCCAATTATTTCTGGAATATCTGGTCTCCCTGTTTCTGAGAGATTAAGACCTTTTTTGTATTCCATTACGGTGAACTCTCTACCTAGAACGCTCTTATCGCTACATGCATGGAATACTCTTGGAGTCGGATATCCCAGGTCGTGTACTGCGTTTTGGACTTGGGCTTCTCCTTCAGCATATCCGGTTCGACTAGTCTCTCTGAAAATGCGTATTAATAGAGGATTAGTGAGATTTTCTGGTGCATTGTTTAAAGTGAATACGTATTTGTCTGTCCCAAGCCCTTTCGTGATTTTTACTGGTTTTTCTTTGTATTGGATATTGGCGGTATTTGTTTGGTTTCTTAGGTATTCTAACAGGACATTGAATAATACTGAATCCATAGTAGTTCCACCATTCGAGTTACATGCTTGGTCCGCGCGCGTGATTTTTTCAGCGCCAGTACTGATAACATTATCAAGCGCGCGCAATGTAACTATTAATTAAACGTTTTCGAGTATCTTAAAGACTTATTTTTTTACTGTGTCACAGTTACTTTTAGTGCGTTTGCGCGCTCGTACACATTGAATATTTAAGATAAAGAACACGTTTTGACCAGCTTAAAGATTTAAATTTGAAGGTCCTCTTACTAGACCGTTGTTTAATGGAACTCAAAGAGTTCAGACCAAGAGAAATCAGCCTATCCGAGGACTACGTGGGGTTCCCTTCGATCCACGAGGAGCTAAGGGACATTGTCAACTACCTGGGACACCTGATCAGGCTGACCCAGGAGGGGAAGCACGACTACAGGCGGATGCTCGCTGAGGCCGAGAGTGGCTCCCTGTTCCTGGGGCGGACGGGGGCGGGGAAGACCCACGCGCTCCACTGCGTAGTGAACGAGGCTGCCAAGCTGGGCTACCACCCCATCGACGGCAGCCTGATGCTGGGAAAGGCCGTCGTCGATCCCAGGGACGTCCGGGAATTCTTCGACGCGTGCGGACATGTCGCCGAGGAGAAGCCCCTTCTGATAGTCTACGACGACGCCCGGCAGCTCCTCGGCTCCAGGGACAGGGGGATGTACGGTATGCACTACGACGACAACAGCCGCGAGACCAGGCCGATGCTGGGGGAGTTCAGGAGGCAGATAGACGGGCTGCAGTCATACAAAAACCCGGCGTACATCATCGTGACCTCCGCCACCTCCGTCAGGCGCATAGACAGACAGATAGCGAGGCGGTTCTCAAGGCACATCTCGTTCCCCAGGCCCCAGGACGAAAGCAGGAAAGCCTTGTTCGACTACTACATACGCAGGTTCGGCTACGATCCCGACAGCCTCGACATAGTGACCCTTTCGTACCTCATGGATGGGGTGGTCGCGGGCAGGATAGAGGAGATAGTCTCCAAAGCGAGTTACAAAGCGGACCTAGAGGGGGGGCTGACGAACAAGCAGCTCGTGAGGGAGATTATCCGGTTCCTCCAGGGCCCCCCTGCAGACATCCACCACACAGAGGAGGGGAAGATCCATACGGGGTACCACGAGTTCGGCGGCCACACGCTCCCTGCCTACGCCTTGGGGCTGGAGCCAATCCTCGTCACCATCGAGCCCTCCGCAGACGGCACCTTCGGGAAGAGCTTCCACAGGCACTCGGACTCCATCCCCCCGTCATCCGCCAAGTACTACTTCGCCGACATCATCGTCAGCATGGGGAGCACCGCCGTCTACAAGGAGCTTGAGAAGAGCAAGGAGGAGGGGAGGATGAGCGATCTCACCCGGGCGACGAGGACCGCCCTCAACCTCTACGCACTGAAGAACCCCATGGTCCAGATGAACGTGGGGAGGGAGGACACCTACCTCTCCCTGGGGCTTTTCAGCGACGAGAACCGGATGGAGATAGAGGCCGAGATCGAGAAGATCAAGGAGGCGGCGCTGAAGATAGCCCAGGAGATCGTGAGGGACCACGAGGACCAGATATCCACCTTCACCCATGACCACCTCATAAAGAACGAGATCATGGTGAGGAGCGAGATCATCGATGTGCTGAAGGAGATGGGCGTGAAACCGGGAGAGTACTACGAGCGTATGTGTGAATCCCTTGGGGCGCTCGACTATCCTGTGTGACGAACACCCTTGTTGATTCCCCTTTTTTCAAATATCTCTCCACTGTTACTCGGAAAAAGATAGGAAGGGATCCGTAAGGTCCCAACTTGTCAGCCGTATTCGATGAAGAGGGGGCTAGTCCACGCCATGGCCCCATTCGCCTGGACGATCCTGACCCAGTAGGCGTTCAAACCCTTGGCTGCATTCTGATCCTTGAATTTGAACTCCAACGTATCGGGCGTCTCATCCTTGACGGTTGAGACCTTCACCCTCTGGTTCAACCCCCCTGCATCGACGACCTTGGGCTCATACACGATCTCGGAGGGCCTGAAGGTGAACGTGACGGGCTGGGTCTCGAAGGTCACCTCGGTGGCCTCGTCGTATTCCAGCTTCAGGAGCACTCCGTCGGGGTCCCCTCCAGTGCTGGAGGTCCACTTGAGCTCGTGGTCCGAGACCTTCTCCACGCCCTGGTACGAGTAGTCGAAGGCGAACTCCCTGTGGTCGGAGATGCTCCCGCCCTTCACCGTGAGGCCCCCGTCCCATGTCACCACCTTGGGCCTGCTCCTGATGCGGGCGCCGCTCCACTCAACCTTGATGAGCTTCTCCGCCTCGTCCGCAGGCTCAGCGAAGGGATGCCTGTAGATGGGCTGCTCCCAGTTCCAGACCTCCACCTCATGGAGGGGCGCAGTCCCGGCGATCCTCACCTTCACCTCGGGCGCCTCGTCTGTCGAGTACTCCTCGCCCATGAGGTGCCCGTCGGACTCCACGTGCACTATAATCCTCTCCCCCGTCGTGCCGTAGGCCCTCCTAGCCCAGAAGGCCTCCCAGAGAGCCTCGCGGGTGAGCTCCTTGGCGTAGGCCCCCGTGTACCCTCCACGGGTCGTCATCCCCCCGGAGGGGTAGGTGAGCCCGGGCCTGCTTGAGTGGTCGTCGCTGGCGGCGATGAACCCCACCTTCATGCGCCTCCTCATTGCCTCCTCCAGGAACCACTCGAAGGTGCCGTGGTTGCTGTGGACCTCGATGAGGGGGATGCGCTCGGGGTCGTAGAAGTCGAAGTTACCGTGGCGTCCGCCGACGTGGGGTATCGCCAGGACGTCCCTCCTCCCCTTGAACGTCTCCCAGAGCTCGCTGATGGGGTACCTGTCCGTCTCGGGGTCCACCTTGTCCTCAATGAGCCACTGATCGCTTCTGTGGATGGGCTCGTCGTCCCCGAGGTAGTAGATGTTGTGGTCGCCCCCTGCCGGGGTGAGCCCCGACCACTCGTAGCCTAGGAAGGTCACGAACCTGCCGGGGTCGTGGTACTCCTTTATCAGGTCCTTGACGTGGGCCCATAGCTCCACGGTCACCTGGAAGTCGTTCCCCTGCCAGCCCGTGAAGTCCAGGGCGGCGACGTCCCTGACGAAGGAGAGGTACTCGGGCACAGATCCGGTTCCGACTGTCTCCTTTGTCTGGCCGTGCATGTCCCCCCAGAAGACCTTGAGCTCCGGCTCCTCCTCCATCACCATTATAGGGTTGGATACTGCGGTTAGTCCCCCGTCATCTTCAACGGAGATACGCCGTAGACCGGGCTCTTTCAGAGTGAGGTCGGTGAACGTGTGCGCCCCCACATCCTTCTCCTTGAAGCCGTAGGGCTCCGGTAGTTTCGCGCCTGGGTTCTCGGACCCGAAGGAGACCTTTCCCCTGTAAGGATCCGACCTGTTGTGACCTGCGTCAAGGGCCCTGACGGTGACGCTGAAGGGAGAGCCAGCGACAACCTGGGATGGGCCGACGACCTGGATCTCCTTCGCCTCGTCTCCAATGATGGTGATGTAGGGAGAGCCGTGGATCGGCTTGAACAGGCCCGTGCCGAAGGGGTCCACGAAGACCTTGAACAGGTGCTCCGCCTCACGGGTCGCCTTGAGACGGATGCCGGGGCTCCCCTCACTCGTATCGCCGAAGGTAACCACCACCCTGTCCCCCTCGTAGAGAGAGCCGTCCTTGACATCTATCTGGAAAGCCCCCCAGAAGGGCCGAATGTGCCCAGCCCTCACCGCGCCCCTCGTTGACCCGAAGAGGCTATCCTGTCTGCCCGTTATTCGGGCTACGGGTATGGTGTCCGCCAAGAACCTGACGTTGCGTTCACTCTTGATCGTCGTGTATCCGGGAGCTTTCGGGTCGTGTACCTGAGGCCTCATGCCTCCCCGCCTGGCGATCCTGATGCTCCCCCCGTCGTCGATACCGTACCTCCCCACGGTGTAGACGACTTTGAACGTCCCATAGCTGTTGGCGACGAAGGAGCCGGAGGTGCCCTCCGCCGAGCCCAACCACTCGTTATCGGTGCGCATACACTTGAGTCCCCGTTTGTCATAATATCATTATCCTTACAGGTCGCCTCGGTCCACCGGTCCGCGCATGGGTTTATTAGGGCACTCGGTGCTCAGGGAGTAGGTAACCCTATGTACACGCCCCCAACTTCCCGAGAACTCGTACACGTGGTCTCTAGTAGAGGGGTTGCCACGTAGTTTTTTGAGATGATCTCATTGAGCGGCAAGGGGCGAGGCCGATATCGGGGAAGGAAGCGTGGGTACAGGGTTAACTTCGCCCGCAAGAAATGCCACGAGTGCAGGAAGTACTCGAGGAAGACGACCTACTGCGCTAAGTGGCTGCAGGTCCTCGACCCAGACAGGAGGTCGTGTATCTTCTTCCGTCCGAGGCGGAAGGTCCGTGGCTTTGTTCCCGCGACGGATAGAGTCCGTGGAGGACAACGGACGCCTAAGGGCTCCGGGGGAAGACGGTAACGCGTCCTCAGCGACGATTCCTGGTCAACCCGGGAAAACGTTTTACGAGTTGAGCCTCCTACTGACTAGGGAACATCATGATCGAGTTGAGTAAGGCCCAGGAAGAGAGGGCCATGAGGCTCCACAGGGAGGCCATCGTCATCGACACCCACTGCGACAGCATAGGGGGATACCTAGGCAGGGGATGGAGGCAGCCCCCCCGAGACTTCTTCGAGAGGGGGGAGACGGGGCAGATCGACCTGCCCCGTCTCGTCGAGGGAGGCGTCACATGCCAGGTCTTCGCAATGTGCATCTCGTCGGCCCCCATCGTCCCAGACGCGACGCTAAGGGCTCTCAAGATGGTGGACAAGTTTTACGAGCTCGCTGACAATCCCGCATTCAAGGCGGTCACCACACCAGGGGAGATCGTCGCCGCCAAGAAGGCTGGGGAGACATGTGGGCTCCTCAGCTTCGAGGGGGCGGAGGCCCTCATGGGGGACATAGCCCTCCTCAGGATCTTCCACAGGCTGGGTGTGAGGATGCTTAGCTTCTGCTGGAACTACCGCACCCCCTTCGCCGACGGCCTCGGCGCCCGGAGGGCTGAGAGCAAGCTCACGGAGCTGGGTGTCGCCGCCCTAGAGGAGATGAGCCGCCTTGGCATCGTCTTCGACGTGAGCCACCTGGCGGACAGCGTCTTCTGGGACGTCTGCGACGTCATGGACGGCCCCTTCATCGCCAGCCACAGCAACTGCAGGGAGCTCTGTGACGTCGCAAGGAACCTCACGGACGACATGATCAAGGCGCTGGCAGACCACGGAGGCGTCATGGGGATGAACTACCTGGGTGGCTTCGTCGCCAAGGAGGACCCCAATATCGAGAGGATGGTGGACCACGTGGACCGCATCGTCGACCTCGTCGGTCCCGACCACGTGGGGCTGGGCTCCGACTTCGACGGAGGCGGGAGGCTCCCCGAGCTGGACGACACCTCCATGGTCCCCAACATGACCCGGGAGCTCGTGAAGCGGGACTACAGCGACGAGGACATTCTGAAGATTCTGGGCGGAAACCATCTGAGGGTCTTCGAGGCTGTCCTGAAATAGGATCCCTTTCCTCCCCTTTTTATCTCAAGAAAGCTAGGTTGGTACATCTTCACCGATCTCCATGGACCGCCCTAAGTCATACCGGTCCCGAGCGATGCCGAGAAAAGAATTTCTTAGAGCCTGCTCGTCTTCTACTTGAAGAGCTCTCCCCTCAGGCTGGCTATCCTGACCTGCAGCTTGTTTATCTTCGCGTCGAACTCGGTCCGTCTCTCCCTGTACAGGGTGACGGTCTCCTTCATCTTCGACGAGTTGTACTTAATGTTCACCATCTTCGACGGGTCGTCGAGCGACTGCACCGACACCGTCGTGGACCCGAACACCCTATCCTCAAGCCTGCTGAGGTTCCGCTTCACGTTCAGGTACGTCGGGTTCGTCCTCTCCGTCCTGATCTGGTCCTCGATGCTGAGAATCTCTTCAAGAACTGCCTTACGGTCGATTAATCTATTCCCCATAGTATATGGGGCTTCGTCCCTTATAATCTAGGGGGAAAAGTCCCTAAAAAAGGCCCATTTTTAACGGTTATATGAGGTAGAAACGCGTCTGCCTGCCGTCGATGAGCCCACAGCCCTCCCTCGTGAAGACGACGTCCTCCTCGAGGGCGAACCTGAGCCTCTGCCCGCCCCACTCCGGGACAGGTCCCTCCACGGAGAGCTCCGCCGTGAACGCGTAGTTGTGCTCCAAGACCACGTCCCCCCGCCCCTCGTTCCGCTCCTGCTCCCAGGGCAGCCCGATAAGGGGCCCCGGCTCGTGGAGCATGAGGCCCAGGCTGTGTGAGTACACCCTGGGCGTTGGGATCCCCTCCTCCCTGGCTCGGGTGAGCATGTTGCCGAGGAGTTGATCCCCCGTGAGCCCCCTCTTGAACTCCGCCATGTAGACGTCCTGGAGCCTGTTCGCCTCAGTCATCAGCCCCC
>Ga0209536_100002244_pt1 | contig 31436 bp, 21 predicted proteins | sample DeeMarSeWOR28_12_FD_187461 | JGI IMG/M metagenome (GOLD analysis project Ga0209536, IMG submission 187461) | Marine sediment microbial communities from White Oak River estuary, North Carolina - WOR-2-8_12 (SPAdes) (version 2) | ecosystem: Environmental > Aquatic > Marine > Intertidal zone >... | reverse complement strand
TATATATGCTCCCGAGGTCGACGTGGTTGAATTGCGGCAAAAGATCGGTATGGTGTTTCAGCGACCAAATCCTTTCCCACAGAGCATTTATAATAACGTAGCTTTTGGTCCGCGAATCATGGGATTGGCCAAGGGTAAAAATCTGGACGACATCGTCGCCGAAAGCCTACAAGAAGCAGCTCTCTGGGATGAAGTTGAGAATATTCTACAAAACCCGGCCCAGGAATTGAATCCAGGACAGCAACAAAGATTGTGCATAGCCAGGGCGATCGCCGTCAAACCCGAAGTCATTCTGATGGATGAGCCCTGCTCGGCCTTGGACCCTGTGGCTACTCTTGCCGTCGAGGGACTGATGCGCCGCCTTTCCAAAAACTATACAATCATCATCGTCACGCACAGTATGCAGCAGGCCGCCCGTGCTTCAGATTTGACAGGATTCTTTTGGCTCGGGAAATTGATAGAGTTCAATAAAACGGCCGAGCTTTTCACAAACCCCAGTGAAGAGCTTACCGAATTATATATAACTGGCCGGCAGGGATAGTCCGTTCCTAATTGGTGAATTTGAATTACTCTTCCTCAAGTTGTTCTATGGCTCCTGATCCCGAAAGGCTGGATGTTACCACCGGATCGCCATAATAACTGACCAACCCACTACCACTGATGGTGGCATCAAGCGTGTCCTCGACAGCCACGACGGCTTTGCCCGATCCGCTCACATTGATGTCAGCAGTTTTACTGGCCAGATCAGATGCTTGAAACCCGCCAGACCCACTGATATCTAATTGCTGATCGTTGATCTGCCCGCTTAACTCAACCTGGCCAGAACCACTAATATTTACGGTAAGCGAGTCGGCATCCATTGAAATTACGTTGATGCTACCAGAGCCACTGAGATCCAAATTCAGTGTATTGGTTTCTAGTATGGCAACTTTAATATCACCTGACCCCGTGCTACTCAGACCGTTGACTTCAATGATTTGGACAGTGTATTTAATGGGCTTGGTGGGGTTAATGATCCTGTTATCCTCCTGGCTTAAGATCAAGGTTCCGTCTTGTACTTCGGCCGTGAGGAGAGGCATGATATTATCCTCAGCTTCAACCACCACTGATTCGGTGTCGCCTTGAATAATTTCTACGCTACCGATACCTGTCAAGGCGATGCTATCATAACCACTTACGTCCCGTTCCTCGGTGATGACATTACCAGAGCCTCGGGTTGTGCTATCACAGGCGGTCAAAGCAATGATCAGTAACAGCAAAGCCAGAACTATATATCGTCTCTTCATGGAATCCTCCTTCGTGATTAGACAGGGTTAAGGCGCTGATAGTTCAGTTTGAATTGATAAAATCTGGAGCCACCAGTGTACCATAAATGGAATGGGATAAAATTCATTTATTTGGGCTTGAGATAAGGATGGAGATTAAAGCAGATGAAAATACAACCATTCGCCACTGAGCAATATTATGCTCGCTATGAATTTTCAACACCCCACCTGCTATCCGTATCTGACTGCGAGACGATATCAATAGGTGAGTTACTGCAAATGGCCAATGTGTCACTGGAAAAAATGGGCCAAGTGCGGTTGGGATATACCGAGTCACAAGGTAACCCGGTATTGCGTGAGGCAGTGGCAAACACTTACGACAAGGTATCGGCCGAACAGGTGATCATTCTGACTTCGCCAGTGGAAGGTATATATCTGACGTTACAGGCTATGCTCGAACCCGAGGATGAGGTGATCGTCCTCGTACCTGCTTATGATGCTCTGATCAATGTGGCCGAACATGTTAGCAGGCATGTCCAACGTTGGGAGATCGTTCCAACCGCAACAGGCTGGCAACTCGACTTGGATAAACTGGCAGCGTTGGTGAACCCGAAAACCAAATTGATCGTAGTCAATTTTCCCCATAATCCGACCGGTTATCTTCCAACTCGAAGCCAATTTGATACTATCATCGAGCTTGCCCGAAAGGAAGGTGTCTGGCTGTTTTGTGATGAAATGTATCGCGGTTTGGAACATGGGGGAAGGCCACAATTACCTTCGGCGGCCGATTCCTATGAACGGAGCATCGTCCTTTCGGGGCTTTCCAAGACCCATGGCCTGCCTGGCTTGAGGGCCGGGTGGTTGGTCATTCCAGACGAAGAGGTTCGACAAGCGATCATCGACTGGAAACATTACACGACAATTTGCCCGGCCGCTCCCACTGAATTCTTAGCCCTGGCGGCGCTCGACATTGGCGAAGAGCTGGCCCAGCGTAGCCAAACCCTCATCCGGCAAAATCTGCAACTGGCGGAAACCTTTTTTGCCCGATGGCAGGATTTTTTCAACTGGAGACCACCAATCGCCGGGTCAGTAGCCTTAGTAGGCATCGATGTGACCTCGGCCACGAGCTATTGTCACCATCTAGCCCAGGCAGCCGGTGTATTGTTACTGCCAGCGACCTTTATGGGTTCGGACGACCAACACGTGCGTTTTGGTTTCGGCCGGCGATCGTTTCCATCTGCTCTAAACCATTACGATTCATATTTGAAGGAAGCAATGGCAATGATGGGTTGAGGACATTCCTACGGTGAACTTGTTGTAATAATTTTCAGGAGCTTCATATGCGATTTTCAAAAATGATTACGGCAGTGGATGCGCATGCGGCCGGCGAGCCGGGAAGAGTCATAACCGGGGGCATCGTGAACGTCCCGGGCAAAACCATGCTCGAGAAGCGGAATTACTTGGAATCTCGCCAGGACGATATCCGAAAACTTATGTTGCAGGAACCCCGGGGATATCCGGCACTTTGTTGTAATATCCTCCTGCCACCAACCCACCCTGCGGCCGATGCTGGTTACGTGATCATGGAACACACTGAATACCCAGGCATGTCAGGAACAAATACCATTTGTGTCGTTACTGTATTGTTGGAGACAGGCATTTTGCCCATGAGAGAGCCGTTAACGGAGTTGACCCTGGAAGCACCGGCAGGATTAATTAAGGTAAAAGCCGATTGCCATGACGGTAAAGTTAAACAAGTTACTTTCCGCAACGTACCAGCTTTTGCCGTGTATTTGGATGCGTCGGTGGAGGTGCCTAATCTAGGCCTCGTAAGGGTCGACGTCGCTTACGGTGGCATGTTTTACGCCATTGCCGAGGCTGAACCATTGGGCCTGTCTTTAACGCCCGACGAAGGGAAAGACATCGTCAGAATTAGCGAAATGATCCGTGCCGCGGCCGACGAACAGTTGCCAGTAATACACCCAGATATCCCTGAATTCAAGGGCATAACCATCTCCCAGCTTTCCGGGCCCCCAACCCATCCAACAGCCCATCGAAAGAATGTGGTAACTGTATCGACTGGGGAAGTTGATTGGGATAAACCGTCGACGTGGGGTGGTGCCATCGACAGGTCTCCCTGCGGAACCGGCACGTGCGCCAAAATGGCCGTTTTATTTGCTAAAGGCCAGTTAGGCCTTAACCAGGATTTCCACCATGAAGGCATATTGGGGACGATCTTTACCGGAAAGCTGGTCGAGGAGACGGAGGTGGGTCAATATCCGGCCGTTATTCCAACGCTCAGTGGGCAGGCCTGGATAACGGGTTTTGCCAACTATGTTGTTGACCCTGAAGATCCATTTCCTGAAGGATTTACCGTTGGGGATATTTGGTAGCAAATTTCCAATTAAATCATCCTTGTGAAGTTCATTTCTCAAGTAAATAAACCACAAAGAAAGCTCCAACCGGACAGAAGTCCGGCGGATATCCCATTAAATGGGCGTCATCTGCCTAGAGCCTTTAGGAAAGAGTAGAAATATTAGAAATGAACCATTTCGCGGATTATGATGTCGATCCCTTACTGGAATCCAATCCCATGGGCACGTAATATCTCGACCACCCGGCCTGGCGTCAACGGTATCTCATCGAACCATACCCCAGTTGCATCGTACAAGGCCGCCGTCACGGCCGGGGCATATGGGATAAAAGGCATTTCCGCCATTCCCCGGGCACCCCAAGGACCCCTCGGGTCTGCCTCTTCCAAGATGACTGAATCCACGCGCGCTGGTATATCTAATATCCCAGGAATCAGATAGGTGCTCAATCTTGGATTGAGGATCCGGCCATCCTGTATCTGCAGATTCTCGGTGACGGCGTAGCCATGAGCCTGAACAACGCCACCCTCGATCTGGCCTTCGATGGCTTGTGGGTTGAGAGCTTTACCTACGTCATCGGCGCAAACAACCCGCTCGGTGTAAATATGGCCGGTCTCGATATCTACTGCTATTTCAACGACCTCGGCTACATAGCCATAACTGATGTTAGGATCGCAAGCGCCTGTCTCAACATCATAGGCAGTCGTGCGCGGTGGTTCATAACGATAATGCCCCTCGGCCGGGCGATCTTCATCTCTCCAGGCTTCTAACGCTCTTTCGGCCGCACCTCGTATCGCATTTCCAGCCATAAAGGTCATGCGAGAAGCCGAGACCGAGCCGGAATCGCCGGAAGTTGCCGTGTCCGAGGCCACTACTTCCACCAATTCGACAGATATACCAAGTGCCTCGGCCACCATTTGCCGAAAGACTGTATGCGCCCCCTGTCCAACGTCTGCACCTGCATGATACAAAACTGCCTGGGCGATCTCAGCGCCACCATACAATTTGATAGTCGCCTCACACCGTTCTGGAAAACCAAACGAGAAACCGACGTTCTTGAAAGCACAGGCAAAACCTCGACCGCGTCTCAGGTTTTTTGAATCTGGTGGTAGGGTCTTGAAGCTCTGGAAATCCGGCGGTCCATCTTCCCCTTGACCTGTGTAGTTTTGGCGACCCCAATCACCGCCCCAGTTGGCAGATTCGGCACACTGTTCGATAACCTGGGGCATAGTGACACCCTTAGGGAAAGGTGTCTGTGTGACTGAGAGAACGCCATCGCGCAAAACGTTCTTGAGCCTTAATTCGACTGGATCCATGTCGAGGGCAACGGCCAGCTTATTCATCTGGTTTTCGGCTGCAAATGCACCCTGTGGACCACCAAAGCCCCGAAATGCTCCCCCCGGCACATTGTTGGTGTAGACGGCATAGCTATCGATTTTGGCATTGGGGACAGCATAAGGGCCACTCACCATTAAGTGGGCGTTGCCCAATACTTTGTTGCTGGTGTAATTATAGGCGCCAGCATCAAGGATGAGCTCAGTTTCGACGGCCATGAGCAAACCATCCTTTGTCGCTCCCCACTTGGTGTGGATGATTCCTTGGTGTCTTTTGTGATGGCCTATGATGCTTTCTTCCCGGGACCAGATGGTCCTTACTGGCCTATTGATACCCTTCTCATGCAATCGTTTGGTGGCCAGCGCCAAAACAATCTGTAGGGACATATCTTCCCGGCCGCCAAAGGCCCCACCAATGGCCGTGTATTTCACCCGCACTTGTTCAGGTGGTATGTTTAAGGCGTGGGCGATCTGTTCCTGATCCTCATGGGTCCATTGACCGGCAATTTCGACTGTGATCCGGCCCTCTTCGTCGATGTAGCCTACGGCAGCTTCGGGCTGCAAGAAAGCATGTTCCTGGTTAGGTAAACGATAGGTTCCTTCCACGATCACGTCGGCCGTGGCCCAGCCAACATCCATGTCTCCTTTTCGGATCTTAAAATGGTCGCGGATATTGGTGCCATGCCCGGGATGGAGAATCGTGTCATCATCCATTGCGGCGACTGGGTCGGAAATGACCGACAATTCCTCCCATTCGATTTTAATGAGTTGTAGCGCTTTCTCGGCCGCTTCGAGGGTTTCGGCCACGATGACGGCAACTTGATCCCCTTCCCATAAGCTTATGTCGCTGTATGGCATGTTACTGCCTGGGCCAACCAAGACGGGCTGATCAAATACGGTCAACCCATATTCATTTACGGGGACATCTTTAGCGGTTAGGATTAATACAACTCCCTGAACAGCCTCCGCTTCGCCGGTGTCGATACTCACCATGCGAGCATGAGGTTGATCGCTGAACATCACAAGGGCCTGAAGAAAATTGTCTAATATCAGATCACCCGGGAACTGGGCTTCACCCGTCACCTTGCTGGGAGCATCAATTTTGTATTCTGATTTTCCAATGGTCATCGGTTATTCCTCTCGCGGGCTACTTTTTCTACCGCATCGATTATCTTGTAATACCCTGTACACCGGCACAGGTTTCCACTGAACGCCTGGGTTATCTGATCCCTTGATGGATGATGATATTCGTCAAGTAGTTTAGCACCGGACATCAGAAAGCCAGGGATACAGTAGCCACATTGCACGGCGCCTGTTTCAATGAAGGCTTGTTGTAAAGGGTGTAACTGGTTTACCTGGTCGTCGCGAAGACCCTCGATAGTTGTAATTTCGGCGCCATGAGCCCGGCAAGCGGGAACGAGACAGGCCATGACGGCCATGCCGTCGAGAAAAACTGTACACGCCCCGCATTCGCCCTCTGCACAGCCCTCTTTAGTGCCGGTAAGTTGTCCTTCATCCCTTAGCCAATCCAGCAGGGTCTTGTTCACACCGTTGGCGGCCGATAGGGCTTTACCGTTTACTATGCAACTAATTTGGGTATCGTCTTCGTGAGAAGCGGTAAACTGATCCCCGGTGGGGAAAGAGCCCTTCGTGCTTCCCCAGAGCATGGTCGGATTTACCGGCCAGTAATCACGTTCCCGGCCGTCACGCAAGGTCGTCAAGCCTCTTCTAACCATGATGCGGACCTGTTCTTTCCGATAAGCGGCGGTTCCCCTGATATCGTCGATTGGTTTTGCGGCATTGGCAGCCAGCACGGCGGCTTGCTGTATGACCTCATCCGTTAGTGGCTTATTTCTTAAAAATACTTCTGCTTCCGGGCTGTCGATGATGGTCGGGGCGACGCTGCCTTGAGTGATCTTAGATTCTCTTACCACATCCTGGGCCAGATCGAGGACGATCGTGACATGGACGACAGAAATAGCCTGGGCACGTCGCAATCCGAGCTTAACAAAAACACCTCGTTGCGAGCTTTTTAAGCCTGGAAAGCTAATATTTACCAGCATCTCATCAGGGCGCATCACCGTCCGGCGAACACCCGTATAAAAATCTGACAAGGGCACCTTGCGTTCATCGTGCATAGAGCGCAATGTAATTGAGGCACCGAGGGCCCATAACGGAGAGATCGTGTCATTCGCCGGGCTGGCAGTTATCAAATTCCCGGCAACGGTGGCACGATTTCGCAACTGGGGCGATCCAATTTCCCACGCAGCCTGAGCCAAAGGCAGGGCATCCCTGAGGATGAAATCCGATCCAACAACCTGATTGTGAGTTACCAAGGGACCAAGATGGATGTTGCCCCCGCGATCTTGCCAAATGTCGTCTAGCCCGGGAATACGGGTCACGTCTATTATTGTATCGACCCCGGGGCGAACACCCCGTTCTAGCTCTAAAAGTAAATCGGTACCGCCCGCCAAAAGTCTTGCTCTGTTACCATGACTGTTTAAGAGGCTTAAAGCGCTTTCAATGCTTGTGGGCGTTTCATAGCGGACAATTCGTTGTCCTGGCCTTTGGACTTCGTGCATGAAAATCTCCTTGGTCGTCCGTTTTGCTTACTTTGACAACTTGAAAGATGATGCGAAAAAACGTATTTTAGCATGTTACAGGGATTCGGGGCCTTGTCAACCAAAAAAAGTTTATAGTGAAGGTTACCGGATTGATGGTATACTATACGCCCATCGAAAGGTTCATTAATGGCCAAAAATCGTGATCTCCTCAATCATGTTAGCAATGGAATAGAAGATAGCCCACTGAACTTACATTGACGAATGATGAAAAGAACAGCCCCGAAGTTCAAGGAAGGGAAAAGACACCCGCATTTCTTCAATTAACTGGCTTGTACCTCAGTTCTGGCAGGTCTAAAGGCTCACTTTTAATATATTAGGATTCGATCGTTCAAAGATACTTTTGAAATATGTCTATTATAGGAGGTGACCCATCTAATAATCAAAATCAAAGATTATTCTACTCCGGAAAATAAGATCAAACATAAAGAGGAGAAGTAAAAGATGAAACATAGAAATCTGTGGATTGTCTTGTTATTGGTTTTAGCATTTGTCTTTACAGCTTGTGGAGGAGGAGCGGAGCCAACGGCTGCGCCTGAGGTAGAAGCGCCGGCCGAAGAAGAAGCTGAGGCCCCGGCTGAAGAGGAAGCCGTAGCCCCGGCCGAGGAGGAAGCCGCACCTGGCGAGCCTTTTAAGGTGGCCTTTGTTTACGTTGCCCCGATTGGTGATTTGGGCTGGACCTATGCCCATGATCAAGCCCGGCTACAGCTCGAGGAAGAATTCGGGGACAGCATTGAGACAGTATATATCGAGAATGTGCCCGAAGGGCCGGAAGCCGAACGAGTGATCCGGGATTTTGCCCAAAAAGGCAACGACCTGATCTTCACGACTTCCTTCGGCTATATGGACCCAACCCTTACTGTCGCCCAGGAATTCCCTGAGATCCAGTTCGTTCACATTTCCGGTTTCAAGAATGCTGACAATATGTCCAATGTATTTGGCCGGATGTATCAGCCGCGTTACCTATCGGGCCTGGTAGCCGGCGCGGCTACAGAGAGTAATATTATTGGTTACGTGGCTGCATTCCCGATTCCGGAAGTTATTCGAGGCATTAATGCTTTTACGCTCGGTGTTCGCGAGGCAAATCCTGACGCCGAGGTACGCGTCGTGTGGACCAATACCTGGTTCGGCCCTCCAGAGGAAAAGGAGGCAGCAGAAGCCTTACTGGCTGCAGGAGCAGATGTAATTGCCCAGCACCAAGACACAACCGAACCGCAGAAAGCAGCGGCTGATTCTGGTGGCGTGTCTATCGGTTATAACTCGGATATGCGGGCCATTGTGGGCGATACAGTTCTCACGAGCCCGGTCTGGAATTGGGGCGTGAAATACTCTGAAATCGTCAACCAGTTGATGGATGGCTCCTATGACGGTAGCGAATCGTATTGGGGTGGATTGGCTGAAGGTGTTGTTGACCTGGCGCCATTCTCTCCTAATGTCTCAGAGGAAACCCAAGCCTTGGTCCAGGAAAAGCGAACGTTGATCGGAAGTGGTGAATGGGATGTGTTTTGCGGTCCGATAAACGGTGCCGATGGCCAGGAATTGGTGCCTGAAGGCCAATGCCTGGACGATGGGCAAATGCTGAGCATCTCCTGTTTCGTCGAGGGAGTGCAAGGCGAGGCACCGGCCGATACGGCTACTTGCTTCGGCGAGAGTTAATCATAAACAAAGTAACATGATTACTGGGTGAACGGCCGAAAATTAGTGATGAAAATTACCCGGCCGTTCACTCTTCCTCAATTACTGCCAAGCTAATCTTGGCATACAGGAGACACCATGACTGACCCTGCCGCCCCTATCGCGGTTGAGATGCGAGGAATAACCAAACGATTTCCTGGTGTCTTAGCCAATGATAACGTGGATTTGACAGTACGTGTCGGCGAAATACATGCGCTTTTGGGAGAAAATGGAGCTGGAAAAAGCACACTGATGAGCGCCCTTTGTGGCCTTTATCAGCCTGATGAAGGTGTGCTTTTTGTGCGGGTTGAAAACGGCGAGGAACCAAAACAAGTCGTTATCAGCTCACCGCGAGACGCCATTGACCTGCGTATCGGTATGGTTTACCAGCATTTCAAGCTGGTTCCTACTCAGACTGTATCTGAAAACATCATTTTGGGACTGAAAGGCGTCCCATTCCGCTTGGATATGACGGATGTGGAGGACAGGATCAACAAACTGGCAGAGCAGTATCATATGCCTGTTGATTCACAGGCCTACATTTGGCAATTGTCTGTTGGCGAGCAACAGCGGGTTGAGATATTAAAACTCCTTTATCGTGGGGCTGATATTCTCATACTTGATGAGCCAACGGCTGTTCTTACACCCCAGGAATCGGCCGAGCTGGGAAAGACCATGCGCCAAATGGCCAGTGAGGGAAAGTCGATCATCTTCATTTCTCACAAACTAGATGAAGTCATGGCCTTTTCCAATCGTGTTACGGTCTTGCGTGATGGAAAGAATGTAGCCACGGTGGATATCGGCGATACCAGTAAAGCAGACCTTGCCCGATTAATGGTTGGTCGAGAAGTGATATTCCACATCGATAAAAAAGAGGTATCCGAAGTTAGGGAAGTGGTGCTAGATCTTCGGAGCGTAAATGCCGACAACGATAAAGGCCTGCCTGCCTTAAAAGATGTATCCTTCCAAATCCGTGGTGGTGAGATTTTGGGTATCGCTGGAGTTGCTGGTAATGGCCAAACAGAGCTAGCTGAGGTCATCACTGGACTGCGCCCAGTGATCGAAGGACAGGTCATCTTTCTTGGACAAGACCTGACCAATCGGTCCCCGCTCACTTTTATTAGAAAAGGAGTGGCGCACGTGCCCGGTGACCGGTTAGGTGTTGGATTAGCCGGAAACCTTCCGGTTAGCGACAACTTGATCATGAAAGCTTTCCGCAAGCGACCGATTTCCAATGGACCATTTTTATCGAGAGGTTCCATTGGCAGTTTTTCTAAAAAGTTGATCAAGGCTTTTGATGTAATGACGCCTAGTATCGAGACACCCGCTCGCAACCTGTCTGGTGGCAACCAACAAAAAGCCATCCTGGGAAGAGAAATCACTTCGGGTGACCGTGCTGGCGGTGATTATGCGCCACTTCTGGTTGCTGTTTATCCCAGTCGAGGATTGGATGTGGGGGCAATTGAAGCGGTACGCACTGCGGTGCTCGAACAACGCCAAAATGGTGCTGCCATCCTGCTTATCTCTGAGGATCTGGAAGAATTGATGACGATAAGCGATCGCATTGCCGTTTTACACGGTGGTGAAGTAATGGGTGTTGTGGAACCGGCCGATATTGACATTGAAGAATTGGGGCTCATGATGGCTGGTGAACGGAGGCAGTAATGCTACCTTTTTCCTTTAAATTTGAGAAACGATTGGAACCCTCTCGCCTCGCGTCGATCCTGGTTCCAGTGCTATCTCTTTTACTGGCTTTCCTTTTCGGCGCGGCTCTTTTAGCCGTTATCGGGGCCAACCCTGGGCAGACTTACCAAGCCATGTTAGCCGGAGCAATTGGCACGCCAGCTCAATGGCAAGATGGCCAGTTTTATAACATGACTGAATTGCTAGTAAAAGCCGTACCGATCATATTGACCGGCCTGTCAGTTTCGGTGGCATTCCGAATGTTGTTCTGGAACATCGGCGCTGAAGGCCAGTTAGTGATGGGCGGTATCGCCACGGCAGCCGTTGCTTTATTTTTTCCCTCTGCCTTACCTTTCATACCCGAAAGCCCCTGGATTTACATCCCGCTCATGTTTGTCGCCGCCATCTTAGCCGGGGCAGCCTGGGCATTGATACCAGCCTTGCTCAAAGCCTATCTAAAGGTGAATGAGATCATCACCACCCTTATGTTCAATTATATCGCCATTTTATGGTACCAATTTCTCTTTACAACTGCCTGGAAAGATCCTGAAGGTTTTGGCTTCCCGGGATCAGCCTTAATACCCGAATACACCTGGATACCACGAATTTCAGGTCGCTTGCATTGGGGTTTACTCTTGGCTATCGTGGCCGCATTTGTTGTTTGGGTGATCATGGATAAGACCCGTTGGGGTTATGAGATTAGACTGATTGGCGAAAACGCACGGGCAGCCAATTATGCCGGGGTCAGCATTATCCGAAACATTATATTGGTCATGATCCTTTCGGGTGGTTTAGCCGGTTTAGCCGGTTTTGTTGAAGTCACAGCCATTTCTCACCGGCTTCAGCATGGACTGGCAGTCGGTTATGGTTTTACGGGTATCATCGTGGCTTGGCTGGCAAAACTAAATCCTTGGGGCGTCGTCATTGTGTCGATATTATTGTCTGCTTTGCTCGTTGGTGGTGAACAGATCCAAATCACGATGGGACTGCCGGCTTCCGTCAGTCTGGTTTTGCAAGGAGCGATTTTATTATTTGTGCTAGGCGGCGATGTTTTCACCAGATATCGCTTGAGAATGATACGAAAAGCACCGACCGCTGTCGTGGCTGAAAGCCCATCGGTACAAGAAGTTTAGTGATCGACTGGAGAAGACACCTATGGATTTTTTGACTTCAATCCTAGCCATATCCATCGTCGCTGGTACATCGTTGGTGTATGCAACGATTGGCGAAATTTACACCGAAAGATCGGGCGTTCTTAATCTTGGTGTCGAGGGAATGATGATCATGGGTGCCGTTTCCGCCTTTGCGGCTGCTTATCATACAGATAGCGCCTGGGCTGGCGTGGTCGCCGCAGCCCTTGTTGGCGGCTTGATGGCGCTTACCCATGCCTTTCTAACCATTACGATGCGGGCTGAGCAGGTCGTTACTGGCCTGGCCATCACCATTGCCGGAACTGGCCTGGCCAGCTTCCTGGGTGAAAAGTTGGGACCTGATGGAGGACCTCTTGTCGGTCTGATCGGGCCCCGTTTTCCAAAAATCGCCATACCGTTATTAAGCGACATTCCTGTTATCGGCGCGCTATTTAATCAGGATATCTTGGTCTATCTTGTGTACATTCTTGTAATCGTTGCCACCTTTTATCTATATAAGACACGGCCGGGATTATCTTTGCGGTCAGTTGGCGAAAGTCCCCAGACTTCCGATGCTATGGGTGTCAGCGTATTTGGAACCCGGTACCTGTATACCGTTGTCGGTGGGATCCTGGCCGGTATTGGCGGTGCCCACTTGTCACTATCATATACCCCAGGTTGGACTGAGAATTTGACCGGAGGTCGGGGCTGGATTGTCATTGCCCTTGTGATTTTCGCTACATGGGATCCTTTACGGGCCGTGGTCGGAGCTTTGCTCTTTGGTGGGATCAATGCCATCCAATTCCGGCTTCAAGCATCGGGCACCACGATCCCCGCCAGTTTGCTCAATATGTTGCCATACATCCTCACCGTCGTCGTCCTGGTCTTGGTTACCTGGCGAGAAGGGTTGAGTAAACGGCTGGGCGCGCCTGCTGCCTTAGGTCTACCTTACAATCGGGAAGAGAGGACGTAAACTCATGAAAATCGCCATTCTAGGTGGAACTGGACCAGAGGGTACTGGCCTGGGCTTGCGTTGGGCAGCTACTGGCCATGAAGTCATTATTGGCTCTCGATTAACCGAAAAAGGGGAGCGGGTCGCCGCCGAGCTCAAATCCGAATATCCTGATGGCAACATCACCGGTACGGACAATCTCACAGCCGCCCAGGAGGGGGATCTTGTCGTCTTGACCGTTCCTTACGAGGCCCAAAAACCGACCCTTGCTCATGTTAAAGATGCGTTATCCGGCAAACTGCTCATTACTGTCGTGGCGCCGACACGAAAACCAAAAGCTCGAGTTTGGCGATTACCTAGCGGGCTGTCGGCGGCTGAGGAAGCCCAGCAGCTTGTTGGAGATGATACGTCCGTGGTTGCCGCCATGCAAAATATTGGCGCCCACAATTTGCGAGATTTGGACTATCAGCTGGAATGTGATGTATTGGTCTGTGGCGATAATCAGTACGATAAAGAGCTGGCTATCAAACTTTGCGCTGACGCTGGCTTTCGAGGTATCAATGCCGGTGCCTTACAGAATGCCAGCGTTGTGGAGGGGTTGACGTCTATCTTAATAGGCATCAATATTCGGAACAAAGTAAAAGACGCCGGAATTAGGATCACAGGAATCTGACATCTAGGATTTTCATGCCTATTCAGGCTGCAGGAGGTAGATCATGCAATTTTTGCTCAATGGCCAGATGCGAGAGTATGAAGGTGACCCAGAACTACCGCTCCTGACATACCTGCGGGAATATGAGGGAATTATTTCACCAAAGGATGGCTGCGCTCCACAGGCAGCCTGCGGTTGTTGTGCCGTCCAGCTTAATGACAAAGCAGTGCTTTCTTGTGTTATTAAGATGGAGAAGGTGGCCGGTGGCGAGGTGACGACCATCGAGGGATTAGGATCGTACTTGCAAGATGTTTACGCCAATTCTTTTGTCGCCGAGGGCGGTGTTCAATGCGGATTTTGTATTCCGGGTATCGTGATGCAATCGCATGTTTTAATAAGCAAAAATTCAGAACCCACAAGGGCTGATATTGAAAAAGCCCTTACCCCACATCTTTGCCGATGTACAGGTTATAAGAAGATCGTCAATGCGGTCATGACTGCGGCCGAAGCGATCCGCAACGAGGAAGAAGTCCCCCCTCCGGTCAGTAATGGTAAGATTGGTTCACGCCAGCCCAAGTACCAGGCTCAAAAGCTCGTCCTGGGCCAACATCGATACGTAGACGATATCAAGGTTGAGGGGATGAAATTTGGGGCGCTGAAATTCAGCGATCACCCTCGAGCCAGGGTAATCAAAATCGATACGACGGCGGCCGAAAGTTTGGATGGCGTGATTCGCATTTTCACAGCTAAAGACATCCCAGGCGAACGGTATATTGGGTTAATTCGCCATGATTGGCCGCTTATGATTGCCGAAGGCGAGATCACCCGATATGTGGGTGACGTTTTGGCTGGCGTCGTGGCCGAATCTGATACCATCGCGCGCCAGGCTGTTAAGCTGATCGAGGTTGATTACGAGGTGCGCGAGCCGATCACAGATGTTCACAAAGCCATGGAGGAAAATAGCCCCGCGATTCACGAAGGCGGAAACATCCTTTCTACTTCTATCACCAATCGAGGTGATATGGAGAAAGCGGTTGCAGATTCTGCTTACATCTCCCGTGGTACCTACCAAACCCAGATGGTCGAGCATGGTTTTATGGAGCCAGAATGCGCCATTGCCTACCCCAAGGGTGATGGCATCGAACTTCTATCTCAAGGACAAGGTGTATACGATGATCGGCAACAGGTCGCAAGATTGCTTGGGCTTACCTTAGATAAAGTACGGGTAATATTGGTGCCGAACGGCGGGGGCTTTGGCGGGAAAGAAGATCTGACAGTTCAGGGTCATGCTGCGCTGATGGCGATGTTATTGCAATTGCCAGTGAAGGTTAAATTGACTCGGGACGAATCAATCATCATGCACCCGAAACGCCATCCGATATGGATGGATTACCATATCGGCTGTGATGATAAAGGCAAGTTAACTTTTGTGAAGGTTCGCTTTGTCGGTGATACAGGCGCATATGCCTCTGTTGGGATGAAAGTTCTTGAGAGATCGGCCGGGCATGCGACGGGTGCGTATCATTTTCCTGTGACTGATGTAGTCAGCACGGCCGTTTATACAAACAATCTTCCTTGTGGTGCCATGCGTGGTTTTGGTGTGAACCAGGCTGCCTTTGGACTGGAAAGCTGCATCGACGATTTGTGCGAACAGGGAGGATTTGACCGCTGGCAATTTCGTTATGATAATGCCCTTACCGATGGCGATATGACTGCTACTGGGCAAGTGATAGAAGGTGGGGCTGGAACAAGAGAGACGCTGCTGGCCATTAAAGACGAATTCTACAAGGCCAAGTATGCTGGCCTAGCTTGCGGTATCAAGAACACCGGCGTCGGCAATGGTATGCCTGACGCTTCATCGGCGCGGATCACCATCGCGGCTAAAGACAAGGTTATCGTGGACCACGGCTGGACAGAGATGGGGCAGGGTGTTAATACGATAGCTGCGCAGGTTGTTTGTAATGAGACAGGCATAGATCCGGCCATCATTGAGGTGCGAATCGACACGAGGGCTGAACAAGAAGCCGGCATGACGACGGCCTCGCGAGCGACCTCGCTAGTTGGCAACGCCTTGATCGATGCTTGCAAAGAATTGAAGGAAGATTTGAAGGACAACAACCTGGAGGATTTGATCGGCCGTGAATATCGAGGTGAATGGGTGGTTGATTGGACGACGAAGCCAGGAGCAATGGTGGAAAAGGTTTACACCCACTATTCGTACAGTTACGCGACTCAATTGGTTATCCTCGACGATGATGGTCAGATCGCCAAAGTGATCGCTGCCCATGATGCCGGCAAGATCTTTAACCCCACTTTATTTGAAGGACAACTTGAGGGTTCTCTCCACATGGGCCTGGGATATGCAACATCTGAAAAATTAGTTCTTGAAAACGGATGGCCAAAGAGCACCCGGCTTCGCCAATGTGGCATTCTCCGGGCTAAAGAGATGCCCGAAATTGAAGTTATTGGTGTAGAAGTTCCCGACCCATATGGACCTTATGGGGCAAAAGGTGTGGGCGAGATAGGATTGGTGCCAACGGCCGCAGCCGTGGCCAATGCCCTTTACCAATATGACGGTGTTCGCCGGACAGAATTACCTATGCCTCTGCCGAACCGCAGGCGGGCTCGCTCATCTGATTGAGCATGAAGAGGTCGGCAGTCCTCGTGTCGCCGCATTCATAAATCCAGTTGGATTAATGTCGCCCGTTCGGAGCATACTCGGCCGAAAGTTGGGTATTAATTACATCATCATCTTAATCCTGTCTTTTTTAGGAGTAAATGGATGTTTCGAGTAAGCCAATATCATCGCCCAAAAAGTATCGATGAAGCTCTCCAATTGTTATCCAGGCCGGATGTTAAGACAACGTTATTGGCTGGAGGTGTGTCCCTCTTGGTCAGCTCTGATTATGATATTGATCAGGTAGTTGACTTGCAGGGCATTGGACTCGATCAGATAGAATCGGCCCAAGGCAAAATTATGATTGGGGCCATGGTTCGTCTGCAACGGATCGTGGATAACAAAGAGGTTCCCCCGCTCATTCGCGAGATGACCCGGCTTGAAGGACCCAACACCATACGTCATGCCGGTACCCTGGGTGGTGTGGTGATCAATGCCGATTGGGAGAGCGAGTTATTCGCGGCTTTATTAGTTCACGAAGCAAAAGTGCGGATTCGGACTCAGGATGGCAAGGAAGTTGTCCCTTTAGAGAACTTTGACAAGATAGTACTTGGCGATGGAATCGTGACTGGCGTGATTATCAAAGAAAATGGTCGAACAGCTCACGAGCGTGTAGCCCGGACTCCGGCCGATAAGCCCATTGTCGCCGCTGTCGGTCGAAAAGATGACTCCGGAAACATCCGGCTGGCACTCTGTGGGGTGGCGGATAGGCCGATTCTCAGTTCCAAAGATAGAATAGCTCGGTTATCACCTCCGGGAGACTTTCGCGGGTCGAGCGATTACAGGCAACAGATATCCGAAGTTTTAGTTGAGCGTGTTTTAAACCAGCTCTCAGGATGAAAAAATTGAAGGTTTCAAAACCAAACAATCGTCGGGCACAGATTGCATTAGAGATGGTAGATGACTGAATAGCGGAGCACAAATATGGAAATACAACTAACCCTTAACGGGGAAGAAAGGGCAATACGCTGCCAGCCGGGCGACTCGTTGTTCCGTGTCCTGCGTCGGGAGGGCTTATATAGCGTGCGATATGGCAGTGAGACAGGCGAGACCGGCGCGGCCGCCATCTTGCTAGACGGGGAACTTGTGTCTTCTGAAATAATGCTAGCAGCCCAAGCCGATGGTCGGACCATCGAGACCGTGGAAAGCCTTTCAAAAGGTATAAAATTGCACCCTATCCAGCAAGCTTTCATCGAAATGGGGGCAATACAATCTGGCTATTCAACCCCGGCTATGATTCTGGCTGCCAAGGCTTTATTGGATAAGAATCCCGATCCCACAGAAGAACAAGTGCGGGATGCTCTTTCAGGTATTCTTGATCGGGAAACGGGTTATGTGAAACCGGTTCAGGCCATTTTGGTTGCTGCGGCCATGATGCGCGGCGAGGAACCGGATAGATCACCACCAAATGTACTCACGCCTATTGCCTTTACACCAGGGCTAGAGGATGATATTTTTCCCGAAGAAGGTCCTGATGGTTTTCTGAAACCTGATATCGACGTCGGTGGCGTAGCCACAAAACCTCTTCCCCAAACCAAGATCACATCCAGAATTCCCGAAACTGAAGTGGTAGGCAAACCAGAATCGAAAGTGGATGCCATCAAATTGGCCAAAGGGAATCCCGCATTCGTGGATGATATGGAATTCCGGGGTTTATTGTTTGCCAAGTTGCTCACCAGCCCCCATGCCCACGCCCGGATCCTGGATATAGACGATAGTGAGGCATTGGCTCTTCCCGGCGTCCACGCAGTGATTCATTACAAAAACGTAAAACGCGTACTGTACGCTTCTGGAGGGCAATCATATCCAAATCCCCCGCCTTACGATCAAGTCAGTTTCGACACTAAAGTGCGTTATGTCGGCGATCGGGTGGCAGCGGTAGCGGCTGAATCACTGGAGATCGCCGGCGAAGCCATTAAACGATTAAAGGTTAGCTATGAAGTGTTGCCGGCCGTATTTGATGAGCGGGAGGCGATCAAGGATAGCGCACCGATCATTCATGATGAAACGGATGCGGTTGACATTCACGATGCCCAACATAATATCGTCCACCATATTGAAGCGCTAACCGGCGATATGGAAGAGGGGTTTACTGCCGCGGATCACATCTTCGAACATACTTATCGGGTTCACCAGGTGCAACAATGCCCAATTGAACCACACATAGCCATTAGTTACTGGGATCCAGACGAACGGTTGGTTATTCGCACTTCCACACAGGTACCCTTTCATGTACGACGCATGGTTGCTCCCTTGCTCGACTTACCGGTGAAAAGGATTCGTGTCATAAAGCCGCGCATCGGCGGTGGATTTGGTGTCAAGCAGGAGATGCTGATTGAGGATATCGTTGGTCATCTCACAATAAAAACGGGCCGTCCGGTGCGGTTGGAATTGACGCGGGAAGAGGAGTTTGTGTCAAGCCGCACGCGCCATCCCCAAACGATTACCTTTAAGAGTGGGGTTTCGAAGGACGGGTTTTTGACCGCACAAAAAATGACCGTATTGGGCAATACCGGCGCATACGGTACACACGGATTGACCGTTCAAACCGTTACCGGTCTACGCGGCCTCAGCACCTATAATTGTGATAACAAGCAATTTGACTGCAAGGTGGTTTATACCAATATTCCTGTTCCTGGCGCCTACCGAGGTTATGGTGCGCCACAGGCGCTGTTTGCGCTTGAAAGCCATATGGATGAGATCGCCCGTGGCCTTGGAATGGATGTCATTGAATTTCGGCGCAAAAACTGGGTCAAAGTTGGAGATGGTATTAATATTGCGCCACATTTGGGTGAGGGTGAGAAAGAGACCGTAGCGGAAGTTCCGGAGATTTTGTCCAGTGCTTTGGCTGAGTGTGTGGAGCTCGGGCAACGAGCGATTCAATGGCATCGTCGTAATGATCCTGAATGGCGTGTGGTACCAGAAAAACCCTATTTGCGACGTGGCCTCGGTATGGCTGTTTGTATGCACGGCACAGCGATCCCTGGCTTGGATATGGGTGGAGCCAGCATTAAAATCAATGATGATGGGTCTTTCAATGTTCTTGTCGGGGCAACCGATTTGGGTACGGGTTCGGATACGGTGTTAGCCCAGATGGCGGCCGAGGTTTTAGGAGTACCCCTGGAAGATATTATCATCTACTCCAGTGATACGGATATGACGCCGTTCGATACTGGGGCGTATGCCTCGAGCACAACCTATATCTCCGGTATGGCGGTTAAATTGGCCGCCGAAGGCGTCCGCGATCAAATCAAAGAGAGGGCTGCCCTGATGTTGGGCCTGCCCAACTGGCAGGATATTACCTTGCACGACCGAAGGGCATCAGCCCCGGACGGCCGCTTCGTTACCCTGCAAGAGGTCGCGCTACACTCGTTGCATCAAAATCAACAGCGACAGATCATGCATACAGCCTCTTTTGTTTCCGAAGCCTCACCACCTCCGTTCGCTGGACAATTTGTAGAGGTTGAGGTTGATATTCAAACCGGTCAAGTCGAGGTTAAACGGATGGTAATGGCCGTCGATGCAGGAGTTGTTATCAATCCGCTTACGGCCAGTGGACAGGTTGAAGGCGGCATGACCCAGGCTTTAGGTTATGCTCATTGTGAGGAGATGGCCTATGATAAAGATGGTCGGATGGTAAATCCTCAATTTGGCCCTTATAAAATCTACCGGGCCGACGAAATGCCAGAAATGGATGTCATTCTAGTTCAGACGCTGGAACCCACTGGACCATTTGGGGCTAAAGCCATCGCCGAGATCCCAAAGGACGGCCTCGCTCCTGCCCTGGCCAATGCGATTTTCAACGCCACCGGGGTGCGCATCAGGGATATTCCATTTACTCCTGAACGAGTGTACCAGGCTCTCAAACAGGCGTCGCGTTAAGCTGATTATTAGCATTGATCATATAACTGAATAGGAGGAAGATATGTCGCAAGATCGGGTAGCCCTTTATTTACAAGATGCCCATGAGATATCAGAAGGCATCGAATTAGCCAAATATGCCGAATCTAAGGGATTTGAGGCTGTTTGGCAGGCCGAAAGCCGCCTCGTTCGCGATGCCATCGTCCCCATGGCTGCCTTCGCAGCCCACACTACAACATTGAAAGTTGCTAGTGGCGTGACGAATAACTGGACCCGCAATATTGGCTTGCTAGCAGCCACGTTTTTAACGCTTGATGACTTGGCTCCCGATCGCATCATCTGCGGCATCGGTGCTTGGTGGGATCCATTGGCTAGTAAGGTCGGCATCACACGGCGAAAACCGCTCAGTGCTATGCGAGAGACGGTGTACGTATTGCGGCAGTTGTTGGATATGGAGACGGTCACCTTTCACGGCGAATTCCACTATGTCGACGGCATTAAGCTAGATGTGGTGCACGGCCGGACCGAACCTCGGAACGTGCCCATCTACATTGGTGCTACCGGCATGAAGATGATGGAATTGGCCGGTGAGATAGCCGATGGCGTCTGCCTCAATTACTTGGTTAACCCGGCTTATAATTTAAGGGCTATGGATGCCCTCGAGCGCGGTGCGAAATTAGCAGGGCGATCTTTAGACGATATTGACCGTCCGCAACTTATGATATGTTCGGTCGATTACGACCGGAAAAAGGCGCTTGATGGAGCCCGTAAGATGATGACTCAATATCTCGGTCAGCAACCCCACTTGATGAAAGCTAGCGGCGTTAGTCAAGAATTGTTGGACGAGATCCATGAAGTATTGACCTGGCCGGCAACGGACGAGGAAATCGAATCGGCCATGCATCTGGTGCCCGATGATGTCGTTCAGATGTGTACTGCCAGCGGTTCACCGGAGGAAGTCAAAGCCAAGGTCAGGGAATATATCGATAATGGTTGTACGTGTCCCATCTTGTACCCCCTCGGCGATGCTCGCTTGATGATCGACGTATTCTCGGAAGGCTACAATTAAGTTACAGGTTTACTAAAGCAGCTAATAATTTCCTGGTGTGATTAGCTCACCGACCATGTTTTCGGTCGAGTTTTATAATCCGTTCCCTCTTCTCGAACGCTCTAGCTCGATAGGAATCCAGTGGCTAGTAACGTGGACTTTCGTCCACTCCGAGCTACGAAAAGATTGCTCTAGCTGGATGAGAATCCAGTGGCTGGGAACGTGGACTTTCGTCCACTCCGAGCTACGAAAAGATTGCTCTAGCTGGATGAGAATCCAGAGGCGTTGATACGCGAACGCTCGTCCTCATACAGCGCTTATCGATCTCCAAATATTTTAGAAATAAACCATATAGTGACATTCGTCATAAAAGTAGTGATCTTTGCAACTACCCGGTGGGATCTTGCTTTCTTATACTTACTCCTGGATTCTAGGTTTGGCGGGAAGTGAACGATAAAGGATACAAAAATGACAAACACCGAAACTATCACCCATGATGTTGTCATCGTTGGAGCGGGCCTTGCCGGTTCTTGGGCGGCAATGGTGGCTGCTAAACAAGGGGTCAAGGACATTGGGGTCCTTTCTAAAATTCATCCATTACGATCGCACAGTGGCGCTGCTCAAGGAGGCATCGCTGCTGCTCTGAATAACGTTCGCCCTGTGCCTGACTCCGGCCCCCGAGGGCCGCTGGAAATGGTACCGGTTGGAGCAGATCCAGTAGACAGTTGGGAACTGCACATGTTTGACACGATCAAAGGCTCAGATTGGTTAGGAGATCAAAATGCTATCGAGATCATGGTGAAAGAAGCTCCACAGATCATCTACGAGTATGAGCATATGGGATGTGTTTTTAGCCGGTTGCCCGACGGCCGTATCGCCCAGCGACGATTCGGCGGGCATAGCGCCCCTAGAGCCAACTATTCCAAGGATTACACCGGACACGTTCTCTTACACACTATCCACGAACAAGCCCGGCGCCATGGCGTGAAATTTTACGATGAATGGTATTGTCTCGACCTCATCATTGAGGAGGATATTTGTCGTGGCATTGTTGCCCTAGAAATTCTGACCGGCAAACTTTACACCATGAGGGCCAAGGCTGTCTTCTTTGGTACAGGCGGATACGGCCGGGCATACAAGATCACCTCCAATGCCTACGCCAACACTGGTGATGGGGTCGCCATCGCCTACAATGCCGGGGTGCTGCTCATGGATATGGAATTTGTGCAATTCCATCCAACCGGTCTTTATCGCCATGGTATTTTGATGAGCGAGGCTTGCCGGGGGGAGGGGGGTTATCTAACCAACAACAGCGGCCTCCGCTTTATGGAAAACTACGCCCCCGACAAAATGGAGTTGGCTCCTCGCGATTTGGTTAGCCGGTCCGAACAGACTGAGATCGACCAAGGGCGGGGGATCGGGCCAGACGGCCAGGGGATCTATCTGGATTTGCGCCATCTAGGACGGGAAAAGATCCTGGCTCGTTTACCTCAAGTGCGCGAGCTGGCTATCGATTTTGTCGGGGTTGATCCCATCGATAATCCCATCCCGATCCAACCCACCGCCCACTATAGCATGGGTGGAATCCCGACTGATGCCGATGGACAGGTGTTGGCCGATGCTGCCGGTACGCCGATTATCGGGTTCTACGCTGCCGGGGAATGTGCTTGTGTCAGCGTTCACGGGGCCAACAGGCTGGGTACCAACAGCCTCTTAGAAGCCTCTCTTTTTGGCCGGCGGGCCGGACAGGCGATCGCCGAATTTATCAATAGTGGGGCTGAGTTAGCGCCGGTTTCAGGCGATCCGGATAGGCGAAATGAGCGTCGAATCAAAGATATATTTGACAATCCTGGCACTGAATCAGTTGAAGTGATCGCTCAAGAGCTCAAATCTCACATGACGGACAATTGTGGGATCTTTCGCGACGAAACAAGGCTAAAAGTCGCCCAAGAGAAAGTGGCTGAATTACAGGACCGTTTTAAGGGTGCCAGAGTCATGGATAAAAGCCATCGCTTTAACACGGATTTATTAGCGGCCATTGAGACAGCCCACCTGCTTGACTTCAGCGAGGTTATCGTCGCCGGGGCCTTGGAACGGAAAGAGAGTCGAGGCGCCCATGCCCGAACTGACTTTCCCAAGCGTGATGATGAGAATTGGCTCAAACATACTCTGGCGAAAAAGACCGATGTCGGTCCATCTTTGAGTTATAAACCTGTTTACGTCGACTGGGAACGTTACCCGCCTCAGGAACGGAAATATTGATCTTGCCAGGAACATTCCATCCTGGCCACAAGGAGCTTAATCGATGGCACCTTTTTCAGCCACAATTCGTGTCCAACGGTTTAATCCGGACACGGATGACAAAGCATACTATGACGATTTCGATCTAACCCCGGAGCGCGACACGACTGTGCTAGATGCACTGCACATGATAAAGGCTGAGCAGGATGGCAGCCTGACTTTCCGGCGTTCCTGTCGCCATGCTATATGTGGTAGTTGTGCGATGAACGTTAATGGACACAATATTCTCGTCTGCAAAACGCCGTTGCAGGATGTTCTGAATAAGAATGGGCGAGTCACAATCCGCCCGTTACCATACCTGCCTGTCATAAAGGATCTGGTCGTAGACCGGAGCAGTTTCTGGGAACAATACCTGCGGGTAAAACCCTGGCTCATCCCACCTGAAGATATTCCGGAAAAAGAATTTCGAGTCAGCCCAGAAGAAGTTACTGCCTTAAATAACGCGGAAACCTGTATTATGTGTGGCGCTTGCTACTCTGCTTGCCAGGTCATTGGATTAACCAAAGGATATATCGGGCCTCATGCCTTGTTGAAAGCCTTTTTGCGGGTCAAGGATCCTCGCGACGCAGCATCGGCCGAGCGCCTGGCAGATCTGGCCGGTAGCGATGGCGTTTATCGCTGCCATACAATCTTTAATTGCATCGACGCCTGTCCCAAAGACTTGAATCCTACTCAAGCGATTGAGACATTGCGCAAGTTGGCACAAAAACGCCTGGCATATGAACGATCTCGTGTGCAACGCCAGCGGTCACTTCAAAATCCGATCGTGGTTGATTAAGATTGGAGATCGTGGTCACCTTGTTGAAGCCAATTATTCTTAGAGGGAAAAAACGATGTACAAGAGCACTGGCTTTATAAGTTTCGTATTACGCCGATTTACAGGTGTTGCTCTGGTTCTCTATCTCTTCACTCATATGTGGGTGATAGGCTCCGTTAATAGTGGACCGGAAGCTTTTGATGCCCGGTTAAACTTGGTCCAGACGCCTTTCTTCAAGTTGGCCGAGATCGCCCTTCTTGCTGCTGTTGTCTATCATGCCTTTGACGGCATTCGATTGATCATTGTCCACTACTTTGATGTAACGGAATATCGAAAGAGCTTGTTTTATGCTATTTTTGCCATATCTGCCATCCTGGTTATTGCTGGTGGTATCCCGATCTTACTCTTCGCTTTGGAGGGATAGGCCGGTTCAATTTAGGAGTTTCAAGATGCGAATCTTCCAAATGCAACGAGTTAGCGCCATAGCGTTGTTGGTTTTTTTAACGATTCATATGATCGTGGTGCACTATCCGCCATTTCATATCGACTTCAACCGCATCCTCGTGCGAATGAATCAACCGCTGTGGAAGGGGATTGACATCGCCTTCCTGTTTTTCGTCTTGATCCATGCCCTGACCGGAGCCTATATGGTGTTGACAGACGTGGAACGTTTTAACAAATACCAAAGGGTTTTGGCCGGTTTGGCCATTTTGATCGGCATTATGGCTTTCATATACGGTGCACAAACGATCCTCGCCTTTAGCGCACCTGTCAGCGTAAACGCTATGGTTCGTTGATTATTCAACATTTTCCAGTTGGAACCCAAAAACACATTTATCCCCTCTGGCTTACACTCCTGATTGAGTTCGTTTCCTGTATGTGACTTTCGTCAGTCCAATACCTGTCAGTTATCACTAGGACCTGAATCCGGAATCTGGCACACTAAGAGTGGCGGAAAAGGTTCCGCTGGAACATGGGGCTAGTACTGGGGTACATCGATGGAACAATTCGGAAGGGAGCCGCTGGACCGACAGCGTGCTCACGTACCAAAGGGCCAGGTTTACATCATCCCCGATCGATGTAAAGGTTGTGGTATTTGCATCGCTTACTGTCCCGCAAAAGTCCTCCGGGAATCCTCAAAATCGAACGGGAGAGGATATCACTTGCCGGAAGTTATCCCGGATAAAGCGGAAGCCTGCATTCATTGCCAATTTTGTTCTCTCATTTGCCCTGACTTTGCGATCTACACCCAAGAGGTTCTGGCGTGAGCAAAAAGACCGTTCTAACAGGGCAACACTTTATGCACGGGGATCACGCTTGCGCTGAAGGGGCTCTGGCGGCCGGCTGTCGCTTTTTTGGCGGTTACCCAATTACGCCATCTACAGAGATTGCCGAACGCCTGGCCCGAAGGCTGCCTGAAGTCGGTGGGGTTTTCATCCAGATGGAAGATGAGCTGGGCAGCACGGCGGCCGTCATTGGTGCCTCGGCTGGGGGAGCCAGGGCGATGACGGCCACTTCTGGCCCGGGTTTTAGCCTGATGATGGAAAATCTCGGTTTGGCGGTGATGATGGAAATCCCCTGCGTTCTAGTGAATATCCAGCGGGGTTCCCCCTCAACTGGCTTGCCGACCATGGCCGGACAATCTGATGTAATGCAAGCTCGCTGGGGTTCCCACGGGGATTACGCTATCGTGGCTTATGCTCCCTGGTCACCGCAAGAGATGTTCGATCTCACCGTACTGTCCTTTAACACGGCCGATCGCTACCGTGTTCCGGTATTGCTGATGGCCGATGAAGTTGTCGGGCATATGGTGGAACGGGTTGAGATCCCTGCAACAGGTGAAATACCCTATTGGCCCAGAAAACGACCAATAGCTCCACCGAACGGCCGCTTTTTGCCCTTTTTGGCTGAAGACGACGACCTTGTGCCTCCCATAGCCCATGCCGGTGAAGGTTACAAGTTGCACTTCACCGGCCTAACCCACGATGCTTTTGGGTATCCGGACATGACAGCCACGACCCATCATGATCTGGTGACCCGTCTCAAAAATAAAGTAGGACGTAATGCCAAAAAAATCATTCGAGTAGATGAATATTATCTTGACGATGCGGACATCGTGGTAATCGCTTATGGTTGCACTGCTCGTTCGGCCCGACGATCTGTCCGGCTAGCTAGGCAGAAAGGGATCCGGGCCGGTCTTTTACGACCGATTACTCTTTGGCCATTCCCTGAAGAGCGGCTGAAGGAACTGGCGATGACCGTCGATTCATTCATCGTGGCCGAGATGAATCTGGGCCAGATTGCTTTGGAAATCGAGCGCATCATCAGAGGGCCAGTCAAAGGCATCTTCCATGCTGGCGGCTCGATGATAGCCCCTGAACCAATCCTGCAGGCCATCGAGGAGGCCAACGGTGTCTGAGGTTCAAATCAGCGAGCGGCACCCGCTAGACGGCGTCATCCGGACTGACCGGATGCCCCATATCTGGTGTGCTGGCTGTGGCATTGGTATCGTCATGCGCTGCTATGGGCAGGCCATCCTGGATTCAGGTATTGAAATAAAAAATCATGTGGTCGTCTCCGGCATTGGTTGTTCCGGCCGGGTGGCAGGTTACATGAATATGGACTCATACCACACGACTCATGGCCGGGCTATCCCATTCGCGACAGGCTTAAAATTGGCCAATCCTGACTTGATGGTTACGGTCTTTAGCGGCGACGGCGATTTGGCGGCGATCGGCGGCAACCATCTGATTCATGCGGCACGGCGTAATATCGACATAAAGGTCATTTGTGTCAACAACTTCACCTATGGCATGACTGGTGGTCAAGCCGGACCGACTACACCTTTAGGTGCCATGGCAACCACCGCACCCTTTGGAAATCCCGAGCTACCTTTCAACCTGCCTTTCCTCTTATCAGCGGCTGGGGCCAATTACGTTTCGCGTTGGACCGCTTTGCATGCCCGCCAGGTTAGGCAAGAGATATTGTTAGGCTTTAACAAGCCCGGTTTTGTTTTCATCGAAGTGTTATCACCCTGTCCGGTGGGTTTTGGTAAATCGAATCGTATTGAGGACGCCCTGGCAGAGCTATCCATGTACCGGGATCGTTGTGTCTTGGTTGACAAGGACACCAGAATAGAACAGGTGGGCATCGACCTTCGCGAGGAACGAGAGATCTACGTTGGCAATTTCGTCGATCGGGATCAATTACCATACACACCACCTCGGTTTAAGGAGGAACAGTGAGAAAAGAGGTGAGGATTGCCGGATTCGGAGGGCAGGGAATTGGCCTGGCTGGCTATATTTTGGGAAAAGCTCTCGCTCTGTACGATGGTCGTGAAGCGGTAATGACCCAATCTTACGGACCAGAAGCACGCGGAGGCGCATCCAGTGCCAATATCATCGTTTCTGATCGAGAGATCGCCTATCCCTTTGTCCAACAACCTGACATCCTGGTAGCCATGTCTCAGGAAGCATATGCTAAGTATTATCCAACGGTCAGAGCTGATGGATTGATCCTAATTGATAGCGACTTGGTGACGCCAGAGGATGTTAAAGGACACTATTTTATCCCGGCTACCCAACTGGCAGAAGATTGCGGGCGAAGGATCGTGGCCAATATGGTCATGTTAGGGTATTTCTGCGTCGTTACAAATCTAGTCAGACGAAAGGCAATGGAGAAGGCTATCGATACGACGGTCAAACCGAAGACAAAGGCTTTGAATCTTAAGGCTTTTGCCACTGGAACGGAGTTTGGGACCAGGGAGTTATCGAGATCATGAGCGACTCGGTGCTGGTCATTGGCGGTGGAATCGCTGGCATCCAGTCTTCCTTGGACTTGGCAAATGCCGGAGCCCGGGTTGTGTTGGTGGAAAGAGATGCAACCATTGGCGGTGTGATGGCCGTGTTAGACAAGAATTTCCCAACACTGGATTGCTCGATCTGTATCGAGGCGCCGAAGATGTCTGAGGTCGATCTCCATCCAAATATCGAGATCTTGTCTCTGGCCGAGGTCGAATCGGTAAGTGGGGAACCGGGAAACTTTCTGGTCAATATCCGGCAAAAAGCTCGATTTGTATCGGACGAATGTACTCGATGTGGTGATTGTACTTCGGCTTGCCCGGTCGTGTTGCCCAACGAGTATGATGCCGGAATGGCTTCACGCAAGGCTATCTACACCCCCATCCCTCAATCTGCGCCAGGGGCATACAGGATAGATATGGCCAATTGCCTGAATGATCCGCCAAACTATATGCCTTGCAATCGCTGCTACGATGTCTGTCCACCTAAAGCAGTGGATTTACTGATGCCTCCGGAGCAGCTCCTCTCTCGCCAGGTGGGTTCCATCATCGTAGCCGTCGGCTACGATATGTTGGATCCTCGGGTTATGCGAGAGTATGGTTATGGGAGCCATCCGGATATCCTGACCGCCTTGGAGTTCGAGCGCCTGATCAATTCGGCCGGGCCGACCGGTGGAGAAATTCTTAGGCCTTCAGACAGCCGGCACCCGGAAAATATCTTGTTCGTGCTTTGTGTAGGGTCACGCGACCGGCGTCATTTTCGGCATTGTTCAAGATTTTGTTGCATGTATTCCATCAAACATGCTTACCAGGCCATTGACCATGGATTAAATGACGTGACCTTGCTCTACATGGATATCCGGTCTTACGGGAAGGGTTTTGATGCCTTCCGGGAACGCACGCGTGATTTAGGGGCCATCTTTTTACGCGGCCGGCCTTCAACTATCGAATCAGATTCGGATCGGCTCCGCGTGACCTACGAGAACACGGACACCGCCAGGTATGAAGAGGGTCAGTTCGATATGGTCGTCCTGGCCAATGCAGTAAAGCCACCCAAAGGCATCGAAATATTGGCCGAGCGATTGGGGATCGAATTAGACGAAGATGGTTTTATTCGCTCATCCGAGATCGGCGGTGGCCTGGTGATGACCTCCCGTCCAGGCGTATATGCGGCCGGTTGTGCATCGGGTCCGAAAGATATACCGGATAGTGTGGCTGAAGGGAGTGGTGCCGCCGCCCTTGCCTTGGGTCACATCACAAGGCGCTCCTGGCCAAAACCCCCTGATGTTGAGCCGGTCACAGACGTCGATAATCCCCGGGTTGGCGTTTTTGTCTGCCATTGCGGCAGCAATATTGCCGGCGTCATCGACGTGAATCAAGTGGTTTCATTTGCCAGGTCACTGCCCGACGTCGTCTACGCGGCCGATCAGATGTTTTCCTGTGCCGGAAATACACAAGGAGAAATAGAAGAAGCAATTAAGAGTGAAAATATCAACCGGGTTGTCATCGCCGCCTGCTCACCCAAAACCCATGAGTCCATTTTCCGTGGGGTTCTCGTCCGAACCGGGCTCAATCCCTACCTGTTGGAAATGTCCAACATCAGGAACATGGATTCATGGGTGCATAAGGGCGACCCGAAGGCAGCCACATATAAAGCCATGGACATGGTGGCCATGTCCGTGGAAAAGGCTAGAAGATTGGTTCCTTTAGAAGCCGACGAATTGCCCTTAAAACAAAGTGCCTTAGTAGTCGGGGGTGGCATCGCCGGCATGACCGCGGCCGCTGCCTTGGGCCGGCAAGGTTTTAAAACCCATCTGGTGGAAAAGAATAATTATCTTGGCGGGCAATTGGATCGGTTGGACAAAATCTGGCCTTCTAGATTACGGGCCAACGAAATGCTGGTAGCAAAATCTATGGACCTGGTGAAAGCGGGCGTGCAGGTCCATCTGGGGACTCGGGTAGAAACCATAGGCGGTGTTGTTGGCAATTTCCAGGCTCAGCTTACCAATGGAAAGCAATTAGAAGTGGGGGGAATCGTCATCGCCACGGGAACAAATCCTTACCGCCCGGATGAGTTTAATTATGGCTCAAATAAAAAAGTAATTACTAATTTAGAGTTGGAGAAACTTCTGGCAAGCGGAGAGATCGAGTCAAAACGAGTTACCTTCATTTCGTGTGTGGGATCTCGCCAGGGCCGCCTGGGCTGCTCACGCTACTGTTGCACGGCTATGATCGGGCAGGCTCTCCGGTTGCGAGAGTTAGGTAAGACGGTTCGGGTTGTAGCCAAAGATATCCGGACCTACAGTCGCCAGGCAGAGGAATTGTATGAAAAGGCCATGCAGGCTGGCGTGATGTTCTTTCATTATGATAGTGATAAGCCACCACAAGAGGCTATTCGTTTCCAGGATAATTATATTGACTTTTATGACCATTACCTGGGGAGTGAGATGAGAATTCCATCAGATCTTTTAGTTCTCGTGGTGGGTTTATTACCAGCTGATGATGATCTAGCAGAACAATTAAAGCTGGCCCATAGCGAGGATGGCTTTTTGATGGAGTTACATCCCAAGTTGGGGCCGGCCGAAACGGCAACACAAGGCATTTTCATTGCCGGGGCTTCCCAGGGCGCAAAGGATGTTCGTGAGTCAATGGCCCAGGCCCTTGCCGCTGCTGGGAAAGCTGGCGCATTATTGGCCCGGGGCAGCATTGAGAAGGAACCGCTAACCGCACAGGTCAATCTCGATCTTTGCATAGGCTGCATGCGATGTGTCAAAGTTTGCCCATATCACGCCATCGAACAGATAGGGCCGGTGGGCAAGGATGGAACTGTAAGGATTCAAGAAGCAGCTTGCATGGGTTGTGGCACTTGTGCCGCCGAATGCAATTTCGACGCCATTGACATGCCATATTTCACTAAAAGCCAGATTTTGGCCCAAATCGATGCCGCGCTAGTCGAATATCCAGGCGAAAAATGCCTGGTATTCACCTGCAATTGGTGTTCCTATGCCGGGGCCGACCTGGCCGGCATCGAGAAGCGACAATATCCGGCCTCAGCCCGGATTATCCGCACGATGTGTTCGGCCCGCTTTGAAGAGGATTTTATCGCTCGTGCTTTTGAAAAAGGTGCAGGGGCGGTGTTGATCACCGGTTGCCGATTGACTGAAACCGGCTCTGACTGCCACTACAATTTTGCCAATAAATTAACCTGGAAACGGTTTGAACACTGGCAAAGAAAATTCCGGCGAAAAGGAATTGACCCTGAACGGCTCCAGCTTCGGTGGATTTCGGCCGCCGAAGGAAAAGAGTTCGC
>Ga0209536_100002243_pt1 | contig 31441 bp, 22 predicted proteins | sample DeeMarSeWOR28_12_FD_187461 | JGI IMG/M metagenome (GOLD analysis project Ga0209536, IMG submission 187461) | Marine sediment microbial communities from White Oak River estuary, North Carolina - WOR-2-8_12 (SPAdes) (version 2) | ecosystem: Environmental > Aquatic > Marine > Intertidal zone >... | reverse complement strand
CGTGCTTGGTCTTCTGCCAGGCAGTAGGAATGAGGAAATAGGGAATCATCTGCCTGTCATGATAAAGGCCGTTGAAATCCTCTCATCTCAATACCCTCGTCTAAGAGGTCTCTTGCCCATAGCCCCAACCATTCCCACTGAGCTGGTGGAATCGTTCCTCAAGCAATCTTCTGCTGAAATTAGCATATCTCAGAGTTCCATTTACCACACATTGACCGCCTGTGATCTCGCACTGGTCGCGTCGGGCACGGCTACCGTGGAGACAGCGATCCTGGGGGTTCCCATGATTCTCGTATATCGAGCATCTACCATTACCTTCTGGGTCGGGAAAAGGGTCCTAAAGGTGCCCTTCCTTGGTCTGGTTAATCTGGTGGCGGGGGAACAGGTCATCCCTGAATTGATCCAGGACGATCTCACCCCGGATAGGCTCGCCCACGAAGCGCTTGAGATCCTTGAGGGTGGTCAGAAGAGGGAAAATATGATAGAAAAACTGGGAATGGTAAAAGAAAGACTGGGAAGAGGGGGTGCCTCTGAAAGGACCGCAAAGATCGCCATTGAAATGTTAAATCTTTGTTAATCACTTGTTGCTTCCTTCGGCAAACCCACGTTTGGTTCTAATGATTTACACGAATGACAAATGACTATTAGGAGTGAGGCAAGGCCATGGCCAGAACTATCTTAGTTGTGGATGATGAAGAGACTATCATTCAATCCCTCAACGGTATTCTATCGGATGAGGGATACGACGTGGTGAGTGCCAACAGCGGTGCTGGCGGCTTGGAAAAAATTGAAGAGGTGATGCCAGAGCTCGTCCTGTTGGATATATGGATGCCCGGGATAGACGGCATTGAGACCCTTGTCAAGATTAAGGAGACCAACCCGCACCTCCCGGTGGTTATGATGTCCGGACACGGCACCATAGAAACGGCAGTCAAGGCCACCAAATTGGGGGCATATGACTTCATAGAGAAGCCCCTTTCCCTCGAAAAAGTCCTCTTGTGCGTAAACAACGCACTTGATTATTCCAGGCTGGAAGAAGAGATCAGTCTTCTGAAGGAAAAAGAGAGGCACAGATATAGAATAACCGGGAACAGCAAGGCCATTAAGCATCTGAAGGAACAGATAAAAGTTGTTGCCCCTACAAACGCCTGGGTGCTTATCACAGGGGAAAATGGAACCGGGAAGGAACTTGTTGCCCATACCATTCACCGGCAGAGCGTGCGGAGCAATGAACCCATGGTAGAGGTGAACTGCGCTGCGATCCCCGAGGAGCTGATTGAGAGTGAGTTGTTTGGCCATGAAAAAGGGGCCTTCACCGGTGCCACCACCATGAAGAAAGGCAAGTTTGATTTGGCCCATGAAGGGACACTTTTCCTGGACGAGATCAGTGACATGAGCCTCAAGGCCCAATCCAAGACCCTCAGGATTCTTCAAGAACAGAAGTTTGAGCGGGTAGGAGGGGCCAAGACCATACATGTGGATGTTCGTGTTATTGCAGCCACAAACAAGGACCTGGAGACTGAGATTGAGAAGGGGAATTTCAGAGACGATCTTTATTTTCGATTGAATGTCATCCCCATAACGGTTCCAGCGCTCAGGGAACGTGTCGAAGACATCCCCGAACTGGTGAATGAATTCCTCAATGACATCTCCCTGAGAACCAACCTGGAATTAAAAGAGTTTTCTCAGAAAGCCATTGACCTCCTAAAAAAATACCACTGGCCGGGAAATGTGCGGGAGTTGAAGAATCTGGTTGAAAGATTGGTGATCATGACCCCTGAAAAGGTGATTCAGGACAAAAACATTCCTCCTCCCTTTAACCGAGCACCGGATGTAAAGCAGACGCCTGAATCGTCACTAATGGCCGGCTCCTTTAAGGATGCCAAGATAGAATTTGAAAAGGCCTTCATTGCACGGAAATTACGTGAGTTCAACGGGAACATCTCTCAAACCGCAGAGGCCATTGGTATTGAGAGAAGCAATCTGCACAAAAAAATCAAGGCTTACGGCCTTGAAGGTTTCCGGTAGGATTCACCACAGAGGCGCGGAGGTCCGCAGAGATAGATAGGATGGAGTAAGTATGTGTTCTCTGCGTCTCCGTGGTGAAAAATTTTGTTCTTAGATCTTGATTGCCCGATTTATCTTTTCCCAGATCTCTTCCCGCCCTTCCCTTGTCTTAGCCGAAAAGAGTGTTGGCTTCTCAGCGGTTATCTCCTCTAATTGATTCCCAATTTGTTTCGCCCTTGAGTTGGCCTTCTGACGTGAGAGCTTGTCCGCCTTTGTGAGAACCACAATACTCTTTTTCCCATAATAGTTCAGCCACTCAAGAAGCTCTTTATCCCCAGCGCTCAGGTCTCTCCTGATGTCCAGAATAACCACAACGGCCTTTAGGTTGTTACGCTTCTCAAGGTATGTCTCCACCATCCGACCCCAAGACTTTTTCACATGGAGCGGCACCCGGGCAAATCCGTAGCCAGGCAGGTCCACAAAAAACAACCTATCCTCCAGGTTAAAGAAATTTATGGCCTGGGTCCTTCCGGGCTTTGAGCTCGTCCTGGCAAGTCCTTTGCGCTTCACGAGAACATTTATGAGAGACGATTTCCCCACGTTGGATCTGCCCGCAAAGGCAATTTCCGGTCTATCTGGGGGAGGGTAGTCGGTTTTACGAAAGGCACTTTTAAGGAAGGCAATGTCCATTTGTGAGTCCTTCGCCGCAGAGGCTCGAAGGGCGGTTAGCTAGTGAGGGGGAAAAGTGAGGGTACGCCCTTTTTCGAGAGGCCATATCTCAAAAAAAATTCCACAGGGCATCGCCGTGACCCAATATTTGGGGTTCCTGCCCGTCATCGCGAGCATGAGCTCGCTCAGGCGAGGCGGGCGGGTGCGCCTCTGAGCTTCTGGGAATCTGCAACCCACGCCTTAAACCCCAAATATTGGGTCACTTCCCCCTCACTATATAGATATGGCCTTGAGAAATGGGGCGTGCCCTCATTCAGGCAAAACCCAGTTCCTTTACCGAGCCGTATGGAATGATCATTTCACGAGCAAGGAGCTGGCAGGCTTTCATCTTTGCAAGGCCTGTTTGCGGTGATGACTTTTGAGGGCTGTTTCCTGGGGCTCTTTATCGAGTTTTCAAATACGCCTCGATGCGCTTGAGCCCCTCTTTGATATTTTCCAGGGAATTGGCATAGGAGAATCTTAGATAACCCTCTGCATTTTGACCGAAATCAATGCCAGGACTGACCCCTACTCTGGCCTTTTCCAGGATCTCAAAGGCCAGTTCATAGGAATTGTGGGAAAGATGTCTGGCATTGACCAGTATGTAAAAGGCCCCGGCCGGCTCCACGCTCAGGCCGAATCCAATCTCCCTTAACCTCTGAATCATAAATTTTCTTCGTTCGTTGTAGATAGACCTCATACGTTCCACATCCTCGCCAGCCCCTTTTAGGGCGGTAAGTCCGGCCCATTGAGACACGCTGCCGGCAGAGATGAAAAAGTTCTGTTGGATCTTTTGCAGAGGTCTTACGAAATCGGGCGGGGAGACGATGTAGCCCAGCCTCCACCCGGTCATGGCATAGGCCTTGGAGAAACCGTTCAAAACAAAAGCGCGATCAGTAAATTCTAGGATGGAATGCTCTTTCTGCTCGTAGACCAGCCCGTGGTAGATCTCATCCGACACGATATAGGGTCCCATATCCGCAATCTTTTCCATGCGATCAGAGGCGAGGAGGTTGCCCGTTGGGTTGGAAGGCGAATTTATGAGGATGGCCTTGCTCCTGGGACCCAATCTTTTCTTCATCTCCTCCGGTCTGTACTGGAATCCATCCTCTTCATAGACATCCACAAAAGCGGGACGCGCCCCCAAGAATTCCGCGAAGTTGGGGTAGCAGGGGTAATGGGGATTGGAGATGATGATTTCATCGCCCGTTTCCAAGAGCGCTGAGAATATCATGAAAAGGGCCGGAGAAGTGCCAGAGGTAATGACAATCTGATCTGGAGAGAACTCTACACCATATTTTTCAAAGTAGTGTTCGCAGATGGCTTCTCGCAGCTCGAGGATACCCAGGCTGTGCGTATAGTGCGTGCGTCCATCCTGTATGGCCTTGACCGCACCCTCACAAATGATCTGGGGCGTGGGGAAATCGGGCTCACCGATCTCGAGATGGATAATATGATGCCCCTCGCGTTCAAGTTCATGGGCCTTTTCCAGCACGTCCATCACGATAAATGAGGAGATATTCTGGGCCCTCTCGCTTGCCCTGTTCAGGCTTGAACAGGCCCTCTCCTCATATTCGGAATTCGAGGTTGGGAATTCGGACTTCCTGGTTGCCGTTTCGGTATTGGGGTCTCTCTGGCTCCGGATGCGTTCTTCTGTTTTCAAATCAGATCACCTTGTTCAATGGGTACTCGATGATTCCCTCAGCACCCGCCTGGATGAGTCTTGGGATGAGCTCTCTTACCACTTTTTCCTCCACCACCGATTCCACCGAAACCCATTCTGAATTGTAGAGGTTGGCCACAGTGGGTGCATTCAGACTGGGGAGCAATTTAACCACCACGTCCAATTTATCCTGCGGGACGTTCATCTTCAGTCCCACCATATTCTCCGCCCTGAGGGCCCCTTTCAGTAGCAAAATAATCTGATCGATCTTCTCCTTTTTCCACGAATCCTTGTAGGCCTCTTTGTTGGCAATCAACTGGGTGTTAGAGGTCATGAGTTCATGAATGATCTTCAACCCATGGGCCTTTAGGGTACTGCCTGTCTCTGTGACCTCCACGATGGCGTCAGCCAGGCCAGAAACCACCTTCGCTTCCGTGGCTCCCCACGAAAATTCCACCTGAACCTCAATGCCCTTCTCTTTGAAATACCGTCTCGTAAAATCGGTAAGTTCCGTGGAGATCTTCTTTCCCTGGAGATCCTCCAGTTCCTTTATGGGCGAGTCGGCTGGAACGGCCAGGACCCAACGGGCCGGTTTTTGGCTCACCTTTGAATACACCAGGTCATCCACAACGACCACGTCCGACTCATTCTCTTCAATCCAGTCCCTCCCGGTGAGCCCAGCATCAATGGTTCCACTCTCCACATAGCGGGACATCTCTTGGGCGCGGCAAATCGTGCATTCAATGGCATCGTCATTGATGTCCGGGAAATAGCTCCTGCCATTGTTCACATTTATCTTCCAACCTGATTTTTCAAAAAGGCTGATGGTGGCCTGTTGCAGGCTTCCCTTTGGAATACCGAACTTCAGCTTCTTCATTTTTTATACACCTTCTCAGGATCAAAAATCTTCTTGCCATCTATGGTTGCCTTCCCATCACGGTCAATTTTTTTGTGAAAGCAACTCTCAAAACCCGTATGACAGGCGGCGCCGCCAACCTGCTCCACGCTAAAGAGCACGGTGTCGTTGTCGCAGTCCACATGGATCTCTTTGATCTTCTGAATGTGGCCAGAAGTGCCTCCCTTGTGCCAGATCTCCTGTCGTGAACGGCTCCAATAGTGCACCTCACCCGTTTCAAGGGTCTTCTCCCAAGACTCACTGCTGATATAAGCAAGCATGAGCACCTTTCCAGACGCGTAGTCTTGTACGATCGCGGGCAACAATCCCTCACCTTTGGAAAAGTCCAGCTCAACCATGAAATAAGGCCTCAAAAATATTCAAATTTTTTAACATAATATATTTTCGCGTATAATCAAAGAAAAATTTGCCAAAAGCAGGGGCACGGGGAGCATCACGCTCTGGGTCAGGAAGCCTTCCCGCTCAACTGGCCGCAGGCGGCCAGTATATCTGATCCCCGGCTCTTTCTAATGATGGCCGTATAATATCTCTTCAAGAGGATATCCTGAAACTGGCGTATCCTCTCCATGGATGGGGGAGACATGGAGGTCTCCTGGTGGGGGTTAAGGGGGATGAGGTTAATCTTTGCCCGGATGCCTTTGAGCACTTCTGCCAGGTTCCAGGCATCCTCATCACGGTCGTTGATCTCCTTGATCAAAATATATTCAAAGGTGATCCTCTCTCCTTTGGGAAGCGGGAGCGCTTTACATGCCCCCAGGAGGCTCTTCAGGGGATATTTATTGTTTATGGGCATGAGCAGACTGCGGGTGTTATCATCGGCTGCATTTAAGGAGACGGCCAGCTTGATGTTCATCTCCCGGCCCCATCTCTCCATCTGTGGCACGAGCCCACAGGTGGATAGGGTTATCTTCCGCCTCGAAAAATTCAGTCCCCCATCATCCATCAGGTTTATCACGGCCCTCTTCACCGCCTCGTAATTGGCGAGGGGCTCTCCCATTCCCATGAAGACAATATTGGTGAGTCGGTCTGGATCATCCATGGATCGCTTCACGTGGATCACCTGATCTACAATTTCCGAGGCTGTCAGGTTACGTTTTAGGCCCTGTTTAGCGGTGAGGCAGAACCGGCAATCCATGGCGCAGCCTGCCTGGGAGGAAATACAAAGAGTGTCATGATCCCTCTCAGGGATGAGGACCGATTCGATAAAATGGTCATCCTCCAGCTTAAATAGATATTTCTTGGTCCCGTCCCTGGACCCTTGGGTCTCCACCCTCTCCATATGAGAGATGCAGGCCTTTTCTTCCAGGGAGTCACGGAGATCTCTGGGGAGGGTGGTCATCTCTTCAAAGGATTTGGCCAGTTTTTTGAAGAGCCAGTGTCGGATCTGGCGTCCCCTGTAAGCTTCCAAACCTTGGGCCATTGCCCACTGTTCAATTTCGTGGGCTCCCAACCCTTTCAGATCAGTCTTCATTCTCTCAACTCACCGCAGAGCCGCCCCCATAATTTTGCTACTTAATTCATTGATACTCATCACAACCCCGTCCAAAGTGACCGCGTGAAGCACTAGAATTTTTTCCTTTCTGCCCTCTCAGCAGAAATGAAAAACAGTATTTTCTCTGCGTGCTCTGCGCCTTTACGGTGCGCATAACCAGCGATTAGTCTTCTTCGGCGCATTCGCCTTTTGCCAGGGCCGATGGGTTTTCGCACATGGTCCGCAGCTTTGCCAGCTCCCACACGTAGTCGTAGAGATGAAGTCCCTTACTGGAAGCTATGATCTGCCCATCCTGCACGCCAATGCTCGATGCCATATACTCTTTCAAGAGCTGGATAGCCCCCAGGTTGGCAGGAAAGCCATTCCAAAGATCCCATGATCGAAAGTAAACGATGAAGTGGAGTTTTTCCTCTTTTATTCTCGTATCTATGCCCCGAAGACAGGGAGGGTCTGTGAGATAAATGGACTCGGGATCGCCCACAGTCATGTATGCCTGGTTTGTGTCATGACCATCTTCCCTGTACATGCGTATGACCTCCTCGATCTGTGGCTCCAAGTATTGACCATAGGTATAATCTTCTCCAGGCTGTCTGGCTGAGGTCATAAGATAAGGAAGGTACTCCTCAAGATATCCATCAGCCACCGGATTCGGAATGCCGAGCGAAGGAGGGATATCAGGCAGTAGGGGTCGCACGCCAGGGAACTTCACTTGGATGGTCACATAGTCGAATTCCAGGCGCTTTTGCCCCTCATAGCTGCCCCTGTCGATGGTATATTCCCGACCGGTTTCCAACAATCGGTACACACACTGAAACCAGGCATCTGGCAGGTCCCGTGCTTCAACGAAGTTCAGCTGCATGGTTGTTCATCTCCTGAAGATGATTTTCACCCATCATTTTACAGTCAGGGATCGCCTGAGAGAGGGAATTTGTCTCCCCAATTGCTTATGGATGCAGTTGATAGCTAAAAGCCAACTCATTCTTGCAAGGGAGCCTGAAATTTGTCAATTCAAAACAGGGCAAGGGGTTGATCACTGGTACAAAGAGCGATTAGGCTTGCGATGGGCAAAAGAACGCCTCACCACATCTATATTAATGAATGAATGGCTTTAGAATTCTCCGATACCCGCGAAATAAAAAAGATATTAACATCACTATATCAATAGTATATATGTGACTAGACGCAGACACAAAGGACACGATCACACCCCCTAAATATAATTATCTTACTTATTATGGCAAACACATTCTAATGAGAAGGAGAGACCACTATGAAGACGGCGCTATTGTTGATTGATATCCAGAATGACTACTTCCCAGGCGGGAATATGGAGTTGGTCGGGATGGAGGAAAGCTCAAGAAAGGCCAAAGAACTCTTGGATCTATTCCGAAAGAATGACCTTCCAAGCTTATACATACAGCACGTGTCCTTAGGCAAAGGAGCCGGGTTCTTTCTTCCCGATACAAAAGGTGCTGAAATCCATGAGAGCGTCAAGCCCCTTCCATCGGATCTGGTCATTCAGAAACACTTCCCCAATGGTTTTCGCGACACAGACCTCATTGAAAAGCTTAAGGGCGCCCAGATCAGCGCATTGGTCATTTGCGGCGCCATGAGTCATATGTGTATTGATGCCACCACACGGGCAGCAGCCGATCATGGATTCAAGTGCACGGTGATCCACGATGCCTGCGCCACGCGAGACCTACAATTCGAAGATAGCGTGATTCCGGCAAAACAAGTGCATGCCTCATTCATGTCGGCGTTGGGCTTTGCCTATGCAAAAGTCGTTTCCCTTCAGACGTTTCTCTCCACTTTCAAGACAGGAGATAAATAGGATTAAAGGACAGTCATGGAGAGTATCCTGGACTGGGGCATAAGCGTCATTATCTGGTTTCAACAGTTCAGCCCCGCCCTCGACCTGCCGTTTAAAGGCTTTACTTTCATGGGAGATCAGCCGTTTTTCATGCTGTTGCTTCCCGTCGTCTATTGGTGTCTGAATCGGCGTCTCGGTGCCAGGCTGACCATCCTTTTTCTTTTCTCTGCCTACCTGAACGCGCTGGCTAAATTGCTTGCGGCTCAACCCAGGCCTTATCAGGTCGACCCTCGAGTGATTCCCTTGTACAAAGCGAGTGGGGGGGGATTCCCCAGTGGCCACACCCAAAACGCCGTCGTGGTCTGGGGTTACCTGGCCAACCATTTCCGAGGCGCGGGGCCATGGATTTTAGCCGGTTGCCTCATGCTCTTAATACCCCTCTCAAGACTCTACCTTGGCGTACACTTTCCCACCGACCTCCTGGGCGGGTATCTCTTAGGCGCCGCCCTACTCCTCCTTTATCTCAGGCTGGAACCGGTCGTGGAGGCATGGCTCGCGCAGAAAGGCCTGAAATGGCAACTGTGCGCAGGAATCTTTATTCCCCTCTTAATGGTGCTCCTGGTCCCGGGTAAAGGGAGGCACGGCCTCATCATTGGCGCGACCCTCATGGGAATGGGGGCAGGCTTTGCCATTGAGCGTCGGTGGGTGCGTTTCAAATCTGGTGGTCTATGGTGGAAGCGGCTCTTGCGATTTCTTATTGGGGTGCCGATCCTGTTCACCCTGTGGCTGTGGCTGCGCGCCGCCTTTAGCGGGTTGGAACCTGAACAGATCACCCGCTTCATTCGTTACGCCTTGATGGGGCTGTGGAGCGGGCTGGGCGCACCCTGGCTCTTCGTGAGGCTTAAACTGGCAGATAGGGAATAACCGTGAGACCTCCAGTTCTATGGAGCGGTCCATCCTTCTTTTTACCATAAAAAAGATCTCCTTCCCCTTGAGAGCCTGTGGCGCAATCCGTCATCCTGGCCAAATCCCGCGGAGCGGGATGCGAGCCGGGATCCAGAATGATTTGATATTATACGATCCCCCTGGATTCCCCTTCGGCTTTGCTCAGGGTGGTGAGTATGTCGAACCACGGGTCTCGCCCGGAATGACAGCTTTGTCGAATTGCAACACCGTCTCTTATGGGGGAGGACGGAGCATTTTGACATATTTTGATCAGCCAGCTGTTCACAAAAGGATACGTAAATCCCTCCATTTCCTCGGCGTAAGCCTCCGCGATTTAGCCTAACCTATTAAAATTACTGAATTAACGGCCTGGACGATTGTTTTGGAATCGTTCTTGCTTACCTATAATTCGGTTTACCCTGCAATGTGAGGCGGACATGGATCTTCACGTAGCCCCGCATTCACGATTAGGGTGAACCCCGAGGGTGTTTTCCCCTGCACTGGACGCCCACATGAAATTCAAATGAAAGGGAGCGTGTTTACCCCCAAATCTTATGACTTCACCGAGACTATCCCTTTTACATTTATACCCGACTAGAATAATCCGTTTCGTGGATGGTGTTCAGAAAATGATCATTTGGTCACAAGTTCTCGGTGTTGTCGTGTTGTCCCTTAGGTTTCTGTTGGCAGGTCCCTGATCCGCGGCGCAGGCGGGCCCATCACCCTGTTTGCGTTCTAAATCCATGGGAGGTTTGTTTTGGCTTTCAAAAGCATCACACTGATATGGGTTCCTGATGATACAAAAGGCCCCAGACAAATGAAGTTTCCCAAGCTTCTGCTTCCCCTCTTTATATTCTTTCTCCTGACCTGCGTTGTCTCTCTTTTCTGGATTTTCCGAGAATATCAAGCCATGCGAGACCAGATGCCTCTCCTGAGTCAGCTGCAAAACGAGAATGAACGGCAAAAAAGGCAGTTCATTCATTTGGCCCAACGCATTGATGAGATTATCGGAAACATGGGTCAATTGAAGGAACTTGATCTCAAACTGAAAGTCATGATGAACCTGGAAACAGCAGAGGGTAATGCGCCCGGGGGTGTGGGTGGTTCAGCCCTTTCATCACCATGGCCCGATTACTCGGAGGCAAAGACCCACAAAGATCAGGTTCGCTTGATGCATCATTCCCTGGATAATCTGAAAACTGAAGTGGCCATGCTGAAGCGGGATAAGAGCGAGTTCCGAAAATTCTTGGAAAGCCAGAAAAAACTCCTTGCCTCAACGCCTTCCATATGGCCGACCAAGGGGTGGCTGAGTTCCCGGTTTGGACACCGCATCTCTCCTTTCACCGATGAAAAGGAGTTTCACAAGGGGATCGACATTTCAGCAAGGATGAATGCGCCCATTGTTGCCCCTGCGGACGGCTTTGTGTTCGGCGTGGACTTTGACCACGGACTTGGCAAAACTTTGGTCATTAAGCATGGATACGGGGTGACCACCATATATGCGCACCTGAACAAAATCCTTGTGAAGAGAGGCCAGAACGTTAAGCGAGGTGAAAAAATAGCCCAGGTGGGAAGTACGGGTCGCTCCACCGGGCCGCATCTACATTACGAAGTTCGCCTGAACGGGGTGCCTGTAAATCCGCTCCGTTACATTCTCAATTAATCCTCAACGCTCCTTCCAGCCCTTCGAAAAACTCTGGGGGCAAAGAACGCTGAATCCTCCTCAAGCAGGCTTAGGCATGATCAAGGGCATAGGTGACCATCTGCTCTTCTTTTCTGCCTTGGATCTGTCCCCTCTCCTCAAGATATCTCAGATGCGCCATAGCCTCTCCAGTGGCAAACCACTTCTGTTGGAGTGGGAATTGCTCCCACGATCTGTATTCAATATCCCAGGTCATCTCTGCTGCCACTTGAAAGGCATGCTTCGGACCCTCTTTCAAGATCATGAGGATTTCATCCAACCTGTTTTGATGATGGCGCTTCAACTGTTCGATTCTTTCTCTATGATTCGAGAACAGGCGTCTGTGTCCCGGCAACACAAGATCAACCTCCAGCCCATAAACCTTGTCCAGACTGGCCAAATAGTTCTTCAGTGGATTCCCCTGGTTTGTCCAACACTGAATGTTCGGTGTTATATCGATGAGGATGTGGTCACCGGAGACGAGAATCTTCTGATCCGATTCGTACAGACACGTGTGCCCCCAGGTGTGTCCGGGGGTACTGACACATCTGAAACTGTAATCCCCGACTTGCAATGTCTGTCCATCGTCCAGAAGGATCATGTCAGGAATTCTCTCTGCTCCGTACTTATATCCGGGGTGGTTATAGAGAGCCGTTCTGAGTTCTTTTTCTGGAAACCCGTTCATGGCGCCGTAGGCGACCATCGGCTCAAAGCGTTCCGGCACTAGAATGAATTCTCTGTCCGGCCTGTTGAAATACACCTCACGGTTACCTCTGACCAGCTTTGAGACCATGGCAATATGATCGGCATGAAGATGGGTAATGAAAAAGTCGGTCCGATCCAGGTCAATGTCCAGTTCGCGTAACCCGGCCTCCATCGCGTCTATGCATTCTTTTCGGTTCAGGCCCGTATCGATAATAAGGTTTCTATCAGCCGCTCTTACCACGTAGGAGTTCAGGTACTTGAGGGGATTCTTCGGTAGAGGGATCTCATTTCGAAATAGATTGGGGCGGATCTCTTCGATCATTTGGTTCACTCCTTTGCCAGATCTGGCTTTCTCAGAGCATCTATACTACGATTATGGCATCCTCGGGGTCCGTGTGCAAGCAGTCTCTCCTTTGTTTCAAATTTGTTGAGGGGGTCCTGTACCTGTGTTGATCTTTGTCCGGTGTTGTAATTTGTGGAAATTTCAGTATACTCCCTGCAAATTCAAAACAACTCCCTACCCAAAAGAATAGACAGAGCGGATCACAACCGATAGATGGACAAAAAAATTGCCAGTAAAAAGGTGATTTCCTGGTCCCTATATGACTGGGCCAACTCTGCCTTTGCCACCAGTGTCATGGCCGGATTTTTCCCCGTATTCTTCAAGCAATACTGGAGCACGGGTGTGGAGGTCACGACGAGTACTTTTCGATTGGGCATGGCCAATTCAATCGCCAGCCTCGTCGTTGCTGCCCTAGCCCCCGTTTTGGGGGCTATCGCCGACCGGGGCGGAGCAAAGACAAAGTTCCTCCTCTTTTTTGCGGCCATGGGGATCATCATGACTGGCGGGATGTTCTTTGTGGCTAAGGGGGCGTGGCAGGTGGCTGTTTTGCTCTATGTCCTGGGAATCATCGGCTTCTCGGGGGGGAACGTGTTCTATGACTCACTCATCGTTGACGTCTCCCCCCCTGACAGAACGGACATGGTTTCCTCTTTGGGTTTCTCACTCGGTTATCTTGGGGGCGGCCTCCTGTTTGCCATGAATATCTTCATGACCCTGAAACCTGCCTCCTTTGGTCTGGCGGACGCCAGCGAAGCCGTAAGAATATCCTTTCTTAACGTGGCTATCTGGTGGGCGGTATTCTCCATCCCCATTATGATCTTTGTGAAGGAACCAACCACGGCGCACCGAAAGAGTGGCTGGGCCATGGTGGGGGCGGGTTTTCGACAGCTGAGAAAAACCTTTGGGGAGATCCGTAAGCTTCGACTGGTCTTCTTGTTCCTCATTGGCTATTGGCTCTACATTGATGGCGTAGATACGGTCATACGGATGGCCGTGGACTATGGGATGTCACTGGGATTTGAGGCCAATAGTCTGATTGTCGCCTTGATGATTACCCAATTTGTGGGTTTCCCTGCTGCCATCGCCTTTGGGAAATTGGGCGAAAAACTGGGAACAAAGGCAGCTATTCTCCTGGGCATTGCCGTTTATGTGGGGGTGACCATATGGGCCATGTTCATGGAAAAGACGGCTGAGTTTTATGCCTTGGCAGTGGTTGTTGGGCTGGTACAAGGGGGCGTGCAGTCTTTGAGCCGCTCCTTTTACGCCCGGATCATCCCTGCTAACAGGGCGGCGGAGTTCTTTGGCTTCTACAACATGCTGGGCAAGTTCGCAGCTGTCATCGGCCCCTTTCTGGTGGGTTGGGTAGGGGTTTTGACTGGCAATCCGCGCATTGCCATCTTCTCCATCCTTATATTATTCATAGGCGGAGGTGTGATTCTATACATGGTGGATGAGAGGGAGGGTGCACGAATGGCCAGGGCGTTGGAGCAGGTTTAGGGGGTATTAGACAGAAATGAATCTCATAAAAGGGTATCTCTGTGTGGTGGCCGCTGCCATCATGTGGGCGTCATCTGGCACGGCAGGCAAGGGCTTGTTCGAGCAGGGGATGACACCCTTTGAACTGGTCCAGATTCGAGTCACCCTCTCATCAGTATTGATAGCCACGGTTTTCGCGATCCTTTCAAAAGGACTCTTTAGAATCAGAGTTAAAGACCTGGGCTACTTCCTGTTACTGGGAGGCGTTGGGATGACTCTGGTGCAGGGCACCTATTTTTACACCATTAGCAAGATCCAGGTTGCAGCGGCCATCCTGATCCAGTATTTGGCCCCCGTGTTTGTGGCCTTTTATGCCATTTGTTTCTGGAAAGAACGACTGACAGCTGCGAAGCTTTCAGCGATCATTCTCGCTGTTGGGGGTTGCTATCTTGTGGTGGGCGGCTACAATCTTCAGCTCCTCCAGATGAACCGTCTAGGCATCATGGGAGGTCTCGCCTCTGCTTTATGCTTTGCTGGATACACGTTGTTGGTAGAACGGGGGATGCACCGCTACCGCCCCTGGACCATGCTTTTTTACTCCATGGCATTTGCTGCCCTCGCCTGGCATATTGTTTACCCACCTTTTCACTATGTGACTGCTGGATTTAGCTGGCCTCAGTGGGGATGGATCCTCTACATCACTGTTGTGGGCACCATCATGCCTTTTGGTCTTTATTTCGTGGGGATTAACTATATCCGTTCCACCCGCGCCAGCATAACGGCAACGTTGGAGCCCATCTCCGCGGGTTTCTTCGCTTTTGTCTTCCTCGGAGAGGCCCTGGAAACTCTTCAGATCCTGGGCGGCATTCTGGTCATATGTGCCATTGTGCTTTTACAGGTACAGCAGGAACAGGACGAAATGACCCCGGAGCGAATCCGGACCCAGAGGTCATAGAACCGCCTTATTGACACGGGCAAAAACCCGGGGCCCCTTTGCCCCATGAGCATGAACCGGCATGCCGGGGTCATAGGAATTAGATTTCTCTTTGCGTTTTTGCGATTGAAATGTGGCTAGAGTATATTTACGATAGGGTCAATTGACCCTAAGAATGCCGGGACCATCTTCCTAGAAAAAGAAACCCAAAACCAATGGCAAAAAAGAAACAAGTTCTCGTGATAGGCGCAGGCGTTGCGGGCCTTACAGCAGCCCAGGAGCTGGCCCAGATGGGGGTTCGGGTGCTCCTCATTGAGAGGAGGTCATTTATAGGGGGTCATGCGGCCAACTTCACCTGTAAAGCGACAGACAAATGTGCCAAATGTAACTATTGCCTGGTTCAGGCCAGACTGCAGGAGACTTCCAGAGACGACGGGCTTGAGCTCAGATTGCGAACAGAGGTTGAAGCCATAGAACGAAACGGGAAGACGTTTCAGGTATCTTTCCGATCTGGGCCAAAAGTCATCGACCCTGAAAAATGTACCGACTGCGGGCTCTGTTACGAAAAGTGTCCAAAGGGTGCCATCATCGCAGCCCCTTCTCCGCATCTTCATCCCTTCTATGCCATTGATCTCTCCAAATGCGCCGATCTCCAGGACAGGGAGAAACGCTCTTGTCAGTCCGTTTGCCCTGAGGCTGCTATCAATTTTGAGGAAGAAGAGGAAAGGGATAGCCGTCAGGTGGATGGCGTTTTGTTGGCAATCGGGTATGAGCCCTTTGATCCAGGAGAAATCAAAAGATTCAAATTTCAGCAGTTTGAGAATGTGGTCACAGAAATGGATCTGGAAAGGGGCCTCCGCCTTCAAGGGGACATTTATAGACCCTCTGACAACGCTCCCCCAAAAAGCATGGCATTCATCCAGTGTGTGGGGAGCCGCGACCCCCATCTGAACCATGATTATTGCTCAAGGGTCTGCTGCGGTTATGCTTTAAGGATGGCCTTGAGGATCCTCCATGTCCATCCCCAAATCCAAATAACCCTTTTTTATATGGACATTCAGAATTTTGGTAAAGACTTCGAGCGATATTACGAGGAGGCCAGAAATAGCATGCGTTTCATAAGGGGACTCCCAGGGGATGTCTATCCAGCGGGCAATGACACCGTCTCCCTAAGCTTTTACGATGAAGAGACCCGGAGAACGATCACAGAGGATTTTGATATGGTTATTCTCTCTGTCGGCATAACGCCCTCCGCATCCCATGGTTTCTTCAAAGATATGCTCGGACTTTCCCTTGACGAGGATGGGTTCTTCTCCGCGCCGGATCCAAAGCAAAACAAAGGTGTTATTGTGGCCGGGAGTGCAGAAGGCCCTATGAATGTGGCTGAATCCATCACCCATGGAAAAAGGGCGGCCTTGGAAATGGCCAAATATCTGGGAGTTTTTAAAGACCCATAAAGGATTTGGTCACCGTAAATTAATTTGGCACCATTGCAGGGAACAACCGGCGGATTGAATTGAACAGGCACCGTGCAAAAGAGAATCTGGACAGGGTGGAGATGAATATTTCCTCCACAGTACTGGTGGTGGGCTCTGGGCCGGTTGCTCATCTGGCTGCTCTCGAACTGGCCAAAATGGGTCACGAAGTCCTTCTGTGCAGCCAGGCCTCAAACATTGCTGGTCATACCCATCTATGGGGTAGCCCTGAGGGCCCTCTTGTTCAAGCCGGTTCTCTGGTACAGGACCTAAAAGATGATCCGGGGATCGAGATTATGGCACCCGCAGAGATCCTGGAATTTCAAGGCTCACCAGGGAATTTCCGGGTGAGGTTAACAGGAAATGGCAAGGACACAATCCACAAAGAGGTAGGCGCCGTCATTCTCTCCAGCGAGCCATCTCCTGTGGCCAATTTTGAGTCCTGGGGATTGAGTGCGTCTGATAGGATAAAGGATCTGTCCTGGGTAGAATCCATACTCTCCCCTTCTGGCGATGACCCCTTTCTTTCCGATGATTCTCCCAGAAAGGTCGTCTTCCTCTGCGGTTTTACCCATCACTCCAACCCATTTTCTCAAAAGAGGGCAGTGGAGACAGCCACAAAACTCGCTTCAGAAGGGAAAAACATGGTCATTTTCCTTGTGGACCAATTTCAGGTGGCCGACTATGGCCTTGAAAGGCTCACCCACAGGGCGAGGAACGCAGGGGTTCTTTTTGTCAAATTGACTGGAATCAAGCCAGAGATCGAAAGTGAGAGCGATAAGGTCACGGTCTCCTATGACGACCAAGAACTAGGAGAAAAAGTGACAATCTTTACAGACTTCTTGATTCTGGAGGAAGCCTACATGGCCCCGAAAGAGATGATGCATCTTGCGGGGATATTGGGCGTAACGGCCGACCGAAGTGGCTTTTTCCAGGGTGAGAATATTTATAACCAACCCATTTATACCAATCGCCACGGCATATGGGTGGTTGATTCTGCAAAAGGCCCTACCTCACTAAGAGAGGGTATTGAAGAAGCAAAGGCCGCAGCAATGGACATTCACCAGTTCTTGGGGAAAGGGGGAGTGGTTGCGGCGGATAAGCGACTGCTGTTTGACGAGGCAAAATGCGGCAAATGCCTGACTTGCTATCGTTCCTGTCCTCACCTTGCCATATCTTACTATGAGGTGAGGCCCGTATTCCATGACCTGGCGTGCAAGGCCTGCGGTATTTGTGCGGCCGCTTGTCCCATGGATGCCATTCAGATTGCACATTTCACGGATCATGAGATAATGGGGGAGATTGAGAACGCGGCTCAGAAGCGGCCTGGCCACACGAAGGGGGACGATATCTCCCTGGTCGCTTTCTGCTGCGAGAATTCGGCTTTCGACTCTGCCCGAATGGCCTCTTTAACCGGGCTTCCATTGCCAGATGGTCTCCAACTTGTTCGGGTCCCGTGTGCAGGGAGGGTGGATCTGCAATACGTGTTAAAGGCTTTGGAATCCGGTGCGGATGGTGTGATGATCATGGGTTGTCACGATGAGAGTTGCAAGTCCGTTAGAGGGAACAGGCTGGCGAAAAAGCGGACAGAGATTATCGGGGAAGCCCTTGGAGACCTGAGCCTGGAAAAGGAGCGTCTCTTCTTTGAAAGCTGCGCCCCGGGCATGGGTTGGGAATTTTCTGAAATTGTTGCAAGGGCGCAGCGCGTTCTACGGGACCTGGCAAAGGCCCGTTAAAGACCTCCGACGGCCTTCATTGACCAAAGAGTCAATTATTGCAGCTCGAAGTGGTGGGCTTGATTGCTGACCCTTAAAGGGTCTCAAGAAATCTCTGACAGGGCTCTCAGAGGCCCAAAGTATTTTTTTTGACAGGATAGAGACAGGATTTCTTTGATCATCGACTGAAGGATAGCTTGAGCGCCCGGTGGAACGGGCAAGCGATCCTTCATATCTGCGTACATCTGCGGCTTAAAATTTCTTTTAGTTTTCTCCGTGTACCCTGCCTGCCAGGCCATAGCTTTAGCGACGGCTGGTGTGCTCTAGCGACCCCGCGCACGGGTGTGGGGGAGCGGGCGAGAGAAACCGTCATTGGATTTTTTTTACAATAAGAGCTTAACTATACCACCAACCAAGCTGGTGGGTTCTGCAAACGAATACAATGCGAAGGAAATAGGTCGGGACAAAAGGCGAGGGGATTATATGGCTGATATCGATTTTGAAAACACAGACTCCAATTTCAAGTATGAATTGGCCAAACAACCGGGCGGTGAAAAGATCATGGCCTGTTTCACCTGCCGCACCTGCACGGCAAGTTGCCCTATCACCGCTGTTAATGAACGATTTAATCCGCTCCGAATCATCCGTCTAACCCTTTATGGACTCAAGAAGGAAGTTTTGGCGAGCGATTTTATTTGGCTATGTTCCAGTTGCTATGCGTGCCAGGAAAGATGCCCTCAGGGGGTAAGCATCACAGAAATTATGACCCTTTTGAAAAACATGGCCGTGAAAGAGGGGCATGCTCCCCCAGGCATCAGGGCACAGCTGGATCTTATTAAAGCCCATGGCCGCATCTATCCTCTCGATGATTTTGACAACAAAAAACGGAAAAAAGCTGATCTGCCCCCTTTACCCACTTCCTGTGAGGTGATGAAGGACCTTATACCGGACTAGGCGGAGAGTGACTTATTGGTTTGTATGTCTTGATATCTTAACAACTTATTGGGGTAACTGCGTATGCCCTTAAGTTCAAATGCCAAAATCCAAATGCCAAATAACATATAAGCACCCTAACGGTTTTATTTGTTGTTTTGTCATTTGGTATTTATTTGGCCTTTGGGCTTTGGAATTTGACATTCTAAGAGTGCTTTTGAAAGAAATGATAAACCGCCACTTCACTAAGGTCTCTTATTCCCATGGAGCGAGCCTATGACCTATGCCCTCTTTCTAGGATGTACGATTCCCGCAAGATCCAGGAACTACGAACTCTCTGCCAGAAAAGTGGCTGATAAGCTGGGCATTGAACTGGTCAATCTGGATACTTTTATCTGTTGCGGATTCCCCATCAAGAGCTCGGATCAGAGGTCATCATTCGTCCTGGGGGCTTATAACCTGGCTCTCGCAAAGGAAAGCAATTTTGATTTGTGCACACTCTGCAGCTCCTGTACATCCGCCCTGGCCGAGGTGGAGCATCAGCTCGCAGCAGATGAAGACACGAGAGATGAAGTAAACGAAGCGTTGTCCAGAGTGGGTCTCCGGTACGATGGCCGGGTAAAAGTGAGACACTTTGCCCGTATTCTATATGAAGAAATAGGCCCCCAGGAAATAAAGAGGCATCTCTCAAAAAGCCTCGATGATCTGGCTATTGCGGTCCATTATGGATGTCATTATCTGAAGCCTTCGGAGGTCTTTGATCACTTTGAGGAAGTGGAAGATCCCCAGACCCTCGATACCCTGGTTGCCCTGACAGGAGCACGCGTCATTGATTATGCCGGGAAGAAGAGGTGCTGCGGTGGACCGATTCTACCTGTGGATGAAAAGACGGCCATGTCTGTGGCCAAAGAAAAACTGGATGATGTGGCAGATGCAGGGGCAGATGCCATGTGTCTTGTCTGCCCTTTCTGTTCTGTCATGTACGATGATAATCAAAAGAGCATTGAATCTGAATTTGGTGGAAGCTACAAGTTGCCAGTACTTTACCTGCCTCAACTCTTAGGCCTGGCCATGGGATTTGACCGAAAGGAGCTGGGATTGAACTTAAACGTGGTTAAAACCAAAGAGCTGCTCTCAAAATACTTCGACTCCAATTAGCAAATCGATGGGTAAACCCAGGGCCGTTAATACCCACTCCTGCCCCTATCTGTTACTTGGGACCACAAAACCTCCAATTCCTACCAACGTCCCCCATTCTCTGGTGGCATAGAAAAGGGCCGGTTGTCACACCAGGCCCTCTTTTATGCTGGCTGTCTTTTAGCAACAGCATGCATTTACATAGTCTAGACACCCGCAAGGATCGACGACATAACAACATCCAGTGCGCATTTCGCGATCCTGACCTGTTTTCTTTTCGTTGTTTTTTTTAGTTTTCTTCTCCATAACATCCTCTCCTTCCTCCCGGGACCATCATCTTTAATGAGGACACAAATTCTCCCGGGATTTCCATGACAAAATATTTTTGGATCACAAAATAAAATCGCATATTCTTATATTGAGTGGAACATTTTTGCAGAGCGTTTGAACTAAACCTTAAAAACGCAGAGAACAACTAAGAAGATCCTCAATATACCCTATCCTATTCTTAATTTAAGCACGATTCCCAAGATAGCTATCCTCTATTCAAATTCGCCCTTGGAATTGAGAAGGTCCATATCTAGTGATTCAAGTTTTCCATGTGATTTTGCACCATGCTACGATTCGCTCGTTTGAAAAAACCGAAAAACTGATGACTGGCAAATGTAATCTTCAATAAAATTAAATTCGACCCACCCATCGACTGTGGCACTTTTGAGGTTCAAGAAGCGACCACAAGATCTTGAGGCCTACCTCCTATTTGATAATTCAGAAGTTGTTACTCCCAAGTGATTCCGTAAGCCAAATTCTCTTGACTTGATACACTTTTTGTCGTTGCATCATTAAAGCATTTCCTTCCAAACGTTAATTTCCATTTTGGAGGTCCCGTCATGAAGAAACCCCTCAAAATCTGCTAGCCAGTATCTTAGCAGGACACATTATTCTGTTAAGCCTGCTGGTTCTCTCCGCTCTCTTTATTTAGAAAAAAAAGAAGGTTTCATAGCTAAAGTGGGAAAAAAGGATACAGTATCAATGGACGAGAATCTGGAAAGCCAGCTCAAGCAAATTGTTAAGCCCTATCTCGACCGTGGACGCCCTGGCGACTACGAGCATACGCTTAGAACCATCGGTTATGCAAGAAAGCTGCTTCAGCATGAGAAAGGTGCAGAGGACATTGTCATCCCGACCCTTTATTTGCATGACATTGGGTGGAGCCAAGTAAATTTTGATGATTTTGTTAAGGCACCATCATTGAGTCAAAGAATAGATGCGGCCAGCGTGGATCTCCATATGAAACATGGAGCCGTCCTCGCCAAAATCATACTCAAAAAACTAGGCTGTAGTACAGAAATTGCCCAAATCATCGCTTCCATCATTGCTATCCATGATAAACCGGAAGAGATCTTCGCCATGGAGGACCCTTCAGCCACCATAGTGCTGGAAGCAGACTATTTAGACAAATACGGACCTGAAAGTCTTCTTCGATTCGAAGATATGTTCGGAACCCGGTTTATGGACCAAACGGACAAAAATGAGATTATAGACAGACTCCGGACCGGGTTGAAGCTTTTTTTCAAAACCAGAACGGCCAAATCAATGGCGATGAAATTGGCGAGAGAATCTGGATTGTTCAGCCAGGGCTGATTGCAGTATCACGGCAACGATGAAAGAAGAGGATTAAGCGCATTTTCAGTATCGTGCTATGATTCCGGAATCCCCACCTTTTCAAGCTTACGTTTGGTATTGATGCTCAAATCGGCTGTTGTAAAATTTCAGTATACGATAAGAAACCTTTAATACCAGCCGACTGAAGACTTCTGCTATGAATGCTTGGTGGCGAAAAGCCGAAAAACTTCCGATTACCAGATCAATACTTCAATGAATCGTGATTCAGTCAGAATCAACGATTTGGCAAGAATACTGGAATTTTCAACCACGAAACTTTACCACAATATCTGGTGGCCCCTTTGATTGACAGAAAAGCATATCTTTACTAAACTCCGTCCTTAGAAAAGTGAGTCTTATCAATTAGCTGGAAACCGTCTTTTCCTTAACTTCTCTGGGGCATTAATATGGAGTGCCCGAAATGCCAGACGGAAAACCCTGAGGGAAAGAAGTTTTGCCGTGAGTGTGGGGCGAAGCTTGTGCTAGCCTGTCCACAGTGCGCTGCCGAAATCCTCCCGAGCGACAAATTCTGTGGCGAATGCGGCCACAACTTAACTCTTCCCTCTGAGCCTTCCCCTAAGGAACCCTCTTTTGATGAGAAGATCGAAAAGATCCAAAAATACCTTCCGAAAGGGTTGACCGAGAAAATCCTTTCTCAAAGGGACAGGATTGAAGGTGAGCGTAAGCAAGTCACAGTAATGTTTTGCGACATGGAAGGTTATAGTCAGCTATCTGAGAGGCTTGGTCCTGAGGAAGCCTACGATATCATGGATCAAGTTTATGAGATTCTCATTCACAAGGTCCACGATTATGAAGGCACTGTAAATGAAATGACTGGTGATGGGATTATGGCCCTTTTTGGAGCCCCTATTGCATTAGAAGATGCTCCTCAGCGGGCGATACGGTCTGCTCTAGCGATTCACCGGGAGATGACCAAATTCAGCGATAGGATGAAGGAAGAGAGAAAAAGTCTACCACCGCTCAAAATGCGAGTGGGCGTTCATACCGGACCCGTAGTGGTTGGAACATTGGGTAATGACCTTCGCGTAGAGTTCAAAGCCGTAGGGGAAACGGTGAATCTTGCCTCTAGAATGGAAGGATTGTCCGAGCCAGGGGCAACCTATGTGACTGAAGATACATTCAAGCTAACTGAGGGATTTTTTCGGTTTGAGGCCCTGGGGCAGAAGGAGGTCAAGGGCAAGAAAGAGCCTGTCAATGTATATAGAGCGATCGCTCCTAGCACGAGGAGGACAAGGTTCGATGTGAATGCTGAGCGAGGGCTTACCCCATTCGTAGGAAGGGAGCGGGAACTGGAGATACTACTTGATGGTTTCGAGCGGGTTAAGGAAGGTCGTGGACAGGCCTTATCTATAGTCTCCGAAGCGGGGATAGGTAAATCCAGACTCTTATATGAGTTCAGAAAAGCTGTGGCCAATGAGGACGTGACATTCTTGGAGGGAAAGTGCCTGTCTTACAGCAGAGGCGTTGCATACCATCCGGTTGTTGATATCTTAAAATCAAACTTCGATATTCAGGAGACTGATGAAGATTTCCAAATTACGGCTAAGGTGAAGAGAGGTCTGGAGATGCTTGGAGCAGATGAAGCTTCTACCGCTCCTTATATCCTAGAGCTGCTTTCGGTGAAGGAAAGTGGCCTTGAGAAGATTTCCATGAGCCCAGAGGCACGAAAGGATGGGGTCATTGAGGGGCTAAAACTGATTGTACTAAAAGGATCGGAAATACGTCCCCTCATCATTGTCTATGAGGACCTCCACTGGATGGATGAGAGTTCAGAGGATGTCTTAAGGTATCTTTTGGAAAGTATAGCCGGTGCAAGGGTTTTTCTGTTATTCACCTACCGGCCTGAATTTGTTCACACCTGGGGCGGCAAATCCTACCACAATCAGGTCAACCTAAATCGGCTCTCTAACCGTGAGAGCCTTACTATGACGAGCCACTTATTAAACGCGACGGACTTCGAAAGGGATCTTGAGGATTTCATCCTGGAAAAAACAGAGGGCGTCCCCTTTTTCATCGAAGAATTCATAAGATCCCTCAGGGATCTAAAGATTATAGAGAAGGAGGATAGCAGGTATCATTTGACCAAAGGCGTCCGGGAGGTGACCATTCCATCTACAATTCAGGACGTAATCATGGCCAGGGTTGACTCACTTCCCGAAGGGGCCAAAGAAGTGCTTCAGACGGGATCCGCTATCGAAAGAGAGTTCAGCTATGCATTGATTAAGCGGGTCATGGGTATTCCTGAACAAGAGTTGCTAACGCACCTTTCCGTTTTGAAAGATTCAGAACTTCTCTACGAGAGGGGTATACATCCTCAATCCACATACATCTTCAAGCATGCACTCACACAAGAGGTGGCATACGATAGTCTAGTCAAGCAAAGACGCCGAGATATCCACAGCCGTATTGCTAGGGAAATGGAGGAACTCTACGCCGACAGAATCGAGGAGCACTTTGAGATGCTATCACATCATTTCGAGCAGAGTGGACATGCTGCAAAAGCTCTCGAATATTTGATATTGGCCGGTGAAAAATCAAACAAACATAATGCGGTTCAGGCTGCGAGCGAGTTTTTTCAGAAGGCACTGGGGTTGGCGGAGAATGAAGGCATTAAACTAGAGGTAGAAACAGAGATACGAATACATCGAGGGCGAGCTAGAGCTGGTTTTAACATCGGTGACATAGACACAGCGGCGGAAGGATATAGAAGGCTCATCGAGATCAGTCGAAGGCAAGGGATGCTTGAACAGGAAAGAAAAGGGTTATTGGGACTGACCTCTATGATGTTTATGTGGCCGGTGAGAGCCGAAGCTGAACAGACTCTGAAGGAAGCGATGTCTTGGGCTAAAGAGAAGGGAGATAAGGCATTTGAAAGCATAATTCTTTCGAATATGGGTCATTGTACAGTCAGTTACGGGGAGACACAGAAGGCAAATCAGATGGTACTTGATGCGGAGCGGATAGCAACCGAGATTGGGAATACCGTGCCGATCTTTACTGCTCGCGTGACGCGATCATTCACAGAGAGAATGCTTGGCAATCCTAAGAAAACCGTTGAACTGACCGAGGGAATGTTTGAATCACTACGTAAGAGTTATTCTTTGATCCCTCTCATGAACGTAATCCTCGTCAGGGGAAATGCTTTAGCGGAAATCGGACGGATTGAGGAAAGCATGTCAATATTGACTGATGGGGTTGATATTTTCGAAAAGTTCGGGGCTTTCTTTCGCTTGGCATGTTTTCACAACAGTCTCGGCTATTGTTACGGCGAGATTCATCATCACCAACATGCGTGGAAGCTTAATCTGAGAAGCGAGGAGATTGCCCGGCGGCAGATGGAGAGACATCCACTGGGCCGGCATATGTACTCGGAGATATTGGCTCAGGCCACTGTAAACCTCATGGAAAATCTTTTCGACCAGGGGCAGTTAGAAGAGGCCTGGGATCGGTTTGTGTCTTTTAGCGATGAATCAGAAAGCAGCGATTTTGGTCTATTCCGTCACCGGTGGGAATCGAGGATGAATTATCTGGCCGCCCGAATGCTTCTAGCTCGAAACGACTTGAGTCGAGCAGAGGCGTTCATTAGGAAGAACCTGGAAGAGGTGCGAAAACTACATGCGAAGAAGAGAGAGGGAGGGTTCCTTAGATTACTTGGGGAGATTCAGTTAGGCCGAGCCGAAATTGACAATGCTACCAATACCCTAAACGAAGCGATTCTACTTTTTGAAGAGGTAGGAAACCCTCGACAGCTCTGGCAGGCACATGCCTCAATGGCATCAGGACTTGGCAAACTTGGACGTAGTAGCGATGCGCGGGAACATTGGGGGGCTGCTGCAGAAATAATTCAGAATACAGCAAAAGGTTTATCTGATCGCGAACTTCGAGCAGGTTTTCTTGAAGCAAAACCAGTTCGGGAGATCCTCTCAAAAGCTGAAAATTGAACATCTGTGAGAAGACGATGCAGAAGCGATCAGTCAGTTTTTTCCCAGAATGTCCATATATTGTATAGTGTCCATTCACACTGCAGCTTTCGATTTCTGCTATTTTTGTGGCCTTTTCAAAGCGCGAAATTCGCAGGCATACTCTCTGTAATCTACAACGGAACCGTCAGGTCAGCGGGTGAGGCTTATCAAGAAACCTTGAAAATCTTCACCCTCGAAAAAGTAAAGATTAATTTGGCTAGTCTAATAATAGTTAGGCGAAACAAGAGGGAGAGCAAGCATGAGTACTAAGTATTCAAAATACGAAGAAGTCCCTTGGTATCGAAGATCTGGCTTTAATTCGCTTTTAGCTTTAATTGAACTAGCTACGATCAAATCTGACACTTGATACTTGCCATATTTCAGTTTTGCGTGCTTTAGGGATTTTGATCACCAGATGTAATGTGCAATTTGGTGAGACTCAAGCTTTTGGCAAGAATTGTGCACTCTCGGGGAGTAAATTGTAACCCCAATATATTGTGTGGCCCTCCGTGCTTTCATTTGATTTCTTCTGCTCAATTCTAATTGACCTGTCTTTTTTCTTTGAGTAGATGTTTTTTAACTCAATCAGTTTCTTTTCAACCCTCCGACCCAATAAAGGAGTGGCGCTGAGGTTAACCCCCCGGCTTGCCCAAAATGTTTCCGATAAATGAAAGTAATCAGCTGATATAGCACGAGGAGATTATAAGAAAAGTTCTCAAGCACCTAGGTTTATGGGATATTAAGGCCAGACTGCAGCCTCTCACTCTAAAAAGTAAATCTTATCAGGTGTCCTGAAAGGAGCATCTTATGGCAGATTTTTCGGTCAAGCCTTTTCGCATTCACATCAGTGACGAGATACTTTCGGATCTGCGGGAACGTTTGAAACGCACGCGCTGGCCGGATGAAATACCCAACGCGGGTTGGACATACGGTACCAATCTAGCCTACCTCAAGGCCCTTGTCGCCTACTGGCGCGATCAGTTCGATTGGCGCAAGCAGGAAATTGAACTCAACCGCTCTCGCCAATACGTGGTGCAGCTAGCAGGCATTGATCTTCATTTTGTTCACGAGCCCGGCCGTGGACCAAACCCCATGCCGCTGCTCATATCTCATGGTTGGCCAGGATCCGTCTTGGAATTTCACAACTTAATCCCCATGCTCACAGACCCGGAGCGATTTGGCGCCGACCCAGCCGACAGCTTCACCGTGGTGGCCCCTTCTCTTCCCGGCTACACCTTTTCGTTCAAGCCTCATCAACAACGCTTCAGCGTGGAGCAGATTGCGCAGGTCTTTGCCCAGCTGATGACGGATGTCCTGGAATATCGTCATTTTGGCGCCCAAGGCGGGGACTGGGGCGCGTTTGTGACAAGTCGGCTGGCCTGCGACATACCCAAGCAATTATACGGCATTCATCTGAATTTTTTGGCGGTGCCGCGCGATCCAACTGGGCTCAAAAATCCCACCGACGAGGAACGCCGATATTTGGAGGAACTCAACCGCTTTATCAAGGAAGAAATCGGCTATCAGTGGATTCAGGGCACCAAACCCCAAACCCTCTCCTATGGCTTGACCGACTCTCCGGCGGGCCTAGCCGCCTGGATCGTGGAGAAGTTTTACGCCTGGAGTGACTGCCGGGGGGATCTGGACGCCTGCTTTGGCCGGGACACCATCTTGACCAACATCATGCTTTACTGGGCGACCGGCGCCATAGGTTCATCCTTTTGGCCATATTACACTCGCCTTCACGGCCCCTGGCCAGTGACCAAAGACCGCCGCATTGAGGTCCCCACCGGTTACGTGGAGTTTCCCAAAGAGATCCTACGGCCGCCTCGTTCAGTGGCCGAAAAGGTCTATAATATCCAGCGTTGGTCGGTCAAGCAGCGGGGTGGGCACTTCGCTGCCCTGGAGCAGCCCGAGGTGCTGGCCGATGAGATCAGGGCATTCTTTCGGCAGTTCCGGTGAAGAACCGCGATGGCCATCCAAAAGACTTTCGATTACCAGATCAATACTTCAATGAATCGTGATTCAGTCAGATTCAACGTTTTGGCAAGTATTGTTGAATCTTCGGGAGCAAAGTCTAACCCCAATATATTGTGTGACCCGCCTGGTTTTCTTTGGATCTCTTATGCCCAATTCTGATTGACCTATCCTCCTTTTTTGAGTATAAGTTCTTTAACTCAATCAATTTCTCCTCAACCCTCTAAGCCCCATAAAGGAGGGCCTCATATGGATAAACACCTCAAAATGTGCTCGCCAATCTCCTAATGGAACCTGTTTGTTCTGTTAGGAGTCTGAAGTTCAACCCCTGGACTAAGTCACCCTTTTTCTCAAATAAATACCTCTCAGAGGCATCCAAAAATGAAATGCCCAAAATGCCAGTCTGAGAATCCCGATGATTCCAAGTTTTGTCTTGAATGCGGCGAAAAGATGGAGCTTGGATGCCCTAATTGCGGTAAGTCTTTACCAATAAGGGCGAAATTCTGTAACGAATGTGGGCACAATTTGACCGTTCCTTCTGAGCCAACCCCTAAGGCACTCTCCTTTGATGAGAAAATAGACAAGATTCAAAGATATCTTCCCAAGGGGCTTACTGCAAAAATCCTCGCCCAAAGAGACAGGATCGAAGGTGAACGCAAGCAGGTCACGGTGATGTTTTGCGACATGGAAGGGTTTACTCAGATCTCCGAGAGACTTGGCCCTGAGGAAGCTTACGGCGTTATGGACAGGATTTATGAACTCCTTATTCACAAAGTACATGACTATGACGGCACCGTCAATGAGATGACCGGTGATGGCATCATGGCCCTTTTTGGGGCCCCCATAGCCTTAGAAGATGCGCCTCAGCGGGCGATCAGGTCTGCCATGGCGATTCACAGGGAGATGGCCAAGTTCAGCGATGAGATAAAAAAAGAAAAAGAAGGTATCTCAGCCCTGAAAATGAGAGTAGGCATACACAGCGGTCCCGTAGTCGTGGGTACCCTAGGCAACAACCTCAGGGTAGAGTTTAAAGCAGTAGGGGATACGGTCAATCTGGCCTCCAGGGTGGAAGGGCTGGCAGAGCCAGGAACCACCTATGTAACCGAGGAGACCTTCAAGATTTCGGAGGGCCTGTTTCGATTTGAGGCATTGGGGAAAAAACGGGTTAAGGGTAAAGAGGAGCCCGTCAAAGTTTACCGTGTAATAGCTCCTAGTACGAGGAGGACCCGATTTGACGTCAGTGCCGAGCGGGGGTTGACCCCCTTTGTGGGAAGGGAGCGGGAGCTTGAAATTTTGCTGGATGGTTTTGAGCGGTCTAAAACAGGCAGGGGGCAGGCCTTTTCCATCGTGTCTGAGGCCGGGGTAGGCAAATCCAGGCTCTTATACGAGTTCAGGAAAGCTGTAACTGGAGAGGATATGATGTTTCTAGAGGGAAGGTGCCTTTCTTACAGCAGAGGTGTTGCTTACCATGCATTCATAGACATCCTCAAGGCAAATTTTGATATCCGAGAAAGTGATGGGGATCCGGAGATCAGGGAAAAAGCCAAAAGGGGCCTGAAAATATTAGGCATCGATGAAGTTTCAACTCTCCCTTATCTTCTGGAGCTTTTTTCAGTGAAAGACAGCGGTATCGAAAAGATCCCCATGAGCCCTGAGGCGAGAAGAGATCGATTTAAAGAGGTATTCAGGCGAATTACGCTCAAAGGTTCGGAGATCCGGCCTTTGATTACGGCCTATGAAGATCTCCACTGGGCGGATAAGAGTTCAGAGGAAGTATTGAAACATGTATTAGAGGGTATACCGGCGGCAAGGGTTTTAATGATATTTACCTATCGGCCAGATTTTGTCCATACCTGGGGTGGCAAGTCGTATCACAGTCAGGTGAACTTGAATCGGCTTTCCAACCGAGAAAGTCTAGCAATGGTGACCAACCTTCTGAACACTGAGGAGATTGCTACAGATCTTGAGGATTTGATTCTGGAGAAAACTGACGGGGTCCCCTTTTTCATCGAGGAGTTCATAAGATCTCTTAATGATTTAAAGATCATAGAGAGAGAAGACAATAAATGTCGTTTAGCAAAGAATATCCAAGACGTGACCATTCCCTCTACGATTCAAGATTTGATTATGGCCAGGGTGGACTCGTTGCCTGAGGGTTCGAAACACGTGCTTCAGGCCGGGTCTGCGATCGAGAGGGAATTCACCCATGAATCGATAAAGCGGGTTACGGGCCTATCGGAACAAGAGTTACTCTCTCATATATCCGTTTTAAAGGACTCAGAACTCTTATATGAAAGAGGAATATACCCCGAATCGGCCTATATTTTCAAACATGCTCTGACCCGGGAGGTGGTCTATGATTCAATATTGACCAGGAAAAAGAAGAATCTGCATGAGGAAATCGGCAATGCTCTTGAAGAGGTTTACGCAGAGCGCATCGAAGAGCAATATGAACTGCTGGCCCATCACTACAGCCTGGCCGAGGACTGGGAAAAGGCAGTGAACTTCGGCCGGCTGGCCGCTGAAAAGGACCGCAAGTTGACCCATTTCCAGCAAGCGGTCACGCTTTACGAACAGACTACAGAGTGGCTCCTGAAACTCCCGGAAAACAAGATCCGGCAGGAAAGCCTGGTTGACCTTCAGTTGGAGATCTGCCAGAGCAATATCGTATTAGGGCAGTTCGAAAAAACGGAGGAGGTGGGGTTGCAGGCCGAGGCTACAGCAAAGGTATTGGGTGACCGGGCGCGACTTGGCATGACGTATTTCGGAATAGGCGTTGCTTACCTTTATCGGGGTAATTTCGAAAAGACCGAACACTATGCCTTGCAATCTATCGAGTGTCTTGAGGGGACTGGCGAAGAACATACACTAGCGATTGCCAACAACCTTTTGGGAGTGTGTTATATCGGTCAGGGCCTGTGGCGGAAAAGTGAGGTACATATTTCAAAAGCCGTAATGGCCTATGAAAAACTAGACCAGAAAACCGAATATGTTATCGCATGGAACGCTGTTGCTTACACCGTAGGATGCTCCCATTTGGCGTACATCCTGGGTGTTATGGGCCGGATTGCAGAGGCGAAGGAATTTTTTGAGAAGGGATATGCGCCGGAACAGGAACAGGTCAGCAATCTCTTCACCAAAACGGTCTATTGTTCATGGCACGGTCTTTTTATCTCCCTGATCGGTGAGGACCATTTCGGGGCGGCGGCCAGGATAGATCAATTGGTGGAGTTGGCCGAAGGATCGGATTCCCCTTTTATGCTTCTGGTTTTCAGCCTCGCCAAAGCCAATGTCCTGCTGGGGATGGAGGATTTCGGACGCGCCCTATCCACATGCCAAAAAGCCCTGAAGGCCATCGAAGGAAAAGGGATCCGTACCGGACACGTGGTCAATCTCTATTACGACCTGGTGCTGGCCGAGTTGGAGTCGGGTGAGCAGGAGTCGGCAAAGCAGCATTACGAGGAAGGACGAGAGCTCGTCGAGCTGGCCCCGCACTGGTGGGGACCCCGCTTCGACTTGCTGCAGGGGCTGCTCCTCATGGCAAAGGCTTCCCCCGACTATACGCGGGCAGAAGAGTGCTTCCAAAAATCGATACAGGGTGACGAAGAGGTCGGAGCGGTCGTACCGGCAGCCCAAACGCGGCTTTATCTGGCACAAGTGCTGGCGCTAAAAGGAGAGGTTGAGCGCAGCCGGTCTCTGCTTACCGAACTCCGCAGCCAGTTTCAAAGCTGGGGCATCCCCATCTGGCAGCAAAAATGCGAACAGGAATTGGAGGCCTTAGATTCACCGAAATAAGTGGGACATTGCCGCCATCTCGATAATGTCAATATATTGTGTATGGCACCTCCCGCATCAGACGATAGCTTACTATAA
>Ga0209536_100002242_pt1 | contig 31442 bp, 31 predicted proteins | sample DeeMarSeWOR28_12_FD_187461 | JGI IMG/M metagenome (GOLD analysis project Ga0209536, IMG submission 187461) | Marine sediment microbial communities from White Oak River estuary, North Carolina - WOR-2-8_12 (SPAdes) (version 2) | ecosystem: Environmental > Aquatic > Marine > Intertidal zone >... | reverse complement strand
TTTCTAATCCTTTCACTCTTATTAAAGATCCGACTATCGCCGAAATATACCCAAAATCATTACTAGATTCATGTTTGGAGTTGATCATACTTTCTCAAATGTTCGGTTATTTTTTGTTTTTGCTCTTTTACAAACTTTTCAAAGTCATTTTCAATTTCCTTAATTTTTGTGTCAGTCACAATTTTGGAAATCTCCATTTGAATAAAGGGGGAAATTTTATCGATAATAATGTCAATAGTATAATCATAGGATATTACTCCCCCGATTAGTGAGATTTTAAATCCGCCTATATAATCTCTACGATCCTTATTAATTTCTACGGGATTCTGAAACAACTTTTCAATTTTGTCATGTTCCTTTAAGAAATAACTATAATCTCTCTCGTTGAAAATTAGCTCAATCTCTTGAGGTTTATCTATGGTTTTTGTGACTTCCTTTATGGAATTCAAAAGAAAATCTATATAGGCGGGATAATTTTTCTCAATTTTTACTTGAATAAGGTTAAAAAGTGATTTTCTTAATTCTAGGATTAAATTGTTTTTTAATTTCAAAAACTTCTCCTTTCCTTTTAGAAGAGTTGAAGATAAAGATTGGTTGAGAAACTGTTCATAACTCTCTATAAATTGCTGTCTTAATCTTAGCGATCTTTCAGCTCCTCTTTCTATAAATCTTTTTTTTATTTCTGCTTTTTGAAATAATGTCTTCTGAGTTAAATCTTTTATCTCTTCTTGAGCCTTTTCCATTAAGTAATGCCCAAGACTACTAAATTTTTTTTTTAAATCTTTTTCTTCTGAAATCTTTATTCATCTCACTATAATGATACGATATCACTTACTGCTTCGAAAATTCTACTTAATAATGGATCATCATTTTCAATATTTGGACGAAAGATGTCGGGGAGAATGAAAATAAAAGGTCTTCTATTATTGAGTTTATATTCCATTAAAAAATCAACAATCTCATCCGAGATTTGCATAGCGACGATTATCATTTCTATTTTTGATTGGTTAATTAACTTGTTGAAGATTTTTAAAAAGTCATCTTGATTTTCTACAATCGTCCCTTCTATTCCTATTAGTCCTAACATAAGTATGAGATCTTCATCTCCTACAATATGAACTTCGCTATCTATCATTAAAAGTCAATTTCTGCTTTCTGTATTATTAATTTTTGAAGTTGATTAATACTATTTTGAAATTCCAACTCAATCTTCTTCATGGCATCAGTAAGCTGTTCTTCGAACTCCTTTATCTTATCATTTACTTCTAAAGTAAGATTTCCTAAAGCGTCGTTTACAAGTTCATTTTTAATATTGATTAATGCTTCGAATTCTCTTATTTGGTCTTTTCTGAATTCCTCGATATCTTTTAGATTCAGATCCTTGGCATTTTTTATTAAATTCTCATAAATATTTTCAATTTCTTTTAAATTTTCGAATACGTCCATTATTTCAACACTCTGTATTTTTCGTGTAAAATTTTCACGACCTGAGGTAAAATATCAATTTTAATCTCATTTTCCTTTTTGATTAGCACTTCCATTATTCTATAGATGGTCTGATATTCGATATCATCAATTTTCACCTTAAAAATTTTAAAAAAATAATTAATATACAATTTCTCAAGTTCCCAAACTAAGTGTTTTCGTTTGAGAGGATTTTGTAATAACCTAAGCCGGATTTCCTTTTTTGTGCTTAAGTACTGATTAAGATCAGTTATAAAACTTTCTATACTTGACTTATTCATCAAATCTGTAAGGATTTCTTCATCAAAAAACAAGTAATTACTAACAAGAAATTGAGAAAGGAGCTTACGGTCAATATTATTTCTAATTCCCCGATAAATCATATTCAGATTATATATTTCAGAAATATACTTAACATAGACAGAAATCATATCCTTTTCTTTTTTACTTAAGAAGACCATTTCCTTCTGCAAATTTTCATAGTATAACCGATCTAAAAATGCCTCTAAAACGAATATCTCATTAGTATTTTTAAAATAAAGAATACCTTCTCTAATTGCTTCGTTATATTTTGTAGGCCTCATAAATAATTGTATTTCATCAAGAGAGGAGATTTCTATAAGATCTTTGATGAACGCAGTATTTCCTAATAAATCTTCAACCAATTTATTAACTAATGAATTTTTCTCTGTTATACTCATACCTAAGACTGTTCCCAATAGGATCCGTTTGATATTCAGGATTTCAAATTTGAGTAAATAATTACTCAAAAAAATTCGGATATTTCTAGGCGAGACATTTATTATTCTTCCTATTAATTTGATGTATATATGAAACAATTCTCTTTCAATTTCCTCTATAGTATAGGACTTTAAATTTAGTCCAGGATAGTACCTACCAATAGATTCAATAAACTGTTTTATATCCCTTATTTCTTTTACCTTTTTGAGGGTTATTTCATCTATTACCAACTGATGTAAAAATCCTATTTTTATAATGGTATAGGCATAGGAGGGGACAATAATGCTCGTAGAATTTTCACCTAATTGAATTAATGGAAAAATTAAAAATAATTCTGTTTATTATCAATTGCCTTTTCATATTAAAGGGAGTTATCCTGGTGTCGGAATCTTAGTCCACAGAAGAATTGCTACAATCAAACCATATACAGCTAAAGCTTCACATAAAGCAACTACAAGAAAAGCTTTAAAGAACGCCTCTTCCCTCTCCGATAGAGCAGAAATTGCCGCCGTCCCGACTGTTTTTATTGCCCATGCACTACCTAATACCGCAGAACTAACAGAAATTGCGACAGCAATTGCTAGAGCTATTGTTGTTGTAGAATCATAATAATCGAAAGTAGTTGGGAGTTGAGCTGATACAAAACGTATGATTCCATTTGAAGTGAATATCACTAAGATAACTAAAAACACTTGGAATGATACAAGCAATAGATAAAACTTTTGTTTACCATTCATAAATCTAACATCCTAATTTTTATATATTAATATTATTAATTTAAAGAGTTATTAATATAAACTTGCGTATAAACTTTCTTATTTAGGATTATAGTAAAAACGGAATATAAAAGATATTATTGATAAAGCAAAATTCGTATTAAATCAGCGATGTCATGAATTGTATCTGCTAAATGTTCCAATAATACTATGCTATCTCTAATCCTAAGAAGTTTTCTCATATCTAATTGATCATTAGAATAAATAGATTCTAAGAAGTCTCGATAAATTGTGTCGATCTCATTTTCGAGTTCATGGATCATGGTAGTATTTTTAAAGACAATATCTGGTTTATCTCTTAAACTTTTAATAGCAGATTTTAAGACTTCTGCCATATTGATTGTTTTATTAATCAGCTTTTCATATTTTTTCTGTATTACTGCGTCTTTTCGACGTTCTAGCTTTATTTTAGGAAGCATATCAACAAATTCAAGAGGATAGTTAATGATGTTATCCATTTTGAGTATTAAGGCAACATAATCCCCCAAACCTTGTGCTCCTGCTTCAGCATAATTTTGGATCAATTGAATTTTAATAGCATCTCCATCTTCTTCTCGTAATTGCATTTTGCCCTTCTTTTTTTCTAAGCTGTCTTTATTAGACTCATAGTCTTTAACCCAAGTTGAATAGTAAACACCCATATCTGAAATTACAGAATAGATGATCCTAGAATGTTCAATTAGCATGGAAATTATTTCTTCTTTTATTTTATTCATGAGAACTCCACAATAATATTTAATTTCTGATATTATTAGTAATGATTAGATTATTAAAAATTTGGTATTTACATAAAATAAATACTAGCAAACCCTTATAATATATGATTTTATCAATTAACTATTTAAGATCATTCCGTTTTTACGGAACGAGAAGGTAAATTTAAAGGAAACTAAAAATTTTAGATAAAAAGCTAATTAATTTCATCTAATGAAACAATAAATGTTGTAGTGGAAAAATATGGATTATGAGCATCTTTTGATTGAAAGACGTGATGATCACATTGCTATTGTCACACTTAATCGTCCAGATCAACTAAACACATTAAATTCGACCCTAATGCGTGAGCTTGAAAAGGTGACAGAAGAATTTCAAATGGATACAGAAACGCGTGTCGTGATTTTTACGGGGTCGGGGCGCTATTTTTGTAGCGGAGTAGATTTAAAAGAACAGAGAGCACCTTCCACAGTACTTGAGCAAACAAGAGCAAAACAGATTGGACCAAGATTGATTCGTAAAATATTTATGATGGACCAAATTACTATTGCTGCGATTAACGGAGGAGCTTTCGGAGGTGGATGTTGTATTGCGTCTGCATGTGATTTTCGTATTGGAGACGAAAATTGTAAGGCTGGATTTCCAGAAAGTAAGTTAGGTATGAATTTAAGCTGGGTATCAGTTCCCTTAGCAGTTCATTTAATAGGACCTACGTATGCAAAAGAAATGATAATATTAGGAGAAAATAATGATGCTCAAACACTTCTAAAGTGGGGATTTTTAAAGGAAGTTGTTCCATGGGAGAAATTGCTAGAAAGAGCTATCGAATTAGCCAAAGATTATGCTAAAATGCCCCCCATACCCGCCCAAATGATTAAAAAGAGTATAAACTTCATCATTGGCGCCTTGGATCAAGCTATAATGCACATGGATGCAGACCAACATTCCTTAACAATGGCTACGGAAGATTTAAGAGAAGGAATCTCCGCGTTTTTTGGGAAGCGAGATGGGAAATATAAGGGGAATTGAATTTGACAACAATGAAAAAAAAAATATATATGAAATATAATAATAAAATAGTAAATCTTTAAAACTTGAGTTGTTTATTAATTTTTAAGTTATTTATCAATTTCGGAGTTTAGAGTTGGGAAAATTTCGTAAGACTTTAAATAGTTGGAATGAATACTCAAAAATGTCCGATTTAGGCGAGATTGCTCGTCGTAAATTCTTCAATAATTGTTTTGATGGTGCTCTAACCTGTTCTGGAATTATTAGTGGAGTATTTATTATTTTTTTGGCAGAAGCATCAAAATTTGTTCCTCAAGATGTGATTATTACAGGATTCGCAACAGCACTAGCAATTGGTATTAGTGGACTTTGGGGTGCATTTCTTTCAGAAGAAGCGGAACGTAAAAAGAAGGTGAGTGATATGAAAAAAGACATGGCAATAATGATAGCAAAAGAAGCAGTAGAGAACGGAAATGATGGTAAAACATTACTAGAAAAAGCGGAAAGGTTTGCTACAATTATGGCTTCGTTAGTTGACGGAGGTGCTCCCGTTTTAGGAAGTTCTCTTCCGTTAATTCCGTTTTTCTTCGGGGTATCATTAACACTAATACATTTTATAGCGTCCTATCTCATTCTTGTCGGGTTACTTGTCTACCTTGGTGTCTTTTTAGGAAAGATTTCAGGGGGTGGTCGAGTTAGATATGCCTTACATTTAGTAACTGCCGGAATTGTCACCCTTTTCGTTTCTATATTACTGGGTATTTAATTACATCAATAATTTAAAGAGTGTCAAGAAAAATAAAATAAAATGCTTGAAAAAATCAAAGTTTATTCAAAAATAACAAATTTATGGTCAATAGCCCGAAGGTATTTTGTAAATAATTTTTATGATGGTATGTTAACCATCCTAGGCATTTTGTTAGGATTTTTTGTTTTAATTATTAAAGAAGGACAACCTTCAGTACACAGCAGTTTTGTTATTTTAACGGGGCTAGGCTCATCAATATCGATGTTTATTTCTGGATTGACGGGATCCTATCTCTCAGAGCGAGCAGAACAAAAAAAAATTAAAGAAGAGCTAGATAGGGCCATGTTAGTCCGCGAGGTAGAAGAAGACCCCGGAGATGTGAAAGAAATTGAAAAAGCAATGCTTATAAAGATAGATAATAATAGTATGAAAGCTAAGGGAAGAAAAAAGAAGAAAAAGAGAAATAAAACTATTCAGGATAAAGCTGAGAGTTTTGCAAGTATTATAGTTGCTATAGTGAATGGTTTATCCCCATTTTTGGGGGGAGTAGTCTCATTAATTCCCTTTTTGTATGTTGTTGAGGCTACACTGTATACCTTTTTTTCTTCATTTTTAATAATTCTTGTATGTATTGTCTTGCTTGGAGTTTTTTTAGGAGTAGTTTCAAAAGAATCTATAATAAAAAATATCCTTCAAATGGTCGTTGCATTTTTGTTAACACTCGTCGTTTCAATTTTCTTGCTAGGATAAATTACTATCAAAAAATTTAATTTCTGATGTTCATTTACGTATACAATTATATCAAAGATGAGAATTAATTTGAAATCATTTGTAGGTATCGATATCGGTTCTTTAGCTAGTAAAGTAGTTCTAATTCAAGAGGATAAACTAATTGATTATGGAGTTGAGAGGTCTACGTATGACTTTAAAAAAGTTGGTAATCGCCTTTTTAGCTCCATATTAGAAAAGAATAACCTAAAGAGAGAGGACGTGTTTATTATGTCCACTGGGTACGGACGGAACACATTGGACATCCACGATGACCGTATTACAGAAATTACGGCTCATGCACGTGGGGCTCAATTCTTTTTTCCCGAAGCTAGTTCTGTGATAGACATCGGGGGCCAAGATTCCAAGGCTATCCTAATTTCAAAAAAAACAAATAGTGTTATTGATTTCCAGATGAACGATAAATGTGCTGCTGGCACAGGAAGATTCTTGGAGGTAATGGCTCATGCGCTTGAGGTACCAATAGAGGAGATTGGTGAACTTGCGTTAAATTCAAGAAATCCTTCAGCAATTAGTTCCACATGTACGGTTTTTGCCGAGAGTGAGGTGATTTCTTTATTTGCGAAAGGAACATCAAAGCAAGATATTGCCGCAGGGATTCATAAATCAATTGCTAGAAGGGTTGGCGGTATGGCTAAGCGTATAGGAGTAGGTCCTTTACTTGTTTTTTGTGGAGGGGTGGCAAAAAATATCGCAGTCAAAAAATATTTGGAAAAAGAACTAGGATTTGAAATAGTTATTCCTGATCACCCTCAACTTACAGGAGCTATTGGAGCTGCCTTAATTGCTCAAGAAAGCGATGGGAATTAGTTGATTTCTATTTTATTTTTGTAAGCAATAAATTTTATGAGTAATTAAGTCTTTTTTGTTTAATACTTTAAAATATTTTTATATTTGAAGATGCAAAATGTAGAGATTTTACAGGAATATTACCTTTTCCTCAGAGAAAAAAAAGAGGAAGGCAAGAAAGTTATCGCATTCATAGCTCATGATAACATTCCAGAGGAATTAATAGATGCTGCGGGGTTTATTCCCCTTAGGATGATGTTTGCAGGAAATGATGAATTAATGGATGCGAGTCATGATTTCTTATCACCCTCAACCTGTGCTTTTGCGCAGTCTTGTATTGGAGCATTTTCCAAAAAACCTAATTATTATCAATTTTTAGAGTTGATTGATTATTTTATAGTTTCTAATCACTGTGTTTCAGATATTTGTGCATCTGAAATTATAACTAATTACTTTAATATCTCACGATTAAATTTTTATGTTTCTTATACAAAAACTGAGAATAGTTTACAATATTTCAAGCTTGAGTTAGAAGAATTTAAGAAGCAGCTCGAAGAGATTAAAGGAAGTACAATAATTAATGATGATCTTAAGAAAAGTCTTAAAAATTACAATGATTTCAAGAAGAAATTACATGAACTCAGTAATCTGAATACTAAAGGTTCCCAAAAATTAGGATTACTTCAAGAAGCGCTTTTATATGGCCCAAAAATACTGCCAAAAATAGAAAAATTCATTCAAAACAACAAAGATAGCCAAATCCTAAACAATGAAAAAAGCGTTGTGCTTACCGGTTGCTCAATCTTCTTTAATGATTATCTAAATGATTTAATTGAAGAGGGTGGGGGTAATATTGTTTTTTTTGACACTTGGATAGGATCCAATTATTTCTCCCAAATTCTTGAAGATACTACTATAGAATCTTCAGAAAATCCAATTGACTTATTTGTTCTCCGATTTAAAAATAATATTTTTGGGGATCATTCAGTGCCGAATTTCTTATCCAACAAAGTTTCTCAGATTTATGAATTATGTGAAAACTATAAAAAGGAAACTGGAAAAAAAATTGGTGTTATCAACCATATCATAAAATTTTGTGACCATATGTCAATTATGTCGTCACATTTGAAAGAACAATTACAAAGTAAGGGAATTCAAGTGTTAAATCTAGAAAGAGATTATTCTAGAGCGAATAGAGGTCAACTATCGACAAGAATTGAAGCGTTTTTAGAGATGATGTAAAAAATGAGCTTAGTAGCTGATGAATTAATAAGATTTTCTTCTGTGTTAAGAATAGCTTATAATTTTTTAACGGGGAGAGATTATTTAAAGAGGAGAAAGTTTAGAGAAAAGAAAAAGTTAATTTCTGTTGGTCTACCCTATTCTGATATCGTCTATGCCTTCCCAGATTTAGTTCCTGTCTTACCAATAAGAATGCATGAATTTAACATTCATAAATATCTTACATACTTAGGATCTGCCTCAAATGTATTTGGTTGGAATAGCGTCACCAATTTCTTAGGATTTGTAAAAGATCTTGGGATTAAGGACGTTAGTAAGGCAGTTGATGATATCATAGAGAACGTGATTTTTACTATAAATGAAAAATATAATGAAATGTACGATTTTGGGGAAGAATGCGGAATTCCAACCGATTTCTGTTATGGAGTAAAATCCCTGTATGGAATGAATGTATCAAAAGGAAAAAATTGCGATGCAAATTTAAATTACACAATACGTTGCAGTGCGTGGAATAAATATTTAGAATCGATAAAAGCCATCGGCCACTCATCTGAACAAATCTGGATAGAGATTCCCCCCAGAAATATAGGAAATTCCTTAGAGCTCTTAACTGATAATATCACTAAAGGTATGGAAGAATTAGAAAAGTTAAGCAGTTATAGTTATTCTGATAATACTTTTAGAAATCATCTCCAAACTACCAATCAGATGCGTCAGGCTTATAAAGATATCCTTTATGAAGTGGGCACTTCTGATTTTTATCCTTGCAATCCAGCTACATTTTGTGAAATCTTGGCACTCTTAAATATAAGTTTTCATGATTATAATTCAAATGCTGCCCGATTTCGCGATAATATAACATCATTATTAAAGGAAATGAAGGGAAGGGTTGCTAAGGGTATTGGAATGGATGTTTCAAAAATGCCGAAAATTCTAATAACCCCAATGTTTGGTGGATGGGAACCAAAAAGTCATGAAATAATTTATGAACTAGGAGGGAGAGTTTTATACGGTGATTGGGATTTATTACTATTCTTAGAACAGATACCCTTATCGAATAGAACCGATCCTATTGAAGCCTATGCTCAATTTTTAATGAATATCACTACTAATGGAATCGGTTGTGATAATAATACGTTGACTGATTCATACGTTAGAATAGCAAAGAATTTAAACGCTGATGGACTTGTTTTTATTCAAGTTTTTGGATGTCATTCAATATCGAATTGCTATACAATGCTAAAAGAAAAGATCCGTCGAGATTTAGAAATTCCAAGTATGGCTCTAAATTTTAATAAAATGGGAGAAAATGTAGAACAAGTACGAACGAGACTTGGTGCTTTTATGGAAATGTTTCGTTATTAAGGTAATCATTTGATTTTTAAAAAAAAATGAAAAATACCAACATTAAAAAAAAAAAGTGTGACAGGCTCTTTGTCTACGGCACATTACAACGAGGGCAAAGTCGAAATAATATCCTGAAAGGATTAAAGTATGACAAAGCAACACTTTTTAATTACAGAAAAGTAATTCCTTTATCACTGGGTTTTCCATTCATTGTTCGTGACGATTCTTCAAATGTGAAGGGTGAGGTTTATTATGATGTCAATGATTTACTTTTTACTGAGATTGATAGGATTGAGGGAGAGGGGGAATTGTATTACAGAATTGCAGTTAGAATAACCTTAATAAACGGGGAACAACTGGAAGCTTATACATATTATCCTTCTGAGATTCTAGTTAAAAATTATTTATGATCTTCAAGGGGAAAAAATGAACAACTCGAATTTCTTAAAAAATAATAACATTGACAAACTCCTTCTCATAGACAATTATTCTGGTAATCCCCCCACAGATCGTATAGAAAGAACCAAAATAATCGTGGGAGGATGTAAAGCAGAAGTAGTGTTAAATACCATCCATTTTTCTCAATTTAGGTCAGACATGGCAGAGAACTATATGGGAATAATTTTATCAGGCTCTGAATCAAATGTTTCTAGCTTCTATTATGATGAGCAATTATACAAGAAATTTGTACCACAATTGGAGTTAATTAGAAACACAGAAGAAATACCAATCCTAGCAATTTGTTTTGGATTGCATTTAGTGGCATATGCGTTTGGTGCTCAAGTAGGAAGGATGGGACTAAAAGGTTTAGGAGGAAGAATCATTTTTATATTAATTGATAGAACAGATGAGCTATTGGGTTATAAGAATATTCCGGTAAATGCCCACCATCTTGACTTTGTATCACCTAATGATTGTAATATTCAGAAAAAATTCCAAATTCTCAGCACTTCTAGAACAGCGGGATATAAAATGGTACAGTATATGAAACATATCGATAAACCAATTTTTTCTCTTCAATTTCATCCAGAAGTTCATAATCGAATTCAATTTCTCCCAAAGCCTATCGATGGGCGAATAGCTAACAAAACGAGGGTAATTGGCCAAGAGATCATCGAAAATTTCATCTCTATTTGCTTGAATAAAAAAGGGAATCCAGAAAAAAGGTTATAATTCCTTGATTCTTAAGATATACATGTTATGTAAGAGTTTAAAAGGTCCCTTATGAAATGAGTGTCTATGCTGATGATGTTGTAAGTTTTACCTCCGTATTGAAAATTGCCTATAATTTCTTAACAGGAAGAGATTATTTAAAAAAAAAAAGATCTGTTGAAAAAAAGAAGTTAATCTCAGTCGCTTTAGGATTTCCTGATTTAGTTTTTGCAGCCGATTCAATCCCTGTTTTTCCAATCCGAATGGAGAAATTCAAAATTAATCTCTATCTTCTTGCACTCAACACAGCTAAAAATCTTCTGGGGTGGGATTTAACATCTAACATCTTAGGAATTGCCCGTCAGCTAGATTTCTTGAAAATTGTAGATTCGGTTATCAATGATGTAATAGGTACCATTAATGCAAAATATAATAAATTGTATGATTTAGGAGTAGTAGATAAGAAACCATCCAGCTTATGTTATGGAGTTAACGCTATCTATGGGATGCATAAAAACCAGCATGAAAACCTGGATGCCAATTTAAAATTTACAATTCGGTGTAGCGAGTGGAATAATTACTCAGAAACCTTAAAAATTATTATCCCGAATCAAGTAAGAGTTGATATCCCCTTAATTGGACCAGAAAATAAAGATATTGCTTTGAATACTATGAGGAATAACATAGAAAATGCTATCGGGGAACTCGAAAATATTACAGGTAATGTCGTCTCTGATAATAGCCTTAAAAAACAATTTAGGATTGGAAATCAAGTAAAAAGGTATTACAAAACAATTCTCCATGAAATCAGTAATTCTGATTTTTATCCTTGTAACCCAGCAACGTTTGCGGAAATCTTGGGTCTTTTGACAATTACTTTTCAGGACTATAACTCTAATGCGCAAAGGTACTTGGAGAATTTGAGTCACCTAGTCAAGGAGATGAGAGAAAGGATAAAAAAAGGGATAGGTACGGATGTAACGAATTCACCTAGATTACTTGTTTCACCGATTTTTAATGGTTGGGAACCTGAAACTCATGAAATTATTTATAAATCTGGGGGAAGAGTACTCTATGCAGATTGGGATATCTTAGGCTTACTTGAAGAGATACCAGTTTCGAAAGATTCTGATCCCATCGAGGATTATTCTCTCTTTCTCCTAAACGCTTCAAACAAGGGAGTGTTATGTCTAAAAAATTGCGATGCTTTGGTAAACTCCTATCTAGATTATACAAAAAATACGGGAATTGACGGAGTTGTTTTCAATCAGGTTCTCGATTGTCATGCTAATTATTCTAAATGCTATGAGTTAATGAAAAATAGATTAGGTACTGAACTAAAAAAACCAACTGCTGTTGTAAAATTCAAGAAAATAGGTGAAAATATTGAGGAATTAAAGAATCAATTAACTCCTTTTATGAATAACCTAATTACCAAAGAAATCTGATGGTTTGAGGAGGTGTTGATCTTCTTCTTCTTTTTTAGCCTTTTCGTGAGGATCTACCCAATCTGAATCCTGTTTTGGTGCTTCAGTAGGACTTGGGGTTTGGGCCATCGTGGGTTTTATACTCATACCCGCGGATATCTGTTCAGGTTGTCGTATTACAGGTCTAGATTCCGGATTGACATATTTGACTTCTCCAGTTTTTAGTACTTTCAACTCACTCATAACCTTTTCTAAACTCATGGTTTGTACGCTTTTATTCATAGTATCCATTATTTCCTTTAATGATTTTGATGTTTCTCTTAAACCCTTTGGATTGATTCCCGTGAGTAGCGAATCCAGATTTGCGCTAATGCTTTCATTTAGCTCATTTAAGGATTCTAATACGGTACTCCAGTGTTTGTTCATCTGGGACTCAATAGCGCTGATCATCTTAATTGTTTCATTCATAAAATTTACGTGAGCTTCGTATCTCTCCTCGTCCTTTGCTCTTAAATCAGATATAAGCATTATCAGTTTCCGTAAGGCTTCCTTCTCTTCACTCATTTTTACAATCTACCCTTATTATTTTTCCTTATTATACATATGATTGTAAAATGTTTTAAATGTATTTATTTTCAATTGAGTTAGAATCTCTTATTTTATCAATTTATTTTATAAACAAGGAAATTAAATTTAATTTGATTTATTTAGAAATTTAGAGGAATGTAAATAATGTCAGCAAACCGTAAGCGTTGGATAAAACACCCAAAAATTTATGAAATTAATACATGGCCATGGTTACACTACTTGTCAGAAAAATTCAATACGCAGATTAGCTTACTCAATATTCCTGACGAAACATATTCTAATCAAATGAAATATTTTGATGTTATTTGGCTAATGGGTGTATGGGAACGTAGTCCAACCGGAAAGAGGATTGCTCTTGAGCATCCCGATCTTTTAAGTGAATATCGGAAAGTTTTATATGATTTTGGTGAAAATGATGTGGTAGGTTCTCCATATTCGATTTATTATTATCAAATTGATAATAATATTGGAGGTATTGAGGGGATAAAAAAAGTTCGAAAACAACTCCTCCAGAAAGACATTAAATTAATATTAGATTATGTCCCAAACCATGTCTCTGTTGACTCTCTGTGGACATTAGAACCAGATATCTTCATTCAAGGTTCTTTAGATGATTTAATGTTTCATCCAGATGATTATTTTAGTATTTCGGGTAAAGTTTTCGCTCACGGAAAAGATCCAAATTTCCCAGCATGGACCGACACTATCCAAATTAATGCTTTCTCAAGAGAAGCACGGCAAAAAACGATTAGTACGTTATTAAATATTGCTAAATTGTGTGATGGGGTTCGCTGTGATATGGCAATGCTCCTCGTTAATAAAGTGTTTAGTCTGACATGGGGTGAAAAAGGAGCTTCACCTCTGGAAGAGGAGTTTTGGATTGAAATTATTTCTGCTGTCAAAGAGAAATACCCCGATTTTCTGTTTATTGCAGAGGTTTATTGGGATATGGAATGGGAACTCCAACAGCAAGGATTTGATTTCTGTTATGATAAACGTTTATATGAAAGATTAGCTACTGAAAATTCTGATTCTATTCGAGAACACCTTTCTGCAGAGCAAAATTTCCAAAGCAGCCTTGTACGTTTTATTGAAAATCATGATGAAGTAAGAGCAATTGAAAAGTTAGGTCGAGAGAAATCCCTGGCAGCAGCAATGATTATTTTAACATTACCGGGTGCACGTTTTATCTATCAAGGGCAGATGGAAGGTTATAAAACAAAATTACCTGTTCAATTAGGTAGACATCCAATTGAAGAAATTGATAAAGAAATTCTTGATTTTTATATCCTCTTATTAAAAATTGTCTCCGAATTAGAATTTATAAAGGGAGAATGGGTGTTGTGTAATGTTGCATCTATCGATGCAGCCGATGATACTTATAGGAATATAATTTCGTATTTATGGGAGATTGAAAATAATTATAAATTAGTGGTGGTTAATTTCAGTTCTTTACATTCAAGGGCTCATATAAAAATAGAACAGATTATGTTTGGTTCCGATAATTGGACTTTCACTGATTTATTGACAGAGAAAAGCTACACATATAAAGGTGAAGATCTAAGTGAATTTGGGCTATTTATTGATCTTTCCGAATGGAAGGGGCATATCTTTGAGATAAAAAAGATCTAATGAAATTTTTTAATTTTTAGGAATTTTAATAAATATACAGAAAAATGGAAATTTTTTCTAAAAAAGAGATGTAAATTTATGGGATATAATAACAACCCATTGGTAACTGCTTTAATTGAAAAGGGAGTTAAAATAACAAATCCATCTTCAGTTGAGATTGGTGAAGAAGTTGATGTTAATTTGATATCATCTGAAGATGTTACAATACACTCGGGGTGTAGAATATTTGGCAACAAGACACTTATTATGTCGGGAGTAAAGTTAGGTAGCAGATCTCCGGTTACCATTAATAATTGTCAATTAGGAAGAAAAGTAGATTTAAAAGGGGGATATTTCGAAGGTTCAACGTTTCTGGATTTTGCAAATATGGGTGATGGTGCTGAAGTCCGGGAAGGTTGTCTTCTGGAGGAGGAGGCAAATGGCGCTCATACAGTGGGTCTTAAGCAAACAATTCTTTTTCCATTTGTCACATTGGGTAGTTTAATTAATTTTTGTGATATTCTGATGGCTGGCGGGACAAGTAGAGCAAACCATAGTGAGGTAGGTAGTTCATATATCCATTTCAATTATACCCCATACCAAGATAAAGCGACAGCATCCTTAGTTGGAGATGTAGCATATGGAGTAATGCTTAATCAACCACCAATTTTTTTAGGGGGTCAAGGCGGATTGGTGGGTCCAAGCCAGATAGGATACAACACTGTAATTGCCGCAGGTGTGATTTATCGAAGAGATTTCCCTAAGGGTAATAAAGTTCTAATGGGAAACGAACCAGAAATAGAAGATTTTGATTTCTATCCAGGATTATATCGGAGTGTTAAAAGAAGGGTTATTAATTGTATTGAATATATCTCGAATATAATAGCTCTCAAAGCATGGTATCAACATGTACGTATTAAATTCTATCAAGGAAGCGATATAGAAAAATTACTTTATGAAGGGGCTGTTGAAAAGTTAGATATTATTTTTAATGAAAGGATTAAAAGACTGAAACAACTTGCCAATAAAATGGAGAAATCATTAGAGTTATACAAATCGAATATGGGAAAAAAAGCATCAGAAGAGTTGATAATTCAAAAAAGTGAACTTTTTCAAAATATGGAAAAAATCGAGAAAGCTTTTCATTATTCACAATCTTTTTCTGGTGATGAAAAAAAGAAAGATGAATTTTTAAAGAATTTGGAGTTATCTGATAAGGATTATATAAGTTTTATAAGAGATTTGGATGATCAGATCAAAAAAGAGGGAACTTCTTGGCTTCTAAGTATAGTGAACAATGCAAAAAATAAAGTCTTAGAATATCTTCCATCTTATGTTTAAATTCCTTTTTTTTAAGACTAAAATAAGTGGTTTCTTTTCTGTACGACTTAGTGAACAGTAACAGTTTTCGAAAGGTTAAGAGGTTTATCTGGGTCTAATCCATGGTGCAATGAAGTAAAATAGGCTAGTAATTGCAAAGCGGGAATAAATGTTATTGGACTGAAGATATTGTGATATATATCCCCTGGTTGAGGGATAGTAATTGTTAAATCACTCAATTCCGAAATAACCATATCATCTTCAACGATGAGAGAAATTATTTTGCCACCCCTTGCCTTAAATTCCATAACATTTCCAATTAATCGTTGGTATGTCTCATCAGGGGGTGCAATAAATATAATAGGGAAATTTTTCCTAACTAGAGAGATTGGTCCGTGTTTTGCATGTGCAGCAGAATACCCTTCAATAAAACGGCAAGCAACTTCCTTTAATTTTAACCCTCCTTCCTTAGCAGTAGCAATTGATATTCCTCGAGCCAGAAAGAAAAAATGAGCACTCTTCTCTAAAGTATAAACTATATCCTTAATCAAATCGATACTATTTTGTAGGAAAGATTCTATGATTTGAGGAGTTGATCTTAAAGCTAGTTCATACTTCTCAATTTCTGATCTCAGTTCAACTTTCCTTAATTTTGCAATTTCTAAAGCAATTAACGCCAAAGTAAGTACTTGGGTACTATAAGTTTTAGTTGCTGCTACTCCAATCTCTGGTCCTGCCTGAGTTACAATAACATTATCGGAATATCTTGTAAGAGTTGACCCCACTACATTAGTAATTGTTAAGATTTTTACATCTTTATGACTTCTCGCCCACCTTATTGCTTCAACTGTATCTATAGTTTCACCTGATTGCGATAATGCTATTATTACAGAATCTTTTTTTATTGAGTTTGCTAATTGAGTTTTAAATTCAGAGCATTCGATTGCTTGAATGTACTTGCCTAAAAATCTTGTAACTATAAATTTTCCAGCTAAAGAAGCATAAAATGATGTTCCAGCTGCAGTAATATAAATATGTTCCGCTGACCACAAGATATTAGCAAAGATATGTAAAAGATCCTTAGAGATTTTCAAAGTTCGTCTTATCGCATTGGGTTCTTCATAAATTTCCTTTAACATGAAATGTTCATATCCCCCTTTTTCTGCTGCATCAATGCTCCATTCAATTGTGCGTAATTCTTTTGTTATTTCTTCATTGGTAAAAATATTGAAAAACTTAACTTTTCCCGCCTTTAATATAGCATATTCATCGTCATCCATAATATAGCATTCCCTTGTTAAGGGTAAAAATGCAGGGATATCTGAAGCGCAGTAAGTCGTTTTTGCTTCATCTATCCCGATTACAAGAGGAGATTCTTTTCGTGCAACAATAATCGAGTTTGGATTGTCAGCGTGACAAACTGCTAGCCCATAAGCTCCTTCTAATAATCTTAGGCTTTCTACTACCGAGTCTTTGAAACTAAGTCCTTTTTTCATCTCTCTTTCAATTAAGTGAGGTATAACTTCTGTATCTGTCTCCGATCTAAATTTATGACCTTCTTGAGTCAATTCTTTTCGCAAATCCAGGAAATTTTCAATTATTCCATTATGAACAACTGCAATCTTACTTGAACAATCTAAATGTGGGTGACTATTAATCTTAGTTGGTGCCCCGTGAGTAGCCCATCTTGTATGGGCAAGGGCTAGTCTAGAGTTATCGGGAATGTCTGCTAAGTCTATCTTTTTTTGGATTTCGTCGATTTTTCCAGAATCCTTTCTAACATATAAATTCGAATCGGACAGAGAAACTACTCCGCATGAATCATAACCTCGATATTCTAATCGTTTAATTCCTTCAAGAACGATTTTTCCTAATGAAATACCATTTTGGTTAGTTATAATGCCGAATATACCGCACATTTTGATTAATAATTATGGAAAACATATTAATATTTCATTTATTATTTGTTAGTTAAGAGTATAGCCGATTTAAAGAACAATTCTGAATAATTTTATAAGAATATCTTAAAATATATTTTTTCTAGAACAAAAAATATCTTAGAACGTATTTTGGGTTAATTTCACTTGAGAGGAGTTGAGGTTTATTTTCAATTTCATTAATTTTTATAGTGAAGTAATAATGATCAATTTATATTTTTAAATTGGAATTAGGAAGCATTATGACGATAAAAGTAATTATTACCAGGGATTTTGATCATATGAGTGAAGTTGCCGCTGAAATAACGAAAGAAATAATTATACAAACATTAGAAAAGAAAAAGGATTTTATTTTTGGATTAGCTACGGGAAATTCTCCCACAGGTATGTATAAATATTTGACTCGTATGGCTAATGCAGGTGTTTTTGATAGCAGTCGGATTCGTAGCTTTAACCTTGATGAATATGCAGGACTCCCTGGTGAAAATGCTCAACAACGGACATTACACCCCGAGAGTTATTGTTATTATATGATTCAAGAATTTTTTGGTCTTCTTGATAAAAAATTCATCGAAACATCACTACCATATGGATGTTTGATTGATCAACAAAAATTGGAAAATGAACTTGATGCGCATCCAGAAGATTGGGTCGCGTTAGGTACAGATGCGGGTAAATCAATTTCTATTAAAGAAAATGCCACTTCAGAATATTTAAAATGGATTCAGGAAACAATATTAGAAGGGTATGCTCTGAAAATTGCAAATGCTGGGGGAATAGATTTACAAATAATAGGTGTAGGAGGTCGTGGTCACGTTGCTTTCCATGAATCGGGAATTCCTTTTGAAGGGAGTAGTGTTTTATTAGTAAAACTTGACGATAATACTGTAGAAAATGCAATTATAGATGGACATTTCGCAACGAAAGAAGATTCCCCTAGGTTTGCAATTAGTATGGGAGCAGAATTAGTATATAAAGCCAAACAAGTAATATTGTTAGCTAATGGTGAACGAAAGGTTGAATCTGTTACAAACTCACTCATAAATGAACCTACACCAGATATCCCAATTTCCTATGGGCAAACTTATTCGAAAAATGGGGGGGTTTTGACTTACATATTAGATAAAATCGCCAGTGGAGAACTCCTTGCTCACAGGGATGTACTTAAAGCAAAAGATATAGAAATCGAAGAAATAAAATAGATTATTTCGATTTTCCCCAAATTTAATCTGCAAATTCTCTTCAAACTAAATTAAATTTAGTTTTTCCATTTTTTCCTTAGCAACTTTATTAACAACTTCAGAGGATTCAAGGTCAACACTTGATTCACCAGTAAGTCTTAAATAAGGACTAGTTCCGGAACGTCTAATTAAAATCCAGCCATCATTGTAGTCAATTCTAACTCCATCCATCTTGTTTATATTCGATATTTTTTTTCCTAAGTTATCTAACGACTCTGTCATTTCTTCAATGATCTTTTTGTTAATATCCTCTGTAAATGGGATATCTTCCTTCAATCGAAATTTAGTTTCATAAAAGGGATATTTTGGAATTTCTTTTAGAAGCTCTCTCAATGGTTTTCCAGTCTCTACAATCATTCTCAAGATTTTAGCGATAGTGACCATCGAATCAGGACCAAGATGAGTACTGGGCCATATATATGTACCTGAGGTTTCTCCACCCACGAAGCCACCTTGTTCTTTAATAGCTATAGCAACTTTAATATCACCAACTTCTGTTCTCACTACTTCACATCCGAGAGGATTTAATACATCTTCTACTAAACTTGAGGAATTAATAGCAGTGACCACTTTCATGTTATGATTTGAAATCTTAGTTCCTTTATATCTTTCCAAGTAATTCTTTGCCATCAGGGTTAATAAGCGTATGGGGTCTACGATTTCTCCGTCTTCATCCAAAAAGATTACTCTATCCGCATCACCATCAAGTGCAATCCCTATAGTTTCTTTTTCTGAGCTTTTTAGAAATTTTGACAATTGAATTAAATTCTCTTCATTAGGCTCGGAGTGTCTTCCAGGGAATTTTCCATCCATTTGGGCATTTATAGTCATAATTTTGACATTGTACGCGCTTAATAATCGCGGAACTATTTCACAACTTGCACCGTTGCCAGGATCGACAATAACGTTTAATTTACTCCCATCAAACTCCACTCTGCTGGTGATATCTGAGATATGTATGTCATTGATATTAGTTTCAAGAGTCATTCTACCTATTTCATCCCATTCAATTTCAATAAACGCTTTTTCATTGTAGATTCTTTCGATGTCTGCCTCCTGATCGGGGGTGAAGCCCATACCTGAGGGATTCCATATTTTTAGTCCAATATATTCAGGTGTATTATGACTAGCCGTAATCATTACTCCTGCTTTTGCTCCCAAATAATTAAGAGACATTGCTAATGTTGGAGTAGATACAATCCCAACAGCTTTTACAGAGCATCCTGTACTCACTAATCCAGAAATTAACGCATATTCTATTGGTAAAGCAGAAGTTCTAATATCTTTACCAATAACAACAATTCCTTCTCCTTCTAGATAAGTCCCTAAAGCAAGTCCAACATCTAATGCCATTTGAGGAGTAAACATAAGATCAGATTCACTATAGTTTTGAAAAACTCTTCGAATTCCAGAAGTACCAAACATCGCGGTCATTTACTTTTTACTCTCTATAAATTTGTTTAAAAACATTCACTAATTTAATAAAAAATATTGAAATATCTTTTAAAACTTTGTCTAATGTAAAATAGATTTAAGAGATGTCGGGGCTCAAAATATATACAAATTAAATCTTTCATAATACCAATTTTTTGGGATTTAAATAATGTTCTAAGCAATTTATACTGGCAGTTTAGATTAATTATTTACAAATTTACAATTTGAAAGGATAAAGTATTAATTTTTGAAAACTAAATACTATTATTAATTGAAAATATCGAATTGCACAAAAATTATCGGCTTACCAAATGATTTTTCAAGGATTATACAATATTTTGGATTTATTTCTAAATGATATCGATTTATTTTATAACAACATCGATCATTATTTCCAAGATAAAATATTTGTTTCTTTAGGGAATAATCAAATTGAAAAAAAGGATTTAGAAGATAAGCTGAAAGAAGTTATCTCAATTCTTACAGAGATTTTTGTTGATTTGGGTTTTAATTCGAGTGAAATTACCTGGAAGTTCTCAGATCTTCACTCAGAAATACGAGAGGATAGGGGAATTTCGCCTATCGAGCTTTATGAGAAGATTTTAGCACCAATTATCTATGAATTCTTTTTAGAAAAAATTGTAGATTATCTAGTAAATATTGATGTTGCACCTTTAATGTTAAAACTGAAGGACGAGGGCTTTTTGCCAATAGAATTCATCATGGAATTAAGGAATTTAAAAAATGTGCTCGAACGATACCCTGATAAGAGAGAAAATCTACGAAAATATACCCAAATTCAGAAAAATATAATTAATAAATTTCAAGAGAACAAAGATAAGATAGAAAGTTTAGAAGATATTAAAGAACCGGAGTATAAACTTCAAATATTATATCTAGTCTACAGAATTATTCACTTCTTTAACTTGCAGAAGATGTTTGATTTTTCTCATATCAAATCTTATCTTAAAGAAAATGTAGATGAATGGTTAATCGACGTTCCCATGATTTCCCTAAAAAATCCTGATATCTATTTTTGTGGAATTTATTTAGCTAAACATTTAGGAGTTGAACTTGATGATAAGAAAATTAATAATTTTCTTTTGGATTTAAGTGTAGAAGCGGGAGATAGATTTGAATGCCCCTTGATTGAGGCTACCGATGGGATTTATTATTTTACTAAGTCAACCGAAATGATGAAAATATTTTTGAATATAGAACAATTAAAGGGAATTTTAAAATCCCCCTCTGAATTCTATGAGCCCAATTCATTGAAAAACCTTGAAACTTCTCAGTTAGTGGTTATTTTGAAAATTTATCGTCAACTTGGAATTAAAAAAGTAGAAGATGAGATAAAGAGGATAACCGAAGAAATAGAAAGAAGGATAAGCCCAGAAGGAATAAAACAGTTCAGAGATGGATTTGTCTCATCAGAAGCGACATATTATGTTTTATTTAGCCATTATATGAATAATTCCCTTGAAAAGTTAAAAGATTACGAGATATTAAAAAGTGTCATTTCACGGATTTATCGTAACTTAGAACTCCTTGATTTTTCAATCGATACAAATTTTGATTTAGTGAGTGAGTTGTTCTATTCCCTCGAAAGTTTAAAGCTTTTTAACTGTATTGAAACAAGGGAAATGATAATTCATTTGGCAAAATATCTATTCCCAAAAGAAATTGTTGAGAAGATTTCAATTAGTAAGGAATTGATTAGAAACAAAGCGAAATTTAGGCATTTAAAAGTAAATAGAATTACTGGGGAAACTATTTACTAAGCTTTGATTTTTTAAAATAATTTTCGTCTATCTTTGTAAAAAAGATACAAAACTAAAAATTTTTAATTAAATCTAATCATTATATTAAAATAATTATAGGATTTACTGATTTTGATGGATCTAAGAGATTTTGAGCTTATTTATAAGAAAAATAGAATTGAAATTAAGGATAAATCTAAAATAGCTTCTAAGCTTTCTAAGATTGTAGGAAACGAGAATATCTCAACCAAAGAAGTTGATCTATTGGCATATTCGAAAGATTCAACTTTATTATCTTTTAATTGGGAAATTGAAGGAAAGATTGCTGGTCTTGCGGATTTCATTACATGGCCTGACACAGCTAAGCAAATTAGTGAAATATTGAAATTAGCGAATAAAGAAAAGATCCCAGTTATCCCTTTTGGGGAGGGATCAGGAGTTGTAGGAGGAGCCATACCTCTTTATGGGGGTATAATAATCGACATGAAAAAGTTTAACAGAATTATTAAAATCAATGATGCTAATTTGACTGTTACAGCTGAAGCGGGTATCAATGGGATGAATTTGGAACGCTACTTAAACGCTAAAGGATATACTTCTGGTCACATACCTCAATCGTTGTATACATCCTCTTTAGGTGGATGGATTGCGCATCGTGCGGCAGGACAATTCAGTACTAAATATGGGAAAATCGAAGATATTATTTTGGGAATGGAAGTAGTGTTACCTGAGGGTGAAGTAATAAATTTCAAAACAGTAGCCAGAGCATCAACGGGACCTCAATTAGATAAATTATTCATAGGGGGAGAAGGAACATTGGGTATTGTTACTGAAGCAACATTAAAGATTTGGCCATATCCTGAAAAGCAAACTCTAATTTCCTATGCGTTTCCAAATATAGAAAATTCTTTCGAAGCTGTTAGACAAATTTTAAGAACCCAAACCTATCCAGCAGTAGTAAGGATTTATGATCAATTCGAAACTGCTAGACATTTCCCAGATATTGAAGAAGCAAAAGATAGAGTTATGATTATTTTTGTCTGTGAAGGAAATTCAAAAATAGTTGATGTTGAGGAATCTATTACAAGAGATATATGTCAATTGAACTCCGGTATAGATTGCGGGGAAAAACCTGTAAACCACTGGATTGAATCAAGGTTCCGTGTCACTGAAACGTCATCTATGCCTCCCTATAAAATAGTGTTCGATACTATTGAAGTAGCTTCATTATGGGATAATGCCGCAAAAGTATACCATACAGTTCTAGAATCCATGAATAAACTGAAAGGTATTTTGATGATAACAGCTCATGTTTCGCATTTTTACCCGAATGGAGTAGGGCTCTATTTTTCATTCGGTGGAGTTCCCCCAAAAGACACATCTAATTTCGAATTCTATCAAACATGTTGGGATACAACGATAAAAGCTGTGGTGGATGCTGGAGGTTCGATTGCCCACCATCACGGAATTGGGATTAATAGATCCCATTGGATGAATGAAGAATGGGGTAAAGCAATGAATACTTTACGGCAAATTAAGAAAATTCTTGATCCAAATAATATTTTAAATCCAGGTAAAATTTATGTAGACACTTGGGGGGGAGGTGATACCTAAATGGGTATTGAAGAAACGTTAAAGAAATATTCATGGATGGCCCCTTTACTTCAAAGAGCTGATAGGGAAACCAGATCTACTCTTCTGAAGAACTTTAGACAGAGGAAGAAGAACTTTTTCCCAGATAAAGAGTTACATGCGGATGTTGATAATCTAATAAAATGTATGCTATGTCCAAACATGTGTCGATTTGATTGTGGGACACTTCAAGCATCAAATACTGAAAGTATGAGTCCTGCTTACAAATCAAGAATTGCTTATTATCTTTCTATCGGAAAAATAGACCCAATTGATCCTGCTAACAAAGATTTCATAAATCTAATGTATAAATGTTCAAATGAGGAGAATTGTAAAGTATGGTGTCCTTTTGAATTCTCCGTGGTGTCTCTTCTTGAGACGGTAAGAGATGATTTGACAAATGCCGGGTTAATGCCTGATTATCTAAAGCCAAGAATTAAGAATTTAAAAGAAACTGAAACTATTGAAGATTATAATATTTATAAGACGTATAAGGAAAAGGGCATTGAAAATATTGAAACAGATGGGAGTGACGAAGTCTACTACTATATTGGCTGTGAAATGATGAAATTCCCCGAAGTTGTTAAAGCTAATATAGCAATTTTGAAGAAAGCAGGAGTGAAATTTTCAACTAATCTTGATAAGAAGATGTGCTGTAGTGGTCCAATGTTTAATATTAGAGAACTTGGAATAGCTAAAGAGTTTGCTGAAAAAAATAAACAATTAATTGAAAGTACTGGAGCAAAAATTGTGGTTTCTGATTGTCCTGGGTGTGTTGTAGCATTAACCAATAGATATGAGAGTATTGGAGTCGAAATAAATGTAAGAATTATTCACATCGTAGATTTTATTGCTAAATTAATAGAAGATGGCAAATTAGCGATCAAAGGGAACATCCCTGATGAGTTTAAAACTATTACAATTCATGATCCATGCTTAATGGCTAGAAATCTTAAGGATAATTCTTCCATAAGGTCAATAATAAGCAAAATTTCCGGACTGGAACTTAAAGAACCGATATTCAATAAAGAGTTAACGCATTGTTGTGGTTGGAGTGGTACTCTCCATTGGGCTGATAGAAAATTGGCCATAAAAGAATCTCAAAATAGGGTTCAGGAGTTAAAGGACACCGGTGCGAATAATCTTCTTTCAGCATGCCCCTTATGTGAATTAGGTTTAATGTACGGACTCACCGAAAATGACAAAGGAAATATTAATATATTGGATATATCAGAATTATTAATTAAAATATTATAAATTTGTTTAAATTAAAGTGATTTCATGAGTGATTTAATTTGTGTATTTGATGTTGGGACTACGGGAGCCAGAACCATAATTTTCGATATTAACGGGAAAGTGATAGCACGAGAATATGAGGAATATCAACTCTCTAAGCACCCTATAGGAATCTCTGAACAAGATCCATTAAACTGGTGGAATACAATAAAAAAAACGTGTAATTCGGTATCACAAAAAATTAGTACTAATGATATCGTAGGTATTTCTGTAGCTTCTCTTAGAGAAACATTTACTTTTATTGACAATAAAGGGAATCCTTTACATTCTGCCATAACATGGATGGATGATAGAGGGGAACCGAATGCTAAAGAATGGGTTGAAAAAGGGGGGGGAACTAGAAGGTCATTACCCAAGATTTTATGGATGAGAAATAATAAACCAGAAATTTTTAAAAAAATATTTAAAATAGCTTTTGGGGATACTATCATCTATAATAAATTGTGTGATGTATATTTAACAGATTATACGAATGGAACTTTTGGAATTCTCAATTTAGAAACTTTGAATTGGGATGAGGAATTGTCTGAGCAATTCAATCTCCCTATTGAATTATGGCCTGATCTATGTTCTCCCGGAGAGATAGTGGGTGAACTCTCTAACTTGGCCGCTAAAGATCTAAATTTACCAAATAATATTCCTATAGTTATGGGGACTGGAGATCAACAATGTGCCGCATTAGGATTAGGAACAATTGAAGAAGGTCAAGCTAAAATTACTATGGGAACTGGAACTTTTGTTGATTACGTCACGAACAGACCCATCAAACCTGCTGGAGACATTCCTATTTTATCTTTACCAATACCTATCATAGGAAAGTGGAATATTGAAGGTGCGATGCCAGGAACAGGAACAGCTATGAAGTGGTTTAAAGACAATTTTTCTCAATTACAGGTTAAAGAGAGCAATGAGAAGCAGGTTAATATATATGATATGTTGGTAAACGAGGCATCAATGATCTCGCCTGGTAGTGAAGGTTTACTTTTCATACCATTATACATGTTTAGAAAGGGAACAATTCACGGCTTAGGGTGGAATCACTCAAGGGGTCATATGATTCGAGCAATCATGGAATCTGCTGCGTTAACAGCTCATATGTACCTCCAAATGTTAGAAGCTATAGGTGGTGCAAAAGTCTCAGAAGTTCGAGCAGACGGAGGAGCTATGAATAGTCCATTATGGGCACAAATTCTAGCAGATATAACTACAAAAAAAATCCTTATACCTGAAGTAAAAGATGGTGCTGCGATGGGTGCTGCAATAATAGGTTTTTATGGGACTAACAATTTCGAAAATATTAAAGCTGCTGTTAATAATATGGTGAGATTTATAGACACTAAGGAACCGATAAAAAAAAATGTTAGGATTTATAAGAAATTAAACAGGATTTTTATGCCAGCCCTATTAGAGCTTCATCAGAAAAAAAGAGTCACAAGAGACTTATAAAAATTTTTATCCTTTATTTTCACTTTTGTTAACTTTCTTTCTGATTTAGAAAAGTATTTTTTGAATCTAGTATTTCAAAAAATATTAAATATAACTCTAACTTTGATTCCATGCCTTACTTCACTAACCAAGAGGGTTATAATCTATATTACGAGAATATTAACCCTGATTCTACGAATTGTACCATTATTCTACTTCATGGATTCGCATCATCTGCTGCTTTCTTCAAATCCCAAATAAAAATCTTGAAAACTGATTATCGAGTAATAGCATTTGATGCATTAGGGCATGGAAGGAGTGACCATACGAGAGAAAAAAATATCTCTAAAAACCTTAGGTATGACATTATTAGAGACCTAGAAGACCTCCTGGAGCATTTGGGAGTACGTGAGCAGTATGGAATTATTGGTCATTCTCTAGTTGGGGGAATGATAGGGCAGTTATTTACGATGAAACATCCTGAGAAAATTAAATTCCTAATATTGCTCAATTCTGGGTATATAATTATTGATAACGTCATCAGAAATATTTTCTATAATTTATTACCATATAATGTTCGAATGAATTTTCTGGATATAGTAGCGAATTCTATTGAAAATATCATAGATAGGACAATACCCTTTATTATTACTGCGTTATCAGACACTTTAGAGGGAATTAAATTAACGAAAGACGAATTGTTTATGAAAATTGAGGAACAAATCTTCAATATGATAAATGAGATTAACGAGTATGATCCTTCTCATATTAATTGCCCAACTCTTATCATCGCAGGAAGACTTGACAATTTTGCTCCAGAGCAAATGTCTGAAGAATTGCATAAAAAAATTGCAAATTCTACATTAAAAATTATAGATATGGCTGGTCATTTCGCACCAGCTCAGAGAAAAGATGTTATTAATAAATTAATATGCGAATTCATTAAAAATATTAAGTGAATATCTCATATTAATTCTCAAAATCAATATAGATTTGATTTTATTATGAATAAGAATCATGATGAAAATACAACAGTTTCATTTTTCAAAAAAGAAGTACAACGGTTTGTCAAGGAACGTAATTGGACAAAATATCACACCCCCAAAAACTTAGTGCAAGCTATAAATTGTGAAGCAGGGGAACTCTCTCAATTGTTACTTTTTAAAGATTTTACTAAAGAAACTATCTTGGGAGAAGTAGACCTTGCTACTAATATTTCTGATGAAATTGCTGATGTATTTGTATACCTTATAAGTCTTATAAATATATTAGATCTAGATCTTACCGATATTTTTCAACAAAAAATGAAAAAAAATAAAGTTAAATATTCGAAAAATGAATTTTCTAATGGTAACTATTATAAAAAATAAAAATTTGAATGTGAGAGAATGTCAAAGATGAAACCCGACTTGTTAGCCCCATGTGGCCTGTATTGTGGAGTTTGTGCCGTATATATTTCCCACAGAGACAACAACTTAAAATTTAAAGAAAAGTTGGTGTCTCTATATAAACCAATGACTAATTCCATAGATGATGTTGAATGTACTGGTTGTCTTTCTAATGGTATTGTTTTTGGATATTGCAAAAATTGCCCTATTAAGAGCTGTGTAAAGGAGAAGATGTTAGAAGGTTGTCATCAATGTGAAACTTGGCCATGTAAATTAATTGAAAGGTTCCCAATCCCTGTAGGAAAACAAGTAATTATGAGAGCCATCCCTCAGTGGAGAGAATATGGTACGGAAAAATGGGTTGAAGAAGAGGAAAACAGATATCACTGTCCCGACTGTGATAATCCCTTGTTTCGAGGAGTTAGAAGGTGCAATAAATGCGGGATTCCAGTGAGTGTTGATTAACGATATTTATTTATTAATAAAAAGTATTTTTATGATCTCTCAATTATCTAAAGATCATGGTTGCAAATAATATTGAAGAAGTTATTACTAGGCAGTTAGATTACACTTTAGAGAAAACAGACTTTCAAAACCTTGGAAGATTATATAGAGGGAAGGTTAGGGACAATTACATTAACGAAGACAAGAGAATAATCATTGCCACTGACCGGTTGAGTGCTTTTGACAGAATAATAACAACTATTCCTTTTAAGGGACAGATGTTAAATCAAGTATCATCTTTCTGGTTTGAAAAAACAAAAGATATCGTAAAGAACCATATTATTGAGATCCCAGACCCAAGTGTTTCAGTAGTGCATCAATGCGAAACCCTCCCAGTTGAGATAATAGTTAGAGCCTATATTACAGGTACCGCATGGCGTAATTATGTGAAAGGTGAACACACATCTGGAATAGTGCTTCCAACTGGTTTAATGAAAAATCAAAAACTGGATGAAATCCTTGTTACTCCTTCAACAAAAGCAGTTTCTGGGCATGATATCTATATTTCAAAGGAGCAGATCATAAGTGATAAAATGGTGAAAAGAGACGTCTATAATGAAATGGAAGAAGCTGCGATAAAACTATTTCAATATGGTCAAGAGTTTTGTGAGAGAAATGGGCTTATCTTGGTCGATACAAAATATGAATTTGGACTTAAAGATGGTAATCTCCTTGTTATCGACGAAATTCATACTCAAGATTCTTCAAGATTTTGGATCCTTGAGTCTTACACTGATCTCTTTGAGAATGGGAAAGAACCGGAAATTCTGGATAAAGAAATATTCAGAGGGTGGTTGATGGAAACATATCCGGATATCTTTCCAGATATCAAACCAGAAGAGGATATTCCACCAATTTCTAATGAGATTAAAATTGAATTAGCAAAACGATATATGAAGAGCTATGAAAAAATTACTGGACATGAGTTTAAAGCAGAAATTGCGGATGTCAAGGAACGTATTTATAAAAATTTAAAGGAAGCTAATTATTTCTAAAACTAAAAAAAACTTTAAATAATAACCCTTTGTATTTTATTACATCATGTTTGGACTAATTCTCCTATTTATGGATTTTGCGCTGTTTATTCTTAGCTTTGTCTTTATAATCCTAGATATTAAAAACTATACGGAGAACCGATATGCTGACATGGAAACCACCAAGATCCCCAAGAAAAGTTCATACGGCTTGTTATGTGGTTTACTCGCCTTAATCCTAGCTGTACTTACTAGCTATACAGGCATATAGATTCTGAAGGCTTGAGAATCTTTTTTATTATTATGTAACATATATTAAGCGACAACTGGTTATTCTAATTCATTGCTCAAAAGATTTTAAATTTGAATATTTCAATTTTTTGTATTTATTCAATTTTCTTCACTCGAAAAATCTAAAAAACTAATAAACTCTTGTCGTTTTTGTCGAGGGTAATTATTTTTAAGTTAATAAGAATTAATAAAAATATATACCACCTCTTTTTTCACAAATGGATCTCCTAGATTATATTGTGGAAGTAGTTTTAGAAAATAAACCAGCAGCTAGAGATCCCGTAGGACAGACCATTCAAAAAGATCTTTTGGCAAAAAAAGGTTATAATATGGTAGAGAATGTCCGTTCTGGGCAATATTTAAGGATTTATCTCAAGGCTGCTGACGATGCGAGTGCTAAAGAACTTGTTAATAAAATGTGTAACGATTTAAGAATTTTCAATCCTGTTACTCAAAACTTATCAATATTGAAAGTAACAAAATCATGACGATTCGAATTGCGGTGATATCCTTTCCCGCAGCTAATTGCGATTTAGACGCTATCCATGTCTTAAATAATGTTGTAAATATTCAAGCAGACTTAGTCTGGCATAATTATTTTAGGGAAGAAAATTATGATGGGGTAGTTTTACCAGGAGGGTTTTCTTTCGGAGATTACTTAAGAGCAGGTATAATTGCTGCTCATAGTCCGGCTATTGAGCAAGCAAGGATTATGCTTAATGACGGGAGACCTGTCATTGGTATTTGTAATGGATTTCAAATTTTAACAGAAGCTCAATTTCTTCCTGGTGCATTGTTACAAAACGAATCCCTTAAGTTTGTTTGTAAGTGGGTGAATCTCAAGGTAGAAAATAATAAAACGGCATTTACAAATAAATTGAAGATGGGGGAGATTATTGACATCCCAATTGCTCACGGAGAAGGACGTTATTATACTGACAACTTAAAGGATTTAGAAGCAAACGATCAAGTAGTATTTCGGTATTCCGATGAGAAGGGAGAATTAAAAAAAGAAGCAAACCCAAATGGATCATTAGATTATATCGCAGGAGTATGTAATTTGGAACGGAATTGTATTGGATTAATGCCACATCCAGAGCGCGCATCAGAAGCAATTTTAAGCCCAAAAGGAACGAACCATGGTAAATTGATATTTGAATCAATGATAGAATTTATTAAACGGAGGTCCTCTTAATGACAAAGATTTCTTTAAATGGTGAAGAAACTCACGTAGAAATGACAGAAGTCGAGTTTGAAAAAGTAAAGGAATTATTGGGAAGGGAACCGAGTATTACTGAGCTAGGTGCATTTGATGTCATGTGGTCAGAGCATTGTTCTTATAAATCATCTCGTCCAAAATTAAAGTTGTTTGAGGATGCTGAAGCGAATTATGATTATGTGTTAGCTGGACCAGGACAAGACGCGGGAGTTATTGATATTGGTGATGGGTATGCACTAGCATTTCGAATAGAATCCCATAACCACCCCTCTGCTATTGAACCTTATCATGGGGCGGCTACAGGCATTGGGGGAATAATAAGAGATATTTTATGTATGGGAGTTCGCCCAATAGCACTATTAGATCCGTTGAGATTTGGTTGTTTAAAAGATAATCCACATTCTCAATGGTTATTTAAATATGTAGTCAAAGGTATAGCCGATTATGGGAATTGCACCGGAATTCCTACGATTGGTGGTGAAGTAGAGTTTGATGAGAGTTTTGAGGGAAATTGTTTAGTTAATGTAGCTTGTATTGGTCTGGGCACAATTGAGGATTTTAACCATGCTCCAAGCAGAGCATATAATCCCGGTGATTATGTGGTTTTAATGGGGGGCTCGACAGG